>Ga0182005_1000067_pt1 | contig 87767 bp, 72 predicted proteins | sample Sormic07211103_1_FD_123021 | JGI IMG/M metagenome (GOLD analysis project Ga0182005, IMG submission 123021) | Rhizosphere microbial communities from Sorghum bicolor, Mead, Nebraska, USA - 072115-103_1 MetaG | ecosystem: Host-associated > Plants > Roots > Rhizosphere | place: USA: Nebraska... | reverse complement strand
CGGCTAATTTCTCTCGAAATCAGACGAATTATCTAATGTTTTCGCTTAAACAATTACCTGTGTTTATTATGCTGTTGTTTCCAATCTTTCAAAGAGCTTATTCTGTTACCAGAACTTGTTGATGTTTCGGATCCGATCCGTGTGAACCCTTGCGGTTCGAACATCTTAGCTTTTCCGTTTCGCATCGTTTGCGTTGGGGTTGCAAAGGTAGCTATTTTTTCATTTCTACCAAATCTTTTTTAAAGAATTTTTATCTTTCGATAATCGGCTCAAATGCTTGACTGGAGAGAATTGTAGCATGCTGCAAAACGGATAAATAAAGAGCTTTTTGTGCCGTGCTTTCTATCAAAGCGGGATGCAAAAGTAGGAGTTTTTTCTTTATTGCAAAATCTTTTTTGAAAGATAACTGGCACAAAACATGCAATTGCCTGAAAACCAACATTATATTTTTAAAAAATTCCCTTATCAAGCACTCCCGAAGGATACGCTACCTGCATTAAGAACAACCCCTGAGGCGGCACCGCAAAGTCAGCATACGTACAATCCCTCTTCTCTATCGCTTCCCTGAAACCCGCTATACTCAGCTTTCCACGCCCTACCCGCAGCATCGTACCTACCATTCCCCGCACCATACCCCTCAAAAAACGATTAGCCCGTACACGATATACTATATCTCCCCCCTCTATCGCCCACACAGATTCCATAATGTTACAGTTATAAGTTCTCACCTGCGTATTACGCTTACTAAACGTCATGAAGTTCTCATATGTCTTCAATATACCCGCCGCTTCCTGCAGCAGATCAAAGTCCAGACTATATGGATAGTAGTAACCCCTATCCTGCATGAACGGATCCTTCTGCGTATACAAAGTATATCTATAAGCCCTGTTCAACGCATCGAAGCGGGAGTGCGCTTCATCGCTTACCTCATACACCTGCTTCAATACTATGTCCCGGGAAAGGATCGCATTCACCTTATAGAGGAACTGCGGATGCAAAGGCTGCCCAATGTCAAAATGCAGGAAGTTCTGCAACGCATGTACCCCTGCATCCGTACGGCTGGAACCCGTTGTCTCCACCTTCTCTCTCATAAGCAGACTTATCGCCCTGTCTATTTCCGCCTGCACCGTATGCGCCGTATCCTGCACCTGGAAACCACCAAACGCTGTTCCCTTATATGCTACCTCTAAAAAATATCTCATAATGCCGCGAAGGTAAGACGCAAAAAGCAGAAGGCCACAAGTTGAGATTCAACCTGTGGCCTTCTGCTTTTCTATGAAGAGGTGCTTACCTGTGGACCATTGCCTTGAAGCGACCCTTGTAATAATTATCCGAAAGCACACTTTCCAGTGATGCGAAATGCTCAGAATCATACACCTTAGGATATGCCTGATCAAGCAACCGGTAACGGGATTCATCCGTTCCCAACAACTGCACCAGCGTCTTTACCTGAGATGTCTCCAGACAATATCCCTTCGTCTGCTTCTTAAACGCATCTATCATACCATCATCATCCTTCCCTCCTACATACCTACGCAGCAGCTTACGGAACGTATCATCATCCATCACCTTACCACAATCAGAATTGATCATTTTTAAGGACGAAGCCTTTTTACTCTCCTCTGTTGCCTCTGATGCCGTAGCGGATACCTCAGATGCAGCCGTTACAGGAACACCAGTTCCCTCCTCAGCAGCTTCCACCTTTTTCTTCTTACGATCCTTTTTGGCCGGATGATCTATATTCAAATCAGATACTGCATATCCGGAAGAATCATCCGTCAGTATATTATTTGGATGCTCTTCTGTATCTACATCAACCTTACGCTTTTTCTTCTTAGGTGTTGGAGCCGGTTCCTCTGTAGCCACAGCCGTAGCGACAGGTACAGGTGTACCTTCTGTTACAGTAGCCTGTGCATTACCATCCTGAAAATCAATAAATGCAGGATCATCCGCTTTTTTCTTCTTCGACTTCTTAGCCTTCTTTTCAGGAGCAGGAGTCGGTGTTTCTTCCACAACCGGAGCGGGGGTTGCCTCAACAGCAGTCGTTGCGGCTATATCAGCCGCCGCCGTGGCTGGTGCCGCCGTTGCAGGTGTTTCCGGTGCAGTAGCCGCTTTATGTTCTTCTGCCATTACATCAGCAAGGATCTGTTGCTCTTCTGCCGTCAACGGTTCCCTATCCCTCCGTTTCTTCCGTCCTCTCTTTTCTTCATGCTGCGGCACAGCTACCGTTGTATCTTTGGCCGGCGCCAGGATCATTCCTGTTCCGGCATTAGGGTCTACCAATGGTTCCTCTGGTCTGTCATCTTTTACTACCCTGTCCAGCGATTCTGAAAACTTGTTAGCAGGCTTTACCGGCCGGCTACCAGGTCCTACTGTTACCCCGGCATCCTTATTCGGAAAAGCTGCTGCCAGATCTTTCTGCATAGAATCCATCATTGCCTTCTGTGGCTCTACAGCTGCCGGTGGTGCTGCGGCGGTTTCTACAACCGGAGCAGGAGCCGGCTCGGGTGCAGGTACTTCTACCACTGGTGCAGGCGCCGGTGCTGGTGCCTCTGTCGCGACTACAGCCTCCTCTGCTTTCTTCACTGGTTTGATGGCTGCAAACGTCACTAAATTATACAAGCCATCCGGCTTCAACAAATACCCCTGGTCATTGGCACCACCCACTTTTACCATGTATTGCTGTTCCGGTACTTCACTCTTTGCAAATCCAATACGCATGTTGGCAGTACCAGCAGGCAGTTTGGGTATAATTAGGTAACCTTTATCGGATGAGCTGAGGAGTTTACCATCAAAGCGTACATAAAAGGGTTGGGACCTTTCGCTTTGTATATAAATGTAATACTGCTGATCCTGACCTGTCATTCGCAATGCCATCAGGAGAAAGCACGGTATCAATAAAGATTTTTTCAAATACTTAATCATAGAAATATAATATAGACCCGTTCGGGTGATCATCAAACCCCACGCGCCTGCTTAGAAAACAAATACTATTCCAATATAACGAGGATCTCTCCTTTTTCGACGGCAGTCCGTTCGGAGACCTTGATTTCCTTTACGATGGCATCCCCGGTCGCCTTAAATACATTCTCCATTTTCATGGCTTCCAGAATTAATACCGGATCCCCCTTTTTAATAGCCTGCCCAGGCGTAACCAGTACCTTCAGTACCAAACCGGGCATAGGTGCCTTGATATCATTTATCTTGCGGGTGGCACCGTGGTTGATACCCATAGCTGCCAGCAGCTGATCCATTGGCTCTTCAATGGCCACCTCGTACTCCTGTTGCTCAATCAGGACTTTTACCCTCTTTGCGTCTTTGTCTATGTTGATGACCTGAGCTGTATAACTCCGCCCATCCAATAATAAACTATAATTACCCGTAGGCAACTCCAGCCCAGACCATTCTACGGCCTGCCCATTGCAGGAGATACCTTCAGGTGCCGTATTGATAGCAAATGGCGTGGAGCCATTTACGATTGCTTTGATCATAAGTTGTTTTATCTGAACTGAGACAAAAATAGCTTTTTTAGATGGCCTGCGGCAGAGCGGTGCAATTTTTTTGGTTTAATATCCCGTATTAAAACCAATTATCCCGTTTATACCAATATTAACCAGCCAAAACCTGTTTATTTCTAAGAATAGCCGTTAATTCGTGCCAAAATATATTTCTTACAATGTCTAAATCTTTTAAGCAAGCACTAAAAGGCCTGCTGGTAGTATGTCTGACTGGTAGCATGTGTTATTCCCCCGCTTATGCACAGCAACCAGACAACGCCAATGATCCTCTCCTGAAGATCTACAGGGCCACTGCAACAAGAGTGAACGATCTCTCCCATACCAAACTGGATGTCCGCTTTGATTACGCCAAAAGATATCTGTATGGTAAAGCCTGGTTGACCCTTAAACCACACTTCTACGCTACCGACTCCCTGACTCTCGATGCCAAAGGCATGGACATCAAAACAGTGGCGCTGGTAAAAGGTGGTAAGAATGTACCGCTGAAGTATACTTACGACAGCACCCAGCTCCATATCCAACTGGATAAATCCTATAGCCGCACCGAATCCTATATTGTATATATAGACTACGTAGCCAGACCAGAAGAGATCTCCGCTACCGGTAGCGCTGCTATCACCGACGCCAAAGGGCTCTACTTCATTAACCCCGATGGTACGGACAAGAAGAAGCCTATCCAGATCTGGACACAGGGCGAAACCGAATCCAACTCTGTGTGGTTCCCTACTATAGACAAGACCGCCCAGAAATGCACCGAAGAGATCAGTATGACTGTCGATAAAAAATACGTGACCCTCTCCAACGGTAAACTGGTCAATCAAAAAAATAACCCGGACGGTACCCGTACCGATTCCTGGAAGATGGACCTCCCCCACTCCCCTTACCTGTTTATGATGGCTGTAGGTGACTTCTCCATCGTAAAGGAACAATGGCGTGGCAGGGAAGTGAGCTATTATGTGGAAAAAGCATACGAACCATACGCTAAGGCAATTTTCGGAAATACCCCGGAAATGCTCACCTTCTACTCCGACCTGCTGGGCTATGAATACGCATGGCCTAAGTACGCCCAGATCGTTGTTAGAGACTACGTATCCGGTGCGATGGAAAATACCACCGCTACCCTGCATGGCGACTTCGTTCAGAAAACCGACAGGGAACTGCTGGACAACAACAACTACAACGAGTCTGTAATTGCCCACGAACTCTTCCATCACTGGTTCGGTGACCTGGTGACCGCCGAATCATGGAGCAACCTGACCCTGAACGAGTCATTTGCTGACTACAGCGAATACCTGTGGCTGGAGCATAAATACGGTAAAGACGAAGCAGATGCACACTCACTGGAAGCCGGAGAAAGCTACAAGCAATTCGCCGAATATGCCGGTGACCGCGACCTGGTTCGCTTCCACTACCACGACAAGGAAGATATGTTCGACGCTATCAGCTACCAGAAAGGTGGCCGCATCCTGCATATGCTCCGTAATGTAGTAGGTGACAGCGCCTTCTTCAAATCCCTGAACGTGTACCTCAAGACAAATGCCTTCAAACCTGCTGAAGCCCACCAGCTTCGCCTGGCCTTTGAAGAAGTAACCGGTGAAGACCTGAACTGGTTCTTCAATCAATGGTACTTCGGTAATGGTTTCCCTAAGCTGGATGTAAGCTACCAATACAATGATGCTGCTAAAAATGTGACGGTTACCATCAGTCAGACGCAGGAATCCGGTAAGATCTTCCAGCTGCCAATGGCCATTGACGTCTATGCAGGTGGTAAGAAAGTACGTCACCTGGTAACTATAACCGACAAAACGGCCACCTTCACTTTCCCTTATTCCACCAAACCAGACCTGGTGAATGTAGATGCGGACAAAGTACTGCTGGCTGATATCAACGATCAAAGAGACCTGAATACCTATGTCTTCCAGTTCAACAACGCGCCTACTTACCTGGATCGCAGGGAGGCACTGGAAGCCTGCCTGAAAGAGCAAGCAAATCCTGCTGCCCGCAAGGTGGTGATCGCAGCCCTGAAAGATAAGTACTATGGTATTCGTTCCATGGCTATCAAAGGTCTGAATATGAGCGATGGCGACGTGAAAACGGCTGCCCTCCCTGTATTACAGCAAATGGCTAAAGACGATAAGAACGCAACTGTACGTGCAGCAGCCCTGAAACAACTGGGAAGCCTGAGAGATGCACAATACACCGCCCTCTTCGAAACAGCTACCAAAGACCAGTCCTACGCTGCTGCAGGTGCTGCACTGACCAGCCTCTCTTCCCTGGATGCTGACAAAGCCTATACTTTGGCTAAACAGATGGAATCTTCTTCCAGAGGCGCACTGCGCAATGCAATTGCCAATGTGTACGCCAAGAAGGGTAACGAAGATGATATCGCCTTCTTCGCCAAAACCTTCGACGAAGCCAGCGGTCAGGAAAAAGTTGAAGATGCCATTCAGTACGTCGCTATCCTGGCAAATGTGGATAACGCAGATATCGTGATCAAAGGCATCGGCCAGATCAAGGATATGGTAAAAACCTTCAACAATAAGATGGTGACCAACTATATGGTGAATATGCTGCAACCAGTAGCCAAGAGGAAACTGGATAAGGCAACCATCGCCTCTGCTGATAAAAAAGCAGATCTGATGAAGCAATATGATTACATTAAGAAGGTAATCAGTGAGATAAAAGAATAAAAATATCTTACTATAAAAGAAAGAGCGCAGTTCTGCTATATGCAAGACTGCGCTCTTTCTTTTATGTGAATTCGTTACCAATAGCTCACTAAAAGGTCACTTCAATATCACCTTAATATCCCTTGGATATACAGGTGCCCTTTTGGTGTACTATTGGTATAGTAGTAGTATCGAAGCTGTATCGAAGAAGCAACGGCCACGACGTGGACTTGTATTAACCTAATCCTACCTCAGAATGCCTGTCCGGCACCTCTATATCCCCAAATCCCTTTTTTAGCAACCAATCCCTGAAGATCGTCTGCACCTCATACTCCCCATGCACCAGGAAGAGCTTCTTTACTTTCCTCGGATCCTGACAGGACAACCACTGGCTCAGGTCCTCATAATCCCCATGAGCACTCATTGACCGGATACTTCCCACTTCTGCCCTTACCTCGTAGCGGGTTCCATAAATGGATACCTCCTTCGCCCCTCTCATCAGCCTACCTCCCAGAGACTGCGGTTCACAATACCCTACCATCAGGATGGTATTCTTAGCATCCCCGATATTATTCGCAATATGATGCTTCACCCTGCCCGCTTCCGCCATACCTGAAGCTGAAATGATCACACAAGGTTCCTGACGGAAGTTGAGGTTCTTTGACTCATCTACTGATTCAATAAAGTGTAATCCCGGGAAATCAAATACATCATCGTCTATCTGCAACAGCCTGGCCACTGACTTATTGAACAATTCCGGATGACTGGTCACTACTTCTGTGGCTTCCATAGACAGTGGGCTATCCACAAAGATATCCACCTTAGGCAGCTTGCCATCCAGCTGGGCCTTGTTCAGGGCATACAGTAATTCCTGGGTACGGCCTACACTGAATGCCGGGATAATCAGTTTTCCCTTCTTCACCTTACAGGTGTCATGTATATGCCTTAGTAATACATCAGTAGTGGGTGCCGCTTCTGCATGCAGGGTACTGCCATAGGTAGATTCCATCAGAATGTAATCTGCCTGCGGGAAGGTATCCGGAGATTTCAGGATCGCATCATTGTACCTGCCAATATCGCCGCTGAATGTGATTACCGTAGGTTTTCCACCTTCAATTATCCGGAGAGTGACAGCTGCACTGCCTATGATATGGCCAGCATCGGTAAACATCACTTCTACCTCATCGTCTATCTTTTGCCATTGTTTATAGGTCTTTACCTTCTTGAAAAAGGCAATGCTCTTCTTAGCATCGTCCACTGTATACAGCGGCTCTTCCTGAGGCAATCCTACCTTTCTGCGCTTTTTATTGGTATATTTTATATCCTCTTCCTGGATCCGGGCGGAGTCCATCAGCAGGATCTGTGTCAGATCGAATGTAGCGGGGGTACAATAGATATGCCCTTTAAAGCCTCTTTTTACCAATAGTGGAATAAGGCCGGTATGATCAATATGGGCGTGGGATAGTACCATCATGGTGACGGTAGTAGGGTCAAAACCCAGGTCAAAGTTCATGGCATCTGTGTCCTTGCCCATTCCCTGGAACATGCCACAATCTAATAAAATCTTTTTCCCATTCTTTAATGTAATCAGGTGTTTGGAACCAGTAACGGTACGTGCCGCCCCATGGAAGGCTATCTTCATAATGATTGATTTTTATCAGCGTTTCTTAAACGACCAGGTGATCGCGAACGTGGCAATTACTGTGCCATCGTGGCTTTTGCCAGTTGTATTGACTGTGATGGTAACAGGCTCTCCCGAAGCAACGGCTTGCTGTATGGCTGCCTGCATGTCACTCAACTCTTCACATGTAAAATAAGTTCTTCCTGTCGCTTTCTTCAGGAAGCTGGCCTGCATGCCGGTTACCAACATAGATACACGCGCAGGCGCCGCATCCGCTGTAAACCACATGGCAGGTAGCCCGGTGCTCATTTCTGCCGCCATAGCCAGACAGGCAAAATAGGTAGACCTGAAAGGATTCTGTGACAACCACCTGAAAGGTACGGAAGTGATACAAACAGCAGGAGTTAATTGTTGCACACGTACCCCTGCCAGCCATGCTGCCGGTAGTTTATACAACAAAAACAGGGAAAACTTCCATCGCTGCTGTATTAAACGCTGGAATTGGGACATAACGTGAGTTATTGATTAGTGTAATAGGTGGGGTTCAATGCATCTGGCCCCCATTGCTTCAGTAACGCAGCCACCTTCTTCTGATCATATGAATCTGCGGATTCCAGTAACCCTGAATCTTGTGTATGGAGTCTATTACCCTTTGCATCCAGTATGACGATCACCGGAAAGCCAAAGCGCTGTGGATAACCCAGTTTTTGCAGGATAGGCAGGTTCTTGTTCTCCTTACTATAATTGAGATGGTATACGACAAAGTTCTTTTCCAGCAGTCTTTTCAGCGTACTGTCTTCTTCTATGAATTTATAAAATCGCTTGCACCAGATACACCAGTTACCACCTACCTGTACCAATATATGTTTTTTGGCTGCTGCTGCCTGTTGCTGGGCGGCTGCAAGGTCTGCAGCAGCATCTGCAGCCGGGTTATAGATATGTTCTATATCCATGACATGCTTTTCCTGCGCATGCAGGGTAACAGTGGCAGACAGGCAGAGTAATCCAATGAATAAGCGACTAAATACTTTCATGTTCCAGTGATTGAATGTATTGATAGATTCCCAGCTGGGCATTGACAGGGGTCCTCCCTTTTTCAGGGCTTAAAGGTATATTATGTAACTGTGCATCCAGCATCACTGCATTGGTATTGTCTGCCAGCTGGAGGTTGATAATCGCTTTGAGCTGCGCCGCCAGTTCCTTTGCATATACCGGGAAACACACTTCTATACGTCTGTGAATATTACGGTTCATCCAGTCAGCAGAGCCCATATACACCTCTTCATCCCCATTGTTATGGAAAATGAATACACGTGCATGTTCCAGGTAGCGGTCTACAATCCTCCTTACACGGATCTTACTACTTTCCGGCTGACCGGGTTGCAGACAACAGATACTACGTGCAATGAGGTCTACCTGTACACCTGCCTCGCTGGCTTCGTACAGTTTGGCAATCATTTCTTTCTCCTGCAGGTTATTCAGCTTGATGATGATATGTGCTGGTTTTCCTGCCTTTACATTGGCTATCTCCCTGTCTATCAGTTCTGTGAACCGTGTTTTCAGGTTGAACTGGGCCACCAGCAGGTGATGGAACTGCAGGTAACGGTATTTATCCGGTTGCTGGCGGGCCTGCAGGTATAAGAACAGTAGCTCCAGCTCCTGCGTAATACCCGGATGTGCTGTAAGCAATACATGGTCTGTATAAAAACGGGCCGTGCTTTCATTGAAGTTACCAGTGGCCATAAGCCCTGCATAATCCCATTCGTAACCACGTTTCCGTTTCACCAGGGCTATCTTGGCATGTACCTTCAATCCCGGAATACTATAAATGATCTTCACACCGGCAGCCTTCATTTTCTTCGCCCAACGAATATTGTTGGCTTCATCAAAGCGTGCTTTCAGTTCTACAAATACCGTTACCTGCTTGCCATTGCGGGCAGCGCTGATGAGGGCATTGGCAATCTGCGAACTGGCTGCTATACGGTAGAGTGTAATGTAAATTTCTTTGACTGTAGGATCAGTCGCTGCTTCGTTGAAGAAACGGAGAATGTATTCATACCGCTGGTAAGGTGGATGGAGAATAATATCCCTTTTCAGGATCTCTTCCAGCAAATGAGGTACCTTATCCAGTTGTGGCAGGTGGGCCGATGGTTGTTTCGGATAAATAAACAGCGGAGATTTCACTGGCATAGGCAGATCCGCCAGATCTTTCAGATTGTGATAACGGCCACCCGGCACCATCTCCTGCGCTACAATACCGAAGTAAGTACCCAGCAATTGTCTCAGCGCCAGTGGCATACTGCTATCATACAGGAAACGGGTAGGTATACCCAGCTCCCGCTTGGCTATCATAGTCTCTACCTGGTCCAGGATATCGCTGGCCAGCTCATTCATATCAGTTTCCGCATCGCGGGTGATCTTAATACTGTAGCAACCATTCACATGATATTCCGGAAACAGCCAGCCAACGTTCTCCCTGATAATGTCGTCCAGCATCACGATGTAACTGACCTCCTGAATCTCAGGAAGCTCAAAGAAACGGGGCAGCTCACTGCTTGGGATATTGACAACTGCATACTTCAGGCGGTCTGGCTCGTTTTCAGGAGAAAGAGAAACAACCAGATAGAGCTGGTTATTCTCCAGAAATGCATCTTTTGGTTTCTTCTGATCCAGCCAGAAAGGTTGCAGGAAGCCCTGGATCTTCGTCTGGAAATACTCCCGCATAGGAGCCAGATGCGAAGTCAGCACCTCCTGATTATAGTAAAGATCGATCCTGTTATCTCTTAACGCTGGCAGGAGCTGCTGGGTAAGGGTAGCCCCAAACTCTTCCAGCTGTCTGTTGATCTCCTGTTGAATAATAGGAAGTGTATCGGTAGACAGGGTTTCTTCCCCTGCTACGTCAGGATTGTCGCGCACCAGTTTATTCACTGCCATGACAGCGGGCATACGCACACGAAAGAATTCATCTAAGTTTGAGGAGAAGATGGACAAAAAGCGAATGCGCTCATACAGCGGCACCGCGGGATCTTTGGCCATACTCAGCACTCTGTAGTTAAATGACAACCAGCTCAGATCACGGTCATACAGTGGAGTATTCATATATCACTTAGTTATGCACAGGAAAGAACAGCACGGCAATCACAAATGCCAACACTGATATAATCAGACCAAACATGAATATGTTATAAGCTATACGCAGCTGTTTATACTTTTTACCCAATACGACCCCGAGGTGATAGATATCCTGGATCATGCTACCATACAGGTAATCACTGTCCTTCATCATTTCTGTCATGCCCCAGGCATATTGCTCCAGCTCCATTTCATGGAAGTTACCAAAGAAGAGCAGGTTTGTCTTTTTATTGGCAATATCTTCCCTCGTGAACTTGCCTTTATTCACATTGGGACGCGTAGCCAGTACGGAGAAGATGATGGTGATAACACCGGTTGTGAGGAATAATACAGAAGGGATGATCAGGTTCGGATAGTCTTCCAGCTTGCGGAAGAGTACACCCAGTATCACGGATACGATGATAGAGTTGACCGAAATCATGATATGGGCCTTACTGTCGGCCATCGCACTCAGGCGGATATGATTGGCGGAGGTAGTACGAAACATGGTCTCCACCCCTCTGCCGGCTTTCGGCTCCTTATTCTTCTTTTCTGGTTTATCCACTTTTATCTTATTCTTTTCCTTTTCTTCCGCTTTTTCTTCTGCCTTCTCCTTTTCTTCCCGCTTCCCGGCTTTCTTGTCGGCCTTATCTTCCTGCTTCTCCAGGCGCCTCTTCAGCCAGGAAATGTTCTCTTCTTTCTGCTCCTGCAACAGGGCCTGGCAATAAGCGGTATGATAATGATGCTCAGTCAGCAGCTTCAAAGTGCCTTCTGTCCATGCTGCACCGGGTATTTCCTTACCATGTGTCAGTTCTATTTCCTGATGCAATACCTTGGTGCGCTTCTTAAACTCCCTGGTACCGAAGTTGAAGAGGTCCGCATCACAGACAATCTCTTCCAGCAGGTTGTGCGGTTCCTGTGGCATCTTGGTAGCCATAATGCAACCGGTCACCTGCTCTTGTATATTTAACGGTACTTTTTGTTCATTTAGAAAATTGCGGGCAAGTGAAGCACCTGTCTCCTCGTGTGTTGTAGACTCACCCAGCAGGTAGCCCAGGTCATGAAACCAGGCAGCTATATACACTACCAAAAGGTCGGTATCCTGCAACCGGTAATGCGCTGAAATCTGCGCTGCTGCTGCAACGACCTGTCTGGTATGCTCCAGGTTATGGTATACCAGATTGGGGTGTGGATGGTCCTGATACTGTGTTGTCACATATTGTTGTGCGGCGTCGATGATTACACTTGTCTGCATAAGGCTTGGTTAAAAAAGCAAAACTGAGTTCAGCAAGTTACTGCATTTTTTGAGTTAATTTTATTCCACCATACTGCTCATCTTATGACTCTACGACATTTATGTTTAGTTGCCCTGTTGCTCACTTCGTGTAATTATTACAACAACAGGGATAAAAAATTCGAATCACCCAAGGGCTATAACCTCGCGGAACCCACACGGTTTCATGTGAGACAGTCCATGCAGGAGATCTCAGGCATCGTGCTCGCGCCGGATGAGCATCATATATTGGCCATCAATGATGAACAGGGAAGGGTGTTTACCATCGATGTAACGGGCAATGCGCCTTATCCTAACTGGAAGTTCGACAAAAGCGGAGATTATGAGGACCTCGCTACCGATGGTAAAAACTGGCTGGTGCTGAAAAGCAACGGTCACCTCTATCACGTTACCGGCCTCTTCTCCGACTCTACCGATGCTGTTCATTATAAACTCCCGGTAGATGGCAAGAAAGAGTTCGAAACCTTGTACTACGATCCCCGCAATGATGGGATGGTCATGGTTTGCAAAGCCTGCGCCGACGATAAAGACAAAGGTTATAACTCCGCCTATCGCTTTGATATGAAGACCTGGACCTTCGATGAAGCGCCATTCTATCGTATTAACATCGCAGATATCGAACACCTTTCCGGCGAAAAGATCACACTCTTCAAACCATCAGCTGCTGCTGTACATCCTATTGAAAAGCGGCTGTATATACTGTCTGCCGTGAACAAGATGCTGGTAATCACTGACCTCGACGGCAAAGTACAGGAAGTCTATAATCTGAAGCATGCCACCTTCGGACAACCTGAAGGCATCTCTTTTGCTGCCAATGGCGACATGTACATCTCTAATGAATCGGCTGACGAATCGTCGGCTAATATCCTCAAGTTTAAATATCACCAAAGACCGCTGTAACGATGAAGTACCTTTTACATCTCACCCTGCTGTTCCTCCCTTTCATAGCACAGGCACAGGATACACTGGCCAGAAGGATTATCCTGATCGGGGATGCAGGCGAACTGCATCAGGATGGGCACAATCCCGTTATAGACGCCGTCAGGAACCGCTTTGATCTGCAGGATGCAAGAAATACAGTGCTCTACCTGGGTGATAACGTATATCCCTATGGGATGCCAGACCCTACCAGTAGCCGATACCCACTTTCCAGGGAGATACTTGATTACCAGGTGAACCTGGTACGCAATACCAATACACAGGCTTACTTCATTCCCGGCAACCATGACTGGGAAAAGTCAAGGCCGGACGGCTGGCAAACCATCATCAACGAACAACGCTATGTTGATTCGCTGAACCTGCCCAATGTGAACTTCCTGCCGAAAGATGGTTGCCCCGGCCCTATCGAAGTGCCGCTGGATAAGAACGTCACCCTCGTGATCATGGATACGGAATGGTGGTTATTCCCCTATGCCAAACCCGGTCCTGAGTCTTCCTGCGACTTCAAAACAAAACAGGATGTACTGACTGAACTGAGTGATATCGTGATCCGTAACCGGAACAAACTGGTCATCTTTGCTTCCCACCATCCTTTCCGTAGTTATGGAATTCATGGCGGTTACTATACACTGAAGCAACACATCTTCCCGCTCACTGATCTGAAGAAGGGATTATATATTCCACTGCCGGTGATTGGCTCTATCTATCCCCTCACCCGTGGCGTGTTTGGTACCCCTGAAGATCTGCCGAATCCTGACTACCAGGAACTGGTGAGTGGGGTGGAAGCAGCTTTCAAACCACATGGTCCGGCCATCTTCGTAGCGGGTCATGACCATGCCTTACAGTTCATCAAAGACAAAAATAATTACTATATAGGCAGCGGTAGTGGAGCCAAAGAGAACCGTGTAAAGAAAGGAGCCAGGTCATTATATGCAAGTAACGAGAACGGCTATGCGGCTTTGGAAATTTCAAAGAATGGAAATATCACCGTACAATACTACACGGTGGATAAAACCGATGGCCCTTCATTTACCAGCTCTCTTTTCAACATTGAGGATATCCGTTCTGAACAACTGGCCAATGCAAGTCCAACGGCAAAAGAGTTGCCTCCATTCGTAACAATGGCAGCAGATACACAGTATATCCACAAAACTGGTATTCACTATTGGTTACTGGGTCAGAACTACCGGAAGGTATGGGCCGCCCCTATTAACTTCCCGGTACTGGATATCAATAAGGAAAAAGGTGGGCTGAAAATATTACAAAGAGGTGGTGGTATGCAAACCCTCTCCCTCCGTCTGGAAGATAAGTCAGGTACCGAATGGGTAATACGCTCCGTAAAAAAGTATCCTGAAAAAGCCATCCCTGTGGAACTGAAAAATACCATCGCCAAAGACGTGGTGCAGGACCAGATCTCTGCCTCCAACCCATATGCTACCATGGCGGTGGCCAGCCTGGCTGAAGCGGCAGGTGTACCACACACCAACCCGACCTTTGTATACTTACCAAAAGATACTTCCCTTGGTATTTATGCCAGCACGCATGGCGATGATGTATACCTCTTTGAAGAAAGAGAGCCGGTAGTAAAAGGTAAAACATACAATACCGTCAAAGTACTGGAACAAATACAGGGAGACAATGATAACACCATCGATCAGGAAGCCGTGGCCCGTGCACGTATGCTGGACCTCGTGATGGCTGACTGGGATCGTCATGATGACCAGTGGAGATGGGGCGTGAAGAAACATAAGAAACGTGATACCAAAGAATACTACCCCATACCCCGCGACCGCGATCAGGCTTTCTTTGTGAACCAGGGGGTGATCACCGCGATTGCAGCAAGGAAATGGGTGATGCCTAAATTTCAGGGATTCAAACCTTACTTCCCGAATATCGAATATCAAAACCCGTCTGCACAGCCGTTTGACCGTTCTTTCATGAACGAGATCGATGAAGCGAAATGGAAAACTATCAGCCATGAGCTGGTACTCAGTCTGCCGGATTCTGTCATTGCAGCGGCTGTAGCCCGTTTCCCTGATACGATTCAGAAACTGGCAGGTGATTTTACAATTAAAACACTCATCGCCCGTCGTGATAAACTGGAAAAATCATCCCTTGATTTGTACCGCTTCCTGTCCAAAGATGTGGATGTAACCGGGACAAAGAAGGATGAGTTATTCACCATCGAAAGACAAAAAGATGGATTTGTATCGCTGAATGTGAATAAGATCAGCAAGAAGGGAGAGGTACAACAAACGATCTATTCCCGCACTTTCGATCCGGATGTAACCAGAGAAGTGAGAATCTTCGGCCTGGGTGGTGAGGATAAATTTGATATCAAAGGAGATTACCATACACCTATCCACATCCGCATCATCGGTGGTAAAGACAATGATACTTATAGAGACAGCACTTCCCAGCATGCCGGCAATCATATCCGCATCTACGAAAAACGAGGTGGTACCGATACTTTCCAGCTGGCTGGTCATGAACGTAAGATACTTTCATACGACCCGGCGAATATCAAGTATGAACGTACGCCTTTACTGTATATCTACGATAAACTGATGCCGCTGGCCACCGCTGGTTTTAACAGTGACGATGGATTGTCGCTGGGGGCAGGTTTCCAGTATACCAAACAAGGTTTCCGCAAGCGTCCGTTTGCTTCCAGACAAACGGTGACGGCAGGTCATAGCCTGGGAACCGATGCATGGCAATTCAAATACCTGGGGGAATTTACGGACGTAATCGGGAATACTGACCTGGCACTGGCAGCTACTGCCAAGGCACCTAACAATACGATTAACTTCTTTGGTTATGGTAATGAAACAGTGTTCGAGAAAGACCTGAAGATTAAATACTACCGTACCCGATTCAGTCTGTTTAATGTAGAGCCATTGTTCAAAACGAACCTGTCAAACAAGTTCCAGCTGATCTATGGTCCTACCTTCACTTATTACACTCTGGATAAAGATGCCACAAAAGACAGGATCATTGAAGACTTTGACAAGAACGGACTTGACTCGATGTCTGTGTACCAGTCTAAATCTTATGCAGGTTTGAAACTGGGCTACCAGATCGATACCCGTAATAACCTGATTGCCCCTACCCGTGGATTCTACTGGAGTACCACCTTACACGGTAATCAGGGACTGAATGAACAACAACGTCATTATCTGCAATTGTCTACGGACATGAGCATCTATACCAGCTTTAGTACACCGGCCAACCTGGTACTGGTCACAAGGTTTGGTGGCGGTAAGCTGTGGGGGCATTATGAATACTTCCAGGCCATGTATTTAGGTGGTGTGCAAAACCTGCGTGGTTACCGCAACTTCCGTTTTGCAGGCGATGCAATGGCGTTCAACAATACAGAGCTGCGCCTGAAACTGTTTGAATTCCGTTCTTACCTGTTCCCGGCTACAGTAGGTTTACTGGCATTTAATGATGTGGGCAGGGTTTGGAAGAGTGGAGAAAAATCATCCGCATGGCATGACGGGTATGGTGGAGGGATCTATTTCAGTCCGGTAAATATGTTGATACTTACAGCGACAGTAGGTAGGTCTGAAGAGGAGGTGTTGCCTTATATAACGTTTGGATTTAGATTCTGATAATATAGTACGGACCAGAAATACAAAGAGCCTGTATCGATCATAAGATACAGGCTCTTTTTTATGTAGCATCCACAAATATTTATGCCTCCATATTCACTTTCACCCGCAACGCTCTCAGTCCACTCACGCCCTGAAGATCTTCCAGGTCCAGCATTTCTACCTCCGGCAGCAGAATATTCTTGTTCTGCAGGAAGTTGATATACTTCAGGTATTCTTCCATTTCTTTCGCATAAGCATATACGATAGCAATAGTACCTGGTTGGGTAAGGCGCTTGCCTGTCTGGCGGATGTGCACCTTGTCAATACGTTTCTTCAGTATTTCATAGCGGATGTTGTACGCACCTTCCACATCGAAGCGGCGTTCATCCTGTCTGAAACTGATGTCGATCGGATTGCTGTGCGCCAGTACCAGCTGGGTAGTTTGCAAGGGCACCTTCAGTGTTGGAATCAGCTTGTTGGTGAGTCTTGCAATATCTGCCATAGACTGAATCTGCCACAGACGCAGGTTACGCAGGTAGAGCAGGTCGAACTTGCGGGTTTGCGCAATGGCCTGTCCTATATAGATATTATATTCTACTCCATCTGTACGGTACTTTTCAAAGTAGCAAGGGAAGGAATGTTGTATGTTTTCTTTCTCTTTATCCAGGTACTGGTTCAGTTCAGCATTGATCATAGCCAGACTATCTTCATAATCCTGGCGGTGGTGCTGAATGTGACCTTCGGTCTGGTCTACCAGTGAGAAGTAGCGTTCCAGTGCAGGCTGCAATTCAGCATGACTTTCGTGCAGGTGACGGAACAATGGTCCGATCTCTTCATCCAGGTAATTGTTGGTACGCAGCTCGTCTTCAGAGAGCATGCCACTGGTGATACCGGTAATGAGTTCATCGTTTTTAAACTTCAGCTCTTCCAGCAATGGCAGATAGATGGTATTGCCTATATGCTCCAGTGTTTCCCTGATCAGGAGCAGCTGTTCGCGCAGGTCTTCGTGAATCGCATTGCTACGTTCAGTAGAAGAATTCCTGATATCCACAGCACCATACAAGGGATAGACATCTTCGAATGCAATGTTGCCAATATCTTTCCTTTTTGCTTTCGGTGTGTGCAGGTAATGCCATGCTGCATCGATAAATTTCCATTCTACGGCTGGCTGCAGCGCAGTAAACTGTTCTTTGATCACCTGCGTGATACGGTTAGAGGTAATATCTGCACCTCTGTTCAGCAACATGACCAGGAGTGGATATGCAGGCATAGCCTGCGCCAGTGTTTCGGCAGTGATCTTGTTAGGCGTACCTGAAGCCAGTTCTACGATGCCCAACAGGGTGTCCTCATGCCATACAGGTACCAGTACAAAGCTATTGATGCCTTTCAGGGGCAGATAGCGCAGGAATGGATATGCATAGAGTGAGCTCTCTGTAACAACAGGGAGCATAAGTGGCGATTTATTCTGACCCAGGTACTGGATCAGTTGCTGAAACAGCTGTTGCTGTTGCTTTTCACTACCTGTTACACCCAGGGTCACACCACTTTCACATTGTTCACATTCCAGCACGTAGCGGCCATTGATCTTTGGAATAGGTACTACATGCACACTCAGGTCGGTTTCGCCCAGCAGTGCCTGTACTTCTTCTTCCATGCGGCGATAGGTACGTCTTTCGTTGCCTTCGTGCATGTTCAGGATCAGGTTCTTCATTACATTCTGCACCTCATCTTTGGTAACGTCCTGTAATGTCCAAATTACAAATCCTTCGAGGGAAAAGCTATCCAGTGGTAAGATTTCCTTCAGGCCTTCGGGGCTGAATTTTTTCATACATACGGTATCGTATGTGAGCGGCGGCAGTTCTCCTTTTACCTTTACTTCCACGAAGCGAGGGTCTACATTCACTTTTACATATCTCTTACCTCCATTGCTGTCGGGCATGTTGATATGGTGAATGATCTCGTTCTGGTAAGTAACCGGGAAACCATATGCCTTTTCCAGGATCAGCTTATATAACCACTCAAGTTTATCCTTCTTCATTTTTTCCATCGAAATACCTTTAGGTACTTCCAGCATTCTTTCGCCATTGCCAGCGAAGATATTCTTGAAGAGGTCGGAGTAATAAAATATAGCAAACTTCTGAGGGACACCGATACCATAGATATCCTTGTCCATATCAGCAGTGATTGGAAATATTGTAGCGATAATGAGGTCGATATACTCCTGGTAGGCGGACAGGTCATCTGCTCCGGCTATTGGGCCAAGAAGCGCAGGGTTACTTTCAAATCGTTCGGCGATCTTTTGGTAATACGCCGCCCGGCTATCTGATTTGCTGGCCGCTTTCTCCTTCAGAAATTTCACGTAGGGTGCGAAGGAAATATGGGATTCTATCAGTGCCTCATCCTTTAATTGATCGGGACCGGCAGTTAAAACTTTCATAATTTAAAATATGTAAAAATGACTCATCTAGTTATATGACGAATGGACAATTAAAAAATTGCAAGTGTTACTTTCAGTGAAATACAGCGTGCAGGATTAAGCAGAGAAGGTTGCGGTTGATGATTAGTTGCAAATTTAGTGCAAAACTGCAAATCCAGCCATAAAAAGTTATAGGTCTGCCAATCCGGCAGACCTATAAATATATTCTAATCTGTAAATTATTCTAATTATAACTCGATCTGATTTTTTAGCAGGTCGTCGAAAGTATCTCTTCTACGGATCAGCTGTGCTTTACCATCTTTTACCAGTACTTCGGCTGGTTTGAAACGGGAGTTGAAGTTGGAAGCCATCTCAAAACCGTATGCGCCAGCATTGTAAAATACGAGGAGGTCGCCTTCTTTCACTTCATTCAGTTTACGATCCCAGCCAAAGGTATCAGTTTCGCAGATGTTACCTACAATAGTATAGATCCGTTCGGTACCTTTTGGGTTAGAGATGTTCTTGATAAGATGGAAGGCATCGTAGAACATAGGGCGTATCAGGTGGTTAAAACCTGAGTTCACCCCTACGAATACAGTAGCGGTGGTCTGTTTGATCACATTTGCCTTTACTACGAAATAACCGCTCTGGCTTACCAGGAATTTACCTGGTTCGAACCAAACCTGCAGGGGGCGGTTGTATGTTTTGCTGAACTTGTTGAAAGCATCGGAGAGCTTTTTACCCAGCAGCTGGATGTCGGTTTCAGGGTCGCCCTGTTGGTAAGCTACTTTGAAGCCGCTACCCAGGTCAATGAATTCCAGATCGGGGAAGTTCACGGCCAGTTCGAACATGATGTCTACCCCACGGAGGAATACATCTACATCCTTGATTTCGGAGCCGGTGTGCATGTGCAGACCAGTTACTTTCAGTTTGGTGCTCTTTACGATGCGCTCAATGTGGCGGATCTGGTGAATGGAGATACCGAACTTGCTGTCTACGTGACCTGTAGAGATCTTGTAGTTACCGCCAGCCATGATGTGTGGGTTCAGGCGGATGCAGATTGGGTAAGAGTCACCGAAGCGGTTACCAAATTGCTCCAGGATGGAAATGTTGTCGATATTAATGTTTACACCCAGGTTTTTTGCAGCCACGATTTCGTCGAGGTCTACGCAGTTAGGGGTAAAGATGATGTTCTTTGGATCGAATCCTGCTTTGAGACCGAGTTGGACTTCGTTGATAGACACGGTGTCCAGACCGCAACCCAGGGAGTTGATGTACTTCAGGATGTTGATGTTGGTGAGCGCCTTACAGGCGTAAAAAAAGCGTGCGTCCGTCTTTTGGAAGGCGTCCTTTAACTTTTCGTACTGGATGGCAATCTTTTCTGCATGGTATATATATACCGGAGTTCCAAATTCTTCCGCTACTTTGACAAGGAAGTCTGTAGAGAGTACGTCGCTTTGCTTAGGCATTTATTGAAAGGTAATTTATGAGGATGCGAATTTACGCAGCAAAATCGAAAGTTTTTGCTAAAAAAAGAGGCCCGGGCTTTTAACCCGGGCCTCTTTTCTTTATTCTTCCTCGTCTCCGGTCATGAAACCGTCCAGATCGCGGCGTTCCTTTTTGGTAGGACGACCTATCTTACTGGGTCGCTTACCGGTATGGAAGCTGGAAGCTATCCGCTGGTTCGCCAGCTGATCCTCTTCGGGGGTAAGGTCTACATAATGCTTGATTGCCTCCTGGTATTGCACCCTGTTGGCCAGCAAACTAACCACTTCAATCACCCATTTCCGGGATTCAGCCCTGATTTCATACTTATCACCGATACCGACTGCGCGCGCAGCTTTCACGTTGTTACCGTTCATCTTCACTCTCCCTCCTTCACAGGCAGTAGAAGCCTGAGAGCGGGTCTTAAATATCCTGATCGCCCAGAGATACTTATCCAGGCGCAGTTTCTCTGTATTCTGCATAGTTATTACTTATTCATTTCCGCAAAGTACTTGTGGAAATAAGGAATGGTTTCAATTCCTTTATAATAGTTAGCCAGGCCATACTTCTCATTTGGAGAGTGCAGGTTGTCGCTATCTAATCCAAAGCCCATCAGGATGGTCTTCAGTCCCAGTTCTTTTTCAAACAGTGCTACGATAGGAATACTACCTCCACCGCGCACCGGAATCGGAGATTTACCAAAAGTTGTCTTGATAGCCTCGCTGGCGGCTTTGAATGCCACATGGTCAGTAGGAGTTACATAAGGGCTACCACCATGGTGGGCAGTTACCTTCACTTTTACTGACTTAGGGGCGATTTTTTCAAAATGTGCTGCGAACAACTCGGAAATCTGGATCCAGTCCTGGTTAGGTACCAGGCGCATAGAGATCTTGGCGTGTGCCTTGGAAGGCAGTACGGTCTTGGAACCTTCGCCGATATAGCCACCCCAGATACCGTTCACCTCCAGGGTAGGACGGATGCCGGTACGCTCGATAGAAGAATATCCTTTTTCACCCCATAGTTCTTCCACACCCAGGTCTTTCTTATACGCAGCTTCGTCGAATGGAGCCGCGTTCAGGGCTGCCCTCTCTTCCTTGCTCAGTTCCTGTACGTTGTCGTAGAAGCCAGGGATGGTAATGTGATTGTTCTCGTCATGCAGGGAAGCAATCATCTGGCAAAGGATGGTAGCAGGGTTGGCTACGGCGCCACCATATACACCACTGTGCAGGTCACGGTTAGGGCCGGTTACTTCTACTTCCATGTAAGACAGACCACGTAGGCCTGTATCCAGGCTAGGATTTTCCAGGCTCAGCATAGAAGTGTCAGAAATGAGCACCACGTCTGCTTTCAGTCGTTCTTTATTTTCCTTGATAAAGATGCCCAGGTTGGCGGAACCTACTTCCTCCTCCCCTTCGATCATAAATTTGATATTGCAGGGTACAGAGTTGGTGTTCATCATGGTTTCGAACGCTTTCACGTGCATGTAGAACTGACCTTTGTCGTCCGCAGAACCGCGGGCATAGATCTTTTCATCCTTGATCACTGGTTCGAACGGACCGCTATCCCACAGTTCCAGTGGATCAGCAGGCTGTACATCATAGTGACCATATACTAATACGGTTGGCAACGCCGCATCGATGATCTTTTCTCCATATACAATCGGGTGACCGGCAGTAGGGCATACCTCTACCTTGTCAGCACCCGCTTCAATCAGGCGTTGTTTTACCGCTTCAGCGCAATCCGCTACATCTTTGTTAAAACGGGAGTCTGCGCTTATGGAAGGAATGCGCAACAAGGCCAGCAATTCTTCCAGGAAACGTTCTTTATTCTTTGTCTGATAATCTTTCCAAACTTGCATATTCCACTAAGTTTTTCTTTAGAAAGCTGCAATTTAAGGGAAAGTCTATAAAAAGGAATTCAGTAACTGCATTTTTGATGTTTAAAGCCGGCAGCAGGCCATACGTCTTTTAAAAAAGTATCAATGACAGCAATAGCGGGAAAAATCGGGTTTCATTAACATGGCATTAACTAAATTGTCAACCTTTCTATCGAAATTTAAAGGGTATTGGGGACACGATACCTAGCGCATATTGGAAGACTAACTAACTGCAAAATAACCTTATTCATATGATTACCAGCGAGGATACCGCTATGTTATCCGCATTGAAGAAGGATAATAACCTGGAGGCGTATCAATACTTCTTTATGAAATATTACAAGGCCCTTTGCCTGAAAGCCTGCGCAATGGTGGGGAATATGGACGAGGCAAGGGAATTAGTACAAAAGATATTTATAGAAGTATGGAAGACCCGGCAATACCAGCAGATAGAACATGCCCCTGGTGGTTTTTTCTATCAACTCATTGACGCCCGATGTCGTCAATTGCAGGAAACAGCCGTTGCTGCCGTACAACAGTACAAAGCGCCCTGCCCTCCCTGCGAAACGGGGCCGGCATTGGTGCCTACATCACTCACAACACCGCTGATCATGGCTATAGAAAGGTAACCCGGACCATGACATGATATATAAAACCAGGACTCAACATAATTATTATCTTAAAAAACCCTCGTAACCACGCTATAATGCAATGAAATACGACCAAGAGTATATCTACAGTTTACTACTGCGTAAGCAACTTGGCGATTTAACTGAAGTGGAAGACAAGCTGCTGCAAAAAGAAATGCACAACAACGAAAATGTGCGTCGCTGCTGGCAGGAATATGAAGAGGCCATATTGTACACCGACAGTGCTTTCCTGGACGACCTCCGGGTAGAAGCTGACTGGCTGAAAGTAAAAGCCATTCTGGAACCAACACCAGTACACATCAGGGTATTGAAATACCTGAAAAAAGTCCGGGTGGCGGCAGCAATTGTATTTGCCATAGGCGCTACAGCAGCAGGTTATTATTTTATCGCTGCAAAAAAAACAGTACCTCATCAAACAGCCAACCATTACCGCATTGTACTGCCACAGATGGCAGGTGTACCGATCTTTTCGGCACCTGCACCTTCAGCAGCAACAGTTGATGAGGCAATCACCGCAACGGATACCGCCATCAAAGTAGTAGGCGACTCCGGCACAATCGCTATCAAATCCATCAAACCTGATACCATCTACCAAAGCAAATCGCTGGAATGGAACACACTTACCGTACCCCCAATGCAGGATTATCATATTGAACTGGCAGATGGCACTGAAGTGCATCTCAATGCAAGTTCTACCCTGCGCTTTCCATTTATCTTCCCCGGCAAAACAAGGGAAGTATACCTGGAAGGTGAAGCTTACTTCACAGTAGCCCACAACCCTGAAAGACCGTTCATCGTACACACAGGAATTACCTCCGTGATAGCCCTGGGTACGGCTTTCAACGTCAATTCTTATGACAATAATACTGTTACAACCTCTCTGGTACAAGGTACAGTAGTGACAGATGTAGGAGATAGTCTGGATGTAACGCTCAAACCCGGATTTGAGGCAATTTATCATCCCGGAGAGCGGTTCATGGTAAAACGGTTCGATGAAACCGTAACCCTGGGTTGGAGGGAAGGCGTTTATCGCTTCCGCAACAGGCCGATAGAAGAGTTAAGACCTGTATTACTACGTTGGTTTGGACTCAAACTGGACTTTTCTGCTGCACCTTCAGCCGTCAATGCACACTTCTCCGGCAGCCTAGAAAAAGATAAAAAGGTGAATGATTTCCTCGACGAGATCTGTAAGCAATTAAAGTTGGACTATCAGATATACGATAACACGATTCACTTCGCTAAGAAATAAGCTTCTGACGGAGCAGGAACTCCAGCTTCTCATTTACATCCAGCAATTTTGCTGTTAACTCTTTGTTCTCTTTACGAAGGGCATACACTTCGAATGCCTTTTCGATATTGTGACGAAGGTCCTCGTCATTCCACGGCTTGGAGAAATACTTATACACCTGACCTTTGTTGATGGCGTCAATCACCGCATTGATGTCGGCATAGCCTGTCAGGAGAATTCGGATGGGCTCAGGATACTTATCCAGGATAGATTCAAAAAACTCAATCCCAGTCATCTTGGGCATCCGCTGATCTGAAATGATGATATGGATTTCTTCCTTCTCCAATACTTTCTCTGCTTCCTCAGCCGAACTTGCCGTAAATACCGTGTATAGCCTACGGAAAGATGCCTTGAACGCATTTAAGTTGTGTATCTCATCATCGACATACAGAATATGGATGTGTTGTGCACTCATTAAAGCAGACTTAAATACTAATTATTAAAAATAGAGGCGAACAAAACGAATGAAAAGTATTCTTAACGATATTCACAATAAGCACTGCCAAAATTATAGAGAAACCTACATTCGCTGACTGATTTTTTCACCAATGCTTATTTCTTTCCTGTGAAAGTAAAATATACTCCTTTTATCGTTCCTGCGGTCATTGTTCAGTATATTGGTTAGCAGGCTTTAGCATAATAACTCCTTGTACTTTGCGTAATTTCTTGTAGGTTTGGATAAGCCTGTCATTACTCACTATACTAATTTACAGAAAATCAGGGCAATACAAACAGGCATTAACATTGTTATTATTATAAAAAAATTTAAGCACAAATGAAAAAGAATACGCTCACACTTATCATTATTCTTGTCGTAGTAGTCATTTTGGGAGGCTGCGGTGTTTCCAAATATAACAACATCGTGCGTCAGGACCAGGCCGTAAAAAGCAAGTGGAGCAATGTGGAAGCTCAGTATCAGCGCAGGGCAGATCTGATCCCGAACCTGGTGTCTACAGTAAAAGGTGCGGCCAATTTTGAGAAAGAAACCCTCACTCAGGTAATGGAAGCCAGGGCAAAAGCTACCCAGATCACCATCAAAGGGGAAGATCTGACACCTGAAAAAGTACAACAGTACCAGGCAGCACAAGGTCAGCTGAGTACAGCACTGGGCAGACTACTCGCAGTATCCGAAGCTTATCCTGAACTGAAGGCTAACCAGAACTTCCGTGACCTGCAGGCACAACTGGAAGGTACTGAAAACCGTATAACCGTAGCCCGTAACGATTTTACCACTGCTGTAGAGACCTTCAACGGTACTGTCAGCACGTTCCCTAATAACATCGTAGCTGGTTTCGGTGGCTTCAAAGCCAAAGAATACTATATGGCTGACAAGGGTTCCGAAAACGCACCTAAAGTACAGTTTTAATATCAACACTGCTCACTCATTCATCTATGCGTTTATTCCCTAAAAAAGAACTGCTCACCGATGCAGAAAAACAGCAACTGGTACAGGCTATCCGGAATGCGGAAAGAATGACCAGCGGAGAAATCCGGGTTTATGTCGAAAGCCGTTGCAAATTTGTAGATCCCATAGACAGGGCACAGGAGATTTTCATTCGCCTGGGGCTGGAGAAAACAAGGTTGCGCAACGGCGTGCTATTATATTTTGCACTGAAAGATAAACAATACGCCATTGCAGGGGATATAGGCATTCATGAAAAAGTGGGTCAGGATTTCTGGAAAGAAAAAGCACAAAAGATGCTGGCACATTTTGCCAACGACCAGCTGGTAACAGGTATTGAAGCCTGCATCAACGAAATTGGCGAAGCACTGTGTATCCACTTTCCACACGAAGGAGATGACATTAACGAATTACCGGACGATATCGTAGTAGGGAGATGAGGGCAATAAAATTAATTAACATGAGGCAAGTATATGGCCTGCTTCTAGGTTTCTTCTTAGCCATGGGTATGGCACAGGCACAGGAATTAAAAATTCCTGCACGCCCCAACCCACCCCGGCTGGTGAATGACCTGGCAGGTGTTCTGCAGGGAGATCAGGTGGCTAGTCTGGAAAACAAATTGTTGGAATTCAACGATACCACTTCTACACAGATTGCCATTGTGACCATCCCTTCTACCAATGGAAGGGACATTGCCGAAGTAGGTCTGGCGATACTCCGTACCTGGGGTATCGGTACCAAAGACAAAAACAATGGTATCCTGATACTGGCAGCTATCGAGGATAGAAAGATCCGTATCGAAGTCGGTACCGGCATGGAAGGCGTAGTACCAGATGCTATCGCTAACCGTATTATCGATGAAAACATTAAACCTAACTTCAGAAATGGCAACTATTATCAGGGCTTTGATGAAGCGGTGGACAAGATCATCGATGCGTCGAAAGGCGAGTACAAAGGAACACCCAACAGACGGGATGATTCCAGCAATGCACCCGGACTAATTATACTGCTCATTATTATTGTCGTGATCATTTCCATCCTGCGTAACCGTGGTGGCGGTGGTGGTGGTGGTACGACTCTCAGCCGTCGTGGATGGGGTGGATGGATTGGCCCAATGGGAGGCTTTGGTGCCTTCGGCGGCGGTAGTCGCAACGATGGCTGGGGAGACAGAGGAGGAGGAGGCGGCTTTGGCGGCTTCGGTGGAGGCTCCGGTAGCGGCGGCGGTGCCAGCGGCAACTGGTAAAGTAATTAAAAGGGGATGGCACTTTGCGCCATCCCCTTTTTTATTCTTCATCTAACGGAAACCATACCTTCACACGTGTACCCGATGGCTGATTCATTTCATCATACAAGTCTTCAAAATCAAACGTCACATCCAGGTTGAATCGCTTATTATACAAAGCCAACCTGTCCCGCGTAATCTGAATACCCCGCGAATGATGCTCCTCCCCTCCCTGTTGCCTCAACGCCGCTGATCTTTTCCTGCCAATGCCATTATCCTCTATCGTACACAAAACCCGATCTATGTGCTTCGTAAATATGATCCTTACAATCCCCCTCTCCTTTTTATGCAACAATCCATGCCATATCGCATTCTCCACAAATGGCTGGAGGATCATGGTAGGTATATCTGTAAAATCAGGATCCAAAGCTTCATCTATCCGGATGTCACAATCAAACTGATCGGCAAAACGTAGTTTTTCCAGCTCCATATAGTTCTCCAGCATCCTGATCTCCTTAGCAATTGTAATGCTATTCAGTTGTGAACTATCCAGCACATTCCTGATCAGTCTTGCAAATCGCCCCAGGTACGAAAGTGCCTGTTCCGTTTCACTCTTCATCATAAATGTCTGAATAGAATTAAGGGCATTGAAAATGAAGTGCGGGTTCATTTGCGCTCTCAGCGCCTTCATTTCCAGCTGAGCAATCTGCTGTTCTATGGCCGTTCGCCTGCGGGCCTCCCTTTTGATCAGGTAAATCCTGATCCTGAAATAGGTGTATATAACGGCAATGATCAACAACAGTCCCAATAACCGGAACCAGGTCGTTTGCCAGAATGCCGGCATAATGTCAAAGTACAGGATCGTTACCCCCGACGAAAAAGTACCCGCCGTATTCATACTCCGTACCCTGAATACATAGCTTCCCGGCGGCAGGTTCGTATACCTCGCTACCAACAGGCCATTTGCCTGTACCCAATCTTCATCTACCCCATCCAACTGATAAAAATACCGGATGGCTTCATGGTGGTATTGCAGACTTTTGAATTCTATGTTGATAAAGTTCTGCCGGTGATTCAGTGCCAGCGGCATATTTTTATCGTACAGCGTATTTAACTGTATACTGCTATCCATCGCCCTGAAACTGATGATCGTGACATCAGGAGGCGAAGGCGCTACCTTCAACGCCGCCGTATCTAATATTACAAAGTGATCTGAGGCGCCAACCATCAGTCGCCCGTCTGCCAGTCGTACAATCCGCCTTCTTACCTTACGGTTGTTGTCAATGATCTGTCCTGTCTGTACAAAAGTCTCCAGTCCAAAATTCTTCCCGTTAAAACGGTAAAAACCATACGGCGTAGTAAACCACAAACCCTTGCTGCCTGACGGCAACATACTTAGCACCCATTCGTCAAAGAGAGCGCCATTTATCAAAAGTGGATTGGCAGTATGACTGCGGATATTATAGACCCAAAGGCCATGTTCTGTACCTGCTACCAGCGTGGAATCATCCAGCAATTTTAGACAGGTGATATTACTGACAGATAACTGTCCATAGGGAAACAACTCTCTCGATATGATCTTTTGCGCGATATAATTATACCTGATCAAGCCAGCATCGCTGGTAGCCAGCCATAAGATACTGTCTCCCTGCCTGGCTATATCCATGACCGTGATAGGATGCCGGATTTTGTTCAGCAGGTTCTGACAAACCATAAAAGTATCTGTGGCAGGGTTCCAACGTACGAGTCCATTTTTATATAACCCTATCCATACAGTCGTATCATTCTCTGGCAACAGGGCCATAAGTGTCTGATCACCGAATAGTTCTTTGTGCTTATGCGCTGCAAACTTTCCCTGTTTGGGATCAAATACCGATAGCCATCCATTCTCCTGTCCTATCAATATATTTCCACCTGGCATTTGGGCAAAACTCCATACCAGCCCCCTTTCTTCCGGTATTTCCTGCTGGAATTGCTTCTTTAGCTGCAGATCTGCATCCAGCCAGCTGAAGCCTTTGCCCCAGTAGCCTGCATAAATATTTCCCCTGCTATCCTGAAACAGGTCGGTTACTTCTGCCCGGGGCAATCTGGCGTTAGCATCCCGCTCGTCCATGATACGAAATGCCTGATCAGGAGGATTCAGAATATTCAATCCCCTGTCTGTCCCTATCCATAGCCGGCCATCTCTGTCGTTTAGAAAGCAGTTGACTTCAAAATCGTAGTGGAGTCTTTTGTCGTCTTCATTGTTTGCGCGAATGTTTACGTGGAAATCGTCGGTTTTTTCATCATAACGATAAATGCCTCCCAGTCCTGTTGCTACCCAGATCTGTTTGTCCTTATCTTCAGTAATGTCTGTGACCATATTGCCTTCCGGAGGCTTGTTGATCCTGGAAGGCCAGGCCTTCAGCCGGTTTTGTGCAGGTATATAGCAGTAGAGTGTGTCGCCTAACCGACCGCTTGCCCACAACCGTTCGCGGCTATCTATGAAAAATTGCTTAACACTGGTCTGTGTATTGAGCAGGGGAATATGCAGGGGATTGTTATTACGGCCATACAGATGTTTACGGTCAGCACTCAGCATATAAATCCCTTTCTTCCCGCTGATCCATAAGTTGCCGGCACTATCCTCCGTGATGGCACTATACATCTCCTGCCGTTCTGCTTCTGGTACTTCTTTAGGAATGACAAACGAGGCAGATGCTTCATTATAACGGTACAACCCTTCCTGGGTAGTGACCCAAATAACGCCGGCATGGTCCTGTATAATATGACTACAATATACATTGCCCGTTCCGGTAGGGAGCATGTCCATCTTCAGGACCTTTACCCTGGAGGTGCCAGGGTCATAAAATCGGATATTGTCCGGGGCCCCCATCCAGATCCTCCCTTTTTTATCTTCACAGAGACAAATATCGTCGTAGTAAATAGAACCCGGCACCTTGTCAAAGCTGGCAATGGTAATCAGGTTACTCCCGTCATAACGTTGCAAAGCGGTACTGGCAATCCAGATAAACCCTTTTCGGTCCTGTAAGATAGCAGATACATGATTACTTGCCAGCCCATCGCTGAGGTCCAGGTGGCGGAATGAATATGAAAGCGTCGACTCCTGTGCATGCACAGCGTAGCCAAATATTGTAAGCAGCCAATATATAAAAGCAGCAAAACAGTATCGCACAATCATAAGGTGGGTGAAAAGCTAAAAGTAAATAATATTACTGAACACCTACAGCCAGCTTATATTTTTCCTCATCAAACGCTTTTTCACTTTTTGCCATTACGATAGTGGCTACACCATTTCCAATCAGGTTGGTGATGGCCCTGGCTTCGCTCATGAAACGGTCTACACCTATCAGCAATGCAAGTCCACCTGCAGGTATTACCTTGATCACGGCCAGTGTGGAAGCGAGAACGATAAAGCCACTACCCGTTACACCGGCAGCACCTTTAGAAGTAATCATGAGGATACCGATGATGGTTAATTCCTGCCAGATAGTGAGGTCAACTTTTGCCGCCTGGGCCAGGAAGATCATAGACATACTGAGGTAGATGCTGGTACCATCCAGGTTAAAGGAATATCCTGCCGGGATAACGAGACCTACTACTTCTTTATGACAACCCATTTTCTCCAGTTTTTCCATGATACCAGGTAGTGCGGATTCGGAGCTGGATGTACCCAGTACGATGAGGAGTTCGTTACTTATAAATTTCAGGTATTTCCAGAGGCTGAATTTGTACAGATAGGCGATTGTTCCGAGTACGATGAAGATAAAAAGGAACATGGTGAGATATACGCAGAGCATGAGCGAGATCATGGGGTGCAGCGCTTTGAGACCAAACTTACCAATGGTAAAGGCCATCCCACCGAAGGCTCCGATTGGTGCCAGCTTCATGATAAACCTGAGCACATTGAAAAAGACTTCTGAGATCCGCTCAAAGGTATTGAGCAGGCCATCGCCTTTGCCATTCAGTTTAGTAATGCCGTAGCCAAATAGGATGGCAAATACCAGTACCTGGATAATTTCACCTTTGGCAAAAGCTTCAACTGCATTAGAAGGAACGATATGAAGGAGGAATTCTGTCCAGCTAAAACCGGCAGCATCCTGTTGGATTTTCGCGGCTTTTTCCATGTCAACACCCGAGACGCTGGAGAAGTCCATGCCCTCCCCGGGCTTTAGATAGTTAGCCACAACCAGGCCGATAGTGATCGCGAGGGTGGTAACGATTTCGAAGTAGAGTAACGCCTTGCCGCCTACCTTTCCTACCTTCTTCATATCTCCCATTCTGGCGATACCGAGTACGATGGTAAGGAAGATGATAGGGGCAATCAGCATTTTGATCAGGTTGATGAAAATAGTACTGATCAGTTCTCCTGTAGGGGCAATTTGGGGATAATAATGGCCGACGAGAATGCCGATGATGATAGCAATGATTACCTGGAAGTAGAGGTGGCGCGTTAGTTTTCTCATTGCATCAAGATAATAATTTCTTTCTACCGGCTACAGGCTATTTTCAAAAAACAAAATTGCTTTCCGGGGATTTCCTGCATCCAATAAAAAAAGAGCCCGTATCATTCTTTTGATACAGGCTCTTTCTATTTAAAAGATCTATTATGCTTTTACAGCAGCAATACCTGGCAGCGTCTTTCCTTCGAAGAACTCCAGCATAGCACCACCACCTGTAGATACATAGCTAACTTTTTCAGCCAGGCCAAACTGGTTAACAGCGGCAACTGAGTCACCACCACCTACCAGAGAGAATGCACCCTGTGCAGTAGCCAGTACGATGGCATCAGCTACAGACTTAGTTCCATTCTGGAAAGCCTTCATTTCGAACACGCCCATAGGACCATTCCACAGGATGGTTTTAGACTGTTGGATAGTTTCGCTGAAGATAGCTACAGACTTAGGTCCGATATCCAGGCCCATCCAACCAGCTGGGATGTTGTCATTGCTAACGGTCTGTGTATTTGCATCAGCAGCAAATTTATCAGCAGCTACTGAGTCAACAGGCAGGATCAGCTGAACGCCTTTAGCTTTCGCTTTAGCGAGCAGTTCCAGTGCCAGATCCAGCTTCTCGTTTTCGCACAGAGAGCTACCAATTTCTTTACCCTGCGCCTTCAGGAAGGTGTAAGCCATACCACCACCGATGATGATGTTATTAGCTTTTTCCATCAGGTTTTCGATGATCAGGATCTTGTCGCTCACCTTAGCACCACCCAGAATAGCGGTGAAAGGTTTGGAAGAACCATGCAGTACTTTCTCCGCATTACCTACCTCAGCTTCCATCAGCAGACCAAACATACGTTTGTCAGCAGCATAGAATTCAGCAATCACAGCTGTAGAAGCGTGTGCACGGTGAGCAGTACCGAATGCATCATTTACATAAACGTCGCCCAGTTTAGACAGTTTTTCTGCGAAACCCTTATCACCTTTCTCTTCTTCTTTGTAGAAGCGCAGGTTTTCCAGCAGCAGTACTTCGCCTGGTTGCAGTGCAGCAGCAGCTTTTTCAGCTACTTCACCAATACAATCGGTAGCGAACTTAACGGTCACACCATCCAGCAATTTGATCAGGTGGTTAACCAGGTGTTTCAGTGAATATTTATCAGTAGGTCCGTCTTTTGGACGACCCAGGTGAGACATCAGGATTACGCTACCACCATCAGCGAGGATCTTCCTGATGGTAGGAACAGCAGCGGTCATACGGGTATCGTCAGTGATCTGGAATTGATCGTTCAGTGGTACGTTAAAGTCAACGCGCACTACTGCTTTATGACCTTTAAAATTGAAATTGGAAAATTTACTCATTGGTTCTGTTTTATTCTGGTGAATAAACGATAAATGGTGAACAGTGAATGGTGGAAATAAATTTCACCATTTACCATTCACCATTTACATCTTATGATCTATAAAGCTTATTTGGTGATCAAACCGGCGAAGTACTTAACGGTACGAACCAGCTGAGACACATAGCTCATTTCGTTGTCATACCATGATACAGTCTTAACCAGTTGTTTGTCGCCTACAGAAACGATCTTAGTCTGTGTAGCATCGAACAGGGAACCGAAAGTGATTCCGATGATGTCGCTGCTCACGATTTCGTCTGTAGTATAACCGAATGATTCGTTAGAAGCAGCCTTCATTGCAGCGTTGATTTCTTCAACGGAAGTTTTCTTCTTCAGAACGGTAGTCAGTTCAGTCAGGGAACCAGTGATGGTTGGAACACGCTGTGCGTTACCATCCAGTTTACCTTTCAGGCTAGGCAGTACCAGGCCGATAGCTTTGGCAGCACCAGTACTGTTAGGTACGATGTTAGCAGCAGCAGCACGTGCACGACGCAGGTCACCTTTAGCGTGAGGTGCATCCAGGGTGTTCTGGTCGTTAGTGTAAGCGTGGATAGTGGTCATAACACCCAGCTCAATGCCGTAGTTATCTTCCAGTACCTTAGCCATTGGAGCCAGACAGTTGGTAGTACATGATGCACATGAAATGATAGTTTCGCTACCATCCAGGATGTCATGGTTTACGTTGAATACTACAGTCTTCAGGTCACCAGTTGCAGGAGCAGAGATAACTACTCTCTTAGCACCAGCCTTGATGTGAGCTTCAGCTTTGTCTTTATCAGCGAAGAAACCGGTTGATTCGATTACAACGTCAACACCGTGGTTACCCCAAGGAATTTGAGAAGGATCTTTTTGAGCGTAAATTTTCACCTCATGTCCGTTAACGGAGATAGCGTTATCGGAGTGCTTCACATCAGCATCGAAACGACCCTGAGCTGAATCATATTTCAGCAGGTGAGCTAAAACTGCGGGACTTGTAAGGTCATTAATAGCTACCACGTCTATACCTGGCATATTGAAGATCTGACGGTATACTAAACGGCCAATACGACCGAAACCATTAATACCGATTTTAAGATTAGTTCCCATTTTACACTGAGTTTGTTGAGATTGAAAAAAATTGATTGCGAAGTTACATGCTAGACGGGGATAAAGCAATAGAATTTTAAGTTAACGAAATTTTTTTTGGAAATATGAAAATCCCGCTTACCTTTGCAATCCTAAAATATGGAATCGCGCCATAGCTTTTAGTTAAGCCGCGTTGGTCAATCGGCTAAGACGCCTCCCTTTCACGGAGGAATGACGGGTTCGACTCCCGTACGCGGTACCAGTAAGAAGGTTGCTCAATTGAGCAGCCTTTTTTATTTTGTGCCGCATATGTTTATACTAGAATCCCTGCTTCTGACTCATTGTATAGCCACACTTAGCTTTCTGGTAGCTGCGTTGTTTTTTGCAAAACTCCGAAAGGTTATTCACACATTTCTGTCTACTGCCAATTCTATCGCTGCTGCACTTGCTTTGGTGAATGTGATGCGCCTGATCTGTAACCTGATCAGTGCCTGGGAGGCCTCCCCGGATCACCTATTCTTCAAATACCGTTCAGTAACTTTCGTACCGATTATTGTTATTTATGTGGCTGCAATTTCGATCACTTTTTTCAGCAAAGTTAGGACCACAGTCGTATTTTCATTGATTTTGCTCATTGTTTATGCCTGCCTGATCTTCTCTGAAAAGGTTTATTTGATCATTACTGGTTTCGACCGGGATACATTACCCTCCAGCTGGTCCTATTACAGGCCACCCTTTTATACTTTCGGCCTCCCATTATTGATAGCTACCAGCTATTCTGTAATTTGCTACCTTATCGCCGTGAAGAAACATGCACGCCAGAATCACTAAATACGAGTTTAAAACCGGGCTACCCGTGGAATTTGAAATCATTCCACTGGAAAAGTTATACAGCAACCACGCTGACATGCTCACCACTCCCCACCGTACCGGTTTTTATCACATCCTCTGGTTCCTGAAAGGCACCCCTGTACACTGGGTAGACTTTGAACCCATTCAGGTACAGCCGGGCACGTTACTCTTCCTGAACAAAGACAGGGTACAGCGATTTGATGTGCACGCTAACGCCGAAGGCTACGCCATCCTGTTCACTGGCGATTTCTTTAGCCAGGATCTTAAATACCTCCATAGCAACATCCTCTTCAACGACCTCATGAAAGTGGCCATGATCCATTTACCTAACGATACCCGGCCCTTCAGCGAACTGGTCGCCCTCATGCAATGGGAACTCACACATCCCAAAGATCCCGGGCAGCCCAATATTCTGCACAATTTATTACACAATTTCCTGCTGTATGCCGAACGTGCATACCGGCAGCAAACCTTTACAGAACTAAAGAAAAACGCTGACCTGGATTATTTACTCCTCTTTCGGGAAATGCTGGAGAAACACTACCCATCCGAGAAACAGGTACAATTCTATGCCCGCGAACTCCTGGTCACCGAAAAACGTCTGAATACCGCTACAGCCAAAACCGTAGGCAAAACACCCAAAGAGATGATCGACGACCGTGTCATGCTCGAAGCCAAACGCCTGCTCGCCCATACTCAGGATACTATCAAGGAGATCGGCTACACCCTTGGCTACGACGAACCAACCAACTTCATCAAGTACTTCAAAAAACACAACGGCCATACACCCGTTGAATTCAGGGAACAGTTCCTCATGGAGTAAAAGTATCATACATTATCCCATTCCTACCTTTTCAGGGCGTCTTACAAGCTGCAACTTTGCAATATGAAAGACAACAAACAAAAGGTCATCGACCTCTTAAACAGCCTTGAAACTGGTGATGCAGCTCCGGTTGCCTATATCAATCCAGACAACTATACCCAGCATAACCTCGCGATTGCCGATGGTCTCGCAGGTTTTGGTGCACTGGTACAGCACAAACCGGCACAGGGTTTCAAAGTGAATATTGTGCGCGCCTTCCAGGATGGCGACTATGTATTCACCCATACTGATTACGATTTCTTTGGCCCTAAGATCGGATTCGACGTCTTCCGTTTTGAAGAAGACCGTATTGTAGAACATTGGGATAACTTACAGCAACCAGTCTTCCCTACCGCTAACGGACATACCATGACGGATGGTGCGACAGCGATCACTGATCTGAACAAAACAGCCGCCAACAAAGCATTTATTCGGGGCTTTGTGGAAAAGTTCCTGGTAGGTGGGGATGCTTCTATCATTCCTGATTATATCAAAGCAACCGGCTACGTACAGCACAACCCACATATTGCTGACGGATTGGAAGGACTTCAACAGGCATTGGCATACTTTGCCGCCAATAAGATTGGCTTTAGCTATTCTGCTATTCATAAAGTGCTGGGAGAAGGCAACTTTGTACTCGTGATCAGTGAAGGCCAGATGGCAGGTGTCCATAGCACCTTCTATGACCTGTTCCGTGTGGAAGATGAAAAGATTGCTGAACATTGGGATGTAATTGAAGCGATTCCCCCTGCCAGTGAATGGAAAAATCAAAACGGTAAATTCGGATTTCGTTGATATAGATTTTAGATGAATTATTATTTCTATTAGACCCTCACCGGTTGGTGGCTTTGGACCTAAGCCCGCGCGAAAGGCTCAAAGCCATCCTTACCAGTACTCCTGCCCCATTGACCGATGAATGCAAGACTGTCTGCAATAGTTGATAAACTGTTGTGGATAGGAGATATCACTACCAATCGCTCCTTACAGATGAAAAGGAATAGCAGTAAGATGCTCGTTTTGCTTTAATAAAAAGCAAAAACACATTAGGAAATTAAAGATTCATGTTTAACCTTTGCGGAGTTGTAAAACACCACATTTTATGCCCTATACCTCCGTAAATCGACTAGCAATAAGACTAGTGATCCTTGCTATTTCTGTAGGCATCGGTTTGATTTCAAGATATGCAAAAAAACAAACTGAAGAATACCCCTACAAGAATGATCCACCGAAACCCGCTACACCTGAAAAGCAACCCGACTCACGCATTAATGTCATCACTGATCCCGGAGAAGTGAGCAGATTAAGAAATGAAGCGAAAAGACAAGCAGGTGAAACCTCCATCAATTCACTGGCAAAAGGTTTCCGCAGAAAAGATCCGTCAGTAGTATTCACTATCTTAAACATCCTGCAAGGTGAGGACAATGCCCAAAGCAATGCCCTGATGAGTGCACTTACTAAAAACGACAGTGATGATATTACATACAATATCACTGATGGCCAGATTGTGCAAGCTATTCTTGCAGCTGTAACTCACCCTGACAAGGAAGCAAAAGCTGTGGAACTCGCGGGCGCCTGCAATATCGCAGGTTTCCCTGAAGTATTTGAAAAAAGACTGACTTCAGGCAATTCTACTGTTCCCGATCGCCTGATCTTCTGGCTAAGCCATAGCCCAAGAGGCGCTGCTATGCTACCTTTCCTGGAGACGAATCTCACATTGCGGACCGTTGGCGATTGCCTGTTGGCAATTGCAGAAAAGGGTAATGAACTGGTAAAAGCCCGGGTAGGAGAACTGGCACTGAAAGCTGACAAAGCACTGCCAAACATATTGAATTGCTGCTTTAAGTATTGCGATGAACGCGTAGTACCGATTGCACAGGAACACCTGAAACACAGATCCCATACTAAATTGGCAATGCTTGCCCTGCTCCGTATAAGCGGTCCTGAATATTTCAATGAGCTCACTACGCTGCTGAAAGATCCTGCTACCTTCGATGCAGCACTGGAAGTAGTGGTAGAAATGGATAAAGGCAACATGACAGATGAGCTACTGAGAACCATCATCACACAGATGGAAACGCTAAAACGCTTCTCTGGCGATGAGTGTTACCAACTGGCCAGAATACTGATTGATAGCGGTAAGGCGGAGTGGTTAAATACGCCCGGCCTGCTCTCCGAAAATACACAACTGGTAGCTGGTGTAGACAAGGCATATAAATTTGCCAGAATGCAACTCCATACCGTAGTAGCGGATCTGCGCAAGAATTCCCTGGTGCCACCTCATTATAGCGAAAATCAGCTGGAAGAACTCTGGAAGAAATCTCATCATCCCAAAGTTTTTGTATCCAGCTTCTTTGATGAACACGGTATGTTATTGTGCTATGATACTGAATCCGGTGAGTCTCCGGTACCTTATGCTGAACTGATTGAAGCATATAAAGCGAAGTCACAAGGCACACTGGCTCACCTGGAAGTGTGGGCAGATGAGAAAGGTGAAAAGATCACTGTGCTCAGTAAAGACAGCGCTTATGTAATAACTCCGGAGAATAACACTGGCGACTGGTATGATGTAGTCCTGGTAGATGAGCTGATCACAAAAATACTTGCAGACTTAAACAGTACTGACCGGTTCCTTCCTGTAAACACAGGCGATCAGACGGCCATGTATGTATTTGGCTATCCTGCAAGAGTCAATCCAATGATCAGAAAATATTTATCATAATGCCTGCAAGGCTTTAAATCTTGAGCTGGCCGCCTCCTGTGAGGCGGCTTTCCTTTTTAAAATAATCAGGTATTAATACGCTACCCAATTATTTCAATACCCGGTAATTTTGGGGTGTTCGAATTCATAACCCCAATCATTACATCATGAACTTCACTAATCTTCGGGAACAGGTGATCCAAAAACCTGTAGTACAGGAACTACTCCTGTGGGACAAATTTTACTCCAGCGCTGTGCTCAATTTTACCATGCAGGCACAGACTCAATCCAACTGGTGCTGGGCGGCTACATCCAACAGCGTATCACACTTCTACTCTGCGTTATTAAACCCATGGTCACAGTGTAAAATTGCTGCTGCCGAACTAGGACAAACCTGCTGTACATCGCCCGTACCGGGCCCCTGTAATGTGCCCTGGTACCTGGATAAAGCCCTCACCCGCACCCAAAACTTCGTTTCTATAAAAGGTGGCACCTTAACATGGGAAGAAGTAAAAGCACAGATCGATGCCGGCCTCGTAGTAGGAACCCGCATTGGCTGGTCTGGCGGTGGTGGCCACTTTATGGCTATCTACGGCGTATCAAAGATCTTCAATACAAAGTACTTCCATATTGATGATCCTATCTATGGTAAGAGCGTACTCACCGTTAGCCAGTTCTCTACCAACTACCAGGGCAGCGGTACATGGACACACAGTTACATTACGAAAAAACACTTTTACTTTATGTGGATCAAAGACCTGGTATTTAAACCAGAACTGCTCAAGCCCATTCCTGAAGTGCGCCCCCTCATCCGCTTACAGCGCCCTGAACTGAGAGCTGATAAAACAGCTGCAGAACTGGAACTGAGCTTTGCACATCATGCATATATCGTAGGACTGAAAGATATCGACAAGGATATCACTATTCCGGAAAAGCCTAGTTCCCTCCGGGTAATAGAGCTGGATCAGAAAAAACCAGTGGCCATGTATGACCTGGCTACTACAGCAGAAAATCCGGAAGTATTGCAGGTAAGTACTGACGACGACTACCTGCATCGCATAGAAAACGGTATGGAAAAGATCAAATCCAGCCTGCAGCAAAAAGAGATCGAAGGCGAAATGCGGGTACTGAAATTCCCGGCACTAAACCTGGAAGCACTGTGGCTGCATACAGATGGAAAAGAAAATGACAGGTATTATTTACTGCGTCATTTTGGTCAGGAAGATACCGTGCTGAATGAAGGCAGTTTCAAAGAACTGGTACTCAGACAGAAGGCTGTCGCAGAAAGACAGGATGACCTGATGGGTGCATAATTTTAATTTTTACAAACCGGCCGCAGGCCACCTCCTTCCGCCATAGATTGCTGATACTGTAAGCATTAGCAATCTATGGCGGCATTTTTTTGTTTATAAATAATTATTCCATAAACTTGCGTTACCATATCATTATTCTTAAAGACTCACAATAAAAAACCTATAATCTCACACAGGCCCAATTTAGATACCCGTTGGTCCCTTTACATTGATTTTAAACAGTACTCGATGAAAACCAGATTTTCCCTCATTCCTGCGAAGGGAGGCAAGCTGCTGCGCCTACCCCTGTTCGCCACCATCCTGACGATGGTATTCCTTACACCCACGTATGCACAGAGCTACAACTATGCAGAAGTATTGCAAAAGTCTATGTTCTTCTACGAAGCACAACGCTCGGGTACATTGCCCGCTGATAACCGTATCACCTGGCGTAGCCATTCAGCGCTCTCTGATGGTAGCGATGTAGGCAAAGACCTGACTGGTGGCTGGTATGATGCCGGCGACCATGTGAAGTTTAACTTCCCCATGGCATTCTCGGCAACCATGCTGGCCTGGGGCGCGATTGACTTTGCAGATGGTTATAACAATTCAGGCCAGATGAAGTACCTGAAGAGTAATCTTCGCTTTGTAAATGATTATTTCATTCGTTGTCATACCGCACCGAACGAGCTGTATGGTCAGGTAGGCAACGGTGGTACAGACCACGCATGGTGGGGTTCTGCAGAAGTAATGGCCATGACCCGTCCCGCTTACAAGATCGATGCTACCCACCCGGGATCTGACCTTGCCGCAGAAACCGCTGCTGCAATGGCTGCAGCCAGCATGGTGTTTAAAACAGACGATCCTGCCTATAGCGCTACGTTGCTCACACACGCTATCCAGTTGTACAACTTTGCTGACACCTATCGTGGTGTATACTCCGCGTCCATCACTGACGCAGCAGGTTATTACAACTCTTACAGTGGTTACAACGATGAACTGGTATGGGGCGCAATCTGGCTCTACCGCGCTACCGGCGACGCTGCATGGCTCACTAAGGCAGAGACCTACTATGCAAATCTCTCTACCGAATCCCAGACGGCGATCAAATCTTATAAATGGGGTCTTGCATGGGATGACAAATCAACCGGCTGCTATGCACTGCTGGCAAAGCTCACAGGCAAGTCTCAGTACAAAGAAGATATCGAAAGACATCTTGATTACTGGACGGATGGCTACAATGGATCACGCATTAACTATACTGCCGGCGGCCTCGCCTTCCTGGACGTATGGGGTGCACTGAGATATGCCATCAACACAGGTTTCCTGGCTGCTTATTACAAAGACGCCGCTACTACTACAGTCAAAGGTACTAAGTACTACACATTCGCTCAGTCACAAATGAACTATGCACTGGGTAGCAACCCTAACAACCGTAGCTATGTATGTGGGTTTGGTAACAATCCTCCTGTAAAACCACACCATCGTACCGCACATGGTTGCTGGACAAACAACCTCACCGGCCCTCCTGCAGAATCAAGACATACCCTGTATGGCGCACTGGTAGGTGGTCCTAACAATGATGATTCTTACACAGATGATCGTGGTAACTACGTGAATAATGAAGTGGCGACTGATTACAACGCAGCATTCTCAGGTCTGGCAGCTAAGCTGGTACAGGATTATGGAGGCACTCCCCTTGCTAACTTCCCGGTGGCAGAAACACCTACAGGTGAATTCACCATCGAAGCCAAAATCAATGGTAGCGGCACTACCTATACAGAATGGTCCGTATGGGTAAACAATCATACAGCATGGCCTGCCCGTATTGCATCTAAACATGTATTCCGCTTATTTATTAACATTTCCGAAGGTCTTACCGCCGGTTATAAGTCTACCGACTACGTCGTTTCTTCCAACAATGCAGATGTAACTTTTACACAATTACAACCCTGGGACACAGCCCAGCATCTTTACTATACAGAGGTTACTTTCAACTCCTCTATCAAAATCTGGCCAGGTGGTCAGGGTGAGTCTAAAAAAGAATCCCAGATCCGTATCCGTCTTCCTTATGAAGCTCCAGCCAGTGCATGGAACGCCACGAATGACTGGTCTTCACAAGGTGTAGATGGCACACTGAAAGAAGTGAGCAACATCCCGCTTTATGTGAATGATCAGCTGGTATATGGCAGCACACCTACTCCTGCTGTAGTTGTACCTGTGACAGGTGTCACCGTAACACCAGCTATTGATACACTGAATATCAATACTACAGCACAACTCACAGCTACTGTATTACCATCTACAGCCACCAATAAATCCCTGACCTGGACTTCTGCCAATACAGCAATTGCCACCGTAAGCAGTACAGGCCTGATATCAGCACTGGCCACAGGCAGCGTAGCCATTATTGCAACTACTGCCGATGGGGGTTTCAAAGACACCAGCTATGTATATGTGACCAATGTAGTTGTACCTAAACAATATACTATTACGACCGCGGTAACAGGTACCGGTACAGTATCTCTCAGTCCCGCAGGTGGTACCTATACAGCAGGTACTATCGTAACGCTGACTGCTGCCCCGGGTAGCGGCTACCTGTTCAACAATTGGAGCGGTGGTATCTCTGATACACTGAACCCTGTGACCGTAACAATAAACAGCAACCTCTCTATCACAGCTAATTTCAAGCAGAATGTAAGCACAGGTAACTGTGCCAATCCTACTATAGTGGCTTTACCATTTGCAAAAGATGGTGTTGGTGAATTCTGCTATGTAATAACAGGAAATATCTCTTATATCAATTCATGGAACCTGACGAAGCTCGAAATCAATGGTACAGATTATACCAATACATGGTCTAATAATATGCCTGCAAGAGTGAACGGCAATTACTATGTACATTATATAGGGCCTTATGACTGGTCACATTTTGAAGCAACAGGTACTGAGGCGAGCGCTAAACAGGCAGTCGTTGAAACGGCTACTACGTCAGCGATTTATCCCAACCCTGTTACACAACACAGCTTTGCTATCCGTGTGGCGGATAAGGCAATTACAGATGTGATTGTAACAATGACGGATATGTCAGGCAGAGTCGTGTTGAGAAAATCAGCGAAGGCAAACGAGACTATGAGCATTCCATCTAATATACCAACAGGTATTTACAGCGTGGAAGTAAGGACCAAAACAAAGAAAGTGATGAGCACTAAACTGATGATTCAGTAACTAAAAAGAGCTTCTGCCAATAAAGGCAGAAGCTCTTAACTTTTTAAGCAAGACGAACCACAGTTCTTCCCTGTATTTTTCCTGCCAATATCAGATCGATATTTTCACCCAATTTTTCCAAAGGAATTTCATTTGCCAGTTGGGCTAACTGCGCAGGCTTCCAGGTAGTCGCCATGGCTTCCCACACTTCTTTTCTTTTAGAAAGAGGAAATTCTACTGAATCTATTCCCAACAACTGTATACCTTTCAGAATGAATGGGAATACTGTCAAAGGCAGTGGTCCCCCATTGACCATTCCACAGGCTGTCGCGGCACCGCCATATTGCAGGCTTTTCACCACCGTTGCCAGTACATTACCGCCTACCGTATCGATACCACCTGCAAATTTAGGTTTCAGCATTACCTTACCACTGGTATCATCCATCTCAGCACGAGGCAATACTTCTATTGCACCCAGTGATTGCAGGAATTCTGCCTGCTTGTTGCTCACAGCTGTTACCTGGTAACCCAACTTGCTCAGGATGGCCACAGCAACAGAGCCCACACCGCCGCTGGCACCCGTTACCACTATCTTACCATCTGCAGGCTGTACCCCTGTTTTCAGTAATGCCTGTACTGACAATGCTGCTGTAAAACCGGCTGTACCATAGATCATGCTTTCTCTGAGCGAGAGCCCCTGTGGTAAGCGCACCACCCATTTAGCCGGTACACGGATATACTCCTGGAAACCACCGCTGGTATTCATGCCAAAATCAAATCCGGTTACAATCACCTGATCACCGGGTTTCCAGTTTTCATCAGTAGATGATACCACTTCTCCAGCAGCATCGATGCCGGGTGTATGCGGATATTGCCTCGTCACACCTTTATTGCCGGTGGCAGATAAGGCATCTTTATAGTTGAGGGATGAATAATGTACTTTGATGATCACATCGCCCGGAGGCAGATTGTCGATGAGTTTATCGACAATAGATAAAACAAATTTCCCGTCGGCTTCTATCACCTGTAACGCTTTGAATGGTTCCGTCATAATGATCCTTTTTTACAAAATACGGAATGCTGATTACCTATTCTATGACGGTGAACAGTGTGCTATTTAACAGACAACACTATTTTTCCACGGGTTCTGCCTTCCAGTTGTTGCTGATGAGCCAGTTCTATTTGTGAAAAGCCGTACAGGTTCAGGTTGGGCTGCAGAATGCCCTTACCCAGCCAGTCTGCCAGGATCTTCATATCAGCACCGCTGGATTGTACAAGATAGAAGAATGCATTTACATCATTTGCTTTGGCCAGCTGTTGCATATCTTCCGGAACACCATTCGGGATTTTAATATAAGTACCCCTCTGCTTCACGGTTTTGATAGTGGCAGCAAAGTCCTGACTACGAACGTTATCCATCACCAGGTCTACGTCATTCACAATTGCATCTACTTGCTGAGACTTGTAGTCAATATGCTCATCAGCGCCTATGCCAAGAATATACGCTTTGTTAGCGGCAGAAGAGGTGCCAATCACATATGCGCCAATTTGTTTTGCAATCTGCACCGCAAAGTGACCTACTCCACCAGCAGCTGCAGTGATCAGCACTTTCTGGCCTTTCGCGAGCTTTCCCTGATGTACAAGGGCCTGATAAGCCGTGAGCGCTGCCAAAGTTGTGGCGGCGGCAGCTTCATGGGTAACATTTGCCGGCTTCAACGCCAGGTGGGCAGCTGGTGCCGCTACATATTCAGCATAAGCTTTACCATGGCCGGGGAAGTTCACCATTCCAAATACTTCATCGCCCATTTTAAATTCCTTTACATCGTCTCCTATAGCAGTGATCACACCACTGATATCCCAACCCAGGATCAAAGGGAGCTGGTCTTTCAAACGGCCAGCAATGCCAGTACCTCTATGTGTCTGTACGTCTACCGGGTTCACACTCAGGGCCTTCACCTGTACCAGCACTTCGCCTGCCTGAATAGTAGGAACAGGCAAATCTACATATGTTAATTTTTCATGCTCATTAAAACCGTTGATTATGATCGCTTTCATTTATTCTGTGTTTTTGAATTAATTTACAATGCAAAGATGCCGCGAAGTGAAGGTGAGGGCATTGTAAAATTCAAGGTATTAAAAGTATGTTTTGAGGTTATGTTAATTGAAAATACCACCCATCCGTTTACAGTAAGTGTCGAAGAACTCGAGGTATGGAGTCGTCGTCCGCATAAGCACAATTTCTTTGAGCTGGTATTTATTGAACAGGGCACTGGCAAACAGTGTATCAATGATCATAACATTGCCTATGTACCTGAGAACATCTTTCTATTACCTCCATTTGACTGCCACTCTTTCCAGATTCATACACCTACCCGGTTTGTATTTATCCGCTTCAACGCACTCTTTTTCCAGAAAGATGCGAATCAGTTGATGGACTACACCAACTGGTTCAATAACCTGCATTACATCATTAGTACATACAACCGTCAACCTGGAGACATTATTCACAATGCCAGTGACAAAGCCCTGCTGGTTAACCTGATCCGGGGAATCGAACATGAATTCAATAATAAACAAGATCAGTCAGACAGCATTATCAGGGCAAATATGTTTGCGTTGCTCAATATATTGATGCGCAACTTTGAAAATTCTTTTAGAGAGAGTAATCCCGTTACAGATAAAACGGCCGGTGATATGCTACAGTATATTCAGTTCAATCTCTTTGACAACGATAAATTGCGAATAGAAGCACTGGCAAGTGAATTTAATCTTTCTGCCAATTACGTCAGTGAATATTTTAAGAAGAAGACAGGGGAAACGCTGAAGGAATTTATTCTTAAATCACGCGTGAACGTTGCTTATAGCCGGATACAACATTCCGGTAAGTCAATGAAAGAAATTGCCTGGGACCTGGGTTTTACAGATGCCAGTCACCTGTCGAAGATGATTAAAAAGTATTTCCCTCCCGGTCACCAGCATACGGCAGGCGATACAACCGGCTGTGTACACTCATCATTATAAACCGTCTGCTAAGAAGAGATAGTTATTTTCAATGGTCATAATTCAGTCAATACAGCAAGCAGGTCCAGTGCTTTCTTAATCACATCCTTTTCTTCCGTTGTATATTTCTCCGATACGACGAGTGCCAGCCATTCTTCTCTTTCCCTGCGGGACAATTCTACTTTTTGCCTGCCTTGCCTGGTGAGGGTAACCAGTGTTTTGCGGCCATCGGAAGGTGCACTTTTTCTGGAGATATATTTAAGCCCTTCCATCCTGTTCAGGATCTGAGACATAAATTGGGATGATATGTTCAACTGAGCACCCAGTTCAGAAGGAAATGCTTCTTTCTGCATCATGAGAATGCTCAATACATTAAATTCAGCGATGGATAGTTGTTCCGGATTGCTCATCTGCTTACGCAGGCGCTTATTCATGATAGTCACCAGATTACGGATTCCGTAAGCAATTTCTTCGTCCTGTTTATTAAACATACCCTATTAAATTAACTTTGCAAAGCTACTTTGGTACTTTCAAATAAACAAGGGGAATTGCCTACCTTGCAGGTTCCAATTACTCAACTCAAATACTATCAGATGAAATTCACACTTGGAACCTTGCTTGCCATACCGGCAGCAGCGCTCTTTATGACCGCATGTAACAATGGATCGTCGACCACTTCTGCTACCAAAGACAGCACCAAAACGCCTACTGTACAGGTAACCAATGTTACCATCGATGCTGGTGGTGTACCACTGAACAGTGTGGTCGCTTTCAATGACGACACCACTACCAGGAAACCTGTCATTGTTATTGTACCGGAATGGTGGGGCCTCGATACCCACGTAAAGAATGTAGCACAGCGCCTGGCTGAACTGGGTTATTTTGCAATAGGCCTGGATATGTATGGCAATAGTAAACTGGCAGACAATCCGGATACAGCTAAAGCATGGGCTACGCCATTTTATGCTAATCCCCGACTTGCCAATGAGCGCATTCTTGCTGCTATTGCAAAAGCAAAGACTTATTCAGTAGTAGATACTGCAAACATTGCAGCTATTGGTTACTGTTTTGGAGGTAGTTGCGTACTGAATGCTGCCCGCCTGGGTACACCACTGAAAGCGGTGGCGAGCCTCCACGGAGGGTTAGCTACATCCCTGCCCATTTCTAAAGATCTGTTCAAAGCAGCTGTGCTGATTTGCCATGGTGCTGCTGACAAATTCGTATCTCCTGAGGAGGTAGCAACATTCAAAAAGCAAATGGACTCAGCAGGTGTTAAATATGTATTCAAGGAATATGCAAATGCAACACATGCATTTACCAATCCTGCTGCAACAGCAACCGGTAAGAAATTCAATATGCCGATTGAATACAATGCCGCTGCTGATACCGCCAGCTGGAATGACATGAAAGCTTTCCTGGGTGCGGAATTAAGATAATTTTAAAAGGCGGGATCATGTGATCCCGCCTTTTAAATATTAGATTGACAATCAATACGAATTAAAATATTCTATCGCTGACAGGTCATTATCCCCTAACTTTGCATCGCCAATTAGGACTTAAAGATCAAATTTCATGCGCGATAAGATTATTAGGGTCAATTACTATAAATTGGTGATTGCCTCGTGTTTTGCTGGTTTACTTTCCGCCATTATGGCCAGTGTTTTGAAACATATTACAGAATATTACGAAGACCATTTCTTTGAATCGATCAAGCCCTACTCCTTCCTTTTCATTGTTTTTCCGCTGATCGGCCTGGTATTAATTCACGTATTACGCAAATACGCTTTCCAAAAGAAACCAAATAAAGGTATTAAAGAGATTTACCTCACGATTGAAACCCGCCGTAATGAACTCCCGGCCTATAAGATCCCTTCTCACTTCATTAACGGATTCCTCACAGTGATCTTTGGTGGTTCCACCGGTGTGGAAGTATCTACCGTTGTATCTACTGCTACAATTGGTGCGGTAACCAGACAAAAAGCAGGTATTGCCAACAGGTTTAAAACAGAATTGATTTGTGCTGGTGTGGCCGGTGGTTTAACAGCTTTGTTCGGTAGTCCGTTTGTAGGAATGCTGTTTGCCCTGGAGGTAATTGCAAAGAAAGTAACTAAAACGATATTGATCAGTACTGGCATCGCTGTCATTATAGGATGGGGCTGGTTATTTTTATTTCATGAGCACCCATTATTTGGGTTGAGTGCATTTCCCTGGAAATGGCAGGCAGTTCCTTATATGATTGGCATGAGTATATTAGCAGGAGCCATTTCAGTATTCTTTACTAAAACGGTCATCGGTATCAAGGGCCGTTTTGCGATCATGAAAAATGAATATGTGCGGATTGGTTTGGGTGCCGCGATTGTAGGTCTGGGCATCTATATTTTCCCTCACTTGTTTGGAGATAGCTACAGTGGTGTCAAATCAATGATTGAAGAAGCCAGTCGTGCGCCGCTTTCTTATACATTCGCATTTACGATCCTGGGTATTGTGATCCTGAAGCCAATTATATCTTCAGTGACCCTGGGTGCAGGTGGTGACGGTGGTGTATTTGCACCTAGTATCGTAGTCGGAGCTTTGCTGGGTCTGCTGGTGGCGTTGACATGTAACCAGTTTTTTCACACACAACTGGTGGTGAGCAACTTTATCATCCTTGGTATTGCGGCTGTATTAAGCGGCGCTATTCATGCACCGCTCACTTCATCTTCCCTGGCAGTACGTTTATCTGGTAGCTTCATACTGACGTTCCCAATTTTGATAGCCAGCCTGGTAGCCCGTTATACCGCCGGGAAAATATGTCCTTATACAGTGTACAGTTATAAGGAACAGCAACCACATCGGCATTAATAGCCGTAGCCTAACTGATCGGAACGTCGCTCACCGAGTACACGGTAATCCATCTTGTTCAGTGCTTCGGTTACTTTAGGTCTGTCTTTGTAAATGGATTTGTGCTGGAAATTGTAATATGCCAGTCCAATGTGAAAGAAGAAGCCGCAGTAGACGACCACCCTCAGGACTTTCAACGCCACTGCCTTTTTAGAGATCAGCCATTCATAGCAATAGAAGCTGTAGATCATGGGCAGTGGCAATAAAATATAGAAGGTATGTGAAGAAGGCCCTTTAATAGAAAAGAAAAAGCTGCAAAACAGTAGCCCATAAGAGCAGATATTCAGCCACCGCATTTTTTTCCACTCTTCATTTTGCGTTTTAATAAAGAACCCGATAATCAACAACCCTACCTGCAGGAAACCAATTACCAACAGAAATACAATAAACGGAATCATCCAGTAATGGGAGTGGAAAATGACTTCCTTGTCATGAGAATCACCTAGCACATAAGGAATCTCGTAGGTAGCAAAGGAGAGGTAACGCAGTAAGATCGTAACGATATTGCCGAAATTACTCCAGTTGAACACGATGTTCTCCCCTACCTTACCGGCCATCGGATCCGGATGTAACCAGGTGGGAATCAGGGTAAGTAACCCCAGCAATCCTCCCAGTATATAGAAAAGGATCACCTTTTTATTGGCAGTTCTCATTGTATAGGCCATGGCCACCAGGGTATATGGCACCATTAAAACCCATGACATATGCAATTGCATGATGAAAGTAGTAGTGATGCCCATGATGAAATAAGCCAGTCCGGGCCTGATCAGTTTCCCGGTGTAAATAGGCAACAGTTCCAGCACCGCTATGAAAAACGGGATGGAAAAGACCAGCACATAAGAAGGGTTCACGACCCTGGTACTATAGTACAATGTCCAGGGAGTGGTCATGCAGAGGATCCACACCATCCAGTCAGGCACGCCTTTTACCCTCCGGGTAATGTACCATGCCAGCATACATAAACTACTGAAAGACAGGACATTTAAAATCAATGTAGGCAACTCTGGCAATTTCCAGAGGTAGAATGGCAATGCTACTAACAGCCCCTGCAGGGCGCCGGGAATCTGTGTGTGAGTATATACTACATCGGGGCCATAGAAAGGCCAGGTTCCGGTAGTATAAGACTTCAACCCAATCAGATAGATCTGCAGTTCATCTGCAAACCAAAATTCCGCACATAGGCCATAGATCAGCCTGAACATAAACAAACCTGCCAGCAGCAGATATAATTTCTTTTTCTCCATTATTATAACAGCGTAGGGGGAGCAAAATGGATGATGATAGGGATTTAAGTAAACCGGGTTAGCCAGTTTTTTTTGATTTCGCATCAAAGTAACACATTTCTGCGATGTCATTATATAGACCATATTAAAAAAACCTCTTTTCCTCATCAAAATAAACCATCATGAAGTACACATTCATGACACTGGCAGTAGCATTGATCGCTTTGACCAGCTGTAGTAAAGAATCCACACAACAGGCAGCAACCCCTGCCTCAGAAACGGCTACCGGCGCAAGAGCAAGCGCAGCAGCGTCCACGATTTCGTTCAGCGGTTATACCTGGACGGTAAGAACTGAAACCGGCACTTCAGGCCCGGGACCTAATTATTGGAGCAATAGTTCCAGCAATGTGTGGGTAGACAGTAATGGCTTCCTGCACCTGAAGATTAGGAAAGATGCCAGCACTGGCAGATGGCTTTGCTCAGAAGTAACTACCAATCAATCCTTTGGCTATGGTACTTATGTATGGCAGGTAGAAGGCAGGGTCGATTCTCTGGACAGGAACATTGTTTTTGGCTTGTTTAATTACAATGCGGGAGATGATGGGCACCATGAGATGGATATTGAGTTTGCCCGCTGGGGGAACAATGCATGGCCTAATTATAACTATACCGTGTATCCGCAGACGGGTAGTGGGAATGCAAATTATACTGCCGAGTTGAAGCTGAATGGTACTTATAGTACTTATCGTTTTGTGCGGAATAGTAGTAGTGTTTCTTTTACCGGATTTCATGGTCATACACAGGCTGCTGCGAATGCCTTTTTCCCGTGGACGACTCCTGCAGGGTATAATGTGAGCACCATTGCGATGCCGGTGCATATGAATCTTTGGCTGTTTAATGGCAATGCGCCGTCAAATGCTAAGGAGGTGGAATTGATAGTCCATTCATTCTCTTTTACAGCGCTTTAGTAGTAATAGGATCAAAACCAAGGGCCGGCCTTCAGACAGCCGGCCCATTTATTTTTAAAGGCGTAGATTATTTTTTATTTAGATAATTGGGGTAGCTGGTTTAGAAGGATTGTGTTCGTCTTTTTTTTACAGAATGAATTTGATTCTTTTTATCTCTCTTGTTATTTACATTTTGTATGTGTCTCTTTATTTACATAATGCATTCCGCTCTTTTTACATCCTGTATCCTGCTCGTTATTTACATTTTGTATATCTCCCTTTATCTACACAAAGCATTTCGCTCTTTTTACATCCTATATCCTGCTCGTTATCTAGACATTGTAAATACCCTCTATTATCTCCTTATACTTTTCCAACACTACCTTCCTCTTCAAACTCATCTTCGGCGTCATCTCTCCTCCATCCACACTCCACTCATCAGGCAACAAAGCAAACTTCCTTACCTGCTCCACATGATTAAACCGTGCATTATATCCCTCCAACACCTCCTGAAACTTCTCCAACACTTTCGGCTCTTTAATAGCTGCTTCATTGGTAGTAAAAGCAATCCCCTGCTGCTGCATCCATTGTTTTAAATATGGAAAAGCAGGCACAATCAGCGCACTCACAAACTTTCTGTCAGCCCCTATAACCATTATCTGTTCGATAAATGGATCTTCTTTACATTTATTTTCAATCGGCTGTGGAGCGACATATTTCCCCCCACTCGTCTTAAATAGTTCCTTTTTACGGTCTGTAATCTTCAGGAATCGGCCATCCTGCAATATGCCAATATCCCCTGTCAGCAACCAACCGTCTTTTACAACTTCTGCGGTCAGGTCAGGGCGCTTATAGTAACCGACCATCACAGAGTCGCCTTTAACGCAAATTTCCCCGTCTTCTGCGAGTTTTACCTCGAGCCCCTGCAGAACAGGCCCCACGGTGCCAAATCGGACGTCTTTACGGGTATTTACGCTGATTACGGGGCTATTCTCCGTTGGACCGTAACCTTCGTATACGGGGATCCTGGCGGCCCAGAATATGCGTAGCAGTTTTTCCTGGCAGGCAGCGCCACCTGTCACGATGAAATCCACCCTGCCACCCAGGGCAGCTCGCCATTTACTAAAAATGAGTTTATCGGCCAGTGCGAGTTGTAAATTGTACCAGGCGCCCCCACTTTTTACATTGTCATAGCGGGTAGCCAGACCTACAGCCCAGAAGAACAAAGTCTTTTTGATACCAGTTAGTTTATTCCCCGTGGCGAGGATTTTATCATATACCTTTTCAAGGAGGCGGGGCACGGTAGTAAAACCGTCCGGATTTATTTCTCTCAGGTTATCGGCAATGGTATCCAGGCTTTCAGCATAGTAAATACTGGTACCGCTATAAAAGTAGATGTAGGTGACGCATTTCTCGAAAATATGGTTCAGCGGAAGGAAACTGAGCGCTTTTTTAGTTGGATCGTCGTTAAAAGGGAACGAGACCTTGCCCATAAAGGCATTACTTACAATGTTATGATGACTCAGCATCACACCTTTTGGCGTACCGGTGGTACCCGACGTATAGATGATAGTAGCCAGCTGTTGGGGCGATATCCCTGCTTTGACAGTCTGCACTTTCTGCAGCAACTCAGGGGTGGCCATGTCCGTGACTGCCGACCAATGCGACACACCCGGCACCTGGTCAAAAGTATAGATTCCTTTCAGGTGCGACAACTGAGGTCGTAGGCTATTAATCTTGTCATACAATTCCTGATTACCGATGAAAATGTACTTTACTTCGGCATCATTGAGAATAAATTCCAGTTCCAGGGGGCTGGTAGTGGGGTATAGCGGTACAAGCACCGCCCCGGTTTGCTGAACAGCCAGATCGGTAAAGATCCATTCCGGCCGGTTGGAGCTGATAATGGCAATTTTGTCGGCTCCGGCAGCGGAACCATCATTGCCACTCACCCCGAGCTGCAGTAACCCGGCACTGAATTTATCGGCAATTTCTCTTACAAAAGCAGTGCTGTAGCGGGTCCAGGTGCCATTCACCTTAGCGGCCAGCATGTCTTCTTTAGGAAATTTTTCCAGTTGATAGTCTACGGCATCGAACAGCCTGTCCTTACGTGAGTGCATCATAAAACGTGAAAATGCGAAAATACCCCCAAGTTTTTTTAAAAAAATTTTGAATTAATAAATAATTTTCTACCTTTGCAATCCCAATCGCGAACCGCCGCGTTGGTCAATCGGCTAAGACGCCTCCCTTTCACGGAGGAATGACGGGTTCGACTCCCGTACGCGGTACCAAAGAGGACGGCAACGATACGAAAGTATTGTTGCCGTTTTTCTTTTGAGTCAGTTCCTGTGCCAGTTGGGCGATAGAGAGGAAGACTTCATTTATGCGGGTGGTTCGACACTGGTCGTTTTTCCGGTTGTAGGACATTCCTTCAGGGAAGAGTAAGAATTGAAGTTGTTGCTTTTCGGCGTAGGCGGCTAAATCCCATGTGGAGGCAAGGTTAGAGGCATAGTTAATGATCTCATCTACGCACTTGTCCAGGTTCGACACCTCATTTCCCATCTTTCCCAGTTCTTCCGCAGTTACCTTCCGTTCTCCGATAAGTTTTGTAGTAAACTCTTCATACAAGTCCCGGTCTATTTCTTCATTGGCATAACGCTCTCTTAGACGGTTTATCTTCTTATCAATCTCTGCCATTCTTTCCTCTAACATTTTTTCTTTCTCCCGGCCTTCCTGGGTAAATTGATTGTAGGTAGCGATTACCTGCATTTTTATGAGCTGCCGGTAATCTTCATTAACATCCAGGGTAAAGCCCGCCAGTAATTCCCTGAATATTTCATGAAGGGTATCTGCACGTTTATTACACTTGCAACCCGGCGTATTACACTTGTAATAGTATTTCTGGTTTTTATAAGCCTTATAGCCTCTCAGGTAGCTGCCACATTCATCACATTTCAGGAAACGTTTTAACGGGATAATGTCATTCTCTGACTGTACAGTATAACCTTGGTGATGATTAGAAAGGATACCATTGACCTTTAGAAATAAGTCCCTGGATACAGCTTTCTCCTGGATGCCTTCAATTACAGTTCCCTCTAATGCCTTATGGACAATCAATCCGCAGTAAAATGGATTTCTTAATATATCGGACAGGCGTTGCTTGGTAAGATGTAATCCCAAGGCTGATAATCGCAACCTGACATCCTCATTAGTTACCCCGGTAGCCTTCCACTGAAACCCCTTCCCTATCAACTTTCCGGTTTTATTCAAGGCGTAAGACTTCTTTCCATCCCGTCTGACTATATCATATCCCATAGGCGGCGGAGCACACCAAACACCCATTAATAACTTCTCCCTCACTCCCGCCATGCATTTTTCACGCCTCAGTTGATTATCGTATTCGCTAAAAATGAATTGTATATTCTGCTGTAGTGTTCCACTGGCAGTTGAAGCGTCTGTAGGCTGTGTAACGGCGTAAACTATTATCCCCTGCTTTTTAAGCTGATCAGCAATGTACATGGCGTTCGTGCCTGAGCGGCTGAACCGGTCAACACTATACACGATAATATAGGCTATCTTCTCTTTGCTCTTCTTCACGAAAGCCAGCATTTTATTAAATTCACGGCGTTCGTCAGTCCTGGCACTTTCATAGGTTCCGCCGAAATATCCTTTGATGTTTAAGCCGCCTTTCGTTGCATATTGCTCACAAGCTTTACGTTGGGTGCCTAAACTCATATTGTTGTCCGCTTGCTCCTTTGTCGAGACGCGGGTATAGATAACACAGTTATTATTACGCGCAGTCTGCGCTTTCTTGCCTTTGGCAAAAGAATCAAAAAGGGATAATCCTGGGTTCATGCGATTTTCTTTTCGTATTCAATATTGGGTAAGTCAATTATTTTGTTCGGAGAACTCCGCTGGCTGAATATTGTCAGCCCTATTGTTGTAAATGTCTTAATCGTGTTGATCAGTTCTTCAGCCTGAGCTTTGGTGTAATGCTTAAAGCTATTTAGCGCTTTTACATCATCGACTGTTATGTCCTGGCTTCTTTCTGGCATAGTGTGAGGTTCTTGTTATTGGCAATGAGGTCAAAATGGGATTAGCATAAAAAAGGAATGAGTACACATTGCATACTCATTCCTGTCAATCAAAATGCTGATCTATTCACTCTCTTCATCGTCTTCCTCATCATCAGTGTTGTCCGCTATCAGATCTTCAATTTGATGAATGATGTCCCTGTCTTGCTTCGTATATTGCAGCTCCAGTGTAATTGTATCTGCATCTTCATCGACCTCCATAATTGTATGGTTCAGATCACGTTCGCAGATCAATGCACAGACTTCCAACATAGCAGCAGATGGAACATCAAATTGTTCGCTGGTTAACTTTGTCATATTACTTTGGTTTAATGACATCAAAGCTACAACCACGCGAAAAACCACTTACGCGCATTTCACCGAATATCTCCAACAAAGCAAAAAATAGCTACAAAATACCCACTTTTATACAGATTAAAATGTATCAAATCCCAGATGAAATATCATTGGGTTCTAGTCGATAACAAGTAAAAGCTAATTGGCGATTATCAAATAAGATTTGATCCCACTTAAGCGTACGTTAAAATAATATCACCTAATCACAAACAAGAACATCAACCAATTGAACATTGTAATATTTACAAAGTATCGCTACTCTGGAAACGCAAAGATCTCTGTATAGTCCTTTTTCGGAACTACTAATTATACCCGGACACATATGCGTAGCCTTTGCTACCGTCTTCAGACTTTCGCCCCGCGCCTTTCGCAAATCAAATAACTTAACTCCTACACAATGTAGATACGCGTCTATTTTCTTTTCAAGCTCCTTCTCATTGATTTTAGACTGACTCATTTGCGGCATTTAAAGGGAATAAAATAGGGTGGCTACTTTTCAGACTGACTAGCTTTCGCTCATACAATTGCTGTATAATGCCTAATAAATCCTCAATTCTTCGCAATAAGATCAAAGCTGTTTCCTTGGGAACTGCATATTTTTCGTTGTATCGGGCATCCGAGTAAGCCCTGTTTAACGTGTTAAACAGATTAGTTTCTTCTTTGGTCACGCAGGGAAAAACCGCGAGAGGTTGATAGGAGAAATTAGCAATCAAACCTAGCAAGCGGGAAAGGTTGTGTGTAGTAGAACGATAACCTAAATAAGCCCTTAGAATTGCCATACAGGCATGCTGTGCTGACTGATGCAGATCAAATGTTCCCTGTTCATACCAGCCATTGTCAAAGCAATACTTCGCCTTTTTGAAAAAGCATTGAGCAATATCAAAACACCTATTCCAGTCTGCTTCTATTTTACTTCTTACAATTTCCAGATCAGGCTTCACTGAAGGGACTGAAAGCGGATCACCGTCTCTATCATATATCAATATGCCATTTTGATACACATTGCTAATAAACCGGTTGCCATTCTCCAGGGCTTTGTTTGCAGCAGAAAGCGACTGTACTATTACTGTTACCTCACAACCTAACGGTATCACTTTTTGCTCCGCTGCCTGGATTATTTCATGCTCTGGGCGTTTTTCATCTTCATCAACGATGATCAGTAAGTCATAGGTAGGATGTACTTCTTTTTCCTGATTCGGTTCTTCAGAAAAGCAATTCCAGTCTGACATTATTGTAGTGCGATGGCCCCAACATATAATCTTATTGGGATGAACTGATTTTACTATGGCTTTAACCAACTGAATAATCTGTTGCATTTGTTCCTGGGGAAGCTTTGGAAAAGTCGTTAGCATATTTGTGAATTAAGCTATTGTGGTAATTGGGAAAGATTGGGATAATCAAGCATATGCCTGATTCTTAATTGATAACAAGAAGGTAGTGCCACGTTTGCCAGTATCGGTTAGCTTAATATCGCCACCTAATAACTCAGCGTATAGCTTACATATGTATAAGCCTAACCCAGTTCCAGCGTAACCGAGATCCATTAACTGGAATGGCTTAAATAAAAGATCAACCTTGTCCGGCGAAATTCCTTGTCCTTGATCAATTACCTCAAATAGAATACGGCCTTCTCCTAAGGCATTGACAAAAAGAGTGATATTAGAACCGTGAGGAGAAGCTTTAAGTGCGTTATCCACTAGGTTCCTCAATATCTGCCCCAGTTTTACAGCATCCGTATTGATGTATTGAGGCACTTTGCAACGGACTAATAACTTGATTTTGATTGATCTTGAAGCGGTAACTGTCGTATATCGCTCAATATGAGATTTCAGCCACTTACGGATTTGAATACTCGTAAGTATGGGCTTAATTTCTAGACATCCGCTTCCGACAGTTGCAGAGGCCATCATGTTGTTCAAGACCTGCAATACATTCAGGCTCATCGAATTAATGCACGACAGGAAAAAGGTTCTATCAATGGGTTCCTCTTCTAAAAGAATATTACTGGCGGTGCAAATACCGGCTATCTGTGTTCGCAGTTCATGGGCTAACATTCCCACAAAAAACTGTGTTGTTTCTTTATTGACTTCTGGTATAGCATCTGAAGTGCAGTTGGGCGGTACTAACATTTGCATGTTTTAAGGGAGTTAATGACATAGAGAAGCCGTATTCCATTTAGGAACGGCAGTTAACTGAGATCTAGTAAATTGTAGGTAGGAGTGCTTGCTGAAGAGAAGAAGGTATAAAAGAAAAAGCGCAGGTCACACCTACTGCCCTGAGGTACTGGTATACCTGACTGCGAATAAGTGCGCCCACGCCGTAACGTGAGCGGTTCACCTATGTCTTGCAGTCATAAAAATTACCAGTTTTCAGGACAAGACTTAAAGCGATACGCTAATATGAATATTTTTTATCTCCTGTTAAGGGCGATAAATATACAACATGTTAGACTATGGGGGCAATGAAATCATGGGAAATAAGTTTTTTGATAGACTTAAAATTAAAACAAAACCACACTAAATTAAATTAATATTTTAATTATTAAACCATATAGTTGTTTTATTAAAACATAATTTTAATAAATGCTTTTAAAACCAGCAATTTAAATATGGTTATATTTGGTTATAGTCAGTAAAAATGAGTATCAAAGATTATAACAGGATTAAAGCCGTATTAGCGGAGAAGAAAAAGACCAATAAAGAATTGGCGGCTTACCTTGGGAAGTCGGAGCAGATGGTTTCTAAGTGGGCGACGAATGGTGCGCAGCCGTCTGTTGAGATATTGTATAGTATAGCCAAATTCCTAAAGGTTGGTGTATGTGAATTGCTGGTTACACCAGATATGTATAAGATAAAAGAATAACTGCCTAAAATTTATTTAACCTAAAGCTCATTTTTACTAAAGGATAAATGTACAACAACATTGAAACTCGCCCCATATTCTACAAGTTTACTAATTAATTCTACGATGACATTACATGAAGCAATGGAGCAAATACTTATTGAGGCTAAGCGTCCACTCTCAATATCTGCTCTATCTATAAAAATTAATGCATCTGGCTTATACATTAGAAATGATAACCAGAAAGTAGATAGTTCGCAAATTCGGGCTAGACTAAGAAAGTATTCAAGTAGATTTCAAAATATCAACGGTCAGGTTTTTCTATCACGAGACGATCACTGGGGACAACTACTCAGAAATTATTGGCATCTTGCCGAGATTTTACGAGGAATAGTCAGCACTTCTGACTTTCAACTTTTTATTGCTGTTTTGTTTTTTTATAAACGGATATTAGACAAAAGAAACAGCAAAGACCCATCCAAATTAAGAAGCCTAAACTTTATAATTCCTGTTCGCCTATTGCAAGATCTGGAGGAGTTAAGTAAAGATCTTCAACTTGACTTTAATGTGATACTAGAATTTTCTAGGTTATTTATGCAATTAGCTATTTCTAAGCAAGAACAAATACTATCGATATTATCTGAAATTGAAACCTACAGTTATGATGATGAATCATTTGGGAACATTTTTGAATATTTCCTAAACCTTAATGCCTTAGACAGCTTCAAATCACCAATCATTTACACTCCAGATAGCTTGTCTGAATTGATGGTGCAGCTTCTTGATGCAAAAAAAGGGAAAGCAGTATATGATCCCGCATGCGGAATAGGCAGTTTGTTAGCTAAAGTGTTACACTATACGAAGGATGACAAAAAAGCCAAGGGCGCCGAAATAAATGTCAAAATAGCTCAATTATCTTACATGAACCTTCGAATGCATGGGTTTATGAATACTTTAATAGAACCTAATGACTGCTTTCTAGAGCTTGATAATGAAAAAAAATATGACTATATAATTAGCGATTTTCCAATAAATGGAGTCTTCAAAAGAGAATCTCTTGAACGTCCATTCTTCAAGTATAATATTCATCCACCAAGAACTCTACGAGGAACAGGTCCATTTATTTTATTCGTGCTTTCGAAATTAAGTTCTACCGGTAAAGCAGTTATCACTGTTTCAGAAAGCTTTCTATTCCGAAAAGGAATAGAAAAGGAAATCAGAGAAATATTAGTTAGAGAAGACGTCATTGAAAGCATTATTAGCCTCCCGCATGGTGCGCTGAGGCCTAATACAGATGCAAAAGCATCCATCATTGTTTTGAATAGGAGCAAAACAAGAATTTTGTCTAAAAAAATAAAATTCATTAATGCAGCCTCAATGGGAGGTGATAGTAAGTCAATAGATCTTAACATAGAAGAAATTATCTCAGCACATGAAAACAATGAGTTGAAGACAAAACATAATTCTCACATCGTTGACCAAGTGGACTTATTACCTGAATTCAATTTATCTGCTGACGCTTACGATGCAGAGTATTTGCTAAAGCAAGAAATGAGCATACACGGTAAAAGCAGGCTTTTACGGGACTTAGTGCATTTTACAAACGGTATTGTTATTGATAAATCAGATATTACTGAAGACGGTGAGGTTGTTGTGGTTAAAATTGAACATCTATCTAAAGATATTCTTGACATCTATCTACAAGACATTTCCAAAAGTAATAGTGTTGTCATGTCTTCTAAATATGCTAGGTCGGAAATTCATGAAGATTCACTTCTTATTGCAAGGATTGGAGAAAATGTTAGACCAACATTTTACAAAAGCAGTAAAAAACAGCCAGCAATTCTAATTCAAAATGGAGTTTATGCATTAACTCCCAAATCCGGGAGTGACAAAATCGACTTAGAGTATTTATATTATCAATTTCATACCCAGTTTGTTCAAGATCAAATAAAGAAAAGACGACTTGGCTCGATAGCTCCGTACGTTAGTATTTCAGGGCTTAGCCAAATTGTAATCCCCTATGTTGATATCCGACTACAAAAAGAATTTGTAGCATCTCAAAAAGCAACCGTCATCGCCGCAAAAAGGGCTGAAATTGAAGAAAAGATTAACGCACTTGGTTACGAAGAGCAATTACAACAAACGGAAAGTGACATTGTAAGAACGTTAGTTCACCAACTAAGACCTACATTGTCGAACATCGATATGCAGGTCAATAGTATTAAACGCATAATTTCGAAGCATAAACTAAACACATATCAGGAATTTGATGATACAGAGCTTTTAATAGGTGATCCAGATTTAAAAGATATAATTAAAATACCTGCGAACCCCTCACTTGAAGAAATTGTAAAAAAGCTTTCAAACGATACGTTACAACTAAATGATCAATTAACTATTGTCAACAAAGTTATGAGCTTCAAATTGGATGCAGAAGATATGCATCCAATTGATTTGCTATCCTTTATGGAAGAATACGTACATTTAAAAAGAGCGCTTATTGCTGATAAATATCAGTTGGAAATTCGAGGCGAACATTTTAAAATTATGATGAATGAGCCAGCCATGACTGACTTAATAGATCAATTGCTATTAAATGCCGAGAAACATGCCTTTTCCTCGACAATTGAACCAACAAAAAACAAGGTACAATTCACTGTTAAGCAAAGTAAAGAGCGCAGAATAGCTATCATAGAATATCAAAATAATGGAAAACCGTTCAGACTTTCACAGAATGATTATATAGCTCCCTTCCATAAAAGCCAGAGCAGCGATGGATCAGGAATTGGGGGGAATTATATTTATAGAATAATCAAATCGCATAAAGGTGATCTAAGAATTAAGGAGGGGGCAAAGTCGGGCTTCCTGATGACATTAGAAATTCCACTAACTCAATTAAATGATAATGAATAACATTTTACTTATCGAGGACAGAACCGATTTTGCTGATCAATTCGCAATTGAAGCAAAATCAAGAAATATAAATATTGTACACCGGAAAAGCTTTGAAGGATTACAGGAAATTTTACCATCATTACACCACAAATTTGCAGCTGTTATTCTTGACATAAAATGCCTTATGACAGATAACCAAGTCCAAGAAGATGCTGGATTTATAGGCGCTGCAATGAACTTCTTAAACCAGAACCTCCCTCTTTTTCCGCGTTATATCCTAACCGGAGATGACGCAGAATTTGACAAGTTCAAAAGTTACTTTTCAAAAGAAAAGCTCTATCTCAAAACTCCCTCTGACTTGAAAAGTCTATTTGAAGAACTTAAACATTGCGTAGATCAATCGGAAACATTGCGAGTTAAACGAGAACATTATTTAGTGTTTGAGATTTTTGAAAAGAAAAGAATGAATGACGTTGCTGAAAGACTTCTTTTAAAGATCTTATTATCAGGACTATTAGAAAACGACCCAGGAAAATTTAAAGGTATACTATCTGATGTAAGAAGTATGCAAGAAACTATTTACAAAACAATAAATAGCAAAAACACCAACATTGTCCCCAATAATGTATTTGAAACCAATGGGAAAATTAAGTTCAATCAACTCATGACACATTTAAACGGCTACCCCGACCGGCAGTATAAACCAACAAGAACAATATATCAAAATGGCACTATATACAATTTGGCTAATACACTATATTGGTCATGCGGAGAATACATACATGAAGATCCCAAAAGGACATACTTTATTAGCCATTACACTGTCAAAACATTAATAAATAGCTTGATGGAACTTCTTCTTTGGGGCAGGCAATATCTTATCTAAACAAAGTATCCAAATCTTAAAAATTAAAATATCCCCTACAACTCAATGCTATTTCAATTTCCATAATAACATCTTCCTTAATATCATATTAAATAAAACCTATAATTATCAACTATGCTTGGTTTCATTTTGATAATCCCAGTAGTAATAGTCTTTATGTTTTTTGGGGAAATCATTGGTAGGCTTCTTGCCGGAAGCATTGTTTATTTACTAAGAAACATTAAGATTATACTGTTAATTGCAATTATATGTTTCGGATTGTATCTTTTTATCAAGTCTCAAAACACCAAGAAATATTACTACCCCAATAATAATAATACTAATTCAATGGCTTATCCACATAATAGATATTAACATGGGCCTTAAACTTTGCATCAAGCTTTCTTTCATAAGATTATATTAGACACTTACAATTATATCAATTTAATTGGAGGGATATACTATTCTTTCATCCTTCATGCTTGATTAAAGTTAAACCCAAGTATTTATCAGTTCAATTCTCGAAATTTACTTCAAGTAAAGTTATTGTATTAGCAGGGATATCTGCAGCTAAAGCTTCAGTACCAGCTCAGAACTTAAAAGATTGATGAAAGGTAAGTATCTCAATGATGAGCCTTCGCTGCACTATTGAAATACTTACATATGATACCAAGTAGTAGTTTACCTCCAGCTCGGTATTTTGGGACTTTGTGGCAATGTATGCTTCAAAGTCCATATCAAAATCTATTCTTTCCTCTTCGCTTTCTTAATTACCTTCCCGAAACCCCTAGGTTCCATTTGGTTAGTACGTAGCCATTGCAGTTCCAGTAGCACCTGTTCTGTTGTATATTGTTGCTTGCGATCGCTCCACTGGTAGAAGTCATTGAGTAGTTCCCCGTCTTTAATAGTTTTACCTTCCAAGATCCTATTATTCCATACTGCATATAGTGTGGCAATTATCTCTGCTTCGGCTTCGGTGACAGGATACAATAGCCCAAATAGTTTATGTAACTGGCTCTCCGCAGGCGCAAAGTAGCCCTGGTAGTACCCTTCAATCTTTTCCTGCTTTTCCATTGGGATAAATTGTTTGCTCGTACGGTCAAACCATTTTTGTTTACGGAAGTCGTCGTAGATGGTATGCATGAACTTATTATCGTAGGGACCCGCAGCTTGGTAATAATAGTTCAGATTCAAGTCTGCTTCGATTAGATGTTCCGCTAGGAATTGTACCTTCTGGAACTTGATATCGGTAAAGTAAGGATCAGCAAAGAAAGTAGAGACAATCTTTCCTGCTAACACCTGTTTTGCAAATGCCTTTTTATTAGCTGGAATGTTGAGTGCTTCTGTTGTTCCGGAAACTGTTCGTGGTCTTACTCCCATAGACACATCAGCCCCATCAGTCGCTGTGTTACCAGTCACCTTCACCTGTCCGTTCATTAGCATAGGCAGCAACCAATCTCGGAGGGCTGCAAGCTCCTGATTTTGTTCTTCTAAATTGTCTTGCTTCTCAAAAATCGGTTTAACTCTTTCTAAGAATTTTTCTACAATCTCGTATTTAGGTTTTATGATCTTTATTCCTTTGAGAACACCTGCTGATATTTCTTTAAAAGTTGAACCAGTTGCATTAGCTTCTATTGCAGGCATATAATGCTTCAAAGTATAATACACATACTCATGTGAATATGCCTTGTTACAAACTATAGATTTAAACCCTTGGTTTGTGGTACACTCAACTCTGTTAATTGCCAGATAACCTATAGGAGCTCTTGAAGACATTAAAACAGATTTCGCAGGCAAAAGATTTAAAGACGCTGTTTTAAACCCCAATTCAGAAACATCAAGCTCGCCCTTAGTAATAAATTTGTTACCGTTATTTAATGATAAATCTTTAGGAGTGATCCATGATATACCACTATTGGTGAAGTTTTCTTCAACACCTCTAGATGGAGTACCTCCGCCAGTAATAGTACCTAAGTCATTTATAAGTTCGTATTTCCAAGCCTCCGGGACTTCCGCCTTCAACACCTCATTATATACCATTTTACCTCCTGAAGACTTATAAGGTTTTCCGGTACTATCGGGAAAATCAAACTGAACAAACCAATAATCATACAGGGTTTTTGCCATTTGATTCAGTTCTGCATTAATTTGATTATTGAGCTCTATTTTATCATCCAATACAGAAAGTACAGAAGCAATGCTTTGTTGGTCATTTTGAGGAAGGCATGGGACAATAATCTCGTGTAAATCATTCCGGTTAATTCCCGGAACAGCACTTTTATCCGATGTTTTTAAATTCCCAAGACACTTTAAAAGATAATACACATATTTTGGAAAATTCCCTTTAAAATCCGTAACATAAAGAGTTGTATTGTGCGGCCAATAGTTGCCATTGACGTAGTAAACCTCTCCCAATGTTCCATAGCGACCCGTTACCAACCCTTCTCCCGAAGCTTTGAAAGTTGTATGAAATCCGGAAATACCTCCAGAGCTAATTATTGGAATATCCCCATCAACTCTTTTGTACGAAGGTAAGTCATACCCTCTTTTAAAATGGACTATATCACCCAGTCGCTTTGCAATTACTTTACTCATACCTCACTCCCTTTAACTGTTTCATAATCTCCTCATCCAACTTTTCGCCCGCTTTAAATAAGCCATTGAGCCGTTCTTGAAAGACCTGCATTTTTACCGCGAACTCCTGAGGCGTGATATCAGTATACTCTACCTTTACTTCAAAATACTGTCCAGCAGAGAAGCTATAATTCTTCTCCACGATCTGCTCTTTACTTAACACTACCGAGAAATCAACTATTGCATGTTTTTTATTCAAGGCCTCGATAATACGACCTTCCTCCTCCAGCTTCAATACCGTACGCTGGTTTTTGTCATCCTTTATCGTTTCGCCAAGCTTAGAAGCATCCACCAGTACAACTTTATTGCTATCTGCTTTCTTGTCGATAAAGAGGATTGATACATTAGTACCAGTGTTAGCAAAAATATTACTGGGCATGCTTACCACTCCACGCAGCCAACCTTGCTCCACCAAATCTTCACGTATCTTACGCTCTATACCACTTTGCGCCGTAATAAAACCCGTGGGAACTACTACTGCTGCCTTACCATCAGGCGCCAGGCTATACATAATATGCTGGATGAAAAGCAGGTAAATGGCCATGCTCTCTTTCTTCGCATTGGGCACCTTAGGAATACCGGCAAAAAAACGTTCTTTAAAACTATCTTTTGTAAGGTCTTCGCGATAATCGGAGAAATCTAGCTTAAAAGGCGGATTGGATACGATGTACTGAAACTTTTCCTTTATATAGGAAGGTTGTAGAATCGTATTACCCTTGATGATATTAGGTATAGAGTGGGAAAGATTGTTTAGAATCAGGTTGAGTCGCAGCAGGTTTGCCGACTTCTGGGAAATGTCTTCAGAATAGATGGTACAATTTTTCTCTCCTATGGCATGGGCAATATTCATGAGCAGGGTACCCGAACCCGCACTTGGATCGTATACGGTAGCATTTCTAATATCACCGGTGTTCACCAGAATTGCTGCCATAATACGAGCCACTGCATGAGGAGTGTAATACTCCGCATACTTTCCGCCGCTGTCACTGTTGTAGTCTTTGATCAGGTACTCAAAAATGGTAGCGAAGAAATCGTATTTCTCACTGAACATCTTTTCAAAGCTTACGTTCACCAGTTTATTGATTAATGCCCGGCAAAAAGCATCTCTCTGCGAAGGATCACGGATAAATTGGCTCAGCAGGTCAAACATCTTATCCTTTACACCTGAGGTGGATTTTACCGAGTATAAGGCTACATTCTCCGTACTGATATTGAGCAGGGTACCGTCAAAATAGGTTTCAGCAAAATTATCTTTATTAGAATTGTTAAAGAGGTAAGCGATCAATTGCTGGGGTTCAAGCTTGGCGGCTCTGTTGCCGATACGCCCGCGCAGGAACTTCTTTTTGTCTTCCGGCATCGCCTCATAAGCCTGCTGGAAATCATCGGCATCGGCTAGGGCTTTATCTATCTTTTTGGCTTCGTAGATGAATTTATCGTTCAGGTATTTGTACAAAAATACCTGGGTAATGATATTGAACTCGCTGGCGTCATTGCCCAAACCGTAATTGGCGCAAACGCTTTTTAGGTCATCGATCAGTGTCTTGGTCTTCTTTATAAATTCTATCTCCGTCATCGTTTTATCTGTGGTAATTGTATTGTTGTAAATATTCTTTTACTATCAGGTGATTGATCGTTTCTGTAGTGTCGTAATCCAAGTTTATTTTTTTTGTATCGATAAACTGGTTGATGACAATGCTCATCACTTCGTCGTTAAAATAACCATCATTTTGCAACAAGTTAAGGTTATTGAGAAATATTGCATCTACTTGTGCCTTGGTGCCCATCAGAGCATCGTGCACCTGTGTTTCCTTAACTGATATTTTATTTTCTTTCATCAACCGCTTGTGTATGCGAGCATATTTCTCGTCCTGGTTATACTTTTCTTTTAGTAAAGCATTCTTACGATTTAGCTCCTTTACCTCATCATAAATACGCAGCAGGAGACCTATGTTTTCACGCATATCTTCCTGACTAACCTCGTCCAAGTTCTTGTTTTTAAAAATGCGCTCCAGCTCTTCTTTTAGACTCACAAAGGCAGGGTCTTGTGGATCAAAATTACGCAATAGTTCCTCACGGGTACGGCGCAGCTGGTTTCGCAGTTTGTCTGCAAGTATCATTTCCTCTTCTGATACTTTAGTAAAGTGGAAGAATATGTCTTCCAAGGCCGTGTTCAGCAGGTTAGAGGTATCGGTATCACTATTGATTTCCTCCACCAGATTCAGCGTGTCTAGCCGGCGCTGCACTTCGTTCAGTAACTGGTGTAGCTTATGAAAATTAACCAGATCCAACAATTCGTCATTACCTTGCAGGCGGATGATATTGCGTAGCTCTTTGGCATTGTTCAGTACTTTCAGGAGTTCCAACAATTGCTTCTTATCCCGGATAGCATCTATCTGTAGACGGAAATTTTCGGCATTCTGAGTATCGAATTGAAACAGCTTTTCCTTGATATGATCAATATCACTGATGATCTCTTCCTGGGATTTAAAGAGGTTGGAATAATTGTATATTTCATCACCCAACTCATCCTGCAACTCTTCAAAATACTGTTGGTTGGTAAGCTTAAACTCTTTTGTGATGTCCGCAAAATCGACCACGTAGCCAAAGCGGTAATTTTTATAAGGGCGATTCACCCTGGTAAGAGTTTGTAGAAGGTTATGATTTTTGACCACGCGTGCCAAATACAGTTTCTTCAAGCGTTTAGCATCAAAACCTGTCAGCAGCATATTATATACAAATAGAAGGTCGATATCCCCCGCTTTAAATGCCTTGATGTCTTCCTCCCGGATGCTTTTATTGTTGACATCATGCAGTATCAGACTTGCTTTCAGCGGTACCATATTTCCATAAGCTACAGCAGGTTCCGCGGCCAAAGCATAATCTGTTCTTTGAATGCCATACCGTTTTTCAAATTGCTCAAACAGCTCTTTGGCTTGCTCTGCACTATCGCACACTACCATCCCCCCTAGGCTCTGATCATTATTTACTTTCCGGAAGGCACGCAAATCCTGAAGAATATAATCGAGCATCGGCTCCGCAAATTGGGGATGTGCAAAAATTTCGCTTTTAGAAATTTCACCCTGCAGCACCTTTATCTGCTGCATCACATCCTTCATCTGCATTTTATAAGTAGTACTGATGGCTTCTCGGATCAGACGCAAGGTGTAGCCATCAGCAATGGACATATTATAATAGTACTTGTGGATGTAGTTGCCAAACAAAGCCTTAGAATCATATTCCTTCGTCACTTCCCGCAACAGAGGCGTGCCAGTGAGGGCAATCTTAATAGCTGCCTCATCAGATTGCAACAGGTTAATCAGATAGCTGCCTTTGGGGTTATAACTCCTGTGCGCTTCGTCTATAAAATAAATGCGCTGGATATTGATGTCATAATCTAGCTCTTCTTGCACTTTACTATCCTCTGTAAACTTCTGAATATTCACCACAGTAATTTCCAGCTCACCTGCATTATTCTGAATAGCGCTTACTGTCTTAATATCGTTAATAAATCCAATACGAGAGTTCACCATTTTAACGATCAACCCACGAGATCGGAACTCATTCCGGGCTTGTATTGCTAAATCTAGGCGATCAACAATGAAATAAAACTTTGGAATGGTGCTCTTTTGTTGAAAATAATGTGTGAGAAACTTTACATTGAAAAAGGCCAGCGCCGTTTTTCCGCTGCCCTGGGTATGCCAGATGATGCCCCTTTTTATCTCCTTGTTCAGCGTTTGCTCAATCGCTTTTGTAGCAAAGAACTGAGGATAACGCATCACATGCTTATATAGCTCAATCTTACCTTCTTTCTCTTCCTCTACATAGGCAATACCAAATTGCAGGAAAAATTTTAATCGCTCCTTATTTATCAAAGAGGTTAACACCCGATTGGTGGGTGTATCAAAATGTTTATTAGTTTTAAATTCCTCTGTGTGTTTAATGGCAACAATATTATTGTCCTTTAGCACCTCGTTTTCCAGTGCCATATCTTCCGGCTTCAGCAGATGGCTCAGGCTTAAAATTTCCTCTTCCCGGAAATAGTTAAAATGAACACCGTTTTTAGATGGGGTACCATAATAAGCTCCCATTACAGGCTCTGTCACTCCATCCTCATACTCCATATTATTGGAAAAGAGCATCAATTGGGTGACATTAGTAAAGCTATTGAAGTCCTTTAGGGCAAATCTTTTATTGATCCGGCTACGCTCGGCTAATATACCTTCGCGGTTGTTGGGCTTTTTTACTTCAATAAAAACCAGCGGCAATCCATTGATTAGCAAGGTAATATCCGGGCGAAATTCTTCATCTCCATTTTTGTAAGTAAGCTCCGTGACAACATGAAACGTATTTTTACTGAATTGCTGAAAATCAATCAGTCGTATTCCGGATGTTGCTACCAGGTGTTTATAAAAATCGCGTCCGAGGTCATCATATTTCAATTTCAAGCTGACTTCCTCCATTACTACCGCCGCTTCCTGCTCCGATATATTATTAATTATCGAAATGCTTTGCTTGAAAATATCAGGGAAAATATTAGTGTCCGTGTTTCGATTATGCTGGCGTCTGGGAATATACTTATACCCTAACCTGCATAAATGTAGTAGGGCGGGTATTTTCACCCGAGAATCTTCGTTAAAGGACATGAATTAGGGGTAGTTTAAATAATCAGTAATTTTTTGTCGAATGCAACAATTCCCGGACATCTACGTCCAGCACTTTCGCAACACCAATCAGTGTTTCTAGCGATGGCTGCTTCTCATTAGTACACCAGTGAGAAATAGTTGTTTCGTTCTTATTTAAACTTCCAGCAAGCCATTTATTGGTTTTATCCTGTTCGGCAAGAACGACCTTAATGCGATTAATTGTCTTTTTAGACATAAAATTTGCTTATTAGGCAAATATATTTTGTTTTTGGGGAAAATTAATATCGCTAGTGAATATGATTAAGGCCCTGAAAATTCGTAAAATCTTCCACCCACCGGTTCGACACTTGTCCGCCCCGCAGTACGAAAGAAAAAGGAACATCAATTGATGTTCCTTTTCTGTTTTTATGCCTCCCCAAATTTTTTTATGTTAGAAATAGTCAACCATATTGTTTTACCCAAACTCCATGTCTTATGAATGACCAGCAAATGTTTGACAGAAACCTAAACATTTTTGCGAGATACGCATACTCCGGTCAAATTGACAATTACTTTTTCAAAGGTATTACCTGATGTTAAAATACTTAAGCGCTGGTACATATCCATTTCCTTTATAACAAACCGTTAGATGTGGAAATCGACTTCAAAGATCTTCCCATTACATGGAAATAGAATTGATATTCCTGCATAAAAGAAAAAGGCAACGATTCGAGCGAATTGTCGCCTTTTTGTTTGAGTTAGATTCGTTCTTATTTGGGACAACATCTTCTACCCTCATTGCATTGAATGGAAAATTCACAGTTACCGTGAGATGATTATTGCCCGTTTAAATATACAAGTGCAATTTTTTCAGCAATTACTGCTGGTGAACAGCCCGAAAGGTTGGTGAACAGGATCACCGACAGATCGTCGTCCGGATAGTTCAGTATGACTGCTCGTCCACCGCCTATCGGTCCTATCGCTGGATGCTTTTTACGGACGGCCACCGGCCAGCCTAAAGCGTAGGCGTTGAAGGGCGGTTCAAAGCCATCATATTCCCCATTGCTAAGCCTTACCGGTGTCCACATCGTCCTGATACTTTCCTGTTTCAGAAATTTCCCGTTTTCCAGCGCCAGCAACCAATGCGCCATTTCGGTCGCCGTGCTGAATACTCCCGCATCTGCGCGATAGCTTATAGGGAAATTCTCATTTACCTGACGTAAGGTTTCAGTTAGAATACGCTCGCCTTTATCCCTGTCTAGCTGGTAATAAGTATAGGTCGGCGATTTCTGTGGTGACACATCGACCGAATTGCCATAGACCGTTTTGCGCAGTCTGGCAGGTTTCCATTGTGTCATGCGGATATAGTCTTCAAAAGGTTGCCCGGTTAACCGCTCAATGATCTGTTGAGCCAGTAAATAATTGGTCGCGATATAATTGAATTTTTCGCCCGGACTGGAGGTCAGCGGCAGGGTTTTTACTACACTCCAGGCTGTTTCTTCACCTTTATTTCCGACCAGCCCATCCGTGTGATCATCCTCAATGTCCGGCAAGCCTGAGGTATGACTTAACAGTTGCCGTACTGTGATGGGACGCCAGGCGTCAGGCAGGTCATCCAGGTAACGGGAAATAGGATTGTCTAGTTTGAGCTTGCCTTGCTCCTCCAGTTGCATAATCGCCGTACCAGCGAATATCTTGGCGATGGAATTTATCGAGAAAAGTGTACCGGAACTCACAGGCACCTTAAATTCCAGGCTGGCTACCCCCAACTCCCGCGTTAAAATGATCTGTTTGTGCCGGATCACGACCAATTGTAAACCTGGAATATGACGGGTCTGCATTTCTGCTTTGAGCAAGGCAGTCACTTTTGCCGCGGCGGTTTGGGCCTGCGCGATCTGGGTGGATAAAAACAAGCAGGATAGTATGAAAAAATAAATATTGCCGTAATAAATCTGTCGGATGTTGGAAGGTTTCATATAAGGATCATAAATGGTCTAAACGACGGAACCCGTCAATTTGTTATCGTTCTAAAAGATAAGCATTATCCATAAGATGAAAATAATGGCCTATATACTGAATTGCCAATTAAGACATTGGTCAGTTAACAAAGTATCGCCAGAAGGGAAAATCTTAAAGATTGTGCCTCTGAAATTCTTTGATCCTTCTGCAGAACACTTTGAAGTTGAGTCAAACGATCTACCTATTAGCAAGAAGTGATCATTTACAAAGCATTTCGGCATATGTCGCATTCCCTGTACGAAAGGATTATGCCATTGGTGAATTTTTTAAAAAGATACAGGCTAAGCCATGGTTTAACAATACAATGATCATATTCATTGGCGATCATTACGCCAGTAGTGCGGGCAAGAACGAGATCAACATTTCAAAATATCATATTCCCCGTCTTGTTTATAATCTTAAAAAACGATACCTTAATAACCATCAATTACTTTTAATACAGCTTCTTTTTTTGTTTAAGAATATATCGTAAAGTTGCAAACCCATGCAACAAAAGAAAATTATAAATCTAAAATTCGATGATACCATATCAATAGGAGTTGAAATAATTCCAATTGATCAAAACTATGTGAACGAAAGCAGCAACCTCACCTTTCTTCATAGAGCAGATTTTTTCTGCATCATTCATTTCATTGAAGGTTTTCCCACACATACAATCGACTTTATCCCCATTAAAGCCCAACCCGAAACCTACCTTTTTATAGGAAAAAACCGGCTACAATTTTTTGATCAGGAGAACGAATTCAAAGCCCAGGTACTCCTGTTCACAGACTCCTTTTTTTCTACAAATACAGAAAGCAATAATTTTCTCCGGCGTACTCCCCTATTCAACACATTCGATAACAGCCAGCACCATCTGTTAAAATCATCTGAAAAACTGTTAGCATGCTGGCACCTGATTCAACAGGAAGAAAAAGAGGTCACTGACAGGAACAAAGCATTCATATTACGCAATCTCTTATTCAACTTTCTGTTATTGGCAGAACGTCAAGCCGGTATTTATTCATATGACGAAGAAAGTGTTAACCATCAACATGAAACTTACCGCCGCTTTCAGGAACTGGTAGAAACACACTATAAAAACCAGGAACCAATTGCTTTCTATACCAGGAAATTAACAATATCAGCAAAAGTGCTTTCCCGTATTACAGAAAAACTCTCCGGGAAAAGCCCTAAACAAATGCTTACCGACCGGTTATTGTTGGAAGCAAAACGTTTATTGATACATGATACGGAAGCAGGTAAGCGTATTGGTTATGAACTAGGCTTTTCCGACCCTGCCAATTTCGCTAAGTTTTTCAGAAAACATACCGGTCAAACACCTGCTAGCTTTAGAAAATCTCATTCCCCTGCAAGGCAATAATTTACCATCATATGGCACATTTATACCTTTTTGAAGCACTTCACATCATAGAACTTTGATTTAAAAAAATCAAAGGATATGTATTATAAAGTAAACAATGCCAGACTATATGTCAACAGCAAGGGTAATGGTGATCTCTCTTTAATTTTCCTTCATTTCTGGGGAGGGTCTTCCAGAACCTGGCAACAGGTCACCAGTTTATTAGAGAATAATTTTCGGTGTATAACCATCGATTTCCGTGGCTGGGGCGCGTCAGATAAAACGGATAACGGATACGAAATCCAATCCCTTGCTAATGACGTTTTAACCGTAGTGGAACAAATGCAGCTGGACAATTATATACTGGTAGGCCATTCAATGGGTGGGAAAGTAGCACAGGCTATTGCAGCCAGAAAACCCGCCGGTCTGAAAAAAATGATTCTCGTCGCCCCTTCCCCTGCCTTTGCCACCATCCTTCCTGTGGAAATGGTTGAAACCATGGAAAATGCCTATACTACACTTGATAATATAAACGCCACCATCGACCATGTATTCAGGGCATCGGATATTTCAGCACCACTCCGACAAATCATTATCGAAGATATGCAACAGCATAGTACCGCTTCAAGACTCGCCTGGCCTGCCGGAGCATTAGCTGAAGATGTATCTGAGGGTCTGGAAGATATTGATATTCCCGTGGTGATAATTGCGGGCGAACATGATATTGTAGATCCACCCGCACGTCTGCAGGTCGAAGTTGCCGATGTCATTCCCGGTTCCCGAATGATTATTATGCCAGCTGTAGGTCATCTGATAATGGTACAGAAACCATCCGAAATAGCAGTACTCATCAATGAATTTTGCCGGACGAGAAAATAAAATTGCCGAAAGTCCGACAAATAGTTCGACTTCCGTGCCTTCCCCGTAATACAAAAAGGAATATCGAATGATGTTCCTTTTTTGTATTATATCCCCTCCCTTTCCCCAATTACTCCCCGAAGTAATTACCCCCATGAAATTGATAATTAGCAGCAAATCCCTCATTGCTAACACTATCAATTTTTCCCGACTCAAAACACTCTTATAAATCCCAGACTTTATCTATTTCACCATCCCTTGCAAAACTTCCCCTCCTCTTTCAACATTTACTCATTTCTTCAGTTTACCTTTATGTTTAATATAACGATGAATAGGTGTCAGAGCGGTGAGAATACAATTATTCATTTCCTATCCTAATAGAGGTCTCATAACACCGAATTTGACAGACGCTGTATTCATCAATATGGTTATTAACCTGTTGTGAAAGTTCTGCAATAGAAAAGCAGTTGTACCCTTACCTATTCGGTACGCTCCAGCATTTCAGCTTGCTACAGGATTTCTACAGATTTTAAGACGTACTTCAGCATTTTTTCGTTATGATTATTAGTAAAACACGGTATTCTGTCCTGATTAATTTTGTCATGTTCTTTCTGGCTGTCTCCTTTTTAATAAGAACGATATTTTTGGGATGGGTATGGCAAAAAGCAGGTGTCACATTTTTAGCAATATTAACTGTCTATGCTAAAGGGTTTGTTTTCGACAGCATGGTAGCTTTATTCTTCAGTCTCGGTTATTCGCTCTACCTATTATTGTTGCCTCAAAAATGGAACAATTCTCTTGTGAATCGTTTTTTTACCTACGCCTGCTTTTATATTGTAGTGCTGATTGTCATGTTCTCCTTTTTTGCAGAATTTGCCTTTTGGGATGAATTTGAAAGTCGGTTCAATTTCATTGCGGTCGATTACCTGATATACACATTCGAGGTAATTAATAACATAAATCAGTCTTACCCTTTACCCCTGCTGATCAGCAGTATGATATTGCTTACCTCCCTGGTATTTTTCATTTTTTACAAAAAGAAGATCTTCAAACAAAGTTTTCAATCCGATACTCCTTATAAAAAGAGATTGTTGATAACTACCTCGCTGTTAATAATTACCCTGGCATGTTACTTTACTATATCCAATTCCTGGGCCGATAGCGGCAAAAACCGTTACCAGAATGAACTGGCCAAAGCCGGCATCTTCTCGTTCTTTGCAGCCTTTAAAAATAACGAACTGAATTATTACGACTTCTATGCAAAAGAAGAAGAAAGTGAAGCGTTTGCAATAGCTCAAAAATATCTTTTGGACCCATCAACCCGGTTCGTTAATGGCAAACAAAGTCTACGCAGAGCCATCACAGACACTGTAATGGCAGTACATCCCAATGTAATATTGGTGACCATTGAAAGTTTCAGCGCAGACTTCATGGAACATTTCGGAAACAACCAACACCTTACACCTGTACTTGACTCACTGGCAAACAACTCGGTTTTATTTACCAATATGTTTGCCACCGGCACACGTACAGTCAGAGGCATGGAAGCCCTATCCTTATGCGTGCCTCCTACACCAGGCAATAGCATAGTAAGAAGAAAAGATAACGCCCATCTGTATACTGTAGGCTCAATATTTAGAAAAGCCGGATATTCCACCACCTTTTTTTATGGAGGCGATGGGTACTTCGACAATATGAACAACTTCTTCGGAAATAATGGTTTTGACATTACTGATAACGGGGAACGACTGTTGCCTAATGAACAATTAACTACCACCCGCATAACTATTCCTGAGCAAGCTATTCATTTCAAAAATGCCTGGGGAATCTGCGATGAAGACCTGTACGATGCAGTGATACGCAATGCAGATGCACAATTCGGCCACCAACAGCCGTTCTTTGACTTTGTAATGACCACCTCCAATCACCGGCCATTCACCTACCCGGCTGGAAAAATTGATATACCATCCGGTTCAGGACGCGAAGGGGCTGTAAAATACACTGACTATGCCATCGGTGAATTTCTTAAAAAGATACAGTCCAAACCCTGGTTTAACAATACAGTGATCATATTTGTTGCTGATCATTGCGCCAGCAGTGCAGGTAAGAACGAGATCAATGTTTCGAAATACCATATACCCTGCCTTATTTACAATCTTAAAAACAACTCGTCAAAAATTATCAGTCAACAGTGTTCTCAAATAGATCTATTCCCTACATTATTGGGTTTACTACACTGGCAATATGAAACAGTCTGGTATGGACAGGATGTTTTGAAACCAACCTATCAACCCAGAGCGTGGGTGGCTACTTATCAAAAACTAGGCTACCTCCAACATGATAGTCTGGCCGTTTTAAGTCCGCAACAACAGATTGGCGTATTTAAATGGGAAAAACAAACCGATGATTTACAATCAATCCGGGTTGATAGTCCACTTGTCAAAAAAGCGATAGCCACTTATCAAACAGCATATTATTTATATAAAACGGGGGCTATGAAAGAATAAGTCAGGAAGGTCATCATTGGATGACCTTTTTAATTTTAGTAGCGTTTATACAATATAAAATCCACTACTTCCTGGAAGCCAGCAATATTGTTGGTCAACAGACTCTTCTGCCGGGCCCTTACAATCCCACTCAGTAAAATAGCATTCTACCCGGATATGTAACAAAAGTTACGCTCATTCTCATTTCCCTACCGGATTTTTACATCCAAATCACGGAGAACTTATGAACAAAATAGTTAAAAACTGGAGCGTGTTCAGGATCTTAAGGCTAATCGCGGGCATCGTTCTAATTGGCCTAGCCATACAGATGAAATTGATAATCATTGCCATATTCGGCGCCATGGCCATCATTCAGGCAATAGTCAATACGACCTGCTGTGATAACTGTAATAATGGATCCTGCAACACCAACAAATAAAAAGCAAACGGGGCAATACACCCGTATTGCCCCGTCTTATACTGTCTTATTATCTCTATTTAGAAATGATACAGGAACACCACATCACCCACATAAGCAGGCTTGTTCTTCCCTTTAATATTCAGCGTCGCAGTGATCACCACCTTCGTCACCCCTCTCAGGTCCACAATTGACTTCAACTTCGCATTCAACTGCACCTCATCATTCACCAGCACAGCCTGGCCAAATTTAAATGACTCTATCCCATAGTTAATCTCCATTTTCACATTGCGAATATCCGCAATCTGCTTCCAGAGATAAGGGATCAATGACAGCGTCAGATAGCCATGAGCAATAGTAGCTTTAAACGGCCCTTCATTTTTCGCTTTCTCTTCATCGCAATGAATCCATTGATGATCAAGCGTTGCATCGGCAAATTTATTGATCTGTGCCTGATCAATCTTATGCCATTCTGAATTACCGATTTCTTTACCTTCGTACGCCTGATATTCAGCGAAACTATTGACGATGACCATAATTTTCTTTAATTATTTAAGGTTAATGGAAACTGGCGATCCAAACTTCGTCACCAGGAAACGCGAATTTATAACTTACACCGCATATTTTCATAATGTCTTCTGATTGGACCCTGATCATAAAATTGAATCCAATACCCTAACGCCAGCAAACACCCAGAAAAAGAACATTCTCCCAGCCACCAGGTTCAAATTCACCTGCAGACAGAAAACTTTTTAATAAAACGAAGCCGGCCATTCAAAGATCCACCCCCCGGAATCGGAAAAGCTCTATTGAAAAACCAAGGGAACTAAAATTGACATTTTTGTCAATTAACCAATTAGTATACCTCGCTATCATTTTCTATAACAAAAAAGCACATGCCTTCGAAATAAAAGCAGCATTTGAAATTGCCCCTACAGTCTGCCAACCATACACAACCAATTGTTAACCCTGATAAAATGAATAATCAATTCCTTTCATACATGTCCTACTCAGCACAACATATTCGATTTAATCCACATAACTAATTGATCCCTAACGGACTCATGAAAATCTACTTACCTTTGCAACAGGTTTAAAAAATACCGGGCGCTTTTTATGAGCTTCGTCCAAATCAAAAGAACAGCACTCAGAACATTGAAGATTGCAGGCATTTCTATTGGATCTCTTTTTCTACTATTATTCCTGCTTCCCATTCTCTTTCCAACAACGGTTTCCAACAAGATTAAAACATGGACTAACAACAGCATTACAGGTGATCTCAACTTCTCCAAAGCAAGACTTTCCTTTTTCAATCACTTTCCATCACTTACCCTCACCCTCTACGACTTCAGCCTCAAAGGCGCTGCTCCTTTCCAAAAGGACACCCTCCTTGCCGCTGAGGAAGTAGCCCTTGGTGTAAACCTGACAAGCATTTTCTCAAATGCTATCAAGATCGATGAAATCTACCTGACCAAAGGGAACTTTCACATATTAGTTGATGCCGCCGGCCATCCGAACTATAACGTGTACCAATCAACTCCTGCTACCAACGAGACTAAAACCGATAGCGGCAGCGCATCTCTGAAAATAGCACGCATTCAGCTGGAACAATGTAACATCATCTACGATGACCAGTCCCTCCCACTCTTTGTCAAAGCTCAAAATGTAGATTACCTGGGTAAAGGAGATCTCAGCCAGGCACAGTTTGATCTCTACTCCCGCCTCCGTGCCTCCTCATTCGATCTGGCCTATGGCAATACCCCTTATATCCAGAACAAAAAGCTGGATGGGGAACTAATCACCAAGGTGAATACCAACTCACTGGACCTCATCTTTGAAAAGAATGACCTGAAAATAAACGAACTCCCTGTTCAGCTAAATGGGAAATTCGGATTCCTAAAGAATGGCTATGCCATGGATTTCAAACTCATTTCGAAGGAATCCAGTCTTGGCGCCATCTTCAGTGCCCTGCCACATGAATACACCACCTGGCTGGACAAAACGCGTATAGAAGGATCTGCGGATGTAAACGCCACCCTGATTGGGCAATACATTGCGGAGACAAACACTATGCCTGACCTTACATTTAATATGCAGATCAGGAATGGCATGATCGCCAATGAAAAAGCACCCGCCCCCGTAAAGAATCTGTTCCTCAACTTCCAGTCCCAGCTACGCCAGCTGAATACAGATAGCCTGGTCGTGAATATCGACTCCATTTTCTTCAACATTGACAAGGACTACTTCAGCGCCATCATGAAACTGAAAGGCCTGACAACACCAGAAGTGCACGTAAAGCTCAATACCGATATAGACCTGGAAAAATGGAGCAAGGCCGTAGGGTTACAATCATTTGAGATGAAAGGCCGCTTTCAGGCCCACCTGCTGGCAGATGGCAGGTATGCAAAAGGTGTAGTTTACCGTGGACTACGCAAACAGGCCGATACTGTAATCACCAGTATTCCCACATTCAAGTTCCAGTCTTCTTTCCACAACGGGTCTGTAAAATATGCCTCCCTGCCAAAGTCTGTTGACAACATCAGCTTTGACATGCAGGCCTCCTGCCCCGACAGCAACTATGCACATGCCATATTTGCCGTCAGGAATATCAATGCAAATGTGCTGAGTAATTATATCAAAGGATATTTCCAGGTCAGCAATGGCAGTAGCCCACTTGTTGATGCCAGTCTCCAGGGCATCCTTCACATGGAAGACGTAAAACAGTTCTATCCCCTGGATAGCACGTCCCTGGCTGGGGACCTGCATATCAACATCATTACAAAAGGTAGCTATGTACCGGTAAAAAGACTGTTTCCTGTCACCACCGCTACGCTGACCATGAACAATGGCGTGGTGCAGACAAAGTATTATCCCAGCCCACTGGAGAAAATAAACATAGATGCGACTATTACTAATACCAAAGGCACTTTCCAGTCTTTGGCTGTTAACCTCAAACCGGTATCATTCGAATTTGAGGGACAACCATTTGTATTGAAAGCAGATCTGAACAACTTCGATAACCTGCGTTATAACATCACGTCCAATGGAAATATCGACCTCGGTAAGATCTATAAAGTGTTTGCTCAGCAAGGTTATGATGTGAAAGGACTGATCAAAACCAACCTGTCACTACGCGGTACACAGAGCGATGCGATGGCAGGGCGGTACAATAAGCTATACAACAAAGGCTCCCTTATTGTAAAAGATATTACCCTGTCATCCGACCTGTTCCCACTGCCTTTTTATATTTCTAATGGGGTGTTCCGTTTTGACCAGGATAAGATGTGGTTCGATCAGTTTAATGCCCGCTATGGTAAATCCTCTATTCAGCTGGACGGTTATCTAAGCAATGTGATCGGATATGCTATGCTGAAAGACCAGGTCCTGCATGGCAACTTTGACCTGAAGAGTAGTTATATACTGGTTGATGAACTGATGGTGTATAACACCCCTGCTTCCTCCACGGCTTCCACGCCTTCCGGCGTAGTGATGGTACCCGCTAATCTGGCGCTTACCCTCAACGCCAGTGCTGCACGCATACAATTCAACGGGATTAACATCAACAATTTCCAGGGCCAGCTGGTGATCGACAGCAACTATCTCCAACTGAATAAAACCGGTTTTAATATCATCGGAGCTCCTGTGGAAATGGATGCAAAGTATACCAGTATCAATCCCCGTAAGGCGACATTCGATTACCATATCAGTGCCAGTGAGTTTGATATCAAACGTGCTTACAACGAGATCAAAATCTTTCATGACATGGCAACTTCCGCAGCCAGTGCAAGTGGGGTGGTGGGCCTTGACTATCACTTAAGTGGCAGACTGGATGAAAATATGAATCCGGTATATCCTTCTTTGAAAGGAGAAGGGGTGTTGTCGGTGAAGAAAGTAAAAATGAAAGGTTTCCGGTTGTTCAATGCAATGAGTAGCGCTACTGGTAAAGAAGATGTGAGAGACCCGGATCTTTCAAAGGTTAATATCAAGTCTAAGATCAATAATAATATCATCACGGTTGCGAGGACGAAGATGCGCGTAGCTGGATTCAGGCCAAGGTTTGAAGGAGAGGTAAGTTTTGATGGAAAACTAAATCTGAAAGGTAGACTGGGATTGCCGCCATTTGGTATCCTGGGGATTCCGTTTAGTGTGACGGGTTCGCAGAGTAATCCCAGGGTAATGCTGAAGAGGGGGAGTGATAAAGACAAACTGGAGGAGACAGAAGATCCGGACGATCAGGATGATGAAAAGTAATAAGTACGTTAAAAAGGAACATCTCCAGGTGTTCCTTTTTTCTTTTCTTTAAAACCGGGAAATTTATTGCCCCTTGTTTCCCCTACTGTGACCTATTCCTACTCTTTACCCCCTCTCCTCCCCAAAAGCAACCCAAAATCCCATGGCATAAATTTTTCACTTCTCTCTGAAAACTAATCTTATGGACATCTTAAAAGGCTCTTCCATCCATTCCAAACTGGACAGCTTCTTCGTCACCATGCTCTCAGAAATCTACTGGTCGGAAAAAAACCTCGTAGACGTCTTAACAACCATGGCCAACGCAGCTTCTGAAGACGAACTCCGCGAAGCATTCCAAAAACATAAAACCCAAACCCAAACTCACGTCACCCGCCTTGATAAAGTATTCAGCTTACTAGGCATCCCTGCCGAACCTATCCCCAGCATAGGTCTACAGGGTCTTTTTGACGAAGGCTGGCAAGTCATTGACGAAACTGAAGAAGGCACCGCCCAACGCGACGTCGCGCTCATCATCGCTGCCCAGAAAGTAGAACACTACGAAATATCCTGTTATGGCAGCCTCGTCAACCTGGCAAGAACGTTAGGACAAAAAGAAGTAGCGGATCTGCTGGCCGCCACTTTACAGGAAGAAAAGGAAACTGACGCACTACTGACTATTATTGCTGAATCGCATATCAATGAAGAAGCAAGTCAGGAACCAGCTGATGCAGGCTTTTAATAAAACGAAACTAAAAAGGCAGCCCTGAAAGCTGCCTTCTTTAAAAACTATATCTATAACCTCGTTATCGACCTTATCGCAATCCCCACAAAACAATCATCCGCACAATTCTTGTTCGAATACCCCGCGGTTGAGATCATTCCATTATTCTTCGCCTCAAAATACACATACGCATCGTCCCTCTTCTTCAACCACTCCTTCCTCGCCTGCTCATACACATCATCCAAATTCCGCAACGCCGCCCCTTCTTCATGCGTCCCCAAACTACCCGCATCCTCTACCCATTCCTTCACCACCGGCAGCACCCATGCCGTATCAGCCCATTGCCCTAGCTCCGCCACATAAGACCGCCCTACCACCTTACCTCCCCGAACAGTCAACGTAGTCGCCGTCCTATACCCCGTCCAACTATCCGTCGTCACTACATACTGATAATTATTGTCCGAAGCACGCTTAAATGCAATATAATAATCCTTACTTTTTACTAATTCATCTCCATATTCTTCCTTCTTACAAGCACCCAACAAGGTTGCAACCAATAACAGCATAAACGGGTAAACATTCTTCATTTATATAGGTTTTCAATAAAACGGAAGAAAACAGGCAGAAGTTACACCCCCTAACACCACCGCTTATGTTTCTCCAAAGAAGACCCTTTATTAAGATTTTCTCATATTTTTGCCGCTATGAAAAATGTACCATACATCTTATTCTATATCCTTCTCGTCGCTTTATGGAGCATCCTGTTCTATAATTATGTCTTACCCCAAAAAGACGGTTTCGCCATGCTAATGATGTTGGGAGCGGCTGTTTTTTTCAGTGGCATCTGGGCAGTACTGGCCTCACTCTCTCACAAGTGGATCGGCTGGAAAGGATATGGTATGCTATTGCTGCCTCCGGTTATCCTGATCGTATTCATCTTAGGTGTAGACCAAACTACTTTTAAATACGCACTGGGTTTGACCGCTATCAGCGAACTCGTCTCTTTAGTGAAGATCTTCTTTTACCGACGCAAGCTCCTCCGCAACTGATTTTATGCTGAAAATGGTACCTCTCCAATAGAATTCCATATGTTTCTGAATCACTTCAGTAGGAAAATTACTTAGACCTATCGTCAACTCAGCACCATTCAATATAAACGATAAAAGCGTATAATTCTCCGGCACATCCGCCAACCCGGATACCGAACTCAGATGGCTGTAACGCAACAATTGGAATGGTTCATAGTCCAACACCATTCCCTTATTCTCAAACGCTACGTGATGAAAACCACGGATCACAATCGGTGAACCTACCTCCCAACTGGTCGTTACACTAATATCCATTTCTGCTCCCATCCATTTAGGCATAATAGCAGGATCAGTCAATACCTTCCAAAGTGTGGCCGGTGAGCAATCAATTGTAACTGTCATTTATACAGGGTTTCAAATTTTCATTTCAATCACGAAGATGTTAAGTCTTTTTGTCGCGACGTTTTGGAAGAAACCAGGAGAAAAGGGGTCCCGGTTCCCCGGCTGTAGACGGTTGCCAGTCTTTTATAGTGTTGTGATTAAGGTTATAATCATAAAGACGGCCATCCAGGTTTGACAGAATAGCAGCTGTCTCCCGAGGATATCGTTCTGCTACTTTTTTATAGTGAGGTAGTAATGAGGTGTCGTGCAGGCCGCTGAGTGCCTGCAAGGTGGCATGCACGACGCTGTTTTCCGCATCGTAGAGCGATTTGATAAATGTATCCAGGTAACGCTGCTTATGCTGAAATTTGCCCAATGTATAAATGGCAGTTACCCTAATGTCTGCCTCATCACACTCCATGAAAGGGATCAACAGATCACCATCCTCCTCTGTTAGAAAATAAGTACAAAACCTAAACTCATCTTTATCCTGCACTGTATGTATATATTGCCTTACAAATGGCAGCCATTCTGCTTTTTGCTCCTTCGCATAGTAATGTACCAAACTACACACCTTCCCTATTTTGACTGCTGCAAATTGTATCAATATAGGCTTCGCTCTTTCGTATGCGTGCTTAGTGAGGATCAGCAACAGCTGCTCCTGATACGCAGCCAGCGCGGGATTAAAACAGGCGCTTTCAACAACCTCAATGGTCCTTGCAGTAATAAATTTCTTCCACTGCACCCCATCTAAACAATCCTTCTTTTCCTGCTCATCTTCTGCATCCAGGAATTGCCGGATCAATTCAGCATCAGGCCCACCCATATGATACCCAAACCATGCAGCACCATTGGTATGTAATTGTCCTGTTATCACTTCATTCAGCCATCTCTCGTACCAATCCAGGAAATTATCTTCAAAAGTGAAGATCGGCTGATACCTGTCCTCTGAAAGATTGACCACCTTTCCCGCATGTGGTCCGTTCAGAATGATACCATGCAGATAGCTACAGCCCTGACTTCCAATAGGCATAATGCCACCAAATACCCTTCCTATTTCTGCAGGATAATCTTCATCAGAAATCTCATCTTCGCCTGCTGCATCCAACCGCGCCATCAGGGCATTCCAATATTCTTTTGTCATACCTGGATATATCAGGCAATCATTCTTCAGATACTGCGGTTCAACAAAGGCATCTATATCGTCGCCTAATTTATAAACACCATAAAATGGTCCGGCACCACCCCCGCTATATGCATTACCACCATTGCCTACACCCAGTATAAAAGCCCTGTAACAGCCAGGTAAGGTGAATCCATGTGCCGCTTCAAATGCCAGTACCTCTTCTTCCTTAGCCGGTGCATGCAGCACATACTTATGGCTGCTGGCACCAAATACATCATAATGCCTGTCTGCTATTTTTGCTTGCAGGAGCTTCTCCTTTATCCTTTCAATCTGCGCTGTGTAAGAGGTCATACTTTATCTATAGGTATTAAACAATCTGTCCCAAACACTGGTATAAAAACCAAAATTATGCTTTATATCCTGATGGTGCTGATGGTGAAAGGTGGAGGTCCCTAAATACTTAATCACCGGCATATCCCTTACGCTACGAGGCAGTGGCTCTATCCCCAAATGCCCCGCCAGTCCAAAGATTACATTCACAAACAGGTAGATGATGATCGCATAGATATTGAACCCGTACACCATCAGCAATAATAACCACAAACTTCCAAACCCTATGGTTTCCACAGGATGCAATACGAACAGATCTATCGGCTTCGGATCTATCGCCTCATGATGCAATTGATGTACGGCCTTATACAAAAATGTCTTATGTATGCAAATATGAAACACATACATCAACAAATCCATCGCCACAAACAATAGTAAAAAATCTACCAGTATCTGCCATGACCCTTCAAATCCAATTTTTATCCACCCATGCTTCCACAACCAGCATCCTCCATACGTCACCACGGTATTCAACACATTTGTGATCACACAAATCCCCCACTCCTTTGACGTATACCCGCCTTTATAAAAGTACCGTCCTATTACCAATACCCCACAGGTGATCAGCACATTTTCAATAAAGAAAATGAGCCACACTACTCCAATTGGCAGGTGCAACAAATATTGTAGAACGTTATTGATCATCATCTCATATCAGGATACTGACTTTCATCTGCATTATAATATCCGGCATCTCATTCTTAATCACTGCCATATCCCTATCCACCATATAAGACAACACCTGCGCCACGTGGCTGTCAGGCAGATCATAATACAGGATCCGTAGTATACCCTCGTACACATGCTGATCTACCTTCACTCCGAAAGCACGCAACAGCATACTATATGTAGATTGTAAATACGGGGAACCATGACAAGAAATTTTCGAAGTAAAAAACTATTCAAATATAAAAATTTTAAATTTACCCCATGAAAACGACCATGCTTTACCTCTGCCTCCTGCTGTCTACCCACACAGCACTCGCAGCCTCCGACTCCACCTGGATCGACCAGGTCAGAACCCTCCGGGACGCCATCTACAAGAGAGATAAAGAAACCACTAAAACCTTCTTTACCTTCCCTTACAACAACGCAGAATTCTGGTACATCGTCGGCGTACCCCACCTCGCTGAAAAAGAAGCCCCCGTCACAGAGAAATCCTTCGATCTCTACTTCGACAAAATATTCGATAAAGCATTCATCACCTCTTTCCTGAAAATAAAAACAAAAGACCTCTACGAAAAAGGCTCCTCCCAAACTGCCGAATTCACCGATGATCAGGAAGAATTCTATAGCATGGAAGCCACCTTCGACAAAGAGGAACAAACCGTCACCCTTCAACTCAGCGGCTATAACAAAAAAGTCGATCCCGAAATTGGTGGCGGCGAATACGCAATTTTCTATGTATTCAAAATAAAATCCGGCAAATTAAAATTCGATAAGATTCTCATGGCAGGATAAAAAAAGGCTGACCTCACGGTCAGCCTTTTGCTTCTTAACCTATCTCAATCATTCTTGGCCCCTGTTTCTTCGCTTCCTCTTTCTTAGGAATTGTCAGATGCAACAACCCATTCTCATACTTCGCATTAATCTTTTCCGCATCTACCACATCCTTGGGCAATTGAAAACTCCGTTTGAATGACTGGTAACTAAACTCCCTACGCGTATAATTCTCCTCTTTCTTTTCTTCACTCTGCTGCTTTTCTGAAGAAATAGTCAGCATAGTACCATCCAGTGTAATATTAAAATCTTTCTTATCCATACCTGGCGCTGCCACCTCTACTTCAAATTCCCCGGCAGACTCCTTAATATTCACAGAAGGAACTGTGGTATTACTTGCTGAAAAGTTGTTATTACCCCAGTTAATTAATTCCCGGCTGAAAAAATCATCAAATACTGAAGGGAATGTGTGATTTCTTTTAATGATAGACATAGTTAAACTCGTTTTAAAAGTTAAACAATACTATAATTTTCAACACCTATATCCCTTCAAAGCCAATGCCAGCCGAAGTAAACTGAATTTTTTACAGAGAAACTGACATTTTTATCAATAAAATGTGAAATTATTTCAGTCCCGCCTCCCAAGGTTGTTATTAAAATCAAACTTCCTTACTTTTGAGCCTGTTAATGTTCGTAAGCAATTTTACCGTTGCCTCATTATCTCATTAAAAACGGATCATCCATGCCATCACCCATATTCATATCTTTACTTGAAAGCAGCCGCCAGGAACAGCAACAAATCAGCATTTACATCACCCACACTTCCCTACAAGGTGTCGTAAGCAATCTGTACCCGGAAGCCGTAGAGCTCAGAACCCATGATGGTAAAAGATGCGTCATCGATTTAGAAAAAATCGAGGCTATCATCAGCTTATAACCAGATCAGCATATCTTTTAATTGAAAACATTATGGACAAAACCCAACAATCCCTACCGGGACTGATCAGACAGGTACTGGGTAGCCTACACGCAGAAACTGTGATCAAAAAACAGATTCTGCAACTGGCCAAAAGTCACCTGCATGAACCAGCAATCATCACTGCCCTCCTACAGGTATTACCTGATCTGAAAGACAAACAACTGCGGGATGAAGTTATGTTCTTCCTCTCTTCCCTGAACACCTCCCGCTTTCCGCAGCCACGTATCCTATTCGATGCCCTGCTCCAGTTCTTCAGACAGGAAAAAGAAAGAGATACCCGCGTTGCCCTCTTATTCAGATTACAGGACAGTATCCATCAGGATCAGCAACTGGTAGACTTCTTCATCGAACTCTCTGCCACCCCTAATCTCAGTGAACCGGAAATGGTAGCCATTCAGGACACCCTGGCCAACCTGCCACTCATCACCGAAGAGATGGCCGTTTCTGCCCTGGAAAAACACCGTAATTCCCCCGGCCTCCTGCAATCCCAGGCGCTCACACTGGCCGAAAAATGCACTCGCTGGGGCGATAAACTTTTTGCCGCCGCACAGCCTTACCTCGATATCAAAAACGATCCGGACATCCGCCTCCGCGTAATGCGCCGCCTCGCTGACAATAAACAGATGAGCGATGCACAGCTCATTTCCTTAGCCACAGCGCTCTCCAATACCGGCACCAATGGTATCCGCTACGAACTGCTGGAACTCCTCAAACCATCCATGCGTATTCCGGAAATCAGGCTGGCTGTGGCCAATGCCTTCGCCGCCAATCCTTCCGTATACGACGATGGTGAATTTGCTGCCATCACCGATATGCTGGCCCCTTACATGGGCAGAGATGAACACATCAGCCATATCATGCTGGAAAGCCTCAAAGACCTGCCAGTACCCCAACACAGAAGAAAAGTACTCTCACTCGTTACCAGCCGCCTGAAAACAGAACAGATACTCGATCCGCTCTTACACCTCTTTTTCCGTGAAAGAGATGAAAGCATCCGCGAAGTATTGTTCAATCAGGTAAAAGCCCTCTCCGTAGCCCGTCACCCACAACTGGTAGACGTATTCACGGCAGAACTCACAGAACCCGGTTCCCCTTTCAGGGTCACCT
>Ga0182005_1000065_pt1 | contig 92710 bp, 78 predicted proteins | sample Sormic07211103_1_FD_123021 | JGI IMG/M metagenome (GOLD analysis project Ga0182005, IMG submission 123021) | Rhizosphere microbial communities from Sorghum bicolor, Mead, Nebraska, USA - 072115-103_1 MetaG | ecosystem: Host-associated > Plants > Roots > Rhizosphere | place: USA: Nebraska... | reverse complement strand
TCCATATCCGCATTCTCCACTGTATACTCATAACTAGGATCCAACGGCATCTCATAGGTCACCTCCGGAAAATACGTCTTCAACTTCCGCAGATCGCCCAGCTCCAACGGTGACTTCGCCCTCCTCAAACTCAATGACCGCACAATATTCGCCTTAAACACAGGACGCTGTTGCCACCCCCCCAATCCTTTATCTATATAACTATATATACTCCCCGCCGTCACATCACCCACCAGGTCCGCCGCCCCTCCGTACAACGCCTTCAACAACAAACTGGTGAACACTCCCATCCCACCTGCCTCCTTCGATGTCTCCGTATCCCTGCTCGAAGCCAGTACCACCACTCCCTGTCCCAACACCGCCGTTCCATTCCCCATCAAAACCGGCGCTCCCATGGCCCCTGCATGACAACAGTCCAGTATAATCACCTTCTGTCTAGCCTTCGAAATACTCGCCATATTCAATATGTCGTCCATAGAAATTCCCTCATCATACCGTTGAAAATCCAGCGTTACAATGTACCCGCCCGTCTCATTCACCATACCATGCCCGGAAAAATAAAACAAATGAATCTCATCATCCCCGCTGAAAAGCTCCAGCATCCGGGATCTAAGCGCTGCCTTCCGCTGATCCTTCGTCATCAGCATGACCTCAAAATTCGGGGACCCATCTTCATGGGTACTTAACAACTCACCAATACTGGTCGCATCATTCACGCAACCATACAATCTCGCACCGCCTGGATAATCATTAATACCGACAACCAATGCTCTTCTCATTTTGTAAGGGGATTTAAGGGATTCAACATTCTCCGCAACGAGGAATGCAACATTTCCCCCCAAAGGTTGTTGTTATATCGATAGGAAAAAACCTGTACCACAGGGGAAAATTCCCCTATTTTTAACGACTAAGGGGTAATTCCCTTTCCCCAAAGAGGATTTTTCCCCTATTTGATGTTCGTTGATTTTTGAAGGCTAAGGAAACAATAGCTTCGCAACTGTAAACGGTTTACACAAGCATCTTTTTTCCTTAACACCAAAAAATTTGTTCATTATGCAACAACACTGCACCGTAAAGCCCCTACCTTTCTTTTATGTCGGACAAACAATTACCAATGACCGCATCAGTAAATTCAAGACACAAAAACATCCTCTCCTCACCCAGGCAATCGGCAAACCTGACACCTGTTCTGTATGGTATTCAAAGGAACATTTCGTAAAATTGCTGGAAGAAATCGAATTTGCAGGTGGGGACGGCATCCGTATCTCCTTTGGTACCTATGAGACTGGCCATCAGTACGAAGGGCAAACATGCCTGTTATTCAACACTACGAGAGAAACTGTTGTAGGAAACACTATTACTCACACCACCGTGATTCTGGAAAACGAACCAGACTTCGCAGAACGTTCTGCACAGGAAAGAGACATTATCCACTTCCCCGGAGAAGATCCTATCATCAGGGATTTTAACCTCGGCTCACCTTGTCCTCCATTCTGTGATCCAGACGATCCAAAATAAGTTACATAAATGCACAGATTATTAAATCACCAATATTTGTTTCTTATTCCACTCCTGCTTAGCGCCATTTTTGCTCTGAAACCATTCAGGCAAAAATGGCCTAAGCCTTATAGATTATATGCTATCATGGTGATCCTTTCATTCGTCAATGAGCTGTTTGCCCTGCTGTGGAAATGGGAAATACACAAGCCCTTCAATTACAGTCCAAATAACTACTGGATCTACAATTTTTTCATCCTGATCCGGTTTGCCATGCTGGCAGATATTTTCAACCGCGTGCTACAGCACAGAAAATTCATACCAGTAACCGCCGGAATAATCATATTGTTTGGTATACTGGATTATGCCGTCATCCATGGCCCATTTCAGTACAACACCTATAGCATGATCTTTACCCATGTTTGTATTATCATATTATGCTTTCTATACTTTCAGCAATTGTTGCAGGAGCCTGGCATTATCTCTATCCGGAAAGAGCCGCTATTCTGGATGGCCATCAGCATTTTCTTTTACCATGCTGTATCGCTGCCATTCTTAATTATGTTAGGCTTTTTCAATATTCAGAATGTACAGTTGACTGTTTTATTCTTTCCTATTAATGAAGCCCTTAACTTCTTATTGTGCTCCTGTTATCTAATAAGCTTTTTATGGAAACCTCAGTATTCGCAACCTCTCTGACCCTTATTGTATCCACCCTTCTTGTTTTGGGACTCTGTAGCGCTGTAGTGTATTTTCTATTTCTGTATCAGAAAAAGAAATTCCGACATCAACAGGAGATCATTGAAATGCGTGAAGCATTTAACCAGGTACTCCTGCAATCAAGACTGGCTATCCAGGAGCAGACCCTGGACCACATCAGCAAAGAACTACATGCTAATTTTAGTCATCTTGTTTCTTTGATCAACATCAACCTACAGGAGATTCTGCCACAGGCACCCTCGGATCAAAGAGAAAATATTCTAGAGACGAAGTCCCTGGCCAAGCAATTGATGAGTGAGTTGAAAGCGTTGTCGGCGAATTTAAATACCGATCACATTATTCACATTGGCTTTGTAAAAGCGTTGGAGAATGAATTGAATCGCCTCGCCAAAACTAAGAAATACGAAGTGGTGATTACCAAAGCTGGAGAGGAATACCGCATCTTACCTGAACATGAAATTATTCTTTTCCGTTTGTGTCAGGAGGTGCTCAATAACATCGTCAAATACGCGAAGGCTTCCGAAGTCACCGCTTCTATCAGTTTTGATAAAAATCAGTTTGTATTGGTGCTTACAGATAATGGCACAGGTTTCAATGTGCAGGATGCGCTGGAAAACAGTGGGGAGAAACAAAGTACGGGTTTGCTGAATATGCACAAGAGAGCGTCGTTAATCAATGCAGAATTGTTAATAACCAGTCATAACGGCGATGGTACGGTGGTGATCATTACTATTCCTCAACCTCAGATCCTAAAATCCATTCAATGATGAATAAGATACAAATAGCGTTGGTAGATGATCATAACCTGTTTCGCAAGGGGTTGATCAAATTGATCAACATGGGAGATACGCAGCAGAAGTACCATATCCTTTTCGAAGCAGATCATGGTAATCATTTGAAAGAGAAGATGGTCACCCCGCCGTTTCCGGATATTATTCTCATGGATATTGATATGCCGGAGGTAGATGGATTTGAAGCGGTGGAGTGGCTGCAAAGGACACATGGAGATGTGAAGGTGTTAGTGATGACGATGCTGGAATCTGAAACGGCTATCTTACGCATGCTCCGCATGGGGGTGCGTGGGTACATTCACAAAGACATAGAAGTAGAAGAGCTTCATGCTGCCCTTGAGACAATCGCGGCCAATGGCTTTTATTACTCAGAAGCGGCATCTGAAGTATTGCACCAGAACCTCAATGGGCTGGAGAGAGCAGGCGATGCAGTGCATCTATCTGAGAATGAAAGAGAGTTTATAAAATGGGTAGCCACGGATATGACATATCAGCAAATCGCGGATAAGATGAATTTAAGTGTAAAGACGATAGATGGATATAGGGAAGCGTTGTTCCGCAAACTACATGTAAGAACCAGGGTCACATTGGCATTATATGCGGTAAAACATGGGTTGGTAGAATTATAATTTTATCTTATATTTCTATTCCGAAACCTATGATAACTCATGAGAAGAGTATTTGCGTTAACTCCTGCCTATCTTTTGCTGGCGTGTATATTTAAGATAGACGAAGAGCATTTTAGGATCATGCATTATTTGGTTCCTTTTTGTGCATCATTGCTGGTCTATGATACTTATCAGAAAAAGCAGGATCTTTTCTTTAGTTTGTTTTTGATTACCATAGTATTGTACAATCCTGTTATTCCTACGGAGTATTATATGCAGTCCGGATGGATGTTTTTTGATTTGACCTTCGGCGTGGTGTTTATAGTGAAGGTATTTATGTGGGGGAAAATAGAACCAGATAAAGTGAGTGATAAAGAAATAAGAAGATCTTCACGTAGAATAATGGCTATTCGAAATGCGGCCATTTATAAAATCGATAATTGTAATAAAGAAGATGATTGGGATTAATTATTAACCATCTTTCAAGCTGGCTATATACACTCAATAAAACCTGTTCAACGCCGATAGACCAACCATTATAAATTTTCAAATTTGCCATCAGCAAGCATTTCCCCCAGATGCTTATATTTATCCTATACTAAATATTTTCTTATGGCAAAACAAACATCCTTGTTCACATATACGGGACGACTCGGGAAATTATCAGGCTTCAAACGAAAGGGTACACATTTCGTTCGTACCCAACCGGATGGCATTCATCAAACAGCCAACACGAAAAAGTCTGCATCGCGGTTTGGAAAAGCAAGCAGTACTGGGGCATTTATTCGGAGATCCTTAAATATAGTTGGTGAAGTAAACAATTCTCTCTCCACCTCAAGTCCACGTTTTCGCCGTTGCTTAGCCGTCTAAGTATCTTTTAAACAACTTCTTTTCGCACAATCATTCTATTATCCCACATCCGTGTTATAACATTTATCTCAAACTATAAATACTTTTACTGTCAAACCCAGCCACTAACCCGGGTTTCCCTTTACCTTTCTCCTACTACATTGTCATGAGCATTGAAAGTATACACACTTATTCGTAAACCGTTGGTTCTCTGATGATATTGTATACCATCCCTGACCCATTTCCATATTAACATTAGCATTTAGATGAAAAAAATTTTATTGTCCCTATCCGTGCTATGCGCCTTTGCACAAAATGCAATCTCGCAGAGCAACCCAATAGTTCCGCTACCAGCCGAACAGGCGGAACTATTTAAGTACAATAGCCAACCCGTCAACATGATGACAGGTACCCCGGAAATTGCCTACCCTCTCTACGAAGTCAACACTGGCAAGATCAGGGTTCCCATTACCCTTAGCTACCATGCGTCAGGCATTAAAGTCAGCCAGCGCGCTACTTCAGTGGGTCTGGGCTGGACAATTATGGCTGGCGGCGGCATCGCCCGGCAAATCAAAGGTATAGAAGATGAATCACCCACCGGTTGGTTCAATCAAAACATTCCTGTAGATTCCATCGACCGTATCGTGGACCTGGCCAATGGATTTGACATAAGACGAAATTGGATGAATGGTAGTATTATCAACAGATCATTCTTTGAACGTTCCCATTAAATCAAAAGAAGACCTTGGAAGAACGACGAGCACAGGTGGCTATCCAACATATGTAATAGGATCGGGAGGAAGCCCAAGGGTTAATGCCTACGTAGAAATAAATATTAGCTTAAATGTGGCATTTGACGGTAAAACTTATTCAACAAATATCGAAAAACAAAATCCTGGTTTACAGGCAGAAGTAGAGTCTCATGAGCATGGACATGAAGAACAGATATTAGAAGCTGCAAGCTTGCCTATTAATTTACAAGTCACTATTGATGGAAATGTAAAGACATACCCATATCGGCCAGACAATGCTATGAAGGCTGCTATACGTGATTTTTACATGTCAACAATGTACCAATCGATGACTCCAGCAGATCAACAACTATTTATACAGAACAACATTGCGAACCCAGGAATTAGTCAGATGTTGTCAAATGTAAACAAGATTCAATCTATACCACACCAGGATGTAGAAGATGATGCTAATATAAGGGCTCTAAAGCAAGCACAAAGCAATGGCCAAAGTATGCCGTATACAACTAAACAGCAATCCATAAATTTTAATGGACAAACAATAAAATAATCACATGAAAATAACAATTATTATTTTTGCTATACTAGTTAAGAGTCTTTCAATATTTGCTCAGGAAACGAGTGCCAATAACGAAAAAATTATCTATTTGGCTCATGTTAGTATGGATTCTATAAAAGCTAAGATATTTCATGAATATGCCGACAGTATAAATAATTTTCAAACAGGAAATCTACCCTCCTTTATACAAAACCCTTGCTTTGACCTTACTGTAGGATTGTGGAAAAGTTTTCACTCACCGATGTCAATAAGATGGGAAATTTTACAAAAAGTAAATAACAAAGCAGCCTTAAAAAGGATCTTAGCTACTAAAGACAGATCACTTTTTCTTAAGTGCTCTTCTAAAAGCACATTCCAAATTCCTTATTTCGATAAAAGTTATAAATACTTAATCAAAAAACGAATAAAGGAGTTATAAAGGGGAATAACTCAGTAATGAATATGCATCCTCTATTCCCCCAATAATAGCAATGAAAAAATGTAATAAAATTTATAAAGGGACGAGGCAGTAATTCCGGTGCAACTTCACGTAAGGAAAATCCAGTTAACACTACTCTTAAGGATGTAAAGCTCAGTCTAAACAATTAATATAAAATCAATCAAATGTCGAAGATATTTCTAGTAATTATTTTAATTACTTCAGTGATCATTACTTATAATGTCTACTCAAATAAAAGACAAAATGACTATGAACATCCTGATGTAGTGCCTGACGAAAAAACTGCCAGAAAGATAGCAGAAGACATTTGGCTTGCACATTATGGAAAATTGATTTATAAGGAGAAACCATTTGTAGTGACATTGAGAGACTCCAGTGTTTGGGTTGTAAAAGGCACATTAAATGGTTATACAAAAGGTGGAACTGCTTATATCGAAATTCAAAAAAGTGATTGTAAAATATTAAAACTTATACACCACAAATAGGGCATATAATTTAGGAAACAATTACTTCATAATAAAGCCTTTTTATAGGAAAGCAACTGATTTATGACATGCCCCCAAAAAAAGTCTACTTTTTTGGGGGCTATTATTTATAAAAAAAAGAGTATAAAATTGTCAATGTCGGACAGAAATTAGGAGGCGTATATATAAAACTTGAAGGTGGAAAGGTAATATGGGATCTATTTTATTGTAAGAATCTAGATGGTTTATATTATACTTCCCAAAAGATAGAAGTTGGTCTGACAAAATAGTTAATTTCACTTCCCCTGTTCTATCTGGAGTTGCAACTTTCTTAAAACGTAAACTGGCTTTAATAAAAGGCTTGACAAAATGGAATAAATAAAACAGCAGCTAAAGTAATAAAAAACCAAGGTAGGCCTGTAACAAACTGATGGCTTAATAAGACATATAACCAAGCCTACCAGCAAACCTATTTACACCCAATGACTATGAAAATCTTTAAAATATTTACACCATTATTATTGCTCACATCCTGCTCGTCTAAAATAACAGATCGGCGTTTTGTCACAATAAATCCCCATAAAGAGTGGGAGGTTACACTAACACTCAATAAAGATTCAAACTTTATCTTAAAAGACAATTTCTGTTGCAATAAGTTTTATTACTGTGGGAAATGGCAATATGCAACCTCTAAGACAAAAGATAAAATCATTCTGTCTGATACAATTAAAGCCCAATTTGAGAACTTCCATGGGGCTTACAGGGTATATAACAGAGAAACAAATTCTGTAGAATTATACTTACCTGCTAATTATTTTCCTGTTATTTCCAATGATACAATAACTATCACAAAAAATGGGAGCGAGATACTTTTTCGCGATTTAAAATTTGAAAGACAGACAATATTCAATCGTAAAAATTTATCCAAAACCAGAGCTTTATTAATTGCACATGATCTGGTTGATTGGGTAGATATGTCTAATAAAGAATTCAAAAGTCAGTTTGGAAAAAGTAAAAGGCAAATAATAAAGGAGAAAACTAAAGAATTTATGATTTGTCATCCGGTGCCTATCCCAATGAATATGCATCCTGTAGACCCTCATCAATATCATGATATTATCAAAAACATGTGAAAAGTACTAGATTCAATAGATAGGGAGCTGGTTTAATTACCAGCTGCATTAAATCAAAAGAATGGACATCTGTTATGTTGAAATAAAATCAAATATTTTTTGCAGTCCGCATTTAGGAGATATTGATTTCATAATAGTGACTGCCCAACATAATTCATCCCTAATTAATAAAATCCAGCCAATGCAATGGCGTTCAGATATGCGGCGGCAAATTCTCAAGCCTATACTAACGCGAACGGTCAGTGTTTACGCCGTGTAATACTCTTTAGTTGCCTGACCCATACGGCATTGGATAATTTCACTATTACGGGTACCAATTCAAAAGCAGAATACGATGTGCGTGGAAACACTAGACCTTATTTCATAAATAGGCTGTAAGCCTTCTTAGTATAATATAAGCGAAAGCAAGATGAACAAAAGCCTGAAACCGTTCAATACATTTATCATATCGTGTTATTACACGCTTGAAAGCATTCAGTCAGGCAAAAAAACGTTCAATTTTCCATCCTCGCTTATATTTCCTAAGTTGACTTCCATCCTGAGTCGAAGGTTTAATTCTATTATTTTTATGAGGAGCAATCAATTCAACACTTTTCAACGCGATCCTTTGATCGAGCGGATCACTGTCATAGGCACTATCCCCGGTAAGTCGTCCGGGTCGTCCCACGGTGTAGGTTTGATAGATGGTAGCTTCGACAAGGGTGACTTCATGAGGGCTAGCAGAAGACGTGTGCACGGAGGATGGAAGACCATTAACGTCAGTAATAACCATGAGCTTCGTACCCTTGCCCCGCTTGGTCTTTCCAACCTGGAGCCCCCTTTTTTGGCAACTACAAAAGTGCCATCAATAAAGCATTCAGATAAGTCAATGTCCCCACGATTTTCCAGATCCTTTGCTAGTGTTTCAAGAATCTGTCGCATCACTCCTGCTTTGACCCAAACACTGAAACGACGAAAACAGGTCGCTCCGGAAGGAAATCTATCAAGCAAGTCCATCCATGCTGCGCCAGTTCGCAATACCCACATAACTCCATTCATAACATCACGATCACTGTGTTCCCGTGGACGGCCTTTGCCGTCTGCCCGAATTGGGGATGGGGTTATTATTGGGGATATCAAGGACCATTGCTCGTCGGTAAAATATTCTCGTCTGGTTGCCATAAAGCAAAGATCCAAATATTTTACACATACTTTCTATTTATGAAATGAACTCTAGATAGAATTTTACCCAAGTAAAGTAACTAAACGTAAAACAATGAAGAAGATTAAATTAATTGGCTTACTATTTTTTCTTTCATGCCATCCATCACCAAGGGATTGCATTAACTCATATACAGTTGATCTATGGGATATTAATGGGTCATTAGCATATAATCAATCCTATCATATCCATAATGACACATTAAGAATATCATTTAACGATGAGGTTGAAAAAGGGAAAGACTTTGTTTTATTCGAAAAGATAATAGATAAGAATCAAAAGAATAAATTTTGCAATTATATATCCTCATTTAATATTGACACTTTAAAACCTGAATATGTTAATCAATCCGCTCAAGATGGAGATCAAAAAATTATAGCGATTTCTATCGGGGCAAAAAAGAAATCTGTATACATTTCTAACGTATATATGGAAAACATAGCGGACTTAATTAAAAATATGAACGAATTAATCGATTCTTCAAAACTGAAAATAACTTATGCAGAATATAAAATCACCCATCCTATGTAGATAAATCATAACGGAATTGTTCTATGCAAGCTGGTAGCTTTGCCAGCTGCATTCTTATTTAATCTAACGAAAATCATAATCTGGCTAGGTTAACACTGGTAATGAAGGAGGCGAAAATGAATTAATCGATCGAGTAGACGGCCGTGAGCGATGAACTCACTGTATGCCTCTCACACCACTGCACGTACCGATTGGTATACAACGGTTTATCAGAATATGATGTTTGCTTCCCTATTTTCCTCTAGTATGTTTCGTAGAATCACACATAGCCTTTCTTTTGATAATAACTGTTTGATAATGCCATATTAACCAGACGTTGTCTTATCATATAGATGTATCCTTTACCACTATATGTATACATGGAATAGGTGTGGTGCGTGGTTGCACCTAATAATCTATTCAATGCAGCGTTACAACAAAAAGGAGCATTTAATGCAAAAGGTCCTGCACATGTAGTTGCCAAACCCTATCTTGAATATTATAAAAAAGATTAATCAATGAAAGCAAAGAGTTTAATGATATTGTATCTGCTATTTGTAGTATTTGGATGTAACAATAAAAAAAATTTACAAACCAAAAACTCTCCATTAGCATCAGTAGTAAAGCTAAAGGCTGCAGAGTTCTTATTAGATTATGAAGAAGCTAAAAACTATATCGACATTAATAGTGTTTATGGCGCTAAAAACCAAACTGATAATCTATCACCCGAACAAAGATGGAAAAAATTGGTGTCGTTTATGTCAGGCTCTACTGATAAAAAATTTACAAGGCAGTTTCAATATTACAATTATGACATAATAGAAAATGTGCACCTAAGCAAAGCAGAAGTGATGTTTAAACCGAAATCCAATGCCAATATGTCGATTATTTACAAATTAGAACTTCGAAATAACGTCTGGATAGTATACGAAATAGATTACAATAATAAATAGCCAATTGAAGAGCCTCCTCAAAAAGGGGGCTCTTCAATTCTGCAACAAAAAAGGCAGGCCATTCCCGCCCATTGGCAAATAATAATCCCCAAGTATTGAGGTCCTCCCATATTTGAGTCCAGGGAATATTAGAATTTCGGTAGTGTAGCTAATGGCAAATTTAATATGGATTATATTAAGAGCACAATAATGAGCAAAGGGGCTTACGCTGTTCTGGCAGGATGGGAAGAACAGCTTACCACAAATACTTCTGCGGCTGTTTTTATAAAGTACAATTCTGGTAGTAGGATATCTTTTGTTCTTGATTTAAGAATAAAAGTAATATGACACTAATGCAGGCTATTTATTTCTTAATCAAAGTAGTCAAAAGTTAATGGTAAACCAGAATATTACACAGGACAATTACTTAACAAAAAATAATATGAAAGTACTTTTTATAGTTGCTGTCATAAATTTCTTTTCAATATGTGGCAATTGCCAAACATTAAAAAAGGAACGCATTACTAAAAATAATAGGATGAAAGGTATTTCCCTTAAGTTCAATTATTCAGCCAAAGACAGTTATGGCTTTGTAAGCTTAATATTGAAAAAGGATAGTACTTTTTCTTATAGTGCAAATACTATTGGCACTCATCAAATAAGTGAGGGTACATGGAAATTGTCAGAAGGGATATTAATATTGGCAAGTACATTTCAATTGAATAATGTTCCTGCTGAAATAGGTAATGGAGAAAATAGAAAATTCGTCGATAGTTGTGATATTGCTGTTATAGAAAATATCAAACATGAACTCCTGACGGATGCTTTTGTGGTAGTTAATAATGACACTATAAAATGTCTCCCAATGATTGGAATGTGTAAGGGGGTATATAAGAAGATAGATAGCGTTAAAATTGTTTTTGAGAATGGTATGTCGTCAGAATGGATTCCCATTAAATTTAAGGAAAGAAAAATAGCACTTACTGTATTGACTGATGTTCCCATTAGGAATTATGTAGTTATGAACAAGCTAAGGTTTAAGTTGGATGGTAATTATTTAAGGCAGCTGTGACCACGAATGTTATTACTGAAGTAGACGAATTATTGTCCATATGGGTTGACTATGGCTGGGATTAGTTCAGCTGCTATTAAGGGAGCGAAATATGCAGAGAACCGATTGAAATACAATGGAAAGGAATTACAGAGTGGAGAGTTTAGTGATAAGTCTGGCCTTGAGTGGTATGATTACGGTGCGAGAATGCAGGATCCACAAATTGGCAGGTGGACGGTTTTGGACCCATTGTCAGAAAAAATGAGAAGCTGGTCTCTGATTAAAAAAGGCAGGCCTCAACAAGCCCGCCCAGTTGCAATTTAATATTCCCAAGTGTATAAAATCCAAATCTACCCCTCCTTCCCCAAACCCATTCGTTATTAACTAGTTAATAGGATTAAAACGATCCCCCCACGATCATTAACACCCCTATTAACCACCCGTTAACATATTTCTCCGCAATATTCACTATCTAGCAAACCGAACATTGAACCTTTAACTCCCTACCCGCTATGCACCACATCTCCATACTCAACGTATTCAAACAACTCAAAGCCGACCTTATCGGCAAAGACTCCTACCGCGGCGTCACCCTCACCTACACCTGGCTCGCTAACCAATTCGGCCACTTCTCCCTCGGATTCATCCCCACCCTCCTCATCCCCCACCACACCGCCCCCTGGATCGTCGCCATCGCCTGGACCCTATTCGAACTCTATAACTTCTTAGGCCCACTACTCCTAAAAAAACATACCGAATCCAAAACCATATACGTCCCCTCTCATAAAAAATACACCTTCCCTCCCACCTGGGGAAACATCGCCTTCGACACCTTCACTGACCTCTGCTTCTTCTGGCTCGGCGCCTTCTCTGCCAGCCTCCTCTTAGGCCAGCACACCCTAATGAACATCACCATCATCGCCATCATACTAATCTACCCTATCTCCTACTGGTACCCCACCAAAATGTACCTCCAGCAAGCCTGTCTCCCCACCCAATTCCGCCTCAGCCAATGGAACCTCTCCATCAATGAAGCTGATAAAGAAAAAGTCTACTCCTTCCTCTCAGCCACCGTCCAACCCGATACTATCGTCGGCAAACACCTCTTTATCTTCGGCGGCAAAGGAAGCGGTAAAACCGCGCTCGGCATCGGCATCACTACCGAATCTGCCATCAAACACAAAGCCTGTCTATACACCACCGCCATGAAACTCTACACCCTCTTCGCCCTTTCCGACGAAGACATCCAACAGGAAGACCCCAACCTATGGACATGGCGCACCACCTCCCTCCTCGTCATCGACGATATCAACCCCGGCCACCCAATCCCCAAAGACATCGTGACCGCTCACCAATTCGCGCATTTCATGCACAGCGAAGACAACCGCCAGGCACTTAAAAACAAAAATGTAATCTGGATTCTGGGAGATGATACAACCTACTCTGAATGGCAGCAAATGCTCCATAACATCGGTGTACCCAAAGAAAATGTATCTGCTATTTACCTGCCACAAGCGAAGATCCAGCCACAAAATCCTCATAGCAATCCCGCCATTCAGCAGGTCAATTCAAATTAAAAAGTCAAACAAACAATATTACCTCTCAACAATTCAAAACAAACAATAGCTAACAATAATTACCCTTGCCCCTCACGGCAAAATATGATTCTCATACGCAAACGTCACCAGATGCGTCAAACTCTTCACATCAAATCGCTTATACAATGGTATAATCCTTTTCTCTATCGCCGACTGCGTCACATTCAACTCATGCGCAATCTCCTTAAATGACCTCCCCTGGGCCAACATCGCCAGGGCCTCCTTCTCCTTATGCGATATCGCATAGTAATGAAACAACTTCTTATTCAACTCCTCCTCAAACTCCGCCTTCTCTGGCCCATACGCCGCATACTGCATTACCTTCCCCAACCTCAACCGATGACTCACCTGGTTCCTCCCTATTATCTCCGTCACCCGCCCATTCTCTGATCTAAATACCCCCACTCTCACAATCAATGGCACCGCCGACCCATTCTTATGCAGCTTCTTCAACTCTATCGTAAAACTATACTTCTCCAACTCCTCCGACCTACTCATAATAAATAGCAACGCCTTATCATTCAACTCAAATGAAAACGGCTTATACTCCGGTGTGGTAATATCCACAATACTGAGCATATTGATCTCACTATCATCATATCCCAACACTTCCTCCCACCCATCCGCATAGATCATCCTGTTCTCCTTAAAGGAATACACATATATTGCTTCCTCTGGAAACCTTTGTATAGTACGTCTTAAACTAACCGCCTGTTCGCTGTTCAAATCTGCAGGCAAAGCTGTGATCATAGATCTGGAAAACTCCCCGGGACTGGACATGACAAATTTTTAATTCCTCTAATTTAAGCATTTCCTTCCCAACCTGCGGAATTTCGCAGTTGTCCCCCGATAAAAACCGGTTTATTTTTGCGAAACCTTTCAACCATTTCTTTAGAGACCCCAAACTTTATTAACCCCATTTAGTACTACAACTTTTCTAGTGCCAGGGTATAGGGCAGGCACTGACCTTCGCTTGCCCTTACCATTGGACCCCTTCTCTTATCTGCACTGACTAACCATCTCCTTTACATTGCGACATATCCCTACGTCAAAACTTATCATAACATTCATCCTTATACTACTATTCTTAGTACCTCTTCACCCTACCGCACAAATGGACATCCGCCTTTTCACCCTACCACACAAATGAACATCTCACTCTACGAAAAACAACCAAATCTACCCCCCCTACGAAAACGCTCCAATACTACCCTATGCAATACCTCCGTTTCAAAAGTCAATCCCCCCCGCCCAGCCATCCCACCTCATATTGTTCAACGTCCCTTATACAGTACTTCAGCGTCGTTATCTACCACGACAGCAACTACAGGAAAGCCAACGATGTTAAAAGTATACACCTCCCATTAGAGCCTCAGCGCTTAGGTATTTCCTCCCATATATTAAGTCATAAAACTCCCCGCACCGAACCAGGCCAAACCAACATCAATAACAGAAAACTGTATGAAGAACAGGGCGTTAATCGCCTCTCCTAATTAATAAAAAATAGCAGTTAATTATTTTTTCAATATTCAACAAAAATTCCTAATTTGAATATCAAGACCTGATATACGAATAACCCATTCCCTCAACCGAATAACCCACAACCTATGTTCAACCCAAAGGTAGACCACATTAGGCAATCTATTATTTCCATCCTCAACGACGATAACCAGATTATAGGCTACGGATTCTTTATCGATCCTTATGGAACAGCCATCACCAGTTATCACATTATCGCTGCGCTCACGCACATTCGCATAAGAGACCACGACGAAAATATATATGAAGCCACTATAGACGAATATCATACACGCGACAATGTAGATATCTCCGACATCGCCGTTCTCCAGGTGCCCAAAGAGACACCTATATTCTTACATATCGGACCTAACACCAAAGACCCAAAAGAAATTACCATTGTCCAGATAAACGAAAGCGGACTTGAATTCAAAGACATCCTCCATGAACCAGACAGAGTACTACACCACTCACCTGACCTACATGGCCTGCCAGCAACCATCACACACACCACAATCGCTATCGGCCTCTTAGGCTCCACTGACCGCTGGCCAAAATTAAGTTCCATCAAGCAATTGGGTAAATCAGTCCAACTGAACATGCTATTTTTATCCCTATCCGACAAATATTGCCCGGATAAACATACTCCTCATGACCGCGAGATAAAAAACCTGTTAAATACCCACTTACAAAACACAGTCAAAAACCTGATAGACAAAAAAATCATCCTACCCAACTACTATCAGGAAGCAGAAAGAACGACTGATGACCTGATAAAGTTCCTCGAAAGCGACAAACATACTTTTTTCTTATATGGTGAAAGCGGAACAGGTAAAACATCCGTCCTGATAAACACAGCAGTACTTTTTGCAGATGGCTATTTCACCCTATTTTTATCTGCTACTGATTTAGATCCATTGGCCGATAGCCTACCCGGTAAAATAAAACCTTTTCTCACCAGACTACTGGCGCAACATCCCGATTATACCATCACCGCCGATGATATAATGAACTTAATATACCAGCAACCGCAGAAATTCTTAATCATTATAGATGGACTCAATCAAATGCCTCGACGGCCTAAAAAGTTCTTCAATGACTGGTTTAAAAGATCCACCCGATGGGCCAGAGGGCTCAATCTGAAAATAATATTTTCCTCCACTTACTCATCAGCTGAAAATCATACTTACCGAACATATGGCTTCTATGCCTCAAAAATAAAAATGGTGCATGCCAGGCATGAACTACCGGATAATTTTAAATACATATCAAGAACACATCACCCTATGTTAATCCGGTTGTTACACGATATTTCTTCTAAAGAACGATCTGCCCCATTAGACGATTATCCACTCGTGTCAACCTACCTGGCAAGAAGATGCACGGCTATTGGAAGACGCGCGGACCTCCCCTCCAAAACTATCCACACAATATTGCTCGATATAGCAAAACATTTCAGCACTACCGGCGATTACTGGTTACCTCATGCAACCTATCAGCACATTGTAAAAGATTACCCACAACTATCATCCATATTGATCCAGGAAAACATATTTTTGGAATCAATCAATGGTATAAGAATAATCAATGACTGGATAGCCGACTTCCTCATAGGCGAAACATTAACCCCGGTTGTTGACTGGGAACAATTTCTCATTACCTCCTCTCACACGGAAAGAAAAGGTATGGCCTGGTCACTCGCCAGACTTTCCTACCAGGGACAGGATCTCTCCCTCCCGCTTCAAAACCTGCTTACCTTCATCTGGGAAAACAATACCTATCAGCGTAAAGCTGTCAATATATTTATTATTACAGTCAGGCATTTATCTAACCCGGATCGATACTATCAACTAATTGAATCTTTCTTCTTCTCTGAGCAAAATAACTACTTCGAAATTAAACTGATTGGTCCCCTGGTGTATTATTCCCACCTATCCTTCGCCAACCAACTCAAATTGATCAACCTTACGCTATCCGCCGATTACTTACGACCCAAACAAATCGAATGGTATCTGGGATTTATTCGTCTCCCAGACTATATGAGTGTGGGCGAACTATACCCAACCAAATACATCCTGAGCAGATATATCACTACCAGTCCCGAAAAGACATTCGCAATTATTGCAGATTGGCTCTACGAAAGTGATAATATGATGATTAATATTATCGCCGCCATTCTCTTCACGCAATTTTATAAAATCCCTAAATACAAGTTTGAACAAATTCCACTCAATAAGCGATCGCAGGATACTCCCGCACAGGTTTTACTACAGAAAAATCTTTTTACTTTGATGGTCGCCACACAACGTTATTTTAGAAATGCACTCGTGGGCGAATGGACAAAGCGACGCGTATACAAAACCAGAGTTCTAAATGATTCATCCTTATATATCCAATGGATCACCCCACTTATACCCAAAATTTTCCGCGCCATGAAGGAGGTAAAGGAAAAAATTCCTGCGATAGTATGGTTGATCAGAATTCCGGATTACAGGAGAGAAATGATTGGGGAACTATTAACTTTATTAAAAGAAGGCAAAATGCCTGTAAGGGTGGTCGGTGAGTTAACTCCCTATGTTCTCAATGAGGAATACTTTGATATAATCGTACCCATGCTGGTTAAATACATAGGCTATGGCGCACATTATGATGTAAGAAAAGAATGTATTCCTGTTCTTTTTCAATTTGGAAGCAATGAGAACCAAAACGTCATCCTTGCAAAAAACCTCGTCATCCTGATCCGGGAAGGGCTTTCAGACCTCCATGCCTTATTAACCGATCAATTAGTCCTGGGACTTTGCATGATGCCAGCTACCTCGGAAACCTATAAAATCTTATTGGCTTCCCTTCCTTCTTTATTGGTAAGAGATCTCAAAATATGGTACCGTATTACCAAACACCTATGCAGACGTGAAAAATGTTATGATAAGCGGCATGATAAAATCAGGTTAATAAACTGGGGATTGGAATTTTTACCTGTCAGGACACGATGTACGTTGGTAATACTGTTATTGGATATGGAGATTATTAAGGATGAGGATATTATTTTTGAGATGATTAAGCCGACGATATTGGAGACGTTGAGTGAATCGGAACAGTTTTATGATGCGGTGTTAAAGAAGTGTGCGAAGAAGAACCAGATAGCGTTGTTTCATGATGTGATGAATGATGTGGAGTTGAAGGCGGTGAGTAGGTTGCAGAATTGAAATTAGTGAACCACAATTGCATTCCCCGCACGAAATCGCTATCCATTACCGTTCTATAGACCAAATGATAAAGGCTATTATTCCAGTTATGGTTAATGAGGACCAGTTCTTCATAAAGCCAGACCGCATTTTTATTAATTTAAAAAATTTGCCTAATGCATTTTTTAAGGGATTAGGTTCACCTTTATTGAAAGCATCAGTACAACGACTTTATTCGCATCCAAAATATAATAAAATAAAAAGTAAATTTATTACTAATCAAAATCATCTATCAACAAAACATTGCCATTAGGAATACAAAATTCCTGGTGAGTTAAGGTAATGCTAACATCAACTGAGATAAAATTCATTTCATTATTCAATAAACAGTTAAATATTTATTGACACTCCACATCAATTAGTCTGCCTAATAATTAGCTTCTTAAATTAAAAAAAAATGTCTCTTAAAGAGAGCACACCATCAGAAATAATAACGTGTATCTAATTTACTATTATGGAAGGTATTATTAAAGGAGAAAACTCCAGGTGACTAAACTTTGTGGACTTTCAGTTCAAATGGAACTCATATTGATATTAAAGGATTCTACCTCGGGTTTCTTACGGTGATAATTAAGATGTATAATATTTGTAATCAACTATTTACTTAATTTAAATATAATTATGTTTTAATCAGATTAGTAAATAAATCAATTGAGCTATATTGTATATCATATTTTGTAATAACCCTATATTAACCTCAATTCATATAACCTCGATTCATTCACATAATATTAGTAAGTAAATGGAAAAATTTTCAGGAACCTTCGATGAACTTCAGAAGCTTGTATTAGAATCTGGCTTAATTGGTACCTGGTCTAACATCCAGAATGCACATAAGTTTGCGAGTTCTGAAGGTGGATTGCTTATATGGTATCCTAGTACGAAAACGCTGCAAATTCAGGGGAAGCCTGAAGCAAGAAGCACTATTCAGAAATCGATTAATTATATAGTTCAGGCGCCCAAACTGAATATAGAAAATGGTTTGCCAATAAGTGCCAAACAGAAACCAAAAGTTTTCATGGTATATGGTCATGATGAGGATAGTAGGGATCAAATTGAATTTATTTTGACAAAACTTGACATTGATTATTTTATCTTGGGTAAATCAAGTGGTAATGGTCAGACAATAATTGAAGCCTTAGAAGGGCATATTGGACCAGATGGAATAGCTAATATTGGAATTGTATTATTAACTCCTGATGATATGGGTTATGCAAAGAAGGAGGGAGAACAATCCATAAAAGAAAGAGCAAGACAAAATGTAATTTTGGAAATGGGAATGTTGATGGCGAAGTTAGGTAGGGCGAACACCGTAATAATTGTCAAAGGTAATCTGGAAATACCTTCTGATGCTGACGGTATAATATATTTGGGGTATCAATCGAAGGTGAGAGAGGTGATATTTAAACTAGTTGAGAGACTTGAAATCTCTGGTTGTGAAATTGATCATAAAAGGATACATTCATTGATGATTTAACCCATAGCGAACATCATGAAGAAAAAGAATAAATTTTATACAGTGTGGATTGGACGTAACCCGGGAGTATATTCAAACTGGGAGGACTGTAAAGAACAAGTTAATGGTTTCGAAGGTGCTCTATATAAGGGGTTTTTGACTATTGAGCAAGCTCAGAAAGCATTTTCTGAGGACAGTGATCATTATATCGGAAAAACGTCAGGCTCGCTTCCTGTGGCGAAGTCTTTACCGTCAAGTATCGCCCTTCCCATAGAAAATAGTATCTGTGTAGATGGTGCATGGAATACTCAAACTAATGCAATGGAATACCAGGGGGTATATTTCCCAAATCGGGAGCCTGTTTTTCATGCTGGCCCCTTTGATACGGGAACGAATAACATTGCAGAGTTTTTAGCGATAGTCCACGCACTGGCTTTTTGTAAAAGTAATGCACTGCCTTCGATTATTTACTCAGATAGTCGTACTGCTATTTTATGGGTTAAGAAAAAGAAAGCCGCCACTAAGATTGAAAGAACAGAATCAAATAAATATACTCTTTCTTTGATCGAGAGAGCTGAAACATGGCTGAACAATAATGAATATAGTAATGAAGTTTTAAAATGGGAAACTGATGTATGGGGGGAGAATCCTGCTGATTTTGGAAGAAAATAATAGGGTAATCTGTCTACGACGGAGGTCAATGGGCCAGTTAAAACGGTTGATGTTTGAACAAAAGCTATCGGGAAAAGAAGCGGGAAAAATATTCAAAGAGCGTTTAGAGCAATTGAAGAATGAGTTTAAGGGACTAATAGGCTCTATGGATGCAAATTTATTGTGCTTACTGTTAATATCTGAAGAAATGGAAAAGACCAGGCTTTTATCTAAAGAGGAAAGAAAAGCATATTATATCAAACATAGGATTAGTAGTCAGAAAAACTGGTATTCAACAAAGGCACAATACAATAAAAAGAAACATAATTTATGGTTTTGGATCATTTTAGCATCTCAGGCAAGTGCTGTTATTTGTGTGGGTATATTATTAATTTTTCCAGGTACCAATTTAAATTTAGTGGCATTATTTACGACTATTTCTTCGGCATCCATTAGCTGGTTGCAATTGAAACGGCACCAGGAACTTAAACAGGCGTATACGACTGCAGCACAGGAACTGCATTTTATTGAATCGGATAGTGTGGATATTAAGACGGAGGAGGAGTTATCAAAGTTTGTGTTGGATTCAGAAAATGCGATATCGAGGGAACATACGCTGTGGTTGGCGCAGAAAAGGAGTTAGCTAATTGAAAATCAGTCACAATAATGAATTTTGACACCTTGCCCTAATAAAAAAGCAGGCCCTCTCCCGAAGACCTGCCCTATCAAAAACAACTAACGAATACCTAATTCTTCTTCGCCTGCTCCAACGCACTCTCAAACGCCCTCTTCTCCTCCTCATTAATATTCCCCCCATACTTCCTCAAATACGCCGTCGCCGCCGGTACATAATCCCCCCAATCCTTATTATTCAACGCCGATACCGTCTTCGCCCTCAAAAACATCTCCTCCCCTGGTGCCCCATACTCCTTCATCGCCAACTCTATCTCGGCCCAATCCTTATGCTGCTTCATCATCGGCTCCATCACTCCTCTATACACCATATTCATCATATTCACCTGATACTGTCTTTCTCCCAACACCTTCTTAAACTCCTCAGGATGCTTACTCATAAACCCATATCCTACATCCTTTGAACTCTTCGCAAACTGCCCCACAAATCGAATATCCTCCTCACTCAACGGCTCCTTCAAAGAAGCGATATATGCACTCCCCGCCATTTCAGCACCAGGTGCATCTCCTGCCTGCTTCGCATTCATCGCCAGTTTCAAAAGGAATTCTTTATCCCTCTTGCCATTAATATACTCCTCAAGCATCTGACTATACACTAACCCTGGTTCAGTCAGATCCGCATTCTTAGCAACCACTTCAGGAATACTCCCCATATCAGGGTTCAACTGCGCATGTATCTTTCTCAAATCCTCAAAAGGTATTTTCACTACCTCCCTATCATAAGTCATCAACCCATTCTGCTCACCCTCCACATCAAATGGCTGAGTATAAATAGAAGCACTCAATCCTTCTCTCTCCAGCAATCTCAGATGCTGCGCCATAATTGTAAACTTCGCTTTCAGCGCCGCAGGCTTCTCCTGAATATATCCCCATGCATTCATAGGGTTCCATTGATGATCCGGAATAAAAACTCCAATCCCACCAAACTCACCCACAACTCTCGCCATTCCAGGCTTCGCAGGCGCATTCATTGGATTAGGATAGGAGTGTACATCTGTAATATCACTTGCTACCCAATTATCCTTCCCTGACTTAGTCTCATTCTCATTAATAAAGATATACTCCCCCGTATGCCCATTCACAATACGGCTTGGATCCGTCTGTTTCACCCACTTTGTCAACCTTTCCTGATCATAACTACCCCACTGCTCATTGAAAAGCACCCAGGTTACAATACTTGGATAGTTATGCAGCTGCTCCAGAATCTCTTTACTCTCCTTTTCAAATTCTGCCTTTGATCCTTCAGGCAAACCCTGGTTAGGATTCACAAAATCCTGCCATACTAACATTCCCAGCTTATCAGCATGATAATACCACCTGGCTGGTTCCACCTTAATATGTTTCCTGATCGTATTAAAGCCCATCGCTTTGATAGCTTCAATATCAAATTTCAATGCCTCATCAGTAGGAGCAGTATACAAGCCATCAGGCCAGAAGCCCTGATCCAGAGTACCCAAATTGAAATAAGGCTTATTATTCAGGAAAATTCTATCCACACCTTTATCATCCTTAGCAATGGAAATCTTCCTCATACCGAAATAACTCTTCACCTCATCTCCCTTCATCCGAATCACCAGGTCATACAAAAACGGATTTTCAGGAGACCACAGCTTTGCATCTTTCACCGGCAGTGACAAAACAGTACCTGCCTTACCTTTCACCTTACCAACAATAGAAGATCCATCCATAGCCGTCACTTCCACTGCACTACCAACAGGTCCATTTACTTTCACCTGTAGTACTCCCTTGTCAATATCAGGTGTCAGCACCAAACTTTCAATATAACTTTTGGGTACCGATTCTAACCATACCGTCTGCCAAATACCTGAAGATGGTGTATAATAAATATTTGCCGGATGCAGGACCTGCTTGCCATGAGGCCCTACACCCTGGTCTGTTGGATCATATACTTTTACGATCAGTTCATTATCCCCTGCTTTCAGTGCATTGGTTATATCCAATGTGAAAGCCTCATATCCACCACTATGACCACCTACCTCTTTACCATTTACAAACACCGTCGCCTGAAAATCTACTGCACCAAAATGCAGTAATACTTTCTCACCCTCCGGCTTTGCAATCGTTTTCTTATACCACAGTAACTGATCTGGCTGTAATGCCTTCTTCACGCCAGACAATGCAGACTCTATTGGATAAGGCACCAATATCCTACCTTCCCAGGAAGCTGGCACATTGCCATCCTTAGGTGTGATCGCATAGTCCCAGAGACCATTTAGGTTCTGCCACTGGTTTCTCACCATCTGTGGTCTTGGATATTCCTTTAATGCATTTGTGGGTGATACCTCCTTTGCCCAACGGGATTGAATCGTTACTGGTTGCATCTTATACACATCCTGTGCATTCGTCTGCATTGCAATGAGAGCGCTAAAAGCTACAATTGAAAATAAGCTTTTCATAAACTGCTTGTCAAGTTTGGGATCCTGAATTAATTAATAATAACAAAGGCTGGCGAAGATAGGATAGTATATATGGAAAACTGTTAACCAGAGGTTAATGAAACAATTATTCCTTATCACATTTCCTTTCCACCAACATCATTATTATATAGTTGCAAAATGGTCAAAATCCTAACATTCTAAAAAAAGTCACTTTTTTATATTACAGTTTGTTAACTACCGCAATAAGAAAGAAAATATTTTAACCCCGGCCCTTGATCCATTAAAAGCATACCAGCAGCCCCCAAGCTCAACGTAAAAAGGAGCAGTAACATCATTCGATGTTACTGTCTCCTTATTCTTTTGAATAACAGGGGCAGATGTTTACAGGGTGCTATTTTTCTACTATTATGGAATTATCATTAGTATATTCAAAAAATCAACTATATGCAAAAAAAGAACAAAGACAATTATACGAAACCCTATCAGGGGCCTTTATCTTTTAATAACCAAACCGTTACTTTTGGTGATACTACCATTCAATTAAGAAATGTAAGTAGGTTATTCACAGATGAAGTTCCACAACCACATGTAATTTCACCTAAATTATTGCTAATCGCTATTTTGGTATTTGTAGTTACAATCTATTTGAAAGGTCCGGCATTTATATGGTTAATTGCAGCTGCAATTATTGGATACAGTGTATATGAATATGCGCGTACCAAACTGTATGCGCTTTTTATTGAAATGAACTCTTCCTTCAAACATTATGTAAACAGTAAGGACTTAAATGGTCTAAAGGAACTACAGAACGAACTTAATGAAAAAATGATCAGCAACACTCCTACTACTTCAACTGTATATTTCCAGGGAGATAAAATCATCTTTGGTGACAACTATGAAGTGAACAATTCCGACATTGGACAAATGGGATCATTTGATAATCCAGAAGTATCATGAAGAAAAAAAATCTAATAATGGGCGATAGTATAACTATAAATAACTCACCTATTGGAGCAGTTGGAAGGGGCGCAGTTAATTACGGAAATATCACAACAGTAGTAGAACAATATGATTTTAAAATTCTCTTAGAGGAAATTAGAAAACTAAAAGAAGAGATCAGATCGATACCTCAAAGTGATGACCAGATAATTGCACTTTCAGAAGTTATACAGGCTGAATCAGCGGTAATAAATCAGGATGGTACAAAAATGGCAATACATCTTAGGAAATTAGGTCCCTGGGTATTCAATTTAATCAGGGATATTGGTGTGAATGTGATTGCTGGTATAATCACAAAATAATTAGCGAATCTCATTTATTCGCCTTTAATCAGAATCCCGCCAGAATTATTTTTCAAATTTTACATTGTTAGCCTGGATATTCTAAATATCCTGTTAACAATGTAAATCTATTTGTTGCCAATCTTGAGGTTAATGGGATGAAAGCAAAAGAGTTTACCCAGGGATATCTGCCAACGAATCCTCGTTAAGAAGCAGAAGTCAGCAGCGGTCATAGTAGGATTCAGGAATTGAGCCGTTGGAAAGAACAACGTTCTCACGCGAATTTAAAAGGCCAAATGTCAAATCAAGATGTTTATTTCCATATTTATTATTGGGCGTCCAAAGCCGAAACACATTAGAGAACTTTGTTATTGAGATAGCCGCCGGAAGCGAAAGTCCATAGCAGAGTTGCTTAGCATAATACAACAACAGAAATACAATCATCAATGTAAGTCAGGAATGTACAATTATGTTTGAGGAAATTCTAAACAGAAGAAGTGTCGGGAAATCACTTGAGCAAGTAGAGCGCAACAAAGGAGCAGGTGGAATAGATGGAATGAGCTTCGTTCCTATGTTAGCCCAATTGGTCAACTTTTCGCAATTCAATTCTGCAGGAGACATGCCGTCCCACCCTGGCATTATGTCTGGGGGGTAGTAAGTACTCGTACTGAAAGCACACCCCAAGGTTCACCATTAAGTCCCATCTTATCAAATATAGTACTTGACGAGCTAGATAGAGAACTAACAAAGCGCGGTCATTCTTTTATCCGTTAGCCCGACGACATTAGAATTTATGTCAAAAGTGAACGGTCAGGAGAACGAGTAAAGAAAAGTATCATAGCGTTCATTGAAAATCGAATGAGACAATGGAAACATCCATAATGAGGTTTAGACAACTGTGCCATTCTGTTTTTACATATTTACAATGCCAGCCTCTGGGTAGTTTGAGACTTTTGCATCTTATGCTTCATTATCCAGCTGGCCTTGGCCTATATATGGTTTCTGTTCGTAGGGACGGCAATTCGCCACGGGCTTCTTTCAGATTCCACCTCGCGATGGTTTCCCTTGCCTAAGGATTATGGTTTGTACCACATCCCCCCTTCCAGGCTTTCATCGTAGAATAATAAACTTGCCAGAAACAAAAAAACAGCAGACCTGGAAAAGTCTGCTACTCAATACAACCTAATTGATGTAACAATTAGGGGATAAACTGTCTTTATTGAAATTCTGATTGTAAGAATCTATATCGTTCACTAAACTAATGTTATCGCTCCAAACATTTGGTTAATCCCAGGTTAAATACTCAAAAAATAATCTATTTATATTTAACTTTAATTCATCATACCATTATAATACGATTTATCAGCTCACTATTGCATACCAGTCCCAATTTTTAGTTTAGCTCAACGATACAAAGAACAGTAACAACGGTTGTTACTGTTCTTTTTTTATACGAAATCCCTTACTCCTACATCATCACGGTCAGTGATCGATAGCCATAAAACAAGCAAAAATATGATCACGAAAATATCATTCTGATTCTAACAGTATAAAATTGATAAAATAATTAACAATCAATATTTTAAATATTTAATATTTATCTGTTTTATATAAATTTTTTGGTAAACTTGTACTATTATAAACAACTTTTTATGAATTATCTATTACCAAAAAATAAACCTGGCTATATTCATATAACTTCCCTATATGAACAATTAGAAAACGATCTGGTTACCCAAAAGCTAGGTCTTGCAGTTACAAATGAACTGCAGGAATACCAACCATTTATTCTATACATAATGGATAGTTTTAAAAATGATTCTCAGAAAAAACCTTCCAAATCACTTAGAAAAATCTACTTTTTAATCTGGCTGTTTTATAGTAAAAGTTTAAAAGCACGGCAAATTCCTATAACCTCAGAGCGATACACAAAGGCAGAATATGATACAGCAACGAAAGTCGACAACCTGGATTGCATAAGATCCATTATGGAACAAAAAGAAAAAATATTCTACAAACTTCGCAAAAACACGTCCAAAACACTTTTTGCGACCATTCTGCTACAGTTCAGAGCTTCACCTGATCTTTCAACAATGAACAGAAAATCCGGCGGTGCAATCATTCTTAGCATCAGAAGCTTCATTCAATGTTTTGATGAAATCACTACAATCAAACGTTTCTAAATAAAAAACGGGCATGGTTTGACCATGCCCGTTTAAAAAAACTGTATACCCTCACCACACCACCACTGTCCTTTCCCCTGATTCGGGGTATCTCAATTCCCCTTTCCCTTCTACCACAGCTGTTATATAATATTCAAAATTTTCCCCGTCTATCTCCTCTTTTCCCAAATGTACTTTGTATACATTTGCGCCTTCATGTGCTGATGCGACTTTTTTATATTCCTTTCCCCCTAACTTCCTCCAATGTAATGTCACATCCTTCACCGCTTTACCGGCTAATATTCTTACCCGCATATCCAGACTCTCTCCTGCAGCCAGCATTGTTCTTTTTGTGGTAATAATCAATCTGGCAGGTCCACTATATTCCTTTGATAATACCAAAGGTGTCACACTTCCCCTCGCGGCACCTATCAGACTATCATACCTGGTCAGGTACTGCATTTTTTCCATATTATGTTGTTCAATATTGGCAATGGTCCCCATCTCTCCTGTAGTATTCACAGTTTGCAGCAGTTCGGTAACCATTTCCCCCCATACCTTAGCTGTGCTGTCTCTCAATAGTAACAATTTATCACCCAGTAATTTTTGTTTATTTACCGTCAGCTGTTTGGCAACAGTATCCATTTCGCCTAATAAACAACCAACTTTAGAAATAGCTCTTGCATAATAAAATGTATGTAACCAATACGCATAATTAGCATGTTGACTGGGTGTTTGTACTAAGCTTTCATATTGTTCAAATTTTTTAATAAAATTGTACCCTCTGGCCACTGAATCCCACGGTAGTTTATTCACAATGATCAATCCCGGCCCTTTAATTCCCCAGATACCTGCCCTGGGAAAATTAGATGTAAAATCTGTCACCTCCGGCGCCACAGGTGCCGCCCCATCAAACTGCTCGAATATCGGCGCTATCATCTTCCCCGCCTCTTTTCCAAACTGAAGACCAGCCCATTCATTATAAAGGTCAGCTATCGGATAATCCCTCTTTCCCGCAGGTATTACTTTCGTATAGGTGTCTGCCTCCCATCCCGCTTTTGCCAGTGCCATAAAATTGGGTGAAAGGATTTTTGTCCTCCAGTGAATACCCATCAAACCCGTACAACCATATTTGTACGCATCCTGTGCATCTTTTCTCGTTCTTCCTGCCCAAAACTGGGGGCATATCAATGCCGGATCATCTTCCATCCAGGTAATCTCCCATTTAGGCCTTCCTTTTACCGTACTAAATGCCGGCTCTACCGGCGTGTACCCCTGTTGCCGGTTGATTACCCCAAATGGCATATCCTTCGGTAAGAACTCATCAAATTCGGCCCTGTTCCTGGAAGGACCTAATACCCAGCCACAGGTTGCCAATGTAAACGGTACATCCACCGCCTTTGCAGCAGCAACAGCGCTCTGCATATCTTTCTTTACATTGTCCGTTTCTCCTGGACGCTCTCCCTCCCATGTCCAGTCCTCTGGCGTCCAGAACCAATAGTAGTCTAGCGGATGCGTTGCCTTTATTCTCGAAAATATCCCTTCATACAAAGCCTGTCTGATGGAATCCTGTCTGGCGAACGGCAATGTCTTTTTTACTTCCCGGGGTATGGTCAAAGCAGTCTCTGTACCTATACATGTCTTTATTCCCAGTTCTTTTGCCAGAATAAACGCATTGTGCAACAAATCTCCCATCTTATTAAAGATGGAAATATTCTCCTCTGGCGTATGCGGCCAGTCAGACACTCCTTTCATATAATCCGCTCCATAGTTGTCTGTTTCAAACAATTGTGCGGCACCAAAATTAAAATCAGATGTCTTCTTTGGATAATAATCCCAGGTACTGTCATTGGTATTAGCATGCAGCACAGGATAAGCGTGATTGACTTGACCGTTATTAGGATCAAACTGCTCCTTTGTCCCTATCCATACAATCGGTTCAGGCTTATACCATCCCCTGAAAATCCCTACACTGGGATAAGTATGAAAACCTATAAAGTTCATTCCCATCTTCGGCAACTGTCCTAAAATTGCCTTATAATCGTCCTCATTCCACCAATCCGGTCCCTCTGGAAAATCATGAAAAGGTTGTATGCCTCTCAGCTCAAATGAGGGTTGATACACCTTATTGAACCCGGCTAATTGTACCTCCTTCAGTTTCACATCCGGAATAATATCATCATCCAGGGCAAAACCAATTCCTGTAGATTCCAGGAACTTATAGGTACCGTACAAGGCCGCTATCGCCGTTCCACCAATAATCATCAACCGCTGTTCAGCCAAAGACAATAACTGGTAAGCATCTCCCTTTAAACCAACATTAATTCTTCTATCTTTTATTGGCAACGTACCCGCTACACCAACCCAAACACTGTTGGCAGGTTGTACCTCACTCGCCTTTATACTTCTTATAACAGGCAATTCACCGGTACGTAAATAAATATATCGTTGTAATTCTTTTGCCGCCAGGTTAACAGTCGCTCCCGCCCCCTCATTATGAATAATGACAGGAACTTTGGACACAACAGGGGTCAGCTTCAATAGTAAGAAAAACAGTACTAAATATCTCATTGAATGAATAGTTCTTAATAACGATGAAATAAATATTCAATTTACCCGCCCCCCCTCATATGATCGTTCATTATATTATCTAAAAAGTAAATTATATTAATCATTTACTCCCTCAAAATCAATTAAATTGCATAATATCATTCCACAATGAAACCGCTGATTCAAAAACTCCCCCTTAACGAAAACAATTCATTTGTTGCTCAATCCTTCCGTACTCCGGATTTCGAAGTAGGATGGCACCAGCATACCGAAATAGAACTGATCTTATTTACAGAGGGCGCCGGTCTGAGTTTTATCGGCAACGCTGTCGGTGAATTTGAAACAAATGATATCTATTTACTAGGATCCAACCTTCCACACACTTTTCAGAAACGTGAAAACCAAATGATAGCCAGTGCTATCGTCGTGCAATTCAAAGATGATTGCTGGGGAAGTACTTTCCTGGAAATGCCTGAATCCCGCTATATCAAACAACTCCTGCAAAAGTCATCCTACGGATTAAAAATGCAAGGACCGCTTAAATCACGATTAACTTCCCTGATCAAATCCCTCGAATCTGCCCGGAACTTCCAGCGTATCCTTCTGCTAGGGCAATGCCTGGACCTGATTGCTACCTCACAGGAATATACCACTGTCTCCAACCAGGAAGTGAAAATTCAGAAAAAAGAACGGGCATGCATAGACAGCATTTTTCAATATACCATAGATAACTTCAAAGATCCCGTCACCCTTTCCCAGGTAGCCGAAATCGCCTGTATGAGTGTACCCGCATTCTGCAATTACTTCAAAAAAAGTACAAAGAAAACATACATCGATTTCCTCAATGAAATCCGCGTTGGATATGCGTGCACATTACTCATGGAAACAAAAAAAACAGTACTGGATATCTGCTTTGACAGTGGATATAACACCATGGCAAATTTCCATAAACAGTTTCTCAAAATTAAACGCGTTACCCCACTTCAATACAGAAAATATTTTACTACTCATATCTCTATGGCCCAGAATAATATCCATATTATTGAGGAATAAATACCCGCCCTACTAACTTTTATCTCCTATAGGTCACCTATCTTCCCCTTCATGAAAAAAGCCCGTTTTCTGTTAATCCTGCTGATGATCATCAGCATTGCTTCTAGCCTGCTGGCCTTTCGCATTCATTATCCCGCCAGTCCACGATATTTATATTGTACCATTCAGTACGGAGATCCTGGTATTATTCTGGTATATCCTACTGTGGCACCTTCTACAACAGCTTTTTGTACCACTGTGTACAATGACTCCTGCTTTCACCTTACCACTGTTAATTTTAAATTCTGACCATACCTGCCCGCCAAATGATTAAAAGTAGAAACATTCGTACCTGCTAATATTGTTAAAACTAAGAACCTGATTGAACCTACACCGCTACTCATTGCCCGGCTAAATGATGTAAAGGGACAATCGCAGATGGTGTATAGGCCATGCTGAAGGACGGTGAGAAATATCTATATGAAACGATTCGTACTATTGAAAAGAAAAAGAACGACAAATTCCTCCCGGCTGGCAAATTTCTGATCTTACCCTTTGTAATATGAATGCAAGTATTACAAATTCAGTAAAAAAAATGGTAGATAGATTATGTAAGAAAAAATATAGTTTTAAAACATAGCAGGCCTCCATTCAGAAGCCTGCTAGTATTCAAAATCAACAAACTACTTAAATTATAAGGCTGCAACTCCAACTAGCCGCTGCTTCAACAATCTCATCATAAACACATTGATATCCCTCTGGCTCACCTGATGTGTGAGATATGGGAAAGGCCCGAACTCAGTGGTGATTGTCAATGTCCCCTCCTGATATCTCTCCGCAATCCGGGTCCACCAGCCCACATGCCTTTCCACAGCCTCCTGCCATTCTGGTAATCTTGGATCCGGAATTTGAGGGCCTTCCGGAAACCCTACCCTGGAATGTATATGCGAAGCCCTTGAAATCGCCAGTTCCACCGCCTCCGCCTGATCATCCAGGTAAGACTCCGCTACATTCACCCAATGAGAAATATCAAAAGTTATCCGCAAATCCTCAATTGCCTCCAGGTAAGGCCTTGTCACATGTGCTGCATAGCTAAACTTTCCCCGGTGGGTTTCATGTACCACTTCCGGTCCTGCCAGCCTAATCAATGCACTATTTTGTTCAAAAGAGAATATATCCCTCCCGGTCTGCGAATTAATCTTCACCCGCGGATAAACGCGTATCCTGTCCAGCCATTTTCCATACAAATCCACATGTTCATTAAAATCTGCACTGCTCGTATCAAAATGCTGTGGAATAAGCGCCACCCGATGCCGTTCTGCTAAATTCCATACCTCATCCAGTGTCGCATCACTAGTATCCGCTGTGATGGCATATTCAATCCCATAATACCCCGCATCTTTCACCTGTATCATAAAATCTTCCCAGGAAAGCTGTTCACTTCCCCATCTGGGACAAAAGAATTTCAGTTCCACTAGATAGTCGTTTTAATTACTAATTTTTCAGGCCTCAAATAAGGCTTCGTTGCATCAACAACCCCCTTCCATTTATAAGGGTCCTCTCCTGCCACCATCACAATATCCCGGAGATCCTCCGTCGCCGGCAGATTCCCATCCTGATCCCACGGCAGCATAGACTCCGCACTCATATAATGGTTTACCAGCGCAGTCCTGAAACAATCTGTGGTCTTATTTCTCAAAGAACTATGCAGGGTATATCCATGGAAAAACACTACCGAACCGCTCTTCACCTCTACCGGAATAGCCTCATTTGCATACGGAGCAACATCCACCGTATCCACATCTGCATATTCATTACTGCCATTTTCCACCCTTCTCATAATATACCCAGGCTTACCTGGAATAATCCATAAACAACCATTCTCCACAGTCGCATCATCAATCGCTATCCATACCCCCGTCAATGATTTGTCCCGCGTAGGAATGTAAAACTCATCCTGGTGCCAGGACTGCCCAGCCTTCCCAGGTCCTTTCACGAACAACATAGACTGCATACATTTCACATTTGGACTAATAATCTTCGTCAGCACATCCGTAATACGCTCGTGAAATAATGTCTTATAAATAACCGGTGACAACTTATGTGGAAAGTGAATAGCCACATATTGTTTCAACACCTCATCATCACTCATACTATCTTCCGTATCCAGCATACCTTCAATCACACCTCTCTTTCCTCTGAATATATCAGCAGTTTCTTTTTTCAGTGTGGCAATTTCATCAGCTGTGAAAAGACCGGGAACCACTACATATCCCAGGTCTTTGTAAGCATTTATATCAGTATTCATACAAATAATGTTTCAATTTCTTCTAATGTTTTCCCCTTGGTTTCAGGAATATTAATAACCATATAAATAAAAGCAATTACACAGAAGAATGCATAAATACCCAGCGTCACAGAGGTACTCATATGCATCGTCATAATCGGAAAACTATAACTAATAATAAAATCAGCTACCCACAAAGCAAATGTGGATAATGACATAGCTAACGCACGAATTCTATTCGGAAAGATCTCTGACAGATAAACCCATGTCACAGCCCCCAGTGTACATCCAAAACTGGCTACATACACCAGCACCGCTATCAGAATAATATAATACTGAAAGAACCTAAAATAAAAACAAACTGCCACTATCAACAGTGAAGCCCCCATCAATACACTCCCTATCAACAAAAACCGCTTCCTTCCCACCTTATCCACCAATCCTATGGCAATAAACGTAGACACTACATTCACTACCCCAATAATAATTGTATATACCAACGAATCATTATTCCCAATCCCTGTCTGGTTAAAAATCACCGGCGCATAATACAAAATGGCATTAATACCCGTCACCTGCTGAAATACCGCCAGCAATATCCCAGCTACCATCACCTTACTATATCGCTTCTCAAACAAATGTGACAGGCTCACCTGCTCCTGACCGGAAAAACTCCGCTTAATATCCTCCAACTCCTGCTGCAACTGAAAATGTGGCACTATCTTTTGCAACACCACCATCGACTCTTTAATCCGATCCTTTCCTACCAGCCACCTTGGACTCTCTGGCACAAAAAACAGCATAAACAAAAACAACAAAGAAGGAATCAACTGACTCCCAAACATCCATCGCCAGTTATTCACACCTGTCTCATTCAATCCATAATTCGTAAAATAGGCTAACAAAATCCCCGTCACAATCGCCAGCTGGTATAAGGCCACTAATCTCCCTCTCTCTGATGAAGGGGCTATCTCAGCAATATACATAGGAGACACCATGGCAGCAGCACCAACGCCAATACCACCAATAATCCTGAATAAAATAAAGGAAACAAGCGTATGAGAAAATGCCACCCCAACACCTGAAATTGCAAACAACAACGCACAAATCATTAGAGAAATCCTGCGTCCGTAAAAGTCAGACAAATATCCTGCAGTCACAGATCCCAGGGCACAACCAATCAGGCCGGAACCTACTGCCCAACCTAACGATACTGCATCCATGTTAAAATAACTTTGAATATAGGGGATTGTACCGGAGATGATAGCTGTATCAAAACCAAACAATAAACCACCCAATGCTGCTGTGGCACTAATGAGGATAACAAATCCGTTTTTCATAACTGGATCGTTGCATTATAGGAGTAAAGGTAACATCTTCATAATGTCATTATAAAGCAGTCATTATAAAGCAGCCATTAAAAGAGATCCAGAAACATCGCTTCCAACCATTTTAAGTGCGTATCAGCATCCACACAACTCAACGTAACAGGAACAGTAACATTCTCACTGCTACCTTGGTACCTTTTGTGCAATGTAGTACAGGAATAAGCCATTTGAAACATTTCTGGAAAATTTACGTCTCACTAATGAAATAACTTATACTATATCTAAAAATAAAGTTTATATCAGATAGGATTTCAGGCTAATACAATGTTAATGGAATCAATTTAATTTATCATGCTTTAAAAATGTAATCATTTCATATTACAAACACCCCATCAAAGCAATGTAACCATAATAACAAACAGGTCTCAATAAAAATCCTAAAGCGGATCTTTCAGCTATTGCTTTTGTATATATCAGTCATCCCCAGCTCCTCTGTGGCCCAAACTAAAGGGATTACAGGCATAATAACAGACTCAGCCACCCATCAACCGGTGTCCGGTGTTACTATTTTCATTTTAAAGGATAACAAAGCCATTTCTACAGCTTTTTCTGATACTTTCCTCAATGACAATAATATCAGATCATTTACACATATCTTCAGCCTGAATGAATTAGCGAACTTCAATTACAGGTATAAATCTCTATTTGAATTCAATACAACATTAAACCTTACTTATAATGGCGCCAGATACGGCATATCTATGGGTAACAGCACTAATTATCTTACATACAACCTCTTCTTTAACTATAATATCCATTTGCCGGCCGGCTTTATGCTGGGCGATGACGTCCGCTATATCATGAACAGAGGCAGATCAGCAGGCTTTAATACCAATATTGCGCTGCTCAACGGGTTTATCGCCAAAAGTCTGTTCAAACAGAAACAGGCCTTGATTAAATTATATGGATACGACCTATTGCACCAGAATGCCAGCATCACCCGAAATGCAGGAGACAATTACATTGAAGATGTACAACAGACGGTTTTAAAACCTTACCTGATGCTCAGCTTTACCTGGTTTTTGAAGAATTATCCGGCAGGGAAAGTTAACGGTGGAAGCGAAGATCCCACTTAATTTTATATCAATCCTAATTCTTGGGCTATATCGAAGTACAATCTGGATATTTCACAGTTCAGTAAAATATCCAGCTATACAAGTACAAATGAAAAATGGACTGATTATCTCTTAAATAATCAGTCCCCTATAGTGGGCTGCAAGAGACAAGTTTCGAACCAGTTGGTAGAGGATTTATCTAAAGATGACGGGATCTTTGAATTCACCGTGGCGCTTTTGAAATTCCAAAACCTACACCAACATCCCCCTGGTGGAAGGTCTGGCAGTCAGGGAGAACAATGCTATACCAGCATGGCACACTTATTCTATCTGCATGACGCGCATACTCAAGGCGTATTTTTCGGTATTCATCCATAAAAATTGCCTTTTCATACTTTTCTACATTTATTAGAAAACAGCTTGATTAAATTTAGGTAATTCATACCATTTCTCCACTGCATTGTAGTTCGAATCAAAACCATTACCTGTACCTTATTACAGGTGTGTAATCCCTTTGCCATTTTTTGTATTCAATTATGTATATCACAACCCGCACCCGTACTAAGACGATTTTATCTCTGTGGATGTTATTAATTATTTGTCATTGGGGAAAGGGACAATCCCCGTCCATTATCCCACTACCCGCAGAACAGGCAGAACTCTTTAAGTACAATAGCACCCCGGTCAGCATGATGACCGGCGTCCCCCAGATTTCTTACCCGCTTTATGAAATCAATACCGGCTGGATCAAGGTACCAATTTCACTCAGTTACCATGCATCCGGCATAAAGGTCGGCCAAAAAGCAACATGGGTAGGTCTAGGATGGTCACTTATGGCAGGCGGCTCTATTGCGCGCCAGATCAGGGGAGATGAAGATGAGACAGTAACTCATGGTTGGTTTAATCAAACCACACCTATTAACAGCTTTGGTAGTGTGGTGACTTATGATGAACGAAAAAACTATTACGAAAGCAGGCCTGACCTGCAACCAGATTTTTTCAATTATAATTTCACTGGTAAATCCGGGCGGTTTCTATATTCCAGGGACCAGAAGAACTTTGTCACCGCCCCCTATCAACCTGTCAGAATTACACATACCAGTGATAATAACTATGTAATCACAGATGACGATGGTTGCCGCTATTTCTTTACACAAAAATTCAACACAACTACTGATAATTCAGGTCTGCAAACACACGTCGTCGGTTGGAACCTGACTAAAATCATATCCAATGATGGTGCAGACAGCGTGCTATTTAACTATGCAACCGTCACTGGTAACGGTGATAAAGCTGCCGACGACGTACTCACCTTTAATAAAGTATATCGCAAGAACGTATCCGGTACAGATGATGCGGCCTCCTATGTAGCAGATGAAGTTGTCAAAACCATCTCTTACTCTTATAATAATGTGCCTAAGATCAGTGAAATCATTTTCCGTCAGGGTAAAGTGAAGTTCTTTGCCAATACCGTCAGGGCCGACTATGCAGGCAATGCGCTGGACAGCATTGTCGTATATAGCAATGATAATGGCACTTACAACCGGGTTAAAAAGGTGTCATTTAACTATAGTTATTTTTACACAGGTAATTCATATCCCAGCTTTACTGATTACCGGCTCAAACTCCTTTCATTTTCCAACGAGGACCTGAATGGAGAACAACCGGAAAAGTATACCTTCGATTACAACAGCATCACCTTACCCAATACATTATCCTGCTCACAGGATTGGTGGGGGTTCTACAATGGTGTAACACAATACACCCTTATGCCCAAACAACTCCCGTCTCAGACAGAAATTCAAAAGTTTGGGAAGTTAGGCACTGCAGACAGGTCCGCTTCTGAAACATATATTATGGCAGGCATCCTGAATAAGGTAACCTATCCAACCGGAGGGTATACCACTTACGATTATGCCATGAATAAATATGAGAGAACGCCGGATAATAAAGACTCTACGATAGCTTCCATCACACTGGCCGGTCCTGCAAAGGTAGGTGTCTTGTATGGCTGGGATAGTGCCACAACGACATTCCAGGTCAGACCTCCTAACAATAACCTGTATTATTACGAGCTGGATATCTCAATAGATTTTTCAGCATCTTCTGCCAATCCAACGCTGAGTTATGCACAGGAGGTACAGCTGAGAGACCTCACCACTGCCAAAATAGTAGCCAGCTGGAATTCCGATAACTATCTCAACGCAGGTACTAACGGGACAGCTCATACGCTCACGGCCACTTACACCTGCGATACCAGTCATACATACCAGTTATATGTGGGGATCAATGATCTGCCCACTACTACGGTGACTGCATCTATCTCAATCGCCGTTCCGGACAATAGTACAAAATACAAATATGGTGGTGGAATCCGTGTAGAAACAATCAGTAGTTATAATCCTGACAATACCCTGCAGAAGAAAGATGTGTATAAGTATGGGGAAAATGAATCTGGTATTGGTTATATGCCTACTTCAGCGGACGATATGATGACTAATATCTATTACACTACCGGTACCAGGAGATATGTCGCGGTATCTTCTAATGGTTGTAAAACGGAAGACGGTAACAAATATACTTATATCGCCCAATCTACCTATCCTACTGTCACCTTCCAGGGAGCGAATGTATTGTACCCTTATGTTACAAAGTATGAATACAGCAATACCCGCCCCAATGGTAAAACAATGTTTACTTACAATATACCCAATGATTTTGTCACCATCGGTAACCAATCTGCACTCGGAGGAAAGGAAAGAATTGATAACGGGCTTTCAGATGAATTGCCAATAAAGACTTCGTACTATAAATTCAACAGCACTGACAGCTCCTTTTCACTTATAAAAGAAACAGTCAATACCTGGGAGCTATTCAACTTTAGTCAGGACTCTGCCCTCATGGTGTTCCCTACCATAGAATACGCTACCTCTGAGCATTGTGTAGACACTTACACTGACTACAGTTCATTTGTCTACATGGTAAAAAGCGGTGGGCGGCATCTGGCAACTGTTACAGATAATAACTACGATGATAATGGTACTGTATTCACTAATACGGTCAACTACACCTATAATGATAAAAACTATCCTCAAAAAATCACAAAACTCAATAGTAAAAATGATACCCTGGTCACAGAAATGCGCTATCCCGGTGAACATAGCAGTACAGATGTAAATGCTGGTGTGCTGGACCACATGGTGACTAAAAACATGCTTCGTCAATCTTACTGGCAGGGGAACTATACCAACGGCACCTTATTAAGTTACAAACACACGCTGTTTAGTGATACCTGGGAAAGTAACGATAGCCTGATCGCACCAAAAATTGACAGCAACTGGCAATTCGGTAATGATAACAGCTTACCTGCCATCACGACGGCTTATCAGAGCTATGGCAAATATGGCAATGTACGCCAGATTAGAGATAATCAGGGTATTACTACTGCTTATATATGGTCGGCAGACGGCATTTACCCCGTTGCGCAGACAGCAGGTGCCTCCGTGAATCAGGTGATGTACGATGGGTTTGAAGATGCTGATAGCTGGACAGGTATTACCCGCGATGCATCCATCTCCCACACAGGTAGATATGCAGGTTTGATCAGTGGTAGTGGCACTTATGTAAATCCCACCTGGAATACCATTTCTCTTTCCACAGCGACCTCCTTCCGCTATTCCGGCTGGGTGTATAGCAATGGTCCAGCTGCTACAATCAATCTGTTGATGAAGACCAGCTCCGAAACCAGCAGCTATACTTATATAGATAATGTATCTACTTCCCAGACTGGCAAGTGGGTATATCTTGAAAAAGAATACAGCATTCCTTCCGGCGTGGCCTATGTAACCCTTCGTCTGGACAATAGTAGCAGTGGATCTGTGTGGTTTGATGAAGTCAGTCTGCGTCCTGCCGCTTCACAGATGAATCATTATTCATTCCTGCCACTTGTAGGTATGAGCAGTAAGACGGATGAAGGTAATCATACGATCTATTATGAGTTCGATGGCTTAAACCGCCTCAAACTGATCAGGGACAAGGATAAGAATATATTGAAGATGTACTGCTACAACTATGCAGGTGATGTAGACAGATGTGAGGGTACCACCTACTACAACGATTACCAAAGTCAGAAATTCTCTAAAACCTGTGCGGTGAGCGGTGCCAACACGACCGTCACCTATGCCGTTGATGCCGGAAAATACAGTTCCCGTACCAGTGTAGCTGATGCTAATAGTAAAGCGCTTGCAGACATCGCTGCCAATGGTCAGGCATATGCCAATCTAATGGGTGATTGTAGTTATTACCTGAGCCATCAAATGACGGATACCTTCACCGCAGTATGTGCTGACAATGGGGTAGGTTCAGCAGTAGTGTACACTCTAACAGAAGGTACAGACACATCTTCCGTAAGCCAGGATGATGCCAATACCAAAGCCAGAGCACGTCTCGATTCACTTGGGCAACTGTATGCCAACGCCAATGGCTGTACCTGGACTAATGAAGCACAGAGTGGTACCTACACGAAAGTATGTACGTCCTCCTCAGCAGAAGGTACAGCGGTGACCTATACAGTCGCAGCAGGAACTTATTCATCTACAGTAAGCCTTGCCGCTGCAAATACACTGGCAAAACAACAGGTGTCTGATAGCGGCCAAACTTATGCTAATACGAATGGCCTTTGCTATTATTATAGTGATGCACAATCAGCCACAGCAACAACCGCCTGTTCCACAGGATATGTAGGTACAGATGTCACACTCACCGTAGCTGCCCGTCATGATTCTTCACTCATTAGCAAAGATTCTGCAAATGTTGCAGCACTGCGATATGCCAATGCAAATGCACAAAGCAATGCAAATACAAATGGCCAGTGTTTAACTTGTAACCTGATCCTGAGTAAGAAATCAGGTAGTAGCAATTTAGGCACTTTTAATGTCTCCATTGTCAATTCCAGCACAGGTGCAAGCGTTTACAACCAGTCGTTTACCGATCCAACAGATGCTCAGCTGGCAACGTGCTACAGAATAGCCAGTGATGCTACTTATACCATTACTATTACTGCCCGGAATTACCTTTATGCTACTGTGAATGGTACAGAAAAAGCTATTAGTCCGGGCGGTAGTCAATCATGGTTGTTAGGACCTACATTAAATATTGTCCTTTCATCATCCGGTACCATTACTTATAGTAATACAGCCATCAGTAAATCAGTTCAGAAAAACAGCTGTACCAAAGATTCCACAGGATCTTATGTGACTTATACAGTGGCTGTCGGTAAATATACCTCTACCGTATCACAGGAATATGTGGATTCACTGGCCAATGTGGATGCAACAAACAATGGACAAACATATGCGAATACCAATGGTTATTGTTTCCCTTCAGGCAAGAATTTCGCCATTGTGGTAAAGAAAGGTGGCACAAACCCGGGTACGCTTAGCATTACAGCCACCAATACCAGTACCAGTACAGCAGAAGTAAAGACCACCGCTATTACAGAATGGCCATACTATGCTGCCATCACCAGTGGTAAAACCTTTACCATCTCCATTGCGCCGATTGGCTCTGGTATTTCTATGACTGCTGATGTAAATGGTACACAGAAAACGGTATCATCTGGTTCTACCATCACTTTTACCGGTAATTCTGCACCTATCCTGATCCTCATCTGGAAAAATTAAACCTATGAACAGACTGTTATTTATATATATCACTTCCTTTTGCCTGCTGGGATTAATTCTTCCCGGCAGTGCACAGGTGCCGGTCACTGCCCAGCGTACAGCAGCAACACCTGTTACCCTGCCTGCGGCATACACGAAAACTGCTTATAGCTCCATTCGGACATGGATACCTGCTATGATTACCTCAGACGAGAATCTTGTATTTGATTCCAGCAGATCTACGGCAGATGTTAAATTAACTACTCAATACCTGGATGGGTTCGGGCGTCCTTTACAAACAGTAGAAAGAAGGATTAGCCCTAATGGGAATGATATGGTCACTGCGTTTGTATATGATTCACTTGGAAGACAACAATATCAATATCTACCATTTGTACAGGAACAAAATGGAAAGATCAAATCGGATCCATTTGCTGCACAGGCATCCTTCTACCAGGATGTGAGTCTAAATCCTGGTATTGCAGATGAACATGTTTACTATAGCCAAACTGAGTATGAAGCCTCCCCCTTAAACCGCATACTCAAAACATGGGCGCCCGGTGATAGTTGGGCCAAAACCGGAGGGAATCATCCCATAGAGATGCAATACTATTATAATACCCTTGCAGATTCTGTCCGCATCTGGAAAATTGCAATTAGTAGCACCACCTGCTCTGTCAATACCACTTATGGTACAGGTTCAGCAGTGATACCTGTCACTTCAGGTATTTATGCTGCCGGTCAGTTAACAAAAAGTAGCATCGTCAATGAAGCCGGTCACCAAACTATTGAATATAAAGACAAAGAAGATCATGTTATTCTGAAAAAAGTACAGTTGGCAGATGCTCCTGAAAACGCACATGTTGGCTGGTTATGCACATATTATGTTTATGACGACATGAATAATCTCCGTTTCGTCATTCCTCCCTTGGCAGTGCAAAATATTATGTTAACATGGACTATCTCTCAGACCATAGCTGATGAGCTCTGCTACCAATATCAATTCGATGGCCGTGGTCGTATGATCTCAAAGAAAATACCCGGCGCTGGTCCTATATATATGGCGTATGATAGCCGAAACAGACTTGTCTTCACGCAAGATTCCATACAAAGGCAAAAATCCACGCCTGAATGGTTTACAACATTCTACGATGGGCTGAATCGTCCTTACGAAACAGCCATTTATACAACTGCTTCGACTAGAGAAAACTTACAATGTAGTATCACCACCAATTTAGATGACACTTCAGTCATCAATTTATCTTCATTGACTGCAGACCTGGTAGTGACCTCTTATAACAGTGCAGACACTCCATACCAGGCGACCAACTCCATTACCTTTGATCCAGGATTCACTACTCCTGATAATGCTGAAGTAGAAGCCATCGTCATTAATGATGGCATTACCAGTGTCGTATCATCCAATCCCGTTCCGGTTATCTCTTCATCCGTACTTACACCATTGACATACACATACTATGATAATTACAATTATAGTGGTGTATTGAGCTTTGTTAGCAGCCATTTATCAAAATTAGAACCTGGTGATAATCCTTATAGTCAGGCCATTACATCTTATAATACAAATGTTAACACTCTTCCCACCGGAAGTAAAATCAGGGTGATCGGTACTGATACATGGTTGATGACAACTACTTATTATGATGGCGAAGGACGTGCGATTCAGGCACTTGCCGACAATATTGTTGGTGGTAAGGACATTCAAAGTTCTCTGTATAACTTTAATGGAGTCGTTTTAAGTAGTTATCTCAGTCATACGAATCCTTCAAGCACAGCCACTCCTCAGACCACGTTATTAAGTATGATGAAGTATGATGCTGCTGGTCACCTGATCAATACATTTAAAAGGCTGAACGACAGTACAGCATTAGACAATACATTATTCGTCAATACTTATAATGAACTTGGCCAACTCCAGCAAAAAAGATTAGGTGTAACAGGTACCGATGCGCAACTGGATGCACTTTCATACACCTATAATATCCGGGGTTGGTTACAGGGGATCAATAAAGCATTTGTCAATTCTACAAGTACTGACAACTGGTTTGGCGAAGAAATCAATTTTGACAATGGCTTTGACATAAACCAGTACGATGGTAACATAGCAGGTACTAAATGGAAATCCCGTTCAAACGGTATCCCGCGTGCATATGGATATACATATGACCCAATCAATCGTCTCACAAAAGCTACATTTAATGAACAAAAAACAGTCGGCGCTGATTGGGAAGTTGACAAAACAGATTATACAGTTAATAATATCACCTATGATGCAAATGGGAATATCAGTAATTTAAAAGAGCAGGGCCTTATAGGTACATCCAGCAGTACAATCGATGAATTAACCTATACCTACCAGAGCAATAGTAATAAATTATTGGCAGTGAAAGATAATTACAATACTTCGGCTGCCAAATTGGGAGATTTTAACAATGGAGGTGATAGCACAAAAAATGATTATGCTTATGATGGGAATGGGAATCTGACTCAGGACCTGAATAAAGGTATAAGTACAATTACCTACAATTATTTGAACTTACCGGAACAGATCACCGTTACGAGCAAAGGAACAATCACATATCAATACAATGCTACCGGAGTCAAAATGAAGAAAACGGTGATTGATATCTCCGTTACACCTGCTGATACGACAGTTTCTGATTATGATGGAATGTTCGTCTACAAAAGAGATACATTACAATTTATATCACATGAAGAAGGTAGGATTCGTCCGGTTTATGATTCAGGAAAAGCTGTAAGATATGCCTGGGATTATTTTGAAAAAGACCATTTAGGAAATACCCGTATCGTATTAGGTATGCAAACCGATACCAGTGTTTATGCGGCCACCATGGAAACGGCTAAAAGTGCTTATGAGAATGCCATATTCGCAAATATTGACGATACCCGTGATAGTGTTCCGTCTGGTTATCCTGCAGATCCCACAACTGATCCAAATGCGTTTGTAGCAAAACTCAATGCGGTAAATGGTCAGAAGGTAGGTCCGTCAATCGTTTTGAGGGTAATGGCAGGTGATACCATCCAATTGGGAGTAAAAGCCTTTTATAAAAGCATTGGTACCAATACCTCCAGTACGAATAGTGAGAGTATTATTGCGGCATTGGTACAGGCTCTTAGTGGTTCAACCATTTCTGATGGAGCACATGGGATAGTAAATACCAGTTCTTCATTGAATGCCTCATTTTCTGCAGCTAATTATGATGAACTAAAAAGTAAAGACGCGGATGAGAACTTATCTGATAAACCCAAAGCCTATCTGAACTATGTTCTTTTTGATGACATGTTTAATATGGTGGATGAGAATAGTGGAGTAAAGCAGGTACAGGGTAGTCCGGATGAATTGCAGACCTTATCAGTTAATAAGTTCTCTATTAAAAAGACAGGAATTCTTTATATTTATACGAGTAATGAGAGTGGGGAGAATGTGTACTTTGATAACCTTGTTATATCTCATAATAGTGGACCATTGTTAGAAGAAACTCACTATTACCCATTTGGGTTGACGATGGCTGGGGTTAGTTCAGCAGCTATCAAAGGATCAAAATATCCAGAGAACCGGATGAAGTATAATGGAAAGGAATTGCAAAGTAATGAATTTAGTGATGGTAGTGGGTTAGAGTGGTATGATTACGGAGCAAGAATGCAAGATCCGCAGACTGGTAGATGGTGGACTAATGACCCATTGAGTGATAGTAGCAGAAGATGGAGTCCTTACGCTTATACTTTTGACAATCCAATGCGATTTATCGATCCTGACGGACGTCAAGCTGCTAATCCTGGTGACAAATTTAAAACAGCAGATGCCGCAGCGGAAGATTTTGCCAAATTATATAATGACAATTCGATAGCTCATAGCAAGGAATCTGCTACTTATATTGTTCAAGTCAACAATGGGAAAGAAGTTTTTTATACTTACTTAAAACCGAATGAAGGTTCTGAAGCTACATCTTTACCAATGGGACTGGGATTATCCAATGAAGGCGATGCTAAATATGTTGCTATAGCACACACTCATGGGGCGTACAGCCCGAAATTTCTGAACAACATTTTTTCTGATGTTGATATTTCGATTGCTCAGGATGGAAAACTAGATATGTATGTAGCTACTCCAAATGGCAGCCTTCAAAAACATGATTACTTAACAAATACTTCATCAACAATAAATACATCTATACCGAGTGATTCTAATGATCCGGACAGACTTAATAAAATAGACGCTACCTCACTTCCTAAAAATGAGTCGATGATTTCAGCATGGGATTTTGTAAAAAGATTTATTATAGCACCAGTTTTAATTGGTTCATCAGCGATTAAAAATTAAACATGAAAAGTAAAATTATTTCTTCCGTAATTATATTATTTGCTTTTTTCTTATCAAATCTGAGTTGTGAAAATCAATCTAAAAATGAATCATTTAAAGAAAAAACCAGTAAAACTGAAGACTTAGAAAAAGAAAAAGTATTAAAATTTGCAAAAGATACAGCTTTGCAAGTATATGGAACTATGATAGAAAATGAGTTACCAATGGTAGCCCAATTAATTGGAGATTCTTTATGGATAGTAAATGGTACCTTACCCAAAAATGCAGTTGGAGGAACAGTATATATTGAAATAAGAAAGAGAGATAATAAAGTTTTACAACTTACCCATTATAAATAATTTTTCCTTATATAAAAAGCCGCTGATTTAGTCCATCAAATCCTCAATAGGGAAGAACAGAAAGGAGTTTTGTGCTGATCTCAAGGAGGGCTATGCTGCCACTAACAGGGAAGCGGCTGAACAAGCATTAGTCCTGTTTAACGCTAAATGGGGAGTCAAAATCTGAGACCTTTAGGATACTCATGAATATAGACCTAAGTCAAAAAAATAATAACATGAAGAAATTATTAACGACAGTTATTTTTATAATGCTCGGTGTTTCAACCTACAGTCTTTATGCTCAAAATAAAACTATTAAAGGAAAAGTAATCGATGATAATTTGAGCGCCTTGCCATACGTTTCGATTGCATTTAATGACAGCATTGAAGTTGGAAAAACAGATCTGAACGGTTTATTCCAAATATCAATCCCTGCTACTGTTAAAAAAATATCATTCAAAACCGTTGGAATAGAGTTGGCGGATATAGAGCTTGCGGATAAATGTGATGAAGTAGAGGTTGTAATGATGCTAAGATGTACTTGTGATTTTATGGCTCCGAAAAAGGCAGATAGACTTCGAATGAAAAGATTTAAGAAGCTATCACAATTACATAAAGAAGCATTTGAGAAAGGCATATTTAAAACCGATAAGGCTTGTTATACACAGGAGTTTATACCGTATTACAGTAAAGTACAATGACAATGAAAAACCTGATCCTACTATCATTGCTAAGCCTGTCGCTGACAGCCGGGGCGCAAACAGCAAAAAAGAACATGGCCTATAAAGCGAAAAAGCTAATTCAATAAAGGACAAAATAATTAGCCATTACTTATAATTTACCTGATGAATAGTGAATAACAACAATGTAACAAATGCCAATACCGAGAGAATAAATATCCAAAAAATAGAATAAATTTTCATTTTATCTTTAATAAACTTAATATCTGCTTTATACTCACGATCGTCATTCAATATCTTCAAAATATCTTCTTTGGTCAGAAGGTCTTCATTTCGTTTCTTCATATTCTGATAGCTCTCAACATATCTATTCTTTTGCTGACTGGCCTCACCACGACTTATAAAAAAATACACTAATGAAAATAGCAGAAATACCAGGGAAAGTATGGTCACTTCCATTGTAAATGCACTCTCAAGTTTTTGTGAGGAAAAAACCCTGGTAACAATAATAGTCGCATACAATGATATTACAGCCAATGCTGATTTCTGAAAACTACCGGCAAATGCGTCTACAATCTTCCCGGCTTTCTCATTAAATCCGATAATCTGATCCGACATCTTGTTACGCAGCTCTATATACTGTTTAATATTCTGCCGTTCATATACTTTAAAACCAGAAAGAATTGATTGATACACTGGCTCCGGGATCGTATGATTATCAGCAGGATCAATATTTAGGGAAATTATATTACGGACTATACCTATCTTATCCTGTAAATTACCTCCTGTGGATAACCAGTCATAAATATTATTATAGGTATTAAGACAGGCAACATTTAAATTACTGATATCAAAACTAACATTAAAGGTTTTATAACCATTAAGTTTCCCTGTCAGCATATTATCTTTAATGGTCAAAAAATCAAAAAAAATTGCAAGGACCATCACAAGACAACACCTATTAAATTTATCAGTTAGATCTCTTGATAAATCTCCTTGGGTTACAATCTTAAAATCAGAGGGAAGAGCAATACAATCTTCAATCCCCGAAAAATGACAAACACTTTTTAACCTATCCCAACTTTTGGTATGATCTGCAATAGATTTCGGAGTTCCATCAGGGGAAGGTAATGCAGGCAGAAAGTGAATAGTATCGGTAGCAATAACATTTGTCAACCCATTTACTACAAATAAGACTAATCCCTTGCATCTTTTCAACAATTGTGACATAACCCTAATGCATTCCATGACCTTTAACCTTGATAAGTATGCCATAAACACATCGTGGTCATAAACGAAAACAATATTATTTCCGTGAATTTTCTTCGTGATTGTAATAGTGACATTACATTCGTCATCTCTATCTGTCTCAGCTAAAAACTCTTCCCATTTTCTTACAAAACGAGATGCATGCTCCGGTAATGTATTATCATAAGTAAAAGGCTCATCTCCATCTTCAATTGTTATTTGCCAGTGATCAATATATTTTGCAGTCTGAAACAATTCAGCAACTGACTCAGGAAAATTTGCAATAGGACCTGAACAAATAGCACGTAGTTCAACAAAGTCAGTTGTCTCCGTTGTTTCACCAATAGTAAATTGATCAAAAAGTAAAAGCAGCATTTCTGAAAATGTTGTCACTATTCTGCCTTTTTAAAATAATTAAAACCGTAATCACTCCTTATCTTAATATATTTAACACCATCTTCAGTTACAGCCTGGACAGAATTATCCCAATTAATATCTTCTTTTATCACCAAATCAAGCTGGGCTGTAAGGCGTAATTTTGTAATTATTCTTTTGGTGAGTTTCGACCTAATTATGTTAAAACGGCTATTAAAATTCCAACTTTCTGGTAATTTTCGGATTCTGTTAGCCATATTTTCCGTGTTTAATCCCTCCCCATCAGGTACATAAGGCGAAATAATAGCTCGTAAATAATCTTCCAAAACAAATTCCTGATTCGTACGATAGTATGTTATGGTTGCATTACGTAAGTACATATAGTCCCTGGGCCATTTTTCCTGCATAGGCTTAAATATCTTCCGGTCCAATATATCAAAGGATGTTTCCGTATTATGTTCATCTGTATGTTCCTGCACCAGCTCTAAAAATTCTCTCCACCAATAAGTAGATATCATAGTCTTGTTATCACTCACCATTGCATATAATAAATTGTCTCCCTCATCAAAATATGTACAAAATGATTTAAATATTTTCTTCCTGATTGGTAGACCCGTCGCTTTCCGTGTACTCCCCTCATCAATAAAGTCAAAATGTTCAGCTTTAATAATTAGAAAATGTTTTACATCTGCAATATCGACTAAAGTTTGTATCATGATTCCTCTTTGTACCTCTCTGTTCAAATGCGCTATTCGCCCCTGCACACGGATCTCTTCGGTCAGCAGCCTTCGTGCAAATCTACGGGCCGCAGCGTCTTTATTCTCTCCATTGACAATTTCACGAATATCATTCATTGTGGTGGTACTTTCACCCGGGAAAAGGTATTTCTTACTTCTAACATCTCCTACAACATCTGCAATAAGATCACCTATATATTCATCAAAATCAGTATTCTCATCAGGGATAGGAACTGGTATTACACGGTTATTAACCATATCGAATTTAAAAGCATTTTGAAAAATTATATCCATAAACAATAGTTAGGGGTCAGTATAGTGATATTGTTACTCTGAATTTCAACATGTACTCAAAACCAAAATTAATTATTTACTGAATCAGAATGTAATATTACAACAGGGGAAAAATCCGGTAAATACATTATAATTATACCTACTACTATATTAAAAAGAGAATGGTAGGCCTGCTTAAACCTACCATTCTCTTTAATCCCATTTATACTAATCATTATTCTTGTTATAATAAAAAATTGTTATCTCTACTCCCATGTATTCTCTCCTTTCTTCATTTTTTCCAACACCGCCTGAAATTGAGGCTTATCATTCTGTTCTGCAATACTTACTGTCTTTTCTTCTGTAGCAATTGCTTCCTCCTTTCTACCAAGTTTATAAAGCAGATTAGCATACGTATCCCAATAAGCGGCAGCAGTAGGTTCTTTTAGTGTACTTTTACTCCAGCCAAGTGCCGCCGATAAAATGGATGTATCATACACCTGCTCGAATATTGTCCAAGCAAATAAGTTCAGATCATAAGAGGACATTTTACTTCTGTACTTCTCAATATAGGGAGTAGCGGTTTTCAAAAATGCAGTCCAATCATGTTTATTAAAGTAATAGATAGATTTTGCACGTAAATATATTTCCTCCCCGGGTGTTCCATATTTAGGAATTACATTCTTTTCTATCTTATCCCAATCAGGATTTTTGCCAGTATACGGAGCTATATTTTCAGAGTAAATAATAAATTTCACCTTGTCTATTGCCGTATTTGCACCCAAAACTGCATCTACCCTTTCCGGATGATGAAAGAATAATCCAAAAGCAGGATCAGTGGTATAATTAGTATAGGTGTTCATGAAAGCAATATCCTCATTGGTATATGGTTCTTTCAACTGACTGATATACTCCCTTGCAATAACAGTATCATTCTTCTTATCCCCCATGCGGGTGGCTACTTCTGCCAATTCCTTTAATTCTTTACCATGCAGATTTTTACCTTCATATTTTTCCAGTTGAATGGCATACTCTCTATCATGATCTACCGTATCACCCAACTGAGCTTTGAATACACCAGGTGCTGCCGCATAGTTCTGAGCTGTAGGCAGCAACATCGTATGAAACTGGCGTAATTGTTCTGCCGGAATTTTAATCACTTCTCTGTCATAAGACATCAAGCCATTTTCTTCAGTCTCCACATCAAATGGTTCTGTATAGATAGATCCGGATAATCCCTCTTCTTCTAAAATTTGCAGGTGCTTGATCATAAACTTGTATTTCTTCATGAATTCTGCACTTCTAACCTTAATGTATCCCCAACCATTAGCACCATTCCACTGATGATCAGGAACAGGTACATGTACACCACCCCACTCTCCCAATACTCTCGCCTTTCCACGCAGATAAGGGGGAATACCAGGTCCTGGATAATCATGAATATCAGTCAGATCACTACTGATCCATTTCTCATTAGGGTTTTTAGGCGAACCCTGGTCATAATTTTCACCAGTATGCCCATCTATAATCCTACCTGGATCTGCCTTTTTCATCCATTCTGTCAAACGCTGCTGATCATATCTGGCCCACCCTTCGTTAAACAGTACCCAGACAACAATGCTAGGATAGTTATACAATTGAGCAATATTCTCCTGGTTTTCTTTTTCAAACTCAGCATGTGCATCTGCACTTCCATTAGCACAAGTCACCATATCCTGCCATACCAGGACCCCCATTCTATCAGCATGATAATACCAACGGGCAGGTTCAATCTTAATATGCTTACGGATAGTATTAAATCCCATATTCCGGATAGCCATAATATCAAACTGTAAAGCTGAGTCTGTAGGAGCTGTATACAAACCTTCCGGCCAGAATCCCTGGTCTAATACACCAAGATGATAGGTATATTTATTATTCAGGAAAAGTCTCTCAATTCCCAGATCATCCTTCTTTACTTCAATTTTACGCATTCCGAAATAACTACCTACACTATCTCTCATTTTCCCTTTATAGAGCAATTGTACATTCAAGCCATATAAATATGGATCATCAGGGCTCCATAGCTTTGCGTTATTGACAGGTATGTTAAGTACTTCCCCTGGTTTTCCCTTAATGGTTATACCGTTTGAAGCCCTTGCCACTAGCTGGTAATCTTTACTATTCCCTGCTACCTGTACTTTTACATTCAATTTTTCGCCATCCACATCCGGAGTTAAATACAACTTTTCGATGTAGGTGTCCGGCACGGTTTCCATCCACACAGTCTGCCAAATTCCACTACTTGCTGTATACAGTATATTCTTAGGTTGTAGCACCTGCTTCCCATGAGGATTAGGGCCCTGGTCTGTTGGGTCCAGTACACTTACGACCAGTTCATTATCCCCAACCTTTATTGCATTCGTAATATCCAGCGTAAACTCCTGGTACCCACCCGTATGTCCACCAACTTCCTTACCATTTACGTATACAGTAGCCTGCCAGTCCACAGCCCCAAAATGTAGTAAGGTCCGGTCTCCTTTTTTCAAAGCAGGTTTAGAAATAACTCTTTTATACCATAACCGCTGATTAGGCAATAATGGCTTCTTCACACCTGAGAGTGCAGACTCAACAGGAAAAGGGACTAATATTTTTTCATGAAATGTAGTAGGCTGACTAGCAGCCTTATCCGTAATGGCATATTCCCAGAGTCCATTTAAATTCTGCCATTGATCACGAACCATTTGAGGACGAGGATATTCAGGTAGTACATGCTCAGGCTTAACATCTTTGGCCCAACGGGTTTTTATTTTTATAGGCTGTATTTTCCACTCATTGTGGCTTTGTGCGTAGCAGCAAACCATGGTAACACATAGAAATGCTCCAATGGAAAGCCCTTTTTTTATTCTTTTCATATTAAGCTGGATTACTAATAATTGCGTTCTTTGGAATACTAAGAACCTTAATAGTTGCAAAAGCCCGCTGGTAATAACACAGGTGTAGCATGTTTCTGGCTGATTTATATCTTTTACAGTAATTAATCCAATAATCTGAAATGTTACCTTCTAAAGGAATGTACAAAAGGTCATTAAATAACCCCTTCTAAAATGAACGCATTAGTAATATTTGATGCTATAAATCAGGATGAGACCTTAGGCATTGAAATCGATCGGATATTGACCGTAAAAAGGTTGGCAATCCTACGATAAATTCTCCCTTGCTTATATAAAGCATGCGCACGACGGCAAAATGCCTACAGAGGCAGAAATAATTGCAGATGTAGATGCTGGTACATTACAGGCAGAATGGGGAAATGTGAATTATCTTTATCAAATTGGACCTGGTATTATATTTAAATACATATTAATATTACCACTCAGGTTTTTCAGATATGGGGTATGGTTAAAATCGGGCAGGGCAGGCCTACTTAAGACCTGCCAATTACGGGGCATTATTTGCAATATGAAAACCTCTGGGTAAAATGGGAATTCATAGCTGTAAGTAAATAATACAACTGAAGATTTACATCCCCCCTTTGCATTAAGAATCACATGGTAACATTCGCTGCAATAAAAATATCACCGATCGTAAAACAAAACGGGCATGAAGTAATCTCCAGGCCCGCTCATTAATTATTAAAAGACAGGATCAACAGTACATTCCACTAACCTTATCGCACGTTAGAATTAAAGTATCTATTCGATGTAAATCGTCTGGTTCAGGAACCTTAACACGAGGTACGCCAGGTGGGACCGCAGAACACCCGGCCGTTAGGAATAACAAACATAGCAATAACCATTTCATAGTGAATACAGTTCTGTAACGTCAAATTTACGCACTCTCATGGAGGCTCTACATAGGAGATCGTAAGCCTGCATAGTATTCAAATACGAAAATTACTATTTAACAAAATTAACAAAATTTTCATCCATTTCTTAATCGCGCTAATATTGTCACTGAACTATTGAGTAAGTTATTATCCTTACCTTGACGTCTAATGAGTAAATTATTAAAGCTATGAATATGGTAAAAACTATAATAATATTACTAATCTTTATATTATCACTCAGGTTAAAAACCTATTCCAGGCAATCAAATTTACCCATAATTGATACCAATTCTATTCGAAACTGGCCAGGTTTGATTGATGGTTCAGGATCGATAAGCAACAATGGCTTATACGCCGGATACAGTATTTCAAAATCAACCATCCATCTATATATTCCCGAAGTTTACATTTTCAAAAGCTTGAAAAATGATTGGAAGTTGAGTATTGACAGTATGGAAACACCTGGCACCTTCTCAAAAGATAATCGGTTGGGATTTGCGCTAAAAAAGAATAATGAACTATGTATTATTGAACTAGGTAAAGGAATTGTAGAAACCATTTCAGATGTAAAATACTATAAGCTAATTACAATTGGCACTCTGGAATATCTCGTATACTCAAGACAGGTCAATAAGGATGAATTAATTATTCGAAATTTATCAAATAATTTTGAGCATCGGTTTACCAATATTGTAAAATATGCATTTGCAGAAATGGGTGGTTATGGATATCTATTATCTAAGAACGGAGGAAAATATGAAATAGATATAATCAGTATATTAAATGGTAAGCGTCAAAACATTTGGAACGGAGCACACGAGCCATCTTCCTTAATTATAGACAGTACAGGATCACAACTTTGTTTCAAGTTGGACACTTCCTTATTATACTACAATGTATCCAATAAACTATCTCCCAGGTCACTTACCTTGAATATGACTGGTGATTGTTCAGGATTAATAACTCTTCAACCCACCCATTTTAGCCCTTCTGGACGACTCTTATTTATACACACCCGAGGACCAGTACTTCCTCTAATAAATCCCAATGTAAATCCCGTACAAATTTTCAGCTACCAGGATCCTGTATTTGACTTATATGCGGAACGCACCCAGCCCAATTATCTATGCGCATATGAAATCAGCTCAGGAAAAATAATAAGACTGGAAAATGAAAATGAGCACTTCCGTACGTTATCTTCTGATGAAAAAATAGCCTTGATATCCAAAAGAGATGGAGACCAATCAGAATACTATTGGAACAAAATGGGGCTACAAAGAGATTATATTAAATGCTTAAATACGAGAAAGAATATCCTACTCGAAAGAAGAATGGGAGATATCATTCTTTCACCTTCCGGGACGTATGTGGTGTATCAAACTGATTGGGGTGGCGACTTATATTGTCTAAATTTTTTAACGGAAACAACTACCAATTTAACAGAAAAATTACCCATACCAATAGTAGACGATGTTTCAGAAATGCCCATGACGCAAAATAGCCGAGGATTAGAATTCTATAACTGGTCACAAGACAAGGAATCAATAATTATCTATGATCGATATGATATATGGCTGATAGATATTAATGGCCATAAACCTCCTGTCAACTTAACAAATGGATACGGAAGAAAAACCCATACAGTATTTAGGTTCTGTCAAAATAGAAACGAAGACAAAATAAACAAATTTAGTAACCTTCCTATAATAATATCTGCGTTTAACGAAGACACTAAAAAGAACGGTTTTTATATGTTAAATCCGAAAGTAAGACAAGATCCAACTTTATTAACAATGGGCGATTATGTTTATTACGCTCCGGGGCAAGCGGTTGGTTCAATCCCGCCAACAAAAGCCCAAAATAAAAATATTTGGCTAGTATGGAGAATGAGTGCACAAACCGCCCCCAATTATTATTGGACTAAAAATTTTAAAGATTTCATGCAAATCAGTGATCTAAATCCAGAGAAAGAATATCAATGGTATACTACTGAGTTGATAAACTTTACTACCAAAAACGGTATTAAAAATCAAATGGTACTGTACAAGCCAGATAATTTTGATTCTACTAAGAAGTATCCAGTACTATTTAATTATTATGAACACGAAAGCGCTAAGTTAAATGCATACCGATATCCAGGAATAACAGACAATTACTGCTTTAACTACCCTATGATGCTGGCTAGAGGATATTTAATCTGCCAACCAGATATCCATTTTAAAATAGGAGAAACGGCAAATAGCATTATCGATGGAGTAGAAAGTGCCGCAGATTATCTATCCAAACTACCTTTCATTGATAGTGCTCATTATGGATTATGTGGTGGAAGTTTTGGTGGATATGCCACGAATTGCCTGGCTACCTTCAGTAGTAAATTTGCTGCCGCAGTATCAATATCAGGAATATCCGATTTAATCAGTTTATATGGGAATGTCCCTGGATTACGAGATGAAGAATGCGAGAATCGCCAACTCAGAATGGCAACAAGTCTATCAACCAATCCAGAACGCTACCTACGGAATTCTCCAGTGGTATATACCAAAAATGTAACTACCCCCATTCTAATTGTAAATACAGCCAAAGACTGGAACGTAAACGTTCAACAAGGAATTGAATTTTTCATTTCGCTCAGAAGGGAAGGTAAACAGGCTTGGATGCTCAGATATCAATATCCAGGACATGGTATATTTGATTTAATGGATCAATACGACCTATACATGCGTATGACACAGTTCTTTGATCATTACTTAAAAGGGGTTCCTGCTCCAATATGGATGACTAAGGGTATGTCCATACCTGCAACAGGCGGATTCACGGGATTTGAATTAGATGATGAAATTCGCACACCTCTTCCAAGCTCTTTATTATTTAAATCAAAATAAAACTATTTATATTATAAAAAGGGACCTGCCATATACGCAAATCCCTTTTTATCAGTTAATAAGTATCTCGATCAAACCACTTAAGTTAATACTATCGTTTCATTACTCTATAATTCATAAAATTCTAACTACATAAGTTAGGGCAATATATACAATTTTACGCATTAATCCTTACCTTGTACGTAGTACACGCGCTGACAGAGGGCTCAAGTGTACAATAAAGAGTTATTGTTGGGACCAAAGTGGTATACACTGTATTAAACTTTGGTGTAGCACATTTTATTGCTGTGCAAAAGTATCTACCTAAAAACTTCTTCTGAGATTTAAATGCCAATAAGCCAGCAAAAGCTGCAAGCACTGTTACAATTGAGAGTATAATTTTTGCCTTTATCATGTCTTTCTACTTTTTAAATCAAAAAGCTAAACTTTAATTATAATCTGCACATAATTTCAGCTCCATATGATGGCAGATCATAATCATATAGAACTGTTTCTGGAATTTTTGAAATGTAATAAGGATCCTTAATACAGTAATTGCTATATTAATTGGGGAATAATGTTCCTATTTTCTATTACTCATGCTCATGATTCTATATTATGGTATAACATCTGAGTGTATAAATTGCTTATTATATTTCATCTCGCAACTCTGGGATTCTTTACATGCTGTCCATAGGATTTTTTAACAGTTTAGGAATCAAAAAAATACAATTTCTATTGCGGTGAATTCGGCTGTAATATAAAACAGCATTTATAGGAAAATAATAATAAGTAGAAAAAATAATTAGGAAAGAGAGAATTTACAGTTTTTCATTTCCCTTAAATAAACCATAAAATCTAATTTTTTTTAACATTCCAATAGAGGCATATTTGAGAAATCAAAATTTGCCACTTGGAATGCGACACAACTAAATAGCATCAATATTTATTTTAGATGGCTGTTTTAGAACACTAGAAATTACATAAATTATAAAGATCATTTCAATTATCTGATTAAAAATAAGATATCTTAATACAATTGGTGTTGTTAATAAAAGGAAGAAAAAATTGGCAATAATTATAACCCAGGAGATCAAAAAATAAACCCTTAAAAATTTATTTGCATTCCTCAACTCTGAAAGAAACACCATGGTGGTTCCTAAAAACAATATCAATATTGGTATATTAAATAAGTTAATAAACTCCAAACTATAGTCATACAAATCGTCAAACTTATCCTTACTCCAATCCGTATCATAAAACCACTTTCTTTCTATAGGAGTAATTGAACTAGCGCGATATTGCATTAACACCTCAGTAGGAGGAATAACATAATACTTTGCATTCTCTACTATATAAAAACCTAGATACTCGCCAGGGTACTGTTTTATAATACGTTTTCCATAATCATCATAAAAATCCGAAATCTTGGACATTGTAATGTAATTCTTCAATGCAGGCTCATGATTATATTTTATTTCATCATTTACATACTTCCTCAAAGGCGAGAAATCTCTCCATAAATAGGCCGTACTCAATATACTATCATAGTGCCCGGGTTTACGCAAAGTAGAATCAATGTAATGATTAACATACTGATGCAAATTTGAAAACTCCGGAGGTAATTTTGTACTGGCTCTTCTTTCGGGAGAAACGTGAGCATATGCTATCAATGCATTATTAGCAACCTGCCATCCCGGAAAAACAGAAAATTGCCTGACACCAGTGTATTTCCCATTTTGTGCTATAGTATAAAGTATAAATGAAGAGAAAATAATCATCACAATGCAACTAAAAAGCATCCTCTCCCAAATCCTATTTTTCGAGAAAAAGACAACAACTAGTATACTAATAGCAGGATATATTATTGCCTGATACCTAAAGGTAAAAAGCACCAATACCAGGAATGAGTGAACAATAAAAAACCATACACTTTTCTTTTGATTAAAAATCGTCAACACTCCTACAAACCAAATTATACTAAGTGACAAAAACACTCCATCACTCATAATCAGGTTGTTTAAAAGAAGTACAAGTGGATTACAAAACAGAATGATGTATAACAATACCCGCCCTGTTCTGTTTAAACGCAATTCATTATTCATCAGTGAGAATAACTGGATTGCACAAAAAGCATACATCATTACCTGCACAAATACCAGAAAATTTGCTGATCTGGAAAACCATCCGACTAGTCTCAAAAAAAGAGAATATCCTATCGGCCAAATATTTGCACCCATTTTTTCACTCGCTGCTAGTATATAATTGTCTGAATCTCCAGTCAAAGCTGGAAACGGAAATTTTAATTTTAAAACCAACAGTTGAGCAATAGAAATCAGAAAAGTAAGAAAAATGAATTTGGGTCTCATAAACAATTCATTTTGAAAATTTGAGGTAACAAATGCTGATTTATGTACATTAGGGACAAATTCAATTTACAGCATTTCACAATAGGAAATATCATAATAGTGATACCTCCTAAGTAATTGCATAACGTCCTAAGTATTCAATATTTCATCGCCTCTATATTTGAAATTGAAGACCTAAAGAGATTCGGCCACTTTATATAAACATCCCAAAATGACAAAAGACCCCAAAGTGGAATCTGCCCATAGCCCCTCATTTACTAATTTCATAATATACAATAAGAGAAACAGGACCTTTCTCTTTGCAGTCTTTCTTATTTCCGTAATCATATTTATCATATTCAAATTATTCTACCCTTATGCAGATTACTTTTCTGATTCCTACAGCTATTTAACTGGAGCATACTTTAACCTACCAATAAATATATGGCCAATTGGATATTCTAAATATCTGATTATTACTCACGCCATATCATCATCAGACACCTTTTTAATAGCTACACAATATTTCCTGCTCGAAATATCATGTTTACTATTATTTTTTACAATATTATACTTCTATCCCTTAAGTCGAACGAATACTTTGATCCTATTTGTCTTCTTCTTTGTTAATCCCTTATTCTTATATGTTTCTAATTATGTAAACAGCGACCCGTTATTTGCGGCACTAAGTGTATTCTGGATTACACATTTACTATGGATCATCCACGCACCACGTCCCAACCAGATATTCCTGCAAGCTATTTTACTTTTCCTATGCTTTACTGTTAGAAATAATGCCTACTACTATCCTTTGCTCACCCTCTTCGCACTATTTATCTCCCATAGAAAGTTATTAAACAAATTACTAGGTGTTATTCTATGTGCTGCATTGATTACTCCTTTCATCATCTATGAAAGAGAGGCAGCTTACAAACTCACTGGAAAGAAACAATTTTCTTTATTTACAGGCTGGCAATTGGCTAACAATGCCTTGTATATGAGAGGCAATATTGAAGTTTCACCAGAAATCTTCCCTTCTGACAAATCAAAGAGATTAGATAGCATTTCGAACTCCTTTTTCACACATGTTCCCAATGACTTTAATTCAATGCTAGCTGCTTATGTTGCTAATTATTTCATAAGGGAACCACATGCACCTTTAAAAACTTATTTCCGTACTTACTACGCCCCTAAACACAGTTATGATCTTATTAAAACCTGGGGAGAAGCATCCATCACGTTTGAAGAATATGGTAGTACTTTAATAAAAAAGTACCCATTTTCGTATTTCAGATACTTTGCATTAATAAATGCCAAGAACTACATCCTACCTCCGCTCGAAAAACTTGAAGTCTACAACCTGGGATCATCGACTGTGGATCCATTAGCTCAGTACTGGTTTGATTATAAAAGCGAAAAAGTAAGTTATACTTCAAATACAGTCCAATCTTTAATATTATTTATCTTTCCAATCTTATTTTTCTCAATAAATCTATATTTCCTAACACTTGTACTATGGGCTTTATTTCAAAAAATAAGGTTCCCAAAAGAAATGGTCCATTCAATTGCATTAATCGTAGGTTTTTGGATACTTAACTTCGGGTTTACAATAACCACCGCAATGAATGTACTTCGATACCAGGTATTTCCATTTATTGTACTGTTAACATTTTCATTAGTTCTATCTGAGCTGATCGCAGTAAGAACAGGAGAACTTAAAAAAACGAAACTGCTTCAGCCCAATTAGAACCGAAGCAGTTAAAAAAATAATGACTATTATTTTTCAGCTTTAATTATAGAAGGTAATAGAATGCCGTCAGGTGATACAAACTGGAAGCCCAATAGCTTAGCGATCAATGGAGCAATATCTTCCACCCCCATAATATCAATAACAGTTTTATTAATATTTGCTCCACTTGCAATAAAACCAGTATACATCTCCGGATAGTTGGGATCATATCCATGATGTCCTCCAGAAATTGGTGTCAGCATACCATTAGACTTATTTTCAACTATTCCCCCACTAAAAACCACCCCTGGAACTGCAGATAATGCAATAGCAGCAGAAGAATCTGCTCCCATTTCATCCAGCTTTTTTCTTTTATAGATATTGAACAATTTCTTCTGGCTTAAAGGCAATCCATTTAACAGATCAAGCACATTGTCCAAAGTCTTCTTATCATTCTTATCCCTTAAATATAAAAAGGCAGATCCTCCTGCTGCCACAAATCGTGCTTTCCATTGATTGCTTCCAGGTACTAACAACCTAGCTTCTGCAAGCCATGTATTAGGTTTGATAATATCATGCATATCCATAAAGCCATGATCTCCGGTTACAAGAATAACAGTGCTATCTGTCAAACCAGCACGCCTAACAGCTTCTTCTACCATCCCTATCGCGTTATCCACATTAGCCAATGCCTTTTTCACTTCGATACCATCCCGACCATAACCGTGCTGAGCACCATCTACTCCTGCAAAATGCAGTGCCATAAAGCCAGGTTTATACTTTTGAAGAATATAAGCAGCAATTCTACCGCTATTTGCATCCAAGCACAAGAACTCTTCATTCATATTATCCCCATTCAAGACACCAGTGGCATCTTTCTCGATATCCTCTACCAGGCCTTTAGTAGCATATTTACGGGATTCAGTAATTCTATCTTCCGGATGCTCCTTACTCCATATCTCTGGAATATTATAATCAATAATATCGCCAACACTTACTGGCCATTCGACTGCGGCAGATGACAAGTTATTTTCCTTAAGTGCCGACCAAATCGTTTTTACTTTAATATCTTTTATAAACCAATTCCAATCCCCAGTACTACCTATGGGCACATTATAATAAATTCCGCTCCTGGCAGGTAATGCTCCTGTCAACATCGTCACATGAGATGGATATGTATAGCTTGGAAACACGCTTTTAACCTTTCTAGCATAAGCTCCACTCGCTTTCATTTTCTGAAGATTGGGAGTTGGATATTGTGCATCCAGGTAAAATTCAGGCCGTAAACCATCAATACTTATCAGTACAACGTGCTTTACTGTTTGTGCATTTGAAAACGAACAGCAGCTGATCAATAATAAAGAAATAATAAATTTCATTTTATTTAAGGGTTTGTTACTTGAGCGGTAAATAAAATAGCAAGCCATTCTCAGGCTTGCCATTCTTTTTCAATTCAACATTTATAGCTTTACAGCTTAGCTTTGTTAATAGCGTTCTGAAGCATTGTTTTTTCTTCATCCCTGATATTACTGCCATACTTATTCATGTAAGCATTCGCTACTGGTACAAATTCCTCCCAATTCTGCTTATTTAAATAATATATTGTTCTAGCTCTTAAATACATTTCATCTCCCGGTGCGCCATAAGGTTTCACCGCTGTTTCAATACTATCCCAGTCAGGAGTGTCAGATGCCTTCACTATTGGTTCTATTGTTCCATTATAGATCATATTCATCATATTCACAGTGTATTTCCTATCCCCAAGCGTCTTTTTAAATAAATCAGGATGACTATTCATAAAAGCAAACCCAGCATCTTTAGAAGATTTCGCAAACTGACTAACAACTAGTACATCCTCTTCTTTTATGGGTTCTCTTAGTGTAGCGACATACTCATTTCCTATTTTCTCCGCACCTGGATTATCCCCTACCTGGTTAGCAGCCATTGCTAGCTTTTTAAGAAATTCGGGATCGTGTTTACCATTAATATACTCCTGCAACATCTGGCTGTAAACATCGTTTGGATCTGTTAAATCAGCATTTTTTGCTACTACCGTTGGTATAGTTCCCATTGAAGAATTTAAAGGAGCATGAATTTTACGCAAGTCTTCAAAAGGTATTTTTACGACTTCCCTATCATAGGTCATTAAACCATTTTGCTCACCTTCTACGTCAAATGGTTGGGTATAAATAGATCCGCTTAAACCATCCCTTTCCAGTAATTGCAGGTGTTGCGCCATAATTGTGAACTTCGCCTTTAACGCAGCCGGTTTTTCTTGTATATATCCCCATGCATTTAATGGATTCCATTGGTGATCAGGAATAAATACACCAATTCCGCCAAACTCACCCACTATTCTCGCTTTTCCAGTTTGGGCAGGTGAGTTCATCGGGTTGGGATAAGAATGTACATCTGTCATATCGCTAGCTACCCAATTATCCTTACCTGTCTTGGTTTCTTTCTCATTTATAAAAATATACTCCCCAGTGTGGCCATTCACTATACGGCTTGGATCAGTTTGCTTAACCCAATTGGTAAGCCTAGCCTGATCATAACTACCCCATTGCTCATTAAACAAGACCCAGGTGACAATGCTTGGATAATTATATAATTGCGCTAAAATTTCTTTACTTTCTTTCTCAAACTCGGCTTTTGAGCCTTCTGGTAGTCCTTGGTTAGGATTAACTAAATCTTGCCATACCAGCATACCTATTTTATCAGCATGATAGTACCATCTTGCTGGTTCTATTTTAATATGCTTTCTGATAGTGTTGAATCCCATCGCTTTGATAGCTTCTATATCAAATTTCAGGGCTGCATCTGTAGGCGCAGTATACAGTCCATCGGGCCAAAACCCCTGGTCAAGGGTTCCTAAGTTGAAATATGGCTTGTTATTCAAGAAAATTCGATCTACTCCCTTTTCATCTTTAGCGATTGAAATCTTCCTCATACCAAAATAACTGCTTACTTCATCAGTTGTCTTTGTGCCTTTTAATAGTTTAACAGTGAGATTATATAAATTAGGTGATTCAGGAGACCATAGCTTTGCATTCTTCACTGATAATTGCAAATTAGTTCCCGCTTTACCTTTTAATTTACTTACAATATCATTCCCATCAGTCACAATCACCTCAACGCTAGTACCAGCTGGAGCATTAACCTTTAAATTCAAAACTCCTTTATCAATATCAGGCGTCATTACCAATCCATTAATATAGCTTTGCGGTACTGCCTCTAACCAAACTGTTTGCCAGATCCCGGAAGTAGGTGTATAATAAATACCTTGTGGATTCAGTACTTGCTTACCATGTGGCCCGATTCCCTGTTCCGTAGGATCATAAACCTTTACAATTAACTCATTTTCTCCTGATTTTAATGCATTTGTAATATCTATGGTAAAAGCATCATATCCCCCACTATGCGTACACACTTCTTTTCCATTTATAAGAACAGTTGCCTGAAAATCCACAGCACCAAAATGTAATAATACCTTCTCCCCTGTTGGTTTTTCAAAGCTTCTTCTATACCATAGCAATTGATCGGGTTGTAATACCTTTTTCACACCAGAAAGAGCCGATTCTAATGGATAAGGAACTAATATTTTGCCGTCAAATTTCCCAGGCAAACCAGCACCTTTTGGAGTAATCGCGTAGTCCCATAAACCATTTAAATTATCCCATTGGTTTCTAACCATTTGAGGACGCGGATATTCTTTCAACGCATTTGTAGGTGATACCTCTTTCGCCCACCTTGTCTGTATATTCACTGGTTGCATTTTCCATACATCCTGTGCCTTTGCCCCAAAGAACAAAGCAATACAAATAAAAAATGATACTAAACTTTTCATAACTCGATTTAAGCAAGAATTAGATATCTTTCAGAAAATAATTGTGGTTGTACCTGTAGTCGTATTTTGAGTGGCCGAAGTTAATATTCTGTCTTGTCAATTCAGTTAATGCCCGGTTAACAATTAGAAAATACTAAAATTCTGAACAATTACTTCCAAGTTTTTTCACCTTTTTTCATTTTATCAAGATTGGCTTGAAATTCTGGTTTCTCTTTATCAGAAGCCTTCTTTACAGCGTTCTCTTCAAATGAAATAGCTTCCCTTTTTTTACCTAACTTATAAAGCAGGTTTGCATATGTGTCCATAAAAGTAATTGATCCATCCTCTTGTAAAGTTTTCTCACTCCATCCTAATGCACATTTTAATAAGGCAGAGTCATTTACATTTTCAAACACAGCCCAAGCATAGTTATTTAACTCAAACAAGGGCACCCGATCACCATATTTTTTAATGTAAGGAATAGCTGCTTCAGCAAATTTTGTTATTTCATTTTTGTTAAAGTAATCAAGCACCTTGGCTCTCATAAAAATCTCCTCACCTGCGTTTCCATATTTTTTTATTACCTTTTTGCCTATTTTATCCCAATCGGTGTTAGTATTCTGATAAGGTAGAATTTCCTCCTTGTAGATAATACTTTTCACCTTATTAATTGCAGCATTCTCTCCCAATAAAGGATCGACTATACCAGGGTGCCTGTAAAATAAGTCGAATCCCGGATCTGTACTGACCTTAGTATAGTCATCTATAAAGGCCAATTCATCTTTTGTATATGGAGGTTTACTAAGACGAACATATTCATTACCTATTTTTTCTGCATTTACAAAGTCACCTCTCTCACTAGCAGCTACGGCCAGATCGTGCAAAAACCTTTTTTCCCTTTTTCCATCTTTATACTCCTTTAGCCTAAGAACATAAACTCTACTTGCGTAACTGGTGTCCGTCACAACCTTCTTACTGCTTTGAGTGTATGCTACTTGACTCGCGAAACAAAAGACCACAATAGCAATTAGCGATAATCTCATACTACGTTTTAGTTTACAGTGAAAAATGCCAACAAACAGGTTCAGTTGCGCTAAGGGCAATTTTATAACATACTTTTAAAAAAAGCACTTATTGCCTTGATTATAGATTATAAACAGCACATTCTAAATTACTACTGCTATCCTATTTCATTTACGAATTAGTAGTTTCATCAAGTTGATTTGCGACCCAGGAATAACACATCAGTATTCTCAAAGAAATAAATTCATATTAACTATTACACACATAACATATATAATAATCAAACATAAATCTACTGTTTACCCTAAAAAATGTCAGTAATGCGTAATCTCTTCATTCTTATGCTTAGTATTTTATTTGTAGGATGCTCAGCAAGAGAGCCCGAAAAAACGGGCAAAGAAGGTCAACCAATTCCCAATTTCCATATGCTACTTTCAGATAGTGTTACTCATTTTTGGTCCAGTTCGATTAAGGCAGACTCTCCCACTGTCTTTGTTTACTTCTGGACAACCTGCCCCTATTCCAGAGCAGAAATACAAGACTTACTGGATGACATAGATAATATGGAGGATATTCAATTTTACTTCGTTACACCTAATAGCTACAAACAATTAGAGCATTATGTTACCGCATATCATTTACATGGCTACAAAAACCTGTCAGTAGGCATGGATACATCTCAATTTTTTAGTAAATATTTTGATAATGGAGCTGTTCCTTTAACAGCTATATATGGGAAGGATCATCGATTGAAAGCCGCATATGTTGGACAAATCAGTTCAACTGAAGTAAAAACTTATGCCAAGAAATAATATACCTAAATCATAAATGTTAATCCAATGATTTTTGAAAAGGACATGTTTCCACGCGACTTCAAACAATATATTTGGAGAGATAATGAAAATAGAAAATTCATATTCATTTCAATTATTGCATTCTTCTCACTTTACAACATTTTTCTAAGGTGCTATCCATATCCCAATTTTTTACCTGATTCCTATTCCTATATTGATGCGGCCACCCAAAACGTTAATTTAAATATGTGGCCGGTAGGGTACTCCAAATTTTTAAGGTTTTTAAGTGTTTTTAATCAAACAGACAAAGGCCTTTTTTTTGTACAATATCTGATTCTGATCACTTCCATGCTATTTTTTCTCATTACTATTCGGTACCTGATTAACCCTGGCAAATTGACAATCAGAATTTTATTTGTACTATTAATTTTAAATCCGTTCTGGCTATATGTGAGCTATTTTGTATCAAGTGATGCACTATTCGCATCCACCAGCCTTCTATGGTTAACAACCTTATTATGGATAATATACTTTCCCAAAAAAGATCTTATACTATTTCATGGTCTGATATTATTTTTTGTTTTCTCTATAAGGTATAATGCTTTGTACTATCCATTAATAAGCGCTACTATAATCATTCTAAACAAATCTACCCTAAAACAAAAATTAATAAATCTTTCATTAGCATGCATTCCCGTGCTATGGTTTATTGTACATACTGTAATGCTTTATCAGGAAAAAACAAGTACTGTTCAGTTTTCTCCATTTGGCGGTTGGCAATTAGCCAGTAACGCCCTTTATATGTATGCACATGTTTCTCCTAAAACTAACCAGCCAGTTCCTAAAAAATTAAAGGACCTTCATCTATTAACTGTTAAACACCTGGATTCATTAAACCACCTACCTCCAAATAAAAGACCGGATCAACAACTTGGAATTTATTATTTATGGGATGAGAAGGCGCCTTTAAAACAGTATCTGATGATCAAATATAAAGGAGATAGCACTACCCCTTATTTAAAAAGATGGGCAAGGCAAGCACCAATATATAGTCAATACGGAGCGTGGTTAATAAAACAATATCCTATTGAATTTGCCGAATTTTATCTGCTTCCCAACTTAATTAATTACTATGCACCATCACCTGAATTCTTAGGAACTTACAACATGGGGGCGGATACAGTAGATCCTGGTGGAGTAAAATGGTTCCGTTACAAAACGAATAAAGTACACGGATTTTCAAAAGATAAAAATATTCAGCTTACTTCAATCTTTCCTCCCATGTTAGCAATAATAAATATATTCTTTATTACCTCATTCATAGGGTTTATATTTCTAAATGGTTTCAAAGAAATATCCATTAATTATAAGAAAGTACTATGGTTGTTTATTTCAGTTTGGCTGATCAACCTGGCATTCAGTGTATTTGCTTCACCTATAGTACTAAGATACCAGGTCTTTCCATTCATTTTCACATTAACATTTGGGGGAATTCTATTATCATTCCTAATAAAGAAAAGCTTTACCACACAAGTAGATAACCCAACAGTAATTCAAAGTGACATTCTACCTGCACAATAATTTATATTTTTCTTCATCAATAACTAACTATCCTTTCTTAGCAAAGGGTAGTTATTATTATCTGACCACATTATATATTCAACAAAGAAAACCATAAAAGTAAATTCTATGACCGTAATAAAAAGTTGATAACGCAATAGGCTTGCGGAAGCTAAAACAATAAATACGAAATTAATTCCCCACAAAATAGAAATGACATATATAGCTTTAGCTATTTCTTTCTTCACCCTTTTAAACCCATTTAAAAATAAAAATCCACAAAAGCTTATAACAAATAATAGATGCGTAAATGTATTCAATAAAGGATAATGATTGAAAAAATTGGATCTGAAATCAATATACTGCTTAGGTGCATCCAAGGAGAATTTACCAAACCATCTGCTTGCTATTTTCCCCAAGGTATCCTGTTGGATGTGAAAAGGATTAATGCTGTCAAAATATACCTCTGGATATGGCATCATATAAATATATACGTTAGGCAGAACAAAATAACGCACATATTCAACCGGGTATTCTCTAAGTAAATAAGAACCATATGCTTTATATAATGGTCCCAGTTTAGCCAGTGTTCGAACATTTATTAAAAAGTTCTTCTCTGGACCAAATTGTTTATCTCTGAATGTAAGTAATGGGGATGGATACATAAACATGTAATAGCTACCCCAGGAAGGGTCTGGACTAAAGATACTCACAGGATAGTGATTGGAATGATAGTATTGCCTGACAGTACTATCTATTGCTTTAAAGCTGTTAGGGACCGGCTTAATTTTATTTTCCGGAACGTGCTCGTATATGTACAATGAATTACTAGCAACTTTCCAGCCTTGAAACGGCGAAAACTGCTTCACTCCAAACTGCTCATTGTTTAAGAAGGTTGTATATGCCATAAATGCTCCTATCAAGGTAAATGGCAAGATTACTCCAACTAACTTAAACAATACTGTTTGACGGCAAATTAAAAATGCTACGGCCCCAATAACAGGATAAAACAAAGCGCTATGTCTTATAGTGAAGGTCACAAGCAACAGAATAGCTTGTAGTAATATCATATACGCAGTAGGGCGGAAAACAATCCACAGAAAACTAATTACCCAGACTAGACTTAACCCCAAAAAGAATGCATCTGAAAGCACTAGATTGCAAGTATAGAGATAAATTGGATTTAAGAATAGAAATACAAACAATACAATAGTTGAAACTTTACTCAGATGAAAAAAATACCTTACAGAAAGTAAGAAATATAGAAAGGATAACTGCAAGAAAATATATTGAATAACAAGCAAAGTATCCACTTTATGAGTGAATATACCAATCAATCTCAAAATTTTTGAAAAACCGACTGGCCATGCGCTTACATTATCATTAAAATACGCTGCATATATGTAATAATAGGAATCAAATATCAAATTAGGATTAGGATAGAATCTTTTATAAATAACCCAGGATGCAATACCTATGCAAATTGCAGCTGTCATTAAAATACGATTTAAGAAGTCGCCTAAAGCATAAGGTATAAATTCCTTTTCTTTAATACTTTTTAACATTTCAAGTTCTATTTGGAGTTAACATAGGGAGTCATTAATAAATTGCCTGGTAGCAGATCTAAGATAAATAAATTTAAAACAAAAGATGTATTGAACTAAAAAAAGGAAACGAATTTCGCCCATGCTACCTCATTTCAGTCCAAGTTCATTTATTTGTACATCTGAAAGAACCGCCAACTTAATATAATAGCTGTTTGTGACATATCCAACAGAATATAAATGCTCTTTTTTGTTTTGTTAAAACCCTTTATATGAATGAGATAACTCAAACTCCTGAATCGGTTGTATACGCTCTAACCAATAACAGAAAAGAAATAAAAAGATTGTCTATCATTATACCGGCTTATAATGAAGAAAAAACAATATCTATTATACTGGATAAAATCAGGAATGTGCGTCTAATTCACGATATTGAAAAAGAGATAATTATAGTGAATGACTGTTCTATTGACGGCACTGAAAAAGTAGTAAAAGAGTATATTGCAACGTGTAATGACATGCAAATTAAATATTATTCCCTATCTAGAAATAGTGGGAAAGGGGCTGCAATACATGCTGGAATATTAAAAGCTACCGGGGAATACTTACTAATTCAGGATGCAGACCTGGAGTATGATCCATTCGAATATAATACGCTGTTAAAACCAATCGTGCATGGATTCGCAGACGTGGTTTATGGGTCTAGATTCATGGGAGGTAATCCTCACAGAATTCTCTTTTTCTGGCATACCATTGGAAACAGATTATTGACATTCTTATCAAACATGTTTTCCAATTTAAACCTAACTGATATGGAGACGGGATACAAAGTATTTCGTACCGATATCATTCAGGATATAAAATTAAAGGAAAAAAGATTTGGATTTGAGCCAGAAGTGACATTAAAGATAGCAAGGGTACCTCTTATACGCATTTATGAAGTGGGAATTTCCTATTATGGTCGTACATACCAGGAAGGCAAGAAGATTAATTGGAAGGATGGCGTTCGCACAATCTACTGTATTGCAAAATATGGCTTTTTGACCCATAGATTTACAAAGAAAAAAGTTCCGACCACCTAACAATAAAATCAGTTATTATACTGGAATCATTCTAATAGAATAAGAAAACACATTATAAAAAATGGCAAGATCAACGATTGATGAAGTTGGCATATCAACGCTTGAAAACCTGAGTATTGTTGATAAGCTAAATGACTGGATGTTCGACTCCATAAGGCCTTACATAAAGGGCCGGATACTTGAGATAGGTAGTGGGATTGGGAATATCTCCACTGTTTTTGTTAACCATGGGATACCAATCTGTGTAAGCGACTATAGCGACCATTACTGCAACCTGCTCGACAGGCGATTTTCTAATGAACCTTTAATAGAAGGAGTATTTCAAATCGATTTATCTGATACAGACTTTGAGATTAGATATGGTTCTTTAATTGGGAAATTCGATACAGTTTTTGCATTAAATGTAATTGAGCACATTAAAAACGATCAATTAGCTATTTCTAACTGCAAAAAATTACTCTCTCCAGAAGGGCACTTGATTATCCTGGTTCCAGCCTGGCAAAGCCTTTATAATACTTTTGATCGGGAACTGGAACATTTTAGAAGATATACCATATATACAGCTAGAAAACTGTTCTCTTCTCAACAACTCGAAATAATTAACACATGGTATTTTAATTTAGCAGGAATTTTAGGTTGGTTTGTATTTGGAACTGTATTAAGAAATAAAACTCTACCTTCAAGTCAGTTGTCATTATATAACAAACTTGTTCCAATATTCCGTCTAGTTGATAAGATAACGCTGAATAAAGTAGGGCTTTCGGTTATCATAGTTGGGAAAAAGAGCGAGAAATAAAAATTCCAGCCCACCTCATCATATAAACAACATTAAATAAAATTATTTTATTAATATTTAAAAGCGTAAACAAAGTAGTTAATACACTATCGACAAAATATGTTTCTGCAAAGGTTATTCCCCTGTACATGTAAATACTAATCCCATTCAGACTATCAATAAATATAAAGCAAACTACAAATATTATAATAACAGGAAATTTCATTGCAGTATTTCTCCTTAATTTGCTAATAATGACCCTACCATTGTCCATTTCAACCCTCATCGGGCAGCCAATATTGTTTTCTCCCGGCTTACCCGACAGCTTTGCCAGCTATCGCTTACAGGGAGCAAAGCCATTTTATGCTCAAAGTGAAAACTTTGGTCATCTGCTATGTCAGCAAATCGCAGTTAACGGATTTACTGCATGGATTAGTCATTTTATATTATCCAAACCAGCAGACTTCAAAATATCTGCAAATGTAGATGACTTGTTATTACACTATACAGTAAAAGGAAACATCTTTTATTTATTCGACAATATAGAAAATATTGCTGGTGAGCACCATCTTAATATCCTGGTATCAAGTCCTCTTAAACATATTATAAGATTTAAGACCGCCGGAGTATATGCTACTATAAACGTGCATATTCCAATTGCTGCCTTACAAGAATTAAAAGATAGTTTCCCTGTGATAAATATCTTTTTTGAGAAAATCAAATCGGGCCATACAGCAACTTTGCTAGACCATAATATGGTGGCACACGAACGCCTAAGAAATATTGTTCGTGACATCAACGAAAGAAATTTGCCTAATGCCGCCGGAGAAAAATACAGGGAACAAAAAACGGTTGAACTAATCATAGAATCCTTAGATATGGTTTCAAGATACCTTACAGATAATAATGGTCTCAGCGCAGCTGACCATGAAAGAGGAGAACGAACAGAAGTTCATCTTCTAAAACATTTACATCAACCCTCTCCACCGACCCTACGTCAGCTAGCAAAATTTGCCGGCACTAATGAAAAGAAACTTGAAGATATATTTAAGTTAAGACATGGTGTTACTGTTTATGATTTCTTCCAAAATGCCAGGATGAGCATTATTTATAGGAAACTTACAGAATCAGCTATTCCTTTGCAAGATTTGGCAGATGAATTTGGGTATACTGATTATTCAAGTTTTTCATATGCGGTAAAAAAAAGGTTTTCTCATAGCCCGAGAGAATTACGAAAAAAAAATCTCGCATAAAAAGCATAACTACTAATAATTCTAACCATCCAAAATCAAATTGCTAATTCTAATAAATTTATAATAGCCAAGTTCTAACTTTAAGGAAGAAATGAAATTAACATTTCTTCTTCTTGAAAATTAAAAACATTTAATGGTATATTGAGGAATATTAACCGTCCCAGTTTTCTAATTGGGACATTCTTTTCTTATTTAGGTAGTAATGATAGGAGACGTAGACATTTATTGACTAGTTATTTTACACTCGAAGTATTTGCAACTCTAATCTAAACAAGTAAGTTAATTATTGTCCATTTTTATATTGCAAATCCAATTGGGATTATTAGTGTTTGAGAAATTTATTTTCAAAAAACATGGTAGTGGTTGCATTGAAAATTATAACAATACTTTATATATGCTTCCGGACTATTTCAATATAGTAATAAGCTACCATCAAATTGTATGTAGCTATAATTTCAATTTATTTTTTAAAATTCAAAATTCAAAAATCAAACAACTATGATAAAGGTGAAAATTTTATTTTCAGCAGCAGCTGTAATTGCGACTTCAACTGGCATACTAGCAGTCAAATCACAGAAAAAATATAACGGTAGCTATTTCTGTACCGGTTTGAAAACAACTAATACGATAAAGTTTGATATTGTCTACACAACTGGGCCTTCCGCAACAATAACTCTTTTTTGCACGAGGGTCGAAGGTGTTAGCGCGCCGATCACCTACAGGGTAGTAGCGAATCTTTAAACTTTCCTATGTTCTTGATCAGCGTGAGTATTCGATTTTCGGCGTCCCCAATAGCAACTACATAGTGCGATACTGCATCAAAATGTATTCCTTCGGGCAATTGAAATTTGAATATCAATTAGTTCTCTAATTTACATGATCAATAACAGATCACAATGAGAACTAATAAATCACAGTTCAATAAAGAGGAGTACAGGTTTTCCCTCATCGCTGAGCAAGCCACCAGTGGTCAATCTATTAAATCCTTTTGTGCCAGACATGTGATACCTTCCGGCAACTGGTTTTACTGGCCGAATAGGTACCAGCAAAGGAACTTAGAACCTCATAATGATAATGGAAGTTTTACTTTGCTTCAAGTAACGCTGTAAGCTTACCAATATTTTGATCCAGATGGGATTAGAGCTTTGAATAATTTTCTTTGTTAATATTTATTTACAGAAATCTAGCGGAGGAACAAATCCAAGCGCCTGATGAGGTCTGGAAGTGTTGTAATCATGCCTCCATTCATCAGCCATCCGTCGAACTTCTGCTAGTGTGAAAAAATGATACGCATCCAGCAACTCCCGTATGCCTCCGGGCAATTGAAATTTGAAAATCAATAAGTTCTATAATTTACATGATCAATAACAGATCACAATGAGAACTAAAAAATCACAAATCAATAAGGAGGAGTACATGTTTTCCCTCATAGCTGAGCAAGCCGCCAATGGTGAATCTATTAAATCCTTTTGTGCAAGACATGGGATCCCTTCCGGCAACTGGTTTTACTGGTAGAAAAGGTATCAGCAAAGAAACGTAGAATCTCATAGTGATAATGGGAGTTTTACCCTGCTGCAAATAGCACCGGATGAGTTACCCCCTGTAGAACCTGGCATCTTTGCTGAATACAAAGGTGTGAGAATCTATCGTCCAGTACCAGCATCATTTTTAAAAGAATTAATTGGGTAGTTATGTTGCAGATTCATCCGGGAACAAGATATCTGCTGTATTCTAAATGGGCAGACGTAAGAAAGAGCTTTGATGGATTGAGTGGTCTTATCACAAATGAACTCAAAATGCCGATAGAATCCGGTGATGTTTTTATATTTCTCAATCGCCGAGAAATTCACATCAAACTCCTGCAGTGGGAAGGAGATGGCTTTAGCATGTATTACAAGCGATTGGAAGAGGGAACATTCGAATTGCCTTCCGGATTTATGGAAGGTACCCATAGTGAGGATACCGGATCTGCTCCAGATCCCGTCTGCCTTGCCGTAAAATATTGCGCTTCATTTAATAACATTTTGTGAGCCGCAATATTATGTGGATAATCCAGGATTTTAAAGACGCTCTATCTCGGGTGTATACTTTCATTAACCCTTCAAACTTTCCTCTTGGCCGCCCTCCAATCTGGCTATGAATTTATGGTAGTTCGTGTCTTGCATTCCACGCTTTTCATTACTTACTAACATGTAGGCGGTGTCTGAGACTCTTTTACGGAAGGACGAGAGGAGGAAGTGCCTCTGGGGCTGTGGAAGCCCATTCGCATATTTAACTTTTCAGGTCGCACATTCAGGGCCGTTATCAACTCTTATTCTTTGGGGCTTTCCGCGCATTTCAACTATCTTTTCCAATACCCGGATAACTTTGGGGCTTGGTATAGATGTATCCTATTTCAATCCAGAGGGATTCCCGATTGTAATCATCAATAACATTTAACAACCGAAACCGTCTTCCATCAACTAGGCTATCATTCATAAAATCCATACTCCAGGATCGATTAATTCCCCAGGAAATACAAGAGGTTGCTTTATACGTTTTGGTAATCTACGCTTGGTTTTACGCCTAATATTCAATTTTAACAGTTTATATACCCTATAGATCCATTTAGCATTCCACGAATGCCCCTTCCTTCTCAAGCGGTGGTAGATTTACGATATCGAAATTTTATTTAGGTTACATTTCTATTTCTATTTCTTAAATCCTGATGTTATATATTAACAATAAATGCAACTAAGGTTCGCAAAGGAATAAAATTGTTAGTAATGAGAAATGTAATTATGATAATAATATTAACTGTTGTGTTAGACAGCTTTGTGTTAGGACAGGAAAAAGGGGTTAAATTTGAGCAATTGAAGAATTGGGATGACATTTTGGCAAAAGCAAGAACTGAAAACAAAGATATATTTGTTGATTGTTATACTACTTGGTGTGGATATTGTAAAAAAATGGACAAAGAGGTTTATGTAGATAGCGCAGTTGGTTCATATCTTAATCAAAGATATATTTCAGTTAGAGTACAGATAGATAGTACGGCATACGATAATCAAATAGTAAAAAATTGGTATAATACCGCGAAGAAATTCAAGGAAAGCTATGGATTTAGTGGTTTCCCATCTTATTTATTTTTTTCCAGTAAAGGGAATTTACTACATAGAGGAACAGGGTTTAAAAATTCATTCGATTTTATCAAACTTGTTAGCAATGCGCAAGATACTACAAAACAATATACTACGTTAATTCGAGAATTCAAAAAAGGGCAGTTTAAATTAGAGGATTTACCAGAATTAGTTCATCAAGCAAACTTAAATGGAGATAAGGAGTTGGGTAAGGAAATAGGTAATTACTATAAAATACATTACTTAGATACGCTTAGTGATAAGGCCTTACTGGCTCCACAAAATTTGAATTTTTATTTTTCAAACTTTGATTTAGTTAATTCTTCTGATCGTTTTTTCTATTTGTGTTTTCATAGGCCAGATTTGTTTGGATCCACGTCGACTGACATGATAAAGAATTTTGTGGACAACGTCATTATAAAGGAAGAAATAACAAATAGGTTGTGGATGCATGATTCAATTATTACCCTTTATCCTGATTGGAAGGTAATATATAAATCAATTGAAAATAAGTATGGGCAAGCATATGCAGATGATTTACTTCCTGGAAGGAAGCGATTGTTTTATTACCAAACACATAATTGGGATGCATACTCCAGTGTTGTAGAAGAGCAGATTGGAAAATACTCATATAGACGAATGGATACTAGTTATTTATGGAGTCTGAATAATTATGCTTGGGCTGTATTTTTATCTTGTAACGATAAAGAAGTTCTATCTAAAGCATTACAATGGTGCGAAAAGTCAATAGAGAGTATGGGCGATAATTACTCAGACGTACATAACTTTTACGATACTCGAGCAAATATCCGATATAAATTGGGAATGATACAAGAAGCTATTGTAGATGAAGAAAAAGCAATTCATTTGTCAAAAAGATTTCATTCAGACATGATAAATGCTTATGAGGAAACAATTAATAAAATGAAAAATGGAAAGCCGACCTGGGAATAATACTTTCCTATTTTTCATATTGTATCTAATACTGCGGTAGTTTTTCAAGGCTTAATACTAAATTCGTTTTATATAAAATTTTCTGCTGTGAATAAGAATAAAATATTTTTATTTTTAATAAATACAATTCTATGTTACTGTTTTAAAATCTATGGCCAAAATCCAACTCTTCCAAGTTTAGATACTAGTGCTCTCCGTGTTTGGCCGAATTTAATAGATGGATCTGGTATTATTAGTAGTGATGGTTCATATGTAGGATACAGTATTTCTAAATCTCCTCTTACAATTCATATACCTTACAAGACAATTTTTAAAAGCTTAAAGAGTAATTGGGAAGTGCAAATTGTTGATTTGATTAGACCTGCAATATTTACAGACGATAGCAAACTTGGATTAGTTCTATTAAAGGAAAATCGGTTATTCATTCAACAGTTAGGCAATAATATGCATGAAATTATTCCAGATATAATTGATTTTAATTTAGTCACGGGCGGCGGTAAACAATATTTAATTTATCTTAAAGAGACTACAAGAGAATTAACAGTTCGCAACTTAGCAAATAAAATAGAACGTAAATATAATAATGTTTATGCATATAAATTTTCTGGTAATAGCTTTTATTTGGTAGTTAAAAAAAATTTTACTTATAGTATAGATAAGTACGAGTTAAATTCTGAAATTAAAAACCATATTTGGGATGGGATTGTTGAACCTTCTTCTTTAATTGTTACCGACGACGCAAAAAGAATATGCTTTAAAGTTGGAGAAATATTATACTATTGTAACATTGATAATAAAGCCGAACTAATAAAACTTAAAAGTCCAGAAGAGGGAAGAGATGCAAAGACAAGAATCTTGGAACCATTTAAGTTTAGTCTTGATGGAAATTTACTTTTTGTTCAAATAAAAGAGCCATCCTTAGCGCCTTTAAATCCCAATGTAAATCCTGTCCAGATATTTAGCTATCAAGATGGGACTTTTGATATTAACCTAAAAAAAGAGCAGCCATGTTATTGGGCCGTTTATGATATTAATAATAATAGTTTTGTCAGGCTTGAAGATGATAATGAACGGTTTAATTTTCGTTCTATCACATCTTCAGAAAATCTAGCTCTTGTCACACATCGGGAAGGAGAGTTAATGGAGTATTATTGGAATCAAAAAGGGTGGAATAATGATTATGTGATTAATATAATTAATGGTGAAAAAAAGCTTATTGGGAAAAGAATGGGAGATCTTGAATTATCCCCTAATGGAAAGTATGTAATTTTTCAGCAGAATTGGCGGGGAGATTTCAAATGTATGGATGTACAGACAGGACAGATAAATAAATTAACAGAAAATCTTCCAATTCCCAAGAAGGATAGCGCAGATTTAGACCCCATGACCGAAAATGGTAGAGGACTTCACTTTGGTGGTTGGGTTAAGGATTTACAAGCAGTTATCATTTACGACCGATATGACATTTGGATGTTAGATATGGGTGGAAATCGTCCTCCAGTTTGTTTAACTAATTCCTATGGTAGAAAACACCATATTGTATTTAGAATTTGCCAGTTTGAAGATAATAATAGGAGATATTTAATAGGGAATCAGAAAGTGATATTATCTGCATTTAGCGAAAATAATAAAGATAATGGATTTTATTTGTTAAATTCGAATCCGAGTAAGGACCCGATATTACTTTCTATGGGGCGATTCGTTTATGTTGCTCCTGACCAAAATGTAAATTCAATAAGTCCAGTTAAAGCGAAGAATAAGAACCTTTGGTTGGTTTGGCGAATGAGTGGAAGGGAAGCTCCAAATTATTATTGGACTGAGAATTTTAAAAAATTTAATAATATTAGTAATCTTCATCCACAAGGATTATATCAATGGCATACAGCTGAATTAATAAGTTTTAATACAAAAGATGGCATAAGTACGCAGGCTATTCTTTACAAGCCAGATGACTTTGATTCAACAAAAAAGTACCCAGTTCTTTTTAGCTATTATGAAAAAGAAAGTGACAAACTAAATGCCTTTCAAATTCCAAATATAACCAATAATTATTGTTTTAACTACCCTATGATGCTTTCGAGGGGTTATTTGATTTGTCTTACAGATATTCATTTCAAAACAGGAAACACAGCACATAGTATTGTAGATGCAGTGGAAGGGGCTGCTACATATTTATCTAAATTTTCATTTATAGATAGCTCTCGTTATGGTGTTTGTGGTGGAAGTTTAGGCGGTTATGAAAGCAATTGTTTAGCCACTTTTAGTCATAAATTTGCGGCAGCAGTTTCCATTTCAGGACCGTCAGATTTAATAAGTGCTTATGGCAATGTACCTGGTTTGCGCGACGAAGAATATGAAAATCGTCAGTTTAGAATGGGAGTAAGTTTGTCCACAAATCCGATGCAATATCTTCAAAATTCTCCTGTAGCATACACAAAGAATGTAACTACTCCTGTTCTTATAGTTAACACTACATTAGATCGTAATGTGAATGTTCAACAAGGAATGGAGTTTTTTATATCTCTTCGAAGAGAAGGTAAAATCTCTTGGCTGTTGCGATATCAGCATGAAGGACATGGCATTCGTGATTTAGGGGATCAATATGATTTGTTCATGCGAATGAACCAATTTTATGATCATTATTTAATGGGAGCACCAGCACCAATATGGATGACTAAAGGAATATCTGTAAATGAAACAGGAGTTCATTCTGGTTTTGATTATGATAGAAATCAACAATCGCCTTTACCCAGTTCGCTATTAATGTTTAATAAATAATTATATAAACAACTTTCAGTAGCCTTCAATTGGGATGCGATTTGGATCTATTTTTATATCGAATTTGACCTCCAGTGATCGTTCTTTTTAATGCTAGTGTAATTACCCGATTTTTCTAATTTAAATTGAATTCATTTTTTTGGGGGGAGGTCAGAAACAGGGTGAGAAATTGTAATTCCGCTTACTTCAGAAAAAAAAATGAAGTAACATACTCATTTTTAGTCTCGCAATTTTAACTGGAAGTATCGCCGATGATGATAATAGAATAGACAAAGTGTTCTTTGTTTCCTTTAACCAGTAATAAAAGCGGCCTTCACTTATTTAATGGTCCTTGCAGTATTTGATTATAATCAGTCAGCAATTGGGCTGCTGACGAACATGGAATGCCATGTCTACTTTTAATGAAGAACCAAGGTGGAATCTCTAAGTTTGCTTCTTTTGAATCGTTTAATTTTGATACAGTAACCGCACTAGTTAGTTGCTATTTGGAAACGTATGCCTCCGGGAAGTTTAAGATTGAATACAATTTTTCATACTAGCTTTGCGTAAGGCCGTATGCCTACGGGATGTTGAAAAATGAATTGCGATAGGTTAAGTAATTTTCCTGATCAAATAAATACACACATGAAACGGAAAATATCTAAATCAACCAAGGAGGAATACATGTTTTCGCTTATATCAGAGCAGTTAAATAGCGGTCGCTCTGTTAAGTCATTCTGTGATCAACATAATATTCAATCCAGCAACTGGTTTTACTGGCAGAAAAAATACCAACAGCATCAGGCATCCTCTAATGGAAATGAGAGTAGCTTTACCTTACTTCAAATAACCCCAGATCTTATTACGCCAGATGATTCTGTCATTTTCGCTGAATACAAGGGGATTAAATTATACCAGCAGGTATCAGCATCATTTCTAAGGGAATTAATTGGATAATGCATGTTACAGATTAATCCTGGTACCCGATACCTGTTCTATCATAAATGGCTGATGTCAGAAAAAGTTTTGATGGCCTAAGTGGTCTGGTAACCAATGAACTTAATATGGAAATGGAATCCGGGGATGTCTTCATATTTATCAACCGTCGCCAAACCCACATCAAACTTCTTCAATGGGAAGGCGATGGATATGGAATGTATTACAAGCGTTTGGAAGAGGGTACATTTGAACTTCCTGCCGGGTTTATGGAGAAGGGACACATAGTGAAATTTCAAGTAAACAACTCTCGGTTATTTTACACGGAGTCTATTTGAGAAAAGCCTTTTACCGGAAGCGATATTCCGACTAAAATGCATAATAATTTTTCCTGGTAATACCTGGTAATGGTAGAAACGGGGTAGCAAATTTTGCTACCCCGTTTCTATTATATAAAAATCAATATCCCTGACTGATTTATCCACTATGTGAGGTGTATAAAAAATGATGCTACATACTTGCAGTAACTCCTGACAGTATTTGGGCTATGTCAGAATCTGCTGCACATATCAATTATAAAGAGTTATATGAGGCTACATTGCTGATGAAACAGCAATTGCTGACAGGTATGGAACAGCAGCAGAAAAGTAACCAGATCCTACAAGATCAGGTTGCTCAGTTACAATATCAATTACAGCAATTAACCAAGCTGTTAAAAGGATTTAAATCAGAGCGATTTATACCCACTGCAGTCTCTAATATGCAGCCTGAGTTTGGCTTTTCACTAGCTGTAGTACCTCCTGCTACCAATCTGGAAGACGTAAGTAAGATTAGTTATACAAGGAAAAAGAAGACCAGTGACGAGTCTGATCTTGGAAGTACAACAAAACTGCCTGATCATCTTAGACGAGAAACTACAGTATTAGATCCTGTAGAAGATGTAAGCGATTGTGTGAGGGTTGGAGAAGAAGTGCGTGAAACGTTGAGCTGGATGCCGGGAGAAATATTTGTTAACCGGACTGTTGTCAATGTTTACAGTCGCCCTGCTATCGGCAAAAAAGGAAAGGAAATCATTATCAAATCAGCGCTTCCTGTACGGGCAATCAATAAATGTTTTTCAGATCCGGCCTTACTGGCCCAGATAACAGTCGATAAGCTGGTAGATCATAAGCCTCTTAATCGCCAGCTAGAGGCATTTAAACGCAATGGAATAACGATTGCATATTCCACTATTGCAGATTGGATGTGCCTTGTTGCGAAGGCTCTTCAACCGCTAGGCATCATACTTCTTAAAGAGATGTATAAATATGATTATTGGCATGCCGATGAAACTATTATAGCTGTATTGGACAGAGCAAAGGGAAAAGATACTCATAGAGGCTATTATTGGAGCTATCTAACAGGTGATGGGCGATTAATTTACTATGATTATCAGCCAGGCCGAGATGGAGAAAGGCCATTAAGTATACTAAAGGATTTTAAAGGACATCTGCAAGTAGACGGCTATGCTGTCTACGACGAGCTGCCAACTTGAAGATATCACAATCTTCTACTGCCTGGCGCATGCCCGCCGTCGAATATATGATGCTCAAAGCAATAATATGAAACTTGCGTCACACGCATTGGCTGAAATAGCAAAACTATATGCGATAGAACAAGAATGTAAAGATGAAAATCTAAGTGTAGAACAAATAAAGGAACGCCGGCACAAGAAAAGTATTCCTATACTTAAAGAATTAGGAGAGTGGATGGTAGAAGAGTACAAACAACTTCGTCCTAAAACACTTATTGCACAGGCACTTGCTTATAGTATTAAAAGGTGGGAAAAGCTAAGTCTATATGCAACTAAAGGACATCTTCAATTAGACAACAATGCGATCGAGAGGTGCATGAGGAGTGTGGCTGTAGGCAGAAAAAATTTACTTATTCTGCGGTAGTCATGAAGCAGCCGGTAGAGCTGGACTACTTTATTCTTTACGGGTCACCTGCAAGCTCAATAATGTAAACCCATACGAATGGCTTAAAGATATACAAAGCCAGAACCTGAATGAAATGCCCATCAATCAGATTAACAATCTAATCCCACACAACTGGAAAAAATAGATACCGACAAAATGGAATTGGCTTAGTGAAAAATTAAGACGAAAAACAATACCCATTTTTAAACATCCCGTATGCATACTTGCCAAAATTGAATATTGGAGATATGAATATAACCACTTCAGACCGCATAGCTCACTGGAGGATCTCACGCCTGCTGAAGTGGTAAAAATGTATAAAAATTAACTGCCGAAATTCTAATATTCCCTGGACTCAAATATGGGAGGACCTCAGTAAGTTTACAAGACTTTCCGTTCGGAAAAGCTCCACTATCATCAATTTAAAAACCTTATCATAGCTCTCTCTCGTTTACCCATTATATCCAAAATTACGAAAAGGTAAACTAACATCCAACCCCGTCCTTGTGATTTAAAAAACTTTCCTATAGTAGCCTAAGAGCCAGTCATTTGCATAATTTCCTTGTTTTTCCCGATATTGAGGAACAAATAAAATATTGTCATGCTATCGTTTTCCCCTCCTAATAAATTGACTGTCGGCCAGGCATTGGCTAAACTAAGAGCCATTTATCAACCTGATAATAATGTATTGTCAAAAGCATTACATACCTCATATACCACTTACTTAAAAACAGAACGTGACCAGCGGGAGCTTAGCTTCCTGATGGCTTTAAAGATCTGTAAGTTTTACAAGATTGACATTCATGATTTCGTGGTAATGCTCAGTGATGACGAACTTGACCGTCGTGATCAATCGGTGATTAAAGCGCAGGAGAAGAGAGACAGAAAGAAGACGGAAGAAGAAAAGGCTAAACAGGTAAAAGTAATTGATCTTTCAACTGGTAAAGAGAAACAAGAAGTTTGATCCGTGATTACTATGCATAGGATTTTGCAGCAGGTGTATATTGTTGCTTCCAGTTTTGAGGCAAGAGCTCATAATACCTGTCTTCCGGAAGATCTGTTATTCTGCGTAGTATGTCATCAAGCCAATTAATAGGATTGATACCCTGTAATCTGCAGGTGGCTAATAAGCTGTAGATGATAGCTGCCCTTTTACCTCCCAGATGCGAGCCAGCGAACATGTGGTTATGTCTGCCCAGGGCAATTGGACGGATTTGTGCTTCCAAAATATTGTTATCGGGTTCCAGCATTCCATCTGTAGTATACACCATCAGCCCATCAAAACGGGCAAGTGCGTAATTAACGGCTTTATGCAGCGGAGTACCAGCGATTGTCTGTCCTACCTGTTGCTCCAGCCATTTACGGAATGATAATAATATAGGAACTGATTGCTGCTGTCTTTTTTCGGTGATCTGGTCATAATCTAATCCTTGCGCTTTACAGACAGCTTCGATAGCATACAATGGTTTGAAAAAATTATCCAACGCATACCCTGCACGTTTGGCATCATAATCCATAGCCTGAACAAAATATCTTCTAACATGCACAAGACACTGCTGATGGATAACGCCTGGTTGTTTTCCATATTTGATATATACACCATAACCATCTGTCATCAGGTAGCCTCTGTAACCAACAAGTACATCCCCAATGTCCTTTTTTCCTCTACCTGGCTGGTAAGAGAAACAGGCTATCCGCTGGACAGGCGTTAGCATTCCCCACATGTATCCTATGTGCGACTTTTTGCCTTTCTTCTTGCTATCATCCAAAACTTTATAACAGCTTTCATCTATATGAAGATGTCTGCTGTTCATCGTCTCTTTGAGTAATAAGTGCCAGAGAGGTTCCAGAATGTCTGCAATCTTTTTGGTATTAAACGACAAGGTGCTATAGGGAAGTGTTATGCTGTACTGAATAAATCGCTGTCGAAGTCGCCATGTAGGAATATGGTATAAGAACTTATCTATAATTAACATGACCAGCACACTGACATCAACTTTACACTTAGGGATAGGATGCGCAGGTAATTTTTCTACCAGCTGTTTTGCATATAACCCATCTTCAGATGGAACAATATAAACTGGTCTTTTTATAACTTTTAAATACCAGCGAAGCGGTGTGCACGCAAGCTGCCGCGTTTCTTCAACACGTAATAACCTTGCATCTGCCGGAAGATTCTTCACATCTAATGTTATTATTTCTTCTTCCAACCCTTCCGGAAAGTCATGCCGGCCACCTCTCTTCTTTGGAGTAACAGATACACTGCTTCTTACATGGGCAGCAATAACCTGTGCACTATTCAAATTGCACACGTCCCCATTCATCTACGTCAAGAGACAATGTTCCCTGTATAACACCACACTGCGTTACAACAGCGTCAGTATGTCTTCTTTCACTTCTGATCCCATGTATCCACTTTTTCACCATCCTGAGTTCATGAGTGATCCTATCCATTTTAACGAGCTCCTTTTGCTGCTTGTCAAGCAGTTGATGCTGTTGGGTGATAGTTTGATCCTGCTACCTGATGAGGGTATTGGATTGAAGTAATTGCTCGCCTTGGGAATGGATCGTCTGGTCTTTTTGCTTAAGCAGCTCGCTTTGATGAGTTAAATGTTGTTGCTGTTTGATAATCATACTACCCTGATCTATCAGGATCATATGTGTGGTCTCACGCTCCTGTTGCATCAACGACAGCTGCTCATGTAATAGCAGTATTAGGTGATCCTTTCCATCGTTATGATGATTGGGATCATTCATTGATTTGTATGTACGGTGAGATTTTTTCATGCAGATATTTCTATAACAAGAGAGGTAGATCTTTGTTTGATCTGCCTCTCTTGTTACAATATTTTATTTTTATGACCCAGGGATCACGGACAATATTTTTGGTATTTATGGAAAGATAGACCTTTGATAATAGCCAGTAAGTCATTGGCATTTATTGGCAACGGTCCACTATCATCTTGCGGAGATTCAGGAAGGGTAAACCTTCCGCGATCAAGTTTCCTGTAAAACATAGTAAATCCATTATCTTCATGCAGCAAGATCTTTATATGAGTTTTATCCTTGTTTAAGAATATGAAAACATCAGTATCAGTGATACTCAGTTTCATAATATTAATAACGATCCCGCACAGCCCAATAAAGCTTTTCCGCATGTCTGTAGGATGAGTGTATAGAAAATAGCGGTAGCGGTCTGTAAATAAAGCTATATTGCTCATGCCGGTAAAGATTTAAGATATTCCGCACTTACAGGCTGATAAATATTGATTCCCCGCACCTGTGCAAAAAGTTTCCCGGTAATTGGCTCACATGAAGCAGCGGCTGGAATAATTCCTATAAACCCAGCATTATCAATATCTGATTTGATACCATATTTTTTGCGCCAATTGTAAAGTGTAACTTCACTAATACCATATCTCTGGCAAAAGTCTTTTATGCTCTGGCCCTGGCGCTCAAAATTCTCTATAAGAGGCCGAATTTGTTCGGGAGTTAATCTTGATTTGATTGTCTTTTTCGCTTTGGAACTCATAATACTTTTTTGAGATCCAAATTATCACAAGGGAATTTTATGACCAGCGAGGGGCTGCTTGAAGGTTTACACGAAAAGAGCTTAACTTCATGTCCTCTCAAATGTAGCAGTTCCACCAAACATCTAATTCCACTTCACCAATCTTTATATCCGATATAGCAAGTAATTAAGGACGAACTAATCGTAAATTAGATTATGTAAAAAGAATATCCGGATATGCTTAATATGGTTAAATCTGCCACCATATAAGGCAATAAAAATTAGTGCAGATATTTATTACCTCAAAGTTTAGCTTTTTGATTTTAAAAAGCATCTCTTTTATGAAAAAAGCAAAAATAATGCTCTCTGCAATCGGTCTTCTTAGTGTTGTCGCTGGTGCTGTTGCCTTTAAAGCTCAACACAGATTTTCTGGCAGCTATTTCTGTACAGGAATAAAGACTACTGCTACCATCAAATTTGGTACCTATACTACTAATGCAGCTTTACCTGTTACAGTTACCCTTTTCTGCACTCAGGTTGAAAATTTATCAGCATCAACTACCTACAAGGTACGTGCACTTTCTTGATAAGCTAACAAAAATTCTAAAATCTAATAGAGTAAGGATTTGCCCTAATTGACAAATCCTTACTCTAATTTATAAAAAATGAATTTTGTAAATCAATACCCAACTGGAATTTTAAATCTACTATAAATTAGCCAAATTCAATCTAAAAATAAAATTAATCCATTATACATTTCAAATTAATATCCAGGGTTTTGGATTAAACTTTTATCTGCTAATAATTCAGAATTATTGATTGGGTATAATTGATAATAAGATTGCCATGTGACTCCTTTTTGTTCTGCAACTACACTCATTATTGAATTGACATCCCCTGTCCGCTTTAAATCCAACCACCTATGCCCCCATTCTGTAAAAAGCTCTACTTTTCTTTCATGTGAAATTACTTTAAGTATTGAATCTGGTGGGATAGTAGTAATGTTATTCAATCCCGCACGCCTTCTAATAATATTAATATCAGAAATTGCTTGATCATATTTCCCTAATTTCAATCTAGCTTCCGCTCTTATAAGATATTGTTCTGCCAACCTAAACATCATAATGTATTCAGAAGAACTTCCATTTTCAGTTAATGCGCCGGACTTATATTTAAAGGGGAAAAAATACGTGATTCCCGAGTTCGTTGTAATACTATCTATCCAATGCCTCTTCCTAAGATCTCCTGCTTCAAAATCATTGACAATGTAATCACTCAAATACACAGGATAATTACTTCCATCAGGTCCTGACTGAGGTAAAATAAATGTCTGACCATCTCCTGTATTAGCGCCCGAATTGTAAACATTTTGAATCTGCCAGATACATTCATTGCTACTTTTCAGAAAAACATCATCTAAAGAATCTAACTTAAATAATTCTTGGTGATTAATCAACAAATCAGCTTCATTCTCAGCATTAGCATAATTTAACATAAAAAGAGAAACTCTTGCTAAGAGGGCTGTAGCAACCCATTTTGTAGGTCGAACGCGTTCTATCGAAGTCCCAATAAGATTACCGGCTAAATAACTTTCACTCATTAGAGATTCTGCATCCTTCAAATCTTCCAAAATTTGAGTATAAACTTCCTCCTTACTTGACTGGGATAAAGTTGAATTAATCAAAGGATCAATACCTAGTACAATAGGTACATTACCATATAAATTAGTCAGATAAAAATAGCAAAATGCCCGAATAAATTTTACTTCACCTAATAGTTGACGCCTAACATTATCGCTTAATGAATGGTTATCAATCAGAGAAGCAATTGCTGAGTTAACATTGTATATCTTTCTATAAATATCACTCCAAGTGTATATAGTATTATCACCATTTAATGTATTGGTATAAATTTGATAAAATGAAGTATTATTAGATCCATATAACACTAGTTCGTCTGAAGAAAGCCCAGTTACTAATGCGACATTCATCAAACGTCCGTCACCATTAAAGGCCTTACAATCCTGATTTAACTGAGTATAGATATTAGTAACCATAGCAATTGCAGTCTCATCATTGCTGAATATATTTTTATCACTAATCTTATTTTTAGGACTATCTACTGTTATGAATCCTTTACAACTAAAAATGAAAAAGCAGAAAAATGAATACAACGCAAGTCTACTCATATTTACCTTTTCGCAGGTATAGATTAAATTGTTTTTTTTCATAGTAATATTTGCATTTTATATCACTTGATAAATTATAGGTTTGCATTAATGCCCAACATTATAACTCTTAGAGGCGGAAATGCCGTGCTACCACTTTCTGGATCTAAACCATGGTAATTTGTAATAGTAAAGACATTTTGACAATTAATTGATAAACTTATGTCTTTAATCTTAGCTTTGCTAGTCCACATATTCGGTAGCTTCCAGGAAAGCGAAGCATTTTTCAATCTCAAAAACCAGACATTAGAATAAGAAAAGTCACTACTATTAATAGCCGATCGAATTATTCTGGTAGAGAATTTTTGAATAGAAGCAACGTCACCTGGATATTTCCAAAATCCATCTAAAACAGAAACTGGTTGATTTCCTAGATTATCACCAAAAAAACCAGGAAACTTTCCAGCAGATATGTTAGAAACCACTTGCCTACTAGCTTGAAAAAGAACATCCAAATGTAAATTTTTATATGACAAACTATTTCCAAATCCTGCATAAAACGTTGGAGTAAAATCTAACATAACTGTTAGATCATTTGCTCCCGGATTCGTAACTATTTTACCCTGTGAATCATAAAAATCATATAATCCAGTTTGGGAATCGACACCATGATATTTATACAATTTAACACCTGTCATTGGTTTCCCAATTTCATAGGTTGAGGCGTATGGTGAAGTTGACAAACCAGGAAATGAAATCAATTTGTTTCTAGCTATAGTAAAATTCCCATTGCTTGTCCAAGTAAAATTTGAAGTTTTAATATTTTTGGTATTAATGTTAAACTCCAATCCGCTGTTCTGAATTGTTGCTGGTAAATTTCTTGTATATGAGGGACCTCCTGTAATAGTTGGCAGCTTATATGATAGTAATTGATTTGATGAACGATTTCTATAATAATTAGCAGATATCAAAATATTATCATTTAAAAAACCTAAATCAATTCCAATTTGCATTTTTTTCGTTTCCTCCCATTGTAAATAAGGATTAGGAATTCCATCTGTACCTAGTCCTACAATTCCTTGATAAGGTATTGGAACACTATTTGAGCTAAAATTATTGATGTATTGATAGTCCCCTATTTGATCATTACCACTTGTCCCATAACTTACGCTAATCTTTCCATAAGACAAATAAGTGACATGGTTTCGTATCCATGGTTCCGAGGAAAATATCCAACCGCCTCCAATACTACCGAAATTGTGGAATAAATTTTCCGGTCCAAACCTTGAACTACCATCTCTTCGCATTGATAAATGAAAAATATACTTATCCATTAACCTAAAATTGAGTAGTCCAAAAATTGCATTATACTTATATTTGGTGTCAAGTGTTGAAATAGTAGTTAGAGTACCTGCTGACCGAGGGTCCTCTAACAAAAGATCCGAACTAAACTGATCTGCAGATAAATTCACTTTGCCCTCTTGTTTCTCTTGAAACGATGCTCCAATCAACCCCTCTATTAAACTTTTACCAATATTAGTTTTATAACTTACCTGAGGCTCAGCTATCCAAGTATTAGAATAGCCATTACCGTAACTCGCTCTACGTGTTAAATATTTCCTATATTCGGGAGGATAAGCTGATAATGGAAATGTTTGATATTCATCAAGAAGCATACTTGTATAACCAAAGTTTGCTTTAAAATCTAATCCAGTTAAAACCTCATATTGAATACCTAAAATACTAATCAAATTAGTGGTTTTAATTTTCGCTTTTTGATTAAAAGTCGCTAGTGGATTTTGAAATGTTGATACACTATCTGCGTTAGTACCCCAGTTTAAAGTCCCATCTGGCTTAAACAGCTGTGGCGCTACTGGAGGTAAATATAAAGCATCTGATACTCCATCAGAATTAGGAAGTCTATTTTCATCAGCCATATAATTACCAGTAAATTGAATCCTTAATCGCTTATTGTTAGAAATATTATTGATGTTAAAATGAACAGATCCTTTTTGATCTCCAAGATTTGTTCTATAAACTGTTGTTTCTTTATGATACCCAAGACCAATTAGAAACTGAAGATTTTCCGTTCCTCCAGACACTGATGATTGGATATGGCTGAAGTTTGCAGTCCCTCCTAATAGCTCTTTTTGCCAATTAACAGACCTTGTTGTATCCCAAGTGCCATTTAAATCATAATCTGAGGGGAAAATATCTTTTAAATCATTAGCTTTAGCTATATGACGCATACCCAAATACTGTTTATTATTCATTACATCAAGAAACCTACTAATCTTCCCCGCACCTAGTTGGAAATTCACATTCAATCGTCCAAGGCCTATATGCCCTCTTTTTGTTGTAATTAATATTGCTCCTGCCGCTGCTCTTGAACCATAAATAGATGTAGCATCTGCATCCTTCAATACACTAATGCTTTCTATATCATTGGGATTAATAAAGCTCAAAGGGTTACCTGTAGTTGCAGAAGAGATTAAATTACCAGACTTACCATTAGCGGTATTTATCATCGGAAGCATTTGTGACGGATAGGGAACTCCATCAATAACATATAAAGGATCTGTACCATTTCTAAAACTATTCTGCCCTCTAATCTGCACTGTAATTCCTGAATTGGCTAGACCGGAATTTTGATTAATAACAATGCCGGGAACTTCTGCTTGAAGGGCTAATAAGGGATTTGTAACAGGTTTATTTTCAATCTGTTTGGATGCAATTGTGGAAATTCCTCCCAAAGAATACCTTTTGGAAGTTGGCAAATATGTTGACACAATCATCTCATCTAGTACATTAACGTTATTTTTCAAAATAAAGGAACGCGATTTCCATTTTGAATCAACTGTAATTTCCTGAGAAGCATATCCAATACTTGTTATTAGTATTTTCGACCTAGGGACTACATCTTTTATCAAAAATTCTCCTTTCTCATTAGTAATTGAACCTTGCTTTGAATTTTTCACTGACAGGGTTGCCCCCGGTATTGGGTTTCCATTTTCATCTATAATTTTTCCTGATATTATAATTAGCGAATCATTATCCAAATATATTTTTGGATCTTCCTTTGATGCATTGGTAATAACAATAGACTTACCTTTTATTTGCCAAGTACAATCGGTACCCTCTAAAATTTTATCTAATAACAACTCCAATTTATAGTTAAATACCCTAAAAGAAACCAACTTTCTTTCATTAAGAAGATCATTACTATATGTAAAATAATATCCAGTTTGGTCCCTCAGCATATTGAAAACTGTTATAATAGGAGTATTATTAACAGTTAAATTAACTAATAAAATAGGAGGAGTGCCTTGAGCCTTTAAACCCAGGCATAACATCATAGTAATAACTATTATTTTACAATAACGCCGTATAATGGGAAAAAGTAAATATTTTTTCATATGCAATAGTTTACTAGGTATATAGATACTTTTCTTAGTTTAGAACAAGTTTGCTATGAGTATAAAAACATAACATGTATTAATTACTATTAACAGATCATTACAAAAAGCAAGTCAAAAATTAACAAATAATTAACCATAATACGATAAATTAAAATCTGTGCTGAATTGTATTAGTATATTGCGTTAATGGATTATATCAAACAGAAAGATTGTTCTTAGATGAAAAAACTTGGCCTAGCAATAGATCAAAAAGTCAACTTGTATTTAAAAGTTAAATTATGATAAAGATTTTCACTACAAGCCATTTTGTATTTCCATGGTAACAGCATCTTTTTCCAAGAAGTAAGTAGAATTATTTTTGCTACATTATCCAGTTATGCAAAAGCAGTTTTAGGGGTTATTTACAAGCTGGTCTACGTTGTGGGTTTAGACATCATTTAATCAGAGATAAGAATTGATCCCATACATTTTACAGGCTTGTCATTGTCAATTATATCGACAAATTAAAGTTTTGCATGAACAAGATAATGAATGAAAGTAATGCCATTTCTCTTCGTAATTGAGTCATGTCGAATAAGAGCGAGCAGTGCTGCTTCCAACCTTCCTAAGAACCGAACGGGCGAGTTTCCCCGTATTCGGCTCAAGTAAGTTTAAACAGGTGTGTTCTTTGTGCCTACCGGCAGCTAATATCTTGTCGCTGGTACATATCCCAGCTTTTTTGGGGCAAAAAAATGTAACAATTGTTAGTTATTGATATTTAGCAAATCTCCTTTTGAACTTCTTCTCCAGTAGAGTATAGTGGTTTTCTTGCTTTTGCCGAGCATTTGTTCATTACAGTATGGGCATATTCCTTTTTGTAGATTACCTAGCTGATTTATCAGATATTCTCCATTGTAAATATTAGCCATCTTATGAAATAATTATCTTTCGAACTATGTGTCATACTCTTCATCGAATGGATTAGCTGCCGACAGGATAATAGTGTGCCTTTTGATTCAAGTTCCTGTGCACGAGACAGGATAAAAGATTTCTAATTACATTGATTTTCCTTAACACCACAATTGAAATTACGGTTGATATTGGTTCTTCGTCACCTTTGGTGATAAAATTTATCATTTTATCTTTGAGTAAGTGAAATGAACGCCCCAAATGAATTCGAGCTATCTATCTTTTAAAAGGAATGGCCAATTTACCTTAAAGGCCATAGAAAACAGGAAAAATTCAATTATTCTACAAGTTAAATCCAGACTTAAAACTTCGAAATGCCCCCAAATGCTCACAAAAAGGTCCTGCTATTCACAGGTATTACAATAGAAAAATAAAGCATCTGCCAGCCTTTGGGAATGAGGTAATCCATTATTTGTTGTGTGCAAAATTCTTTTGTAAGAATGGTTACTGCGAGCGATCTATATTCACAGAACGTTTTAATGACCAATTTATGCCCTACTCTCGTATGAGTATTCGCTTACTGACAAATTACTCAAATGTTGAGCCCAGACTGAAGACATCAAAATGTCCAACATGTTCACGGAAAAGCCCTTCTGTCCATAGTTTTTATAGGAGAAGAATAAAAGATCTCCCAGCCTTTGGCAATGAGGTGATTATTAATTTGCAGTGTAAAAAATTCTTTTGCAAAAACAATGAATGTGATCGATCTATATTCACAGAACGATTTACTGAACAATTTAAACCCTATTCCCGGATGAGTATTAGACTGACTAACAAAATACTCAAGACCGGGCTATTAACAGGAGGGAATGTAGGCTCAAGAATAAGTAGACTTCATTGTATTAATATTAGTGCCTCAACAATTTTACGTATCCTCCATAAGGCTCCTCTTACAGAATCAGTTACACCTAAGGTACTCGGAATAGATAATTGGGCTTACAAAAAGGGGGATCGATATGGAACGGCACTCGTTGATCTGGAAAAACATCGGATTATTGAGCTCCTTCCTGATAGAGATTCAAATACAATCAAAAATTGGCTAATTGATAATCCTGGAGCAGAAATTATCACAAGAGACAGGTATTCAAATTATGCAAAAGGAGCCACAGAAGGCTGTCCAGAAGCAACACAGATAGCTGACAGGTTTCATTTATTACAAAATCTTAGTGAAGCATTGAAAAAGGTACTTAATTAAAATTACAAGACATACAAGCAAATGTTTGCAACAACTGCCATATTAAGAAATATGAAAATATTAACATATCATCAGATTCATTGTCAATCTGCTTAACCTCAGGATATAATAAAAGATTGGTTCAAATGCAGGAGGTGAAAATGCGATTCCAAAAAGGCGAGTCCCTTCGAAAGATAGCATCTTCCGTTGATCTTGATAGGAAAACGGTGGCTAGATATCTTCAGCTTGAAGAACCCCCAACAAAGGCATCTCCTACAAAATACAATTTTTCAGGATTTACCAGTTATATTCTGAATTTATCAATAAATCGGAGGACATGCCCATTAAAATAATGATTAATGAGATGAAGAAGATAGGATATTGTAAGCTTACCTATATTTTGATCCAGATGGGCGTAGTGCTTTGAATAATTTTCTTTGTTAATATCTATTTACAGAAATCTAGCGGAGGAACAAATCCAAGCGCCTGATGAGGTCTGGAAGTGTTGTAATCATGTCTCCATTCATCAGCCATCTGTCGAACTTCTGCTAGTGAGAAAAAATGATATGCATCCAGCAACTCCCTTCTAAGTGAGCCATTATTACGTTCAATAAAGGCATTTTGTACCGGTTTACCTGGCTGTATAAACTGTAACTGAATATTTCTTTCCAGGCACCACTGTTGCAACTGG
>Ga0182005_1000064_pt1 | contig 95976 bp, 82 predicted proteins | sample Sormic07211103_1_FD_123021 | JGI IMG/M metagenome (GOLD analysis project Ga0182005, IMG submission 123021) | Rhizosphere microbial communities from Sorghum bicolor, Mead, Nebraska, USA - 072115-103_1 MetaG | ecosystem: Host-associated > Plants > Roots > Rhizosphere | place: USA: Nebraska... | reverse complement strand
TTCGCCGAACTGTTCCTGCAGGCCCTGGGTGGCGCGGAACACGCCGCCGTTGACGCCGACGTCCTCACCGAGCACCACGACGCTTTCGTCGTTGCGCATTTCGTAGGCGAGCGCCTGGGTCACTGCTTCGATCAGAGTGATTTGTGCCATGGGAAGAGATCCTTACGACTTGCGATCGAGGGAAGCGACGTAGTCACGCTGCGCTTCGAGGTCGGCCGGGACTTCGGCGTACAGGTAGTCGAACATCGCCGTGGCCGGCTGGTTCTTCGTCTCCAGGTACGCGTTGACCTCGTTGTCCATCCAGTCATCGCACTCGGCCTTCCAGGCCTCTTCCTTCGCGTCGTCCCACTTGCCCTTGGCTTCGAGCCACTTGCGCATGCGCGGCACGGGGTCGCGCTCCCAGGCGTCCTTCACTTCCTGCTCGCCGCGGTAGCGACGGGCGTCGTCGGCGGTGGTGTGGTCGCCGAGGCGGTAGGTCACCGCTTCGATCACGCTGCCACCCTGGCCGGAACGGGCGCGCTCGAGCGCGTCTTCCATCGCCTTGCGCACGGCGATGATGTCGTTGCCGTCCACCTGGATGCAGAACAGGCCGGCCGCGATGCCCTTCTGGGCCAGCGTGCCGGAACCGCTCTGGATGCGGCGCGGGACCGAGATGGCCCACTGGTTGTTCACGATGACGGCGACCAGCGGCAGGTTCTGCGCACCGGTGACGTTGATCGCGCCGTAGAAGTCGCCCTTGGACGAACCGCCGTCACCGATTGTGCAGACCGCCACGCGCGGTTCCTTGCGGATCTTGAAGGCGAGCGCCGATCCGGCGGCGTGCAGGCACTGCGTACCGATCGGCACGCACCAGGCGAAGTCGTGCGCAGGGGCATCGGCGAAGTCGTTGCCACGCTCGTCGCCACCCCAGTAGGTGTAGACCTCGCGCGGCTTGACGCCGCGATACAGCTGCGCGCCGTATTCGCGGTAGGACACCGCGAGGGAGTCTTCGCGGCGCATGGCGCTGCCGATACCGACGTGCGCGGCCTCGTGACCGAGGCACGACGCGTAGGTACCGAGCTTGCCGGTGCGCTGCAGCGCGATCGACTTGGCGTCGAAGACGCGTGTGGAGACCATCAGCTTGTAGAGCTCGACCATATGGTCGAGATCCTTTGCGAATTCAGGGAGTTCCTTACCGGTTTCCTTGCCATCCTGGTCAAGGTACTGCAGGTATTCGATTTCGAACTTGGCGGCGACGGACACGACTCGCTCCCAGGGGAAGGTTAGAAACGACACGCACGAGTGGGGAAGCGGACGGCCCATCCAGCGGGGCACGAGCGGCTTTTCGATCATTGCGAGCCGGACTAGATATCAGGGGTATTATCACCCGGCAAGGCACGGCGCAGCATGAGACCGGCCGTCGCAGCCCCGGAATGGCGGCGCGGCGCGGGTTTCAGGGCTTCCAAACCCCTTTTTGCGAATCGACTCACCCATGACCAATCCTCAGCGCGACCTCGAACCGGGCATCCGCACCGACCTCGACGGGCGCCTCACGTATGGCGACTACCTGCGACTGGACAAGGTGCTGTCCGCGCAGGAGCCCCGCAGCAACCCGCCCCAGCACGACGAGATGCTCTTCATCATCCAGCACCAGACCTCGGAGCTCTGGCTGAAACTGCTGATCCACGAGCTGGACGCGGCGCTGGTGCATCTCCGCATGGACGACGTCGACCGAGCGTTGAAAATCCTTGCCCGTGTCAAACATATCCAGCACCAGCTCTACGAACAGTGGGGCGTGCTCGAGACACTGACCCCCACGGAGTATCTGCAGTTCCGCGACGTGCTCGGTCCGTCCTCGGGATTCCAGTCGCTGCAGTACCGCATCGTCGAATTCGTGCTGGGCAACAAACACGCCGACATGCTGCGCGTGTTCGAGCACGATCCGCTTGCCCACGAGCGCCTCAGGGCCACTTTCGAAGCACCCGGGCTTTACGACGAATACCTGCGGTTCCTCGCACGCCGCGGGCACGCGGTGCCGTCGAGCGTGCTGCAACGCGATACCAGCCAGCCGTGGCAGCGCGAACCCGCCTTGCTGCCGGTCTTCAAGCGCATCTACGAAAACACCGCCAGCCACTGGCCTGAGTACCATCTCAGTGAGCAACTCGTGGATATCGAGGAATCGTTCCAGCTCTGGCGCTTCCGCCACATGAAAACCGTGGAGCGCATCATCGGCTTCCGCTCCGGCACCGGCGGTTCCTCCGGCGTGGCTTTCCTGCGCAAGGCGCTCGAGCAGAGCTTCTTCCCCGAGCTGATCGAAGTACGCACCATCCTGGGCACCTGACATTTGACGTTCCCGCCCGGTCCAGCTAAACACCCTTGATCGATCGACCGATCCATCGCCAAGGGAAGCCATGACACCGACCGCCCCAAGCCAGACACGGCCCGTGCCCGACTATCCGCAGACCCTGGGGCATCCGCGCCCCTTGTGGATGCTGTTCATGACCGAGTTCTGGGAGCGCTTCGCTTTCTACGGCATGCGCTGGGCGCTGACGCTGTACATCGTGGCCGAATTCTTCAAGGGCGATGCATCGGGGCAGGGCTACGCCAGCCGCACCTACGGCGCGTACCTCGCGCTGGTCTACGCGTCGGCCATCTTCGGCGGCTGGGTCGCCGACCGCATCCTCGGTTACCAGCGTTCGATCCTCGTCGGCGCCGCGGTGATGGGCGCGGGCCTGTTCATGGTGATGGTGCCGAACCAGCAGGTGTTCCTCGCCGGTCTGGCCACGGTGATCGTGGGCAACGGTCTGTTCAAGCCGAACATTTCTTCGCTGGTCGGCCAGATCTACCCGCAGGGCGATGACCGCCGCGATCGCGGTTTCACCATCTTCTACATGGGCATCAACATGGGCGGCTTCCTCGCCCCGCTGATCACCGGCTGGATCGCCTCGGTGATGAGCAACACGCCGTTGCAGGACAACTACCGCGCCGTTTTCGCCTCCACCGGCGTCGGCATGGTGATCTGCTTCATCTGGTTCCTCATCGGCAAGAAACAGCTCAAGGGCGTCGGCGTGCCGCCGCCGGAGCGCCACGAGGGCAAGAGCCTGATCGCAGTGATCGTCGGCATCCTCGTCGCCATTCCGCTGGTCTACCTGCTGATGGCCAAGGCGGGAGCGATCTTTATCGCGTGGCTGCTCGGCGTGCTCTTCATCGGCGTGGCCGCGATGCTGGTCGTCGAGGCCGTCCGGCACGACCGCATCCAGATCCACCGCGTCATCGCCATGCTCCTGCTGTTCTCCTTCAACGTGCTGTTCTGGATGTTCTTCGAACAGGCCGGCAGCTCGTTCAACTTCCTCGCGCAGAATATCGTCGACCGCCACATGTTCGGCGGCTGGGAATTTCCCACCGGCTGGTTCCAGTCGGTGAACTCGGCGGCGATCCTGGTCTTCGCGCCCATCGTAGCGCTGGCCTGGGGCTGGTCGGCACGGCACCGCAAGGAACCGTCGATCCCGCGCAAGTTCGGCCTCGGCCTCATGTTCAACGCACTGGGTTTCCTGGTGCTGATGTACGCGCTGAGCGCGCTCGTCGGTGCGGACAACCTGATCCCGTTCTGGCCGCTGGCGCTGTGCTACGTCATGCAGACCATCGGCGAGCTGTGCCTGTCACCGATCGGCCTGTCGATGGTGACCAAGCTGGCGCCGCTGCGCGTGGTCGGCCTGGCGATGGGTGGGTGGTTCCTGTCCACGGCGATCGGCAACAACCTGTCCGGTCTGCTGGCGGGTCATATCAGCGGCGAAACAGGAATGACCGTGGGTTCCGCGCTGAGCGGGTTCACCTTCAGCTTCGAGCTCTTGATCGGCGCGGGCATCGTGTTGTTCGTGATCGCGCCGCTGATCAACCGGTTGATGCACGGGGTGAAATGACGCGGCGCGTCGTTTCACGGCGCCTCGTGTCACTGTAGGAGCGCGCCTTGCGCGCGATGGGTAATGCCGCCACCTCGCATCACCCATCGCGCGCGGGGCGCGCTCCTACATAAGCGGTCGCGGTGTGGTTTTACCGCGCCGTGTCGAGAAGCTTGTCCAGAATGCTGTTGAGCTGGGCCCTCTCGCCCTCGTCCAGCTTCGCGAGCAAATCCCGCTCATGCGCCCGCGCCATCGGCGCGACCTCGTCATGAATCGCCCATCCGGCCTCGGACAGCTGCAGCACCGACCGGCGCTTGTCCCCGTCATGGGTGCCCCGATCCACGCGCCCCTTCTCGACCAGCCGCGCCACGGCCCGGCTTACGGCGACCTTGTCCATGGCCGTCCGCTCGACCACCTCCCGCGCCGAAATCTCGGGGAACCGGGCCAGAATCGTCATCACGCGCCATTCGGTCATGCTGAGCTGGAACCGGTCCTCGTACTCCGCGGCGATCGACTGGCTCACCGTGTTCGACAGGATCGACAGGCGGTAGGGCAGGAAGTGCTCCAGTTCCAGCGGGGCATGGGCGGGCACGGGTTCAAAGGTCATTGCTGCGCTGGTCCTTGCAAATGGTTACAAGTGAAACTATAAGGTGCGAGTCGACGGCGTAAGCCGTGCCCAAGCCAGGAGTATCGCCCATGAGCGCCCAGCCCAATATCGGTATGGAAGTCACCACCTTCGAAAACCCGCAGGGTGTCGATGGCTTCGAGTTCGTCGAGTTCGCCGCGCCCGACAGCGCGCTGCTGCACACGCTGTTTCCGAAGCTTGGCTTTACGGCCGTGGCGAAGCACAAGACCAAGGCTATCACCCTGTATCGCCAGGGCGACTGCAATTTCCTGGTCAACGAAGAGCCGAACTCCTTCGCGTCCGCTTTCGCGGCCGCGCATGGTCCGAGCGCCTGCGGCTTCGCGATCCGTTTCAACCGTCCGGCGACCGACGTGCAGGCCACCGCGCTGTCGAATGGCGCTGAGAAGATCGCAGACAAAGCCGACACGCTGGCGTTGAATGTCCCGACGATCCAGGGCATCGGTGGCTGCGCGCTGTATCTCATCGACACCTATGGCGCCAAGGGCGATGTGTTCGATTCGGAGTTCGAGTGGATTCCGGGCGTCGACCGGCACCCGAAGGGTTTCGGCCTCACCTTCATCGATCATCTGACCCACAACCTGCACTTCGGCAACATGCAGAAGTGGTCGGATTACTACGAGCGCCTGTTCAACTTCCGCGAAATCCGCTATTTCGACATCAAGGGCGCCAAGACCGGCCTGGTGTCGAAGGCGATGACCGCGCCGGATGGCATGGTCCGTATCCCGCTCAACGAGTCGTCGGACGAAAAGTCGCAGATCAACGAATACATCCGCGAATACAACGGCGAAGGCATCCAGCACATCGCGCTGTTCACCGATAACATCTATGAGTCGGTGGAAGCGATGCGTGCGCAGGACGTTGCCTTCCTCGAGACGCCGGACACGTATTACGAAGTGATCGACATCCGCGTGCCCGACCACGGTGAAGACATCCCGCGCCTGCAGAAGAACAAGCTGCTGATCGACGCCGACGACGAGACCAAGAAGAAGCTGCTGCTGCAGATCTTCACCCAGAACAACATCGGGCCGATCTTTTTCGAGATCATCCAGCGCAAGGGCAACGAAGGCTTCGGCAACGGCAACTTCAAGGCGCTGTTCGAGTCCATCGAGCGCGACCAGATGCGTCGCGGCGTACTCTAAGATCACCGTCGACACGTAGGAGCGCGCCTCGCGCGCGACAGGACCCCGATGAGCCACATCGAAGACACCCGCGCCTACCAGACCGGCTTCGGCAACGAGTTCGCCACCGAAGCGGTCGCCGGCGTGCTGCCGACCGGACAGAACTCGCCGCAACAGGTCGCTCACGGCCTGTACGCCGAGCAGTTGTCCGGCAGCGCGTTCACCGCGCCGCGTCACCGCAACCGGCGCAGCTGGCTGTACCGGATCCGTCCCGCCGCGCAGCACTCACCGTTCTCGGCGCTGGGCCACGAGACCTTCCATAACCGGTTTCAGGAAGCGTCGGCGACACCCAACCAGATGCGTTGGGATCCGTTGCCGATGCCTTCCACCCCGACGGATTTCCTCGACGGTCTGGTCACCATGGGTGGCAACGGCGGCGCGGAAGAGCAGGCGGGTATCGGTATCCACCTTTACTGCGCCAATCGCTCGATGGAAGGTCGTTACTTCTACGATGCCGATGGCGAGCTGCTGATCGTGCCGCAACAGGGCCGGTTGCGCATTCGCACCGAGCTGGGCGTGCTCGACGTCGCCCCGCTCGAGATCGCGGTGGTCCCGCGTGGCGTGCGTTTCCTGGTCGAGCTGCCGGACGGCGAAGCGCGTGGCTATGTCGCCGAGAACTTCGGGGCGCAGCTGCACCTTCCCGACCTCGGTCCGATCGGCGCGAACGGACTTGCCCACCCGCGTGACTTCCTCACGCCGGTGGCGTCCTACGAAGATCTCGACGGTGATTTCGCACTGATCGCGAAGTTTCAGGGCGCGCTGTGGTCGGCCACCATCGACCACTCGCCGCTCGACGTGGTCGCGTGGCATGGCAACTACGCGCCCTACAAATACGACTTGCGCCGCTTCAACACGATCGGCTCGATCGCGGTGGATCACCCGGATCCGTCGATCTTCACGGTGCTGACCTCGGCCAGCGACACGCTGGGCACGGCGAACATGGATTTCGTGATCTTTCCGCCGCGCTGGCTGGTGGCGGAGCACACGTTCCGCCCGCCGTACTTCCATCGCAACGTGGCCAGCGAGTTCATGGGCCTGATCGATGGCGCGTACGACGCGAAGGCCGGTGGTTTCGTGCCGGGAGGTTCGAGCCTGCACAACTGCATGAGCGGCCACGGCCCGGACGCGGCGAGTTTCGAGAAGGCCTCCAACGCCGATGTCTCGCGCCCCGATCACATCACGGGCACGATGGCCTTCATGTTCGAGACCCGCAAGGTCATCCGCCCCACCCGCCAGGCGCTGGCATCCAAAGCGTTGCAGGGCGATTATTACGAATGCTGGCGCGGCCTGAAGAAACACTTCACGCCGCCGACGGTCTGATCGCAAAGGACATCCATGAAACTCGCTTCACTGAAGGAAGGCGGCCGTGACGGCACGCTGGTCGTTGTTAGTCGTGACCTTTCGCGTGCCGTGAAGGCCTCCGGGATCGCTCCGACCTTGCAGGCTGCGCTGGATGATTGGAGCGCCATCGCTCCCCGGCTCAATGCGCTGTCGGAAGACCTTAACGAGGGCAGGGCACCCGGTGCTTTCGATCTCGATGTCGCGAAGCTCGCCGCGCCGCTGCCGCGTGCCTATGAATTCGTCGACGGCAGTGCCTATCTGCCTCACGTCGAGCGCGTCCGTCGTGCCCGTGGTGCCGAGGTGCCCGCGTCGTTCTACACCGACCCGCTGATGTATCAGGCGACCAGCGCCGGCTTTCTTGGGCCGCGCGATCCGGTCGTCGTGCCGAGCGAAGACTTCGGCATCGACCTCGAAGCCGAAGTGCTCGTGGTGACCGATGACGTGCCGATGGGCGTGACCCCTGAGCAGGCCGCCGGTCACATTCAGCTGGTTGGCCTCGTCAACGACGTTTCGCTTCGCGGGCTGATCCCGGGCGAACTCGCCAAGGGCTTCGGTTTCCTGCAGTCCAAGCCGCGCTCGGCGCTGTCACCGGTGTTCGTTACGCCGGATGAGCTGGGTGACGTGTGGAAAGACGAGAAGCTGCACCTGCCGATGCGGACCTGGATCAATGGCCAGTGGTTCGGCGAGGCCGAGTGCGGCGTCGACATGCAGTTCAGTTTCGCCCAGCTGGTCGCACATGTCGCAAAGACACGGCCGCTGACCGCCGGTACGCTGGTGGGCTCCGGCACGATTGCGAATGAGGATACGGGCAAGGGGGCTTCGTGTCTCGCCGAGCAGCGTACGGTGGAAACGTTGCGCGACGGCAAGCCGAGCACGCCGTTTCTGTCGTTTGGCGATACGGTGAAGATCGACATCACGGATGAGAAGGGTGTGAGCATTTTCGGCTCGATCGAGCAGCGCATCGAAAAAAGCTGACGGGGCTGCATCCGGGAGATGCATGCGCGCGTATCTATTGGTACCCCAATCACGGGGACAGAGGATCCGCTATGAAAAGTTGCATGCTTGCTCGCACGCTTCACGTCGCGTTTGCGCTCACGGCCGCTTGCGGCGTGATCAATGTTGCTTTCGCCGACGACGCCATGGGGGCGCAGAAGACGGTCATGGTCGGTGGCGCCGCGATGTATCCGACGAAGAACATCGTCCAGAACGCCGTCAACTCGAAAGACCACACCACGCTGGTTGCTGCCGTGAAGGCTGCCGGGCTCGTCGATACGCTGTCGGGACCGGGTCCCTTCACTGTGTTCGCCCCAACCAACGAAGCGTTTAATGCGCTACCGGCCGGTACGATCGATACGTTGGTCAAGCCTGAGAACAAGGCGACGCTGACCAAGATTCTTACCTATCACGTGGTATCGGGTCGTTACACCGCGTCGGACCTGATGGCTCTGGTGGCCAAGGGTAATGGCAAGGCGAGCCTGACCACGGTGCAGGGCGAGCCGCTGACGGTGATGCAGTCTGGCAAGACACTTGAAGTGACCGACGCCAAGGGCGGTGTTGCGCACGTGACTATTGGCGACGTGCTGCAATCGAACGGCGTGATCCACGTTGTCGACAAGGTTCTGATGCCGTAAGTCAGGTATGAAAAAGCCCCGCACGTTGCCGTGCGGGGCTTACTTTTAGAGCATCGCGCGCGGAGCTCGCTTCTACAGAAAGACCCCTCCGCTCACCGCCGGCATGCTGGTCGGCTCAGGCACCATCGCCGACGAAGACACCGGTAAGGGCGCGTCCTGCCTGGCCGAGCAGCGCACGGTCGAAACCTTGCGCGACGGTAAGCGGGCGACGCCGTTCCTGTCCTCTGGCGATACGGTGAAAATCGAGGTCACCGACAAGCGTGGCGTATCGATCTTCAGTTCGATCGAGCAAGTGGTCCAGAAAGCATAATCGCTCGATCACTCGCTGTGCGCGAAGGAAGTACTGTTCCCTGATGACAGGAGAACATGCCTAGCTCCGAAGCAGGGAATTCCTACAGCAGAAGTAAGCTTGGCGCGGTACCGTGTGCCGATCCTTTCATTGGATCAACTCATGAAGACGGTGTGCTGGATCGTCGGATGTGCCGCGTTCGCACTGGTCATTGTGTTTTGCGGACCGACAATGCCGGAGGACGGCGAGCGTGATGATGCGATCGCCGACGCCCTCTCGCTTACCAGGAAACGCGTCGACGGAGAGCCGCGCGCTTACGACCCGCCTCCGCAGCAAAGGGATGAGCTCGCTCATGCTCTGTCTTTGAGGCCCGGCGAAAGTGGGATTCGAGCAACGAGGGGCCGCGGTGTTCGGTGTTACCACAATTGTCCGCCGCCGGTAGGTAGCGTGACCGCGTCGCCTCAGGTCGTGAGCGTGCCCGTCGGTGCCCTCGGCAGTGTGAGTGTTCACTGGCGATGGGATCAATCTTCCACGCAGGAGGTTAGCCAGCACGGCTGCCTCTGGGTGAGCGTAGGCAAGGAGAGCGAGGCGCATCTCGTGGATTGCGGTGCTCCGGGCCGTAATCACGAAACAAGCGTGCGGTGGGTCGGAATGGACACCTACGTTTTTCGCGTCGCACCGGGCAATCCAAAAGGACCGTTCACCAAGCCACTTGCGGGACTGTTCCAGCTTGCGCAGACGCTTGTCATAGGCGTATCGCACTCAGGCCCTGGCGGTGGCCGGTTCATCGGCGATCCCGCGATAGCGGCAGAAGTTGCGGGAAACTCTGGTCGCCGCTGAAGCGGCGTCTGTAAATCCCAGCGCTACGAATGAAGAAGCCCCGCACGTTGTCGTGCGGGGCTTCTCTTTAAAAGCATCGCGCGCAAGGCGCGCTCCTACAGGGGGAGCGCGCTTGCGCGGGTGCTTTTATTTCGCGGCCATCAGGGCCTTGGTCATATCGAGCATGCGGTTCGAGAAGCCCCACTCGTTGTCGTACCACGAGAGGACCTTGACCAGGGTGCCTTCCATCACGCGCGTCTGCGTCGAATCGTAAATCGACGAGTGCGGGTTGTGGTTGAAGTCGATCGACACCAAGGGCGCGGTGTTGACGGCCAGGATGCCTTTGAGGGCGCCGTTGGCGGCTTCGTTGATGGCGGCGTCGATCTCTTCCTTGGTCGTCGCGCGGGCGGCGGTGAAGGTGAGGTCGACCACGGACACGTTGATCGTCGGCACGCGCATGGCGAAACCGTCGAGCTTGCCGTTGAGCTCCGGCAGGACCAGGCCGACCGCGGCGGCGGCGCCGGTCTTGGTCGGAATCTGGCTGTGGGTGGCGCTACGGGCGCGGCGCAGGTCCGAGTGGTAGACGTCGGTCAGTACCTGGTCGTTGGTGTACGCGTGGATCGTGGTCATCAGGCCGTGCACGATGCCGATCTTCGAGTGCAGCACCTTGGCCAGCGGCGCGAGGCAGTTGGTGGTGCAGGACGCGTTGGAGATGACTTCGAGCTTCGAGGTGAGCTTGTCGTCGTTGACGCCCATGACGAAGGTGCCGTCCACGTCCTTGTCGCCCGGGGCCGAGATGATGACCTTCTTGGCGCCGCCGGCGATATGGGCGCTGGCCTTGGCCTTGGAGGTGAAGAAGCCGGTGGACTCCAGCACCACGTCCACGCCGTGCTCGCCCCAGGGGAGCTTGGCCGGGTCGCGCTCGGCAAAGACCTTGATGCGGTCGCCGTTGACGATCAGGTCGCCGTTGTCGACCGAGACCTCGCCCGGGAAACGGCCGTGAGCCGTGTCGTACTGGGTGAGGTGGGCGTTGGTTTCCGCGTTGCCGAGATCGTTGATCGCGACGATCTGGATGTCCTGGCCGTTCTTCTTCGACTCATAGAGCGAGCGCAGGATGTTGCGACCGATGCGACCGTAACCGTTGATGGCGACCTTGATGGTCATGTGCAGCCTCCGGGTGGGATTTGCTAACGAGGTAAGGGCAGGTGCGTAAACCTCCATGGTAGCGGAACGTCGCAGGGGCCTGCTTGCTGCACCGCCGCGATCTGTCATCCGAGTCTCAGTCCGGCTGTGGCACACTTGCCCGTTCGCCCCGTCCGGAATCGTTTACAGGCTCATGAACGCCGTTCTCAAGCGCCGCACCATTGCCGCCCTGCTGGCCCTCGCCGTCCCCGCCTTCGCCACCACCGTTCAGGCCTGGGGCGACATCGGCCACCGTATCGTCGCCGAGCTGGCCTTCCGCCAGCTGGACCCCTCGGCCAAAGCCGAGGTGGAGCGCCTGCTCAAGGCCGACGGGGACGATTCCCTGCCCGACGTCGCCAGCTGGCCGGACCGCCTGCGCGACAACCCGGAGACGAAGGAGCTGGGCAAGGCGACCGGCCCCCTGCATTACATGGACTTCGTCGACGGTAAATGCCATTACGTGCCGGCGCGGCAGTGCGCCGGTGGCAAGTGCGTGGTGGGCGGCCTCGAGAAGTACGTCGCCATCCTGGGCGACCGCCACAAGTCCAACGCCGAGCGGGCCGAAGCGCTGAAGTTCGTGGTGCACTTCGTGGGCGACGTGCACCAGCCGCTGCATGCCGGCAACCGCGACGACAAGGGCGGCAACGACTACCAGGTCCAGTTGGACGGCAAGGGCACCAACCTGCACAGCGTGTGGGACTCGAAAATGCTCTACACCCGCGACCTCAAGTGGCAGGCCTACGCCGACCGTCTGGCCGCCGAAGGCCCGGTCACGCTCCCGAAGCCCCAGGCGCCGCTGGATAACCCGTACGCCCAGTGGGCCGAGGAATCCTGCGAGATCGTGGCGAAGGACGGCTTCTATCCGGACTCGCACAAGGTCGACGACGCCTACGTCGCCAGAAACCTCCCGGTCGCCGAGACCCGCCTGCGTGAAGCGGGCAAGCGTCTCGCCGACCTGCTCAACAAGACGCTGGACTGATCCGCGCCCCGAATTCGCATTCGAAGACAAGGTAGACACAGATGACCGATATCCAGGTTCGCCGTACCAAGATCGTCGCCACCCTCGGACCCGCCACCGACGTGCCGGGCATGCTTGAGAAAATTCTGGAGGAGGGCGTGGATATCGTTCGCCTCAACCTCTCGCATGGCGTGCCTGACGACCACCGCGCCCGCGCCAATGCCGTGCGCGCCGCCGCGCTGAAGGTCGGTCGCGAAGTCGGCATCCTGGCCGATCTGCAGGGTCCGAAGATCCGCATCGAGAAGTTCGCCGACGGTCCGATCGACCTGATGGCCGGTGACAACTTCACCCTCGACTGCCGTCCGGACGCACCGGCCGGCACCCAGACCCACGTGGGCGTCAGCTACTACGACCTGCCCAAGGACGTCGTCCCGGGCGACGTGCTGCTGCTGGACGACGGCCTGATCGCGCTGTCGGTGCTGGAAATTTCGGGTACCGAAATCCGCACCCGCGTCATCATCGGTGGCCGCCTGTCGGCACGTAAGGGTCTCAACCGCCAGGGCGGTGGCCTCAGCGTGTCCGCGCTGTCCGACAAGGACCGTAACGACATCAAGCTGGCCGCCGAGATGGGCGCCGACTTCCTCGCCGTCTCCTTCGTCCGTTGCGCCGAAGACCTGCACGAAGCCCGCCGCCTGATCCGCGAGGCCGGTGGCGACGCCGCCATCGTTTCCAAGATCGAGCGCGCCGACGCCATCCCCGTGCTCGGCGAAATCATCGACGCGTCCGACGTCGTCATGGTCGCCCGTGGCGATCTGGGCGTGGAAATCGGTGACGCCGAGCTCCCGGGCCTGCAGAAGAAGATCATTCGCGAGTCCGTGCAGCGCAACCGCTCGGTGATCACCGCGACGCAGATGCTGCAGTCGATGGTCCGCGCGCCGATTCCCACACGCGCCGAAGTGCTCGACGTGGCCAACGCCGTGATCGACGGCACCGACGCCGTCATGCTTTCGGAAGAGACCGCAGCCGGTGCGCACCCGGACAAGGCCGTGGCCGCCATGCGCCGCATCTGCCTCGGCGCCGAGCGTCAGTTCGAGCCGCGCGGCGACCTGCGCCCGGACGTGCAGTCGCTCGACCGCAGCGATCAGGCCATCGCGCTCGCCGCCATGTCGCTGGCCGCTCAGGTCGGCGTGCGCGCCATCGTGGCGCTCACCGAGTCGGGAGCCACGGCCCAGTGGCTGTCGCGCTATCGCTTCGCGGTGCCCATCTATGCGATGTCGCCGTCCGACATGGCCCGCCGCCGCATGCTGATGCTCCGCGACGTGCAGCCGGTCGACTTTGCCCAGGGCAACCTCGATCCGGCCCACACCGCGCGCGCCGCGCTCCAGCACCTGTTCTCGCTGGGCAAGCTGACCAAGGGCGATCGCGTGATCCTGACCCACGGTGACCACATCGGCCGTGGCGGCGGTACCAACACGCTGAAGTTGCTGGTGATCGGGGACGACGGTATCGCGGACAGCCTGCGCGACCTGTAAGACGGTGTGGGGGCGTGCCTTGCGCGCGCCCCCACGTCAGGGTGTGATTTCACACGCAACGCAAACGCCCACAGGGTTAAACTCAACGCCCTGGTAAACCACCGAGGGCGTCATGATCCGCATTTCTTCCCGCACCGGCGCCATCGCCGCCGCCGTCCTCCTCCTAGCCGCGGGCTCCGCGCAGGCGCAGAACCTCCGCCGTGTCGCCCCCGAGCGTCTGACCGGCTACTGGTACCTCACCAACAAGTCCGTCAGCCCGGACGTGCCCAACACCGGCAAGAACCTCAATCAGCCCACCTGCGTCGCCGTCAGCTACATGATCGGCTCGGACGGTCGCACCCAGAACGCGAAGATCGAGAAAGTGGTCCCCGCCGGCGACCTCGGTCAGGTCGGCGTGAGCATCGTCAACCAGCTGGTCTACGTGAAGGGCAACCAGAACGGCACCGCCGTTCCCGTGCAGACCTACTACGTCACGGGCTTCAACCTGCCCGAAGACCCCGCCGCCAAGACGGCCCTCCTCGATAAGTGCAAGCTGCCCGGCTACGACCAGACCACTTGATCGCATCGCACAACATGATTCGCGGGGTAGCCGTTTATACTCCGTCGGCTTTGCATACCACTAAATCCATGGAGTCCTCATGAGCATCGAAAACCTCGAAGAAATCGCGCAGGCGATGGTCGCCACCGGCAAGGGCATCATTGCCGTCGACGAGTCGACCAACACCATCCGGAAGCGTTTTGAAGCCGCCGGCGTCGAGAACACCGAGGAAAACCGTCGGGCCTACCGCGAGCTGCTCCTCACTGCACCGGGCCTGGGCGATCACATCTCCGGCGCGATCCTCTTCGACGAGACCATCCGTCAGAAGACCGGCGACGGCACCCCGCTCGTCGACGCCATGAAGAAGGCCGGCATCATCCCGGGCATCAAGGTGGACAAGGGCCCAGTGCCGCTGGCCGGCTTCCCGGGCGACGTCGTGACCGAAGGCCTCGACGGCCTGCGCGACCGCCTCAAGGAATACGCCCAGCTCGGTGCCCAGTTCGCCAAGTGGCGCGCGGTGATCAACATCACCGAAGACAACCCGAGCTCGACCGCCATCGAGGCCAATATGCACGCGCTGGCCCGCTACGCCGCGCTCTGCCAGGAAGCCGGCCTGGTGCCGATGGTCGAGCCCGAAGTCGTCATGGACAGCCCGGACAGCACGCACGACATCGACGTCAGCTACGACGTACACGAGGCCGTCCTGCGCAGCCTGTTCAACGCGCTGTACGAGCAGAACGTCATGCTCGAGGGCACGATCCTCAAGGTCAGCATGGTCATCGCCGGCAAGCATTCGCCGGAACAGGCCTCGCCCGAGGAAGTCGCCGAAGCCACCGTCCGCGTGCTGAAGGCCACCGTGCCGGCGTCGCTGCCGGGCATCGTGTTCCTGTCCGGCGGCCAGTCCGACGCGCAGGCGACCGAGCATCTGGACCTGATCAACAAGCTGGGCCCGCATCCGTGGCCGGTCAGCTTCTCCTACGGCCGCGCCCTCGTCGCCGAGGCGCTGAACGTCTGGTCGAAGGATCTGAAGGGCAACGTCGCCAAGGCCCAGGCCGTGGTGCACGAGCGCGCCAAGGAAAACGGCGAGGCTGCATTGGGGCAGTGGAAGAAGCGCTGAGCCTTGACTGCTTCGGAACATGAAAAAGGCGCCGGGTAACCGGCGCCTTTTTTTATTTCCCGTGTCGCGGCGTGGTTAGAAGCGATATTCCGCCGACACCGACGTCATGTTGGTCGACAGATCCAGACCATCCTTCTTGGCATCGTAGTGATCGTAGTTGATGCCCATGCTCCAGTTCCTGTTGAAGTCATAGCCTACGCCCGCCCCCGCATACCAGCTGGTCTTGTCCAGATCGTGGCGGTTGATGTCGTCGTTGCTGGTGCCGTGACCCTTCCACGAGTAGATACCGGCGCGGCCGCTGATGTACCACTTCGGGTCGATATTGAAGTGGCCATTCACGCCGGCGGTCCAGCCGTGGAGCTCGGACTTGCGACGATCGACGACGCGATCGCTGTTGAAGACATTCTTAGCGTGGATGTTGCCCAGGTCGTTGTAACCGGCCTCGACACCCAGGGCGGCCCACGGGCTCACGGCCCAGCGGTAGCCGCCGTTGACCGCGTAACCGGTGTCGTGGCCGTCATAACGGCCCTTGTCCACGGATGTGCGACCGACGTTGCCGTTGACGAACCAGCCAGCGCCGTTGGCGTCTTGCGCAAAGGCCGGAGCCGCAACGGAACCGGCGGCGACGAGGGCGAGCGCGATGAGGGTCTTCTGCATGGTGGATCTCTCCTGCTTTTCTTCTTGTTCGCTGCGACGGCCATGGGGGAATGCCATCGACAACGGCGCGGGGCCGGGGTGCCTCGCGTGAAAAATTAGATAAGGCCAGGCCTTCGATATTCAATACCGGTCAGTGCAGTATTAATAAAAATTTAAGCCGCGACGGGGGTGGCGTCGCGGCTTAAAGGTTGAGCGTAAAACGTTGTTACGTGGCGAACGTGTCGCTTAGAAGCGGTATTCACCCGCCAGCGAGACGATACCGGTCGAGCGCTTGATGCCGCGCGAGATTTCGCCGGTAGCGTTGTTCTTGACCTTACCCGCGTCAGCGTGGAAGTAGTCGTAGTTGGCACCAACGCTGAAGTGCTCGTTGATATCCCAACCGGTGCCGACACCGCCGTACCAGCTGCCACGATCGGCCTTGCCGCCGTTGGAGAAGCCGAGGTCCTGACTCACGCTGTTGTTGTAGTTCTGGTTGTTGTCGTTGGCGCGGAAGTAGCCGCCATGCGCGCTCAGGTACCAGCCCTGGACCAGGTTGACCTTACCGTTCACACCGACCATCCAGCCGCGCAGCGCGTTGCGCGTGCCCTTCTGATCGACGTCCTGGCCGTCTTCGAAGACGTTCTTGACGCGGTAGTTGCCGAGATCCGCATAGCCGGCTTCAAGGCCCAGGCCGAGATCCGGGCCGACCTTCCAGCGATAACCGCCGAGCACGCCGTAGCCGGTGCGACGATCCTTGTTTCCCTTGAGGAAATTGAAACCGCCGTTGTTGCCGTCACCGAAGCCGCCATTGTCGCTGCCGTTGGTGCGGCCGACCTGGGCGCCGATGAACCAGTTACCGCTACCGACGGCCTGGCTGGGCTGATAGTTGCCGGTCACTGCCGGGTTGGAATCCTGTGCGAAGGCCGGAATGGCCGCAAACGAGGCGCAAGAGACTGCAAGGGCAAGGGCTGCCTTTTTCATGGGACTGTTCCTCTTATTTTCGGGGCGGCCAGCACCATGGGGGAGGGGGAGTGATGCTGGCCTTGTACGATTAGAGGCCTTCGTACCTGAAGAGATTCAAAAAGCAGAACTAAAAGATTAAGGCTTGGTTAACTTCCCTGCCGCGGCATGAACATCCACGACAAGCTCATGCCGGATGCGCGACAATCGTGGTTTTTCCGCCGCCTGTTAACTGGAGAATGCCGATGACGACACGCCGCGAACGCGCAAACGCGATCCGCGCCCTGGCCATGGATGGTGTCCAAGCCGCCAATTCCGGTCATCCGGGCATGCCCATGGGCATGGCCGACATCGCCGAGGTTCTGTGGGGAGATTTCCTTCATCACAACCCGACGAACCCGCACTGGCCCAATCGCGACCGCTTCGTTCTGTCGAACGGTCACGGCTCGATGCTCCAATACGCCCTGCTGCACCTGACCGGCTACGATCTCGGTATCGAAGATCTCAAGCACTTCCGTCAGCTGGGTTACCGCACCGCGGGTCATCCCGAGTACCACCACACCCCGGGCGTCGAGACCACCACCGGTCCGCTTGGCCAGGGTCTGGCCAATGCCGTGGGCTTCGCGATCGCCGAGGAAGTCCTCGCCGCGCGCTTCAACCGCCCGGGCCACGACATCGTCGACCACCACACCTTCGTGTTCGTCGGCGACGGTTGCCTGATGGAAGGCATCTCGCACGAAGTGTCCTCGCTCGCCGGTACGCTCAAGCTCGGCAAGCTCGTCGCGATCTATGACGACAACGGCATCTCGATCGACGGCGAAGTCCACGACTGGTTCACCGACAACACGGCCGAGCGCTTCCGCGCCTACGGCTGGAACGTCGTGGTCGGTGACGACGACAAGCCGGTCGACGGCCACGATGGCGACGCCATCAAGAAAGCCATCGCTTCGGCCACCAGCCAGAGCGAAAAGCCCTCGCTGATCATCTGCAAGACGATCATCGGCTTCGGTTCGCCGAATAAGGAAGGCAAGGAATCCTCACACGGCGCCGCTCTGGGTGCGGACGAAATCAAGCTCACGCGCGAGCGCCTGGGCTGGAACTACGGTCCGTTCGAAATCCCGCAGACCATCTACGATTCGTGGTCGGCAAAGGAAAAGGGCGCACAGAACGAGCAGGCCTGGAACGAAAAGTTCGACGCGTATGCGAAGGCTTTCCCGGAACTCGCCGCCGAGTTCAAGCGTCGTACCTCGGGCGAGCTGCCGGGCAACTGGAAGAAGGATTCCGACGCCTACATCGCCAAGCTGCAGGCCGAAGGCCCGGTCGTGGCTTCGCGCAAGGCATCGCAGATGGCGCTCGACGCGTTCGGTCCGCTGCTTCCCGAGCTGATCGGTGGCTCCGCGGATCTGGCTCCGTCGAATCTCACCATCTGGAAGGGTTCCAAGAACATCGCCGACGGCGGTGCTGAAGGCAACTACATCCACTATGGCGTGCGCGAGTTCGGCATGTCGGCGATCTCCAACGGCATCGCGCTGCACGGTGGTTTCGTGCCGTACGACGCGACGTTCCTGGTCTTCTCCGACTACGCCCGCAACGCGGTGCGCATGTCCTGCCTGATCCCGGCTCACGCGATCCACGTGTACACGCATGACTCGATCGGTCTGGGCGAAGATGGTCCGACCCATCAGCCGGTGGAACACCTCGGTTCGCTGCGCCTGATCCCGAACAACCGCGTGTGGCGCCCGGCCGATGCGGTCGAGTCGGCCGTGTCCTGGCAGAAGGCGATCGAGCGCACGGGCAACCCGTCGTGCCTGATCTTCTCGCGTCAGAACCTCAAGCATAATCCGCGCACGGAAGAGCAGGTCGCCAACATCGCCAAGGGCGGCTACGTCCTCTGGGAATCGGCCGAGAAGTTCAAGGCGATCATCATTGCCACGGGCTCCGAAGTCGGTATGGCCGTCGAAGCCGCACAGGCACTCGGCGACCAGGGCATCCCGGTCCGCGTCGTCTCCATGCCCTGCACCGAGGAATTCGACGCGCAGCCGGCCGAATACCGCGAAGGCGTCCTGCCGTCGTGGTGCCGCGCCCGCGTGGCGGTGGAAGCCGCCAGCGTCGATTTCTGGAGCAAGTACGTCGGCCTCGACGGCACGGCGGTCGGCATGACGACCTTCGGCGCCTCGGGCCCGATCGACAAGCTGTATGAGCACTTCGGCATCACGACCACGGCGGTGGTCGATGCGGTCAAGAGTGTCGTCAAGTAAGTCGCGTTCTTGCCTGTAAAGCTGGCGACCCAGGGGCCCGGGTCCGGTATCGCACCGGACCCGGGCCCGTTCGTTTGAGGAGGCCCTAGAGTAAACATGACTATGAAGATTGCTGTTGTCGGCACAGGTTATGTCGGACTGTCGAATGGCGTTCTGCTTTCGAAGATCGCCGAAGTCGTCGCGCTGGATATCGTCGAGAGCAAGGTGAAGATGCTCAACGAGCGCCGCTCGCCGATCGTGGACGCCGAACTGGTCTCGGCTCTGGCCAGTGACGGACTGAATTTCCGTGCAACCCTGGATCCACGGGACGCCTACGAAAATGCCTCGTTCGTCATCATCGCGACACCGACCGACTACGACCCCCAGACCAACTATTTCAATACCGGCTCCATCGAGACGGTGATCGGGCAGATCCTGGAGATCAACCCGAAGGCGACGATGATCATCAAGTCGACCATTCCGGTGGGCTATACGCGCAAGCTGCGCGAACGTTTCGGCGTCGAGAACATCATCTTCTCGCCGGAGTTCCTGCGCGAAGGCAAGGCGTTGTACGACAACCTGCACCCATCGCGAATCATCGTGGGGGATCACTCGCCGGAGGCGAAGGCCTTTGCCGAGCTGCTGCAGCGTGGCGCAGAGAAAAAGGATATCCCCGTCCTCTTTACCGATTCGACCGAGGCTGAGGCGATCAAGCTGTTCGCCAACACCTACCTCGCCATGCGCGTTTCGTACTTCAACGAACTCGATACGTATGCCGTGACGCACGGCCTGGACAGCCGACACATCATTGAAGGCATCTGCCTGGATCCTCGCATTGGCGCCGGCTATAACAATCCATCGTTCGGCTATGGCGGCTACTGCCTGCCCAAGGATACCAAGCAGCTGCTGGCAAACTATCAGAGCGTGCCGCAGACACTGATCAAGGCCATCGTCGAGTCGAACACGACGCGTAAGGACTTTATTGCTGACGATATTCTGCGGCGCAAGCCGAAGGTGGTGGGTATCTATCGCCTGATCATGAAGAGCGGATCGGATAATTTCCGCTCGTCGAGCATCCAGGGCATCATGAAACGCATCAAGGCCAAGGGCGTGGAAGTTATCGTGTATGAGCCCGTACTCGAGTCGGAAGAGTTCTTCCATTCCCGAGTCGTCAACGATTTGCCGAAGTTCAAGAAGGAAGCTGATGTGATCATCAGTAACCGGATGGCTGAGGCGCTTTCCGATGTGGCGGATAAGGTCTATACGCGCGATTTGTTTGGCGATAATTGAGGTTGCGGATCGGGCGCTTTCGCGCCCGGTGATCCTGCAACCGCAGTCCTGTCGCCAAGCGGTGACAAGCTTCGTTAAGCTAGACGCGACAGAGCCGGCAACTCTGTAAAGAAAGGCCCCAATGGGGCCTTTCTCGTTTATCTGCCTTGATGAAGTGGTCCGTGCAGCTTTGCCCCGCAAGTGTGGGGATCGCCAATGCAATGCGGACCATTTCCGCCGCGTACGGTTGCGCGGTCGTATTCCCGGGCAGCCCACACTGGCTTTACGTGATGCTGCCGCCAATGGCTGGTGCCCGGCCCTTTTGTTCGGACGGGACTTTTCCTGGTGCAACAACCATCGCTTGCCCGTGTTCGGTGACGATGAAGGTGCGATCGCGCCCGTTGCTAGCAGTCCATCACACCGCTCGGCCCGCCGCGTCGTAAAGGACAAAGTTGCCATCGCGTTGCATGATCGCCTGTACTGCGCCACGGCCATGCGTGTTTGTAGACCAGATTGCTCGCCACGCGCCGTCTATTCAGTAAACGACGAAATTTCCGTCGCTCTGCATGATGGCAACATAGCGCCCGTCTTCAGAGTGCATACTTTCTCCGGCCATCAAGCTCTCACCTGGCACCGGGAGAGCATGTCGTTGAAGGTACGGTCGACGGTCCAGCTGGTGAGGTCTGTGGGTGCCCAGTTGCCGAAGCGATGCCCGCTGCGGTGCGCGCGTTTTCGTCGGTGACACGTGCGCCGGCCACCAGGTCGAGCCACTGAGCGCGGAGACGACGGACAAGCTCCCAGGCGGCATCCGCGTCGTAAGTCGGATCGCTGTCCATCATGATGTAAACGTCCGCATCGATAAGGGCGAACATGCGGCGCACGCCGTTCCCCTTGCCTTGCTGGCGCTTGTGGAACACCTCTGTCGCTGTCCGATGGGCGACCTCGGCCGTGCCGTCCGTCGAGTTGTTGTCGAAATATGGTGATCTGAGCCTGCGGAAGGCTCTTGCGGAAACCCTAGGCGACGGCAGGGATCGCCAAGGCCTCGTTGAAGCAGGGGATCAGGACAGCGACGAGGGGTGGGCGGCTTCCATTGGGACGAACTCCGTTCCGCGGGGGCAGGCACGATGGGACGTTCGCCGGGGCGGAATGCCCACGCCGGACGGGCTGAAGGGCGCGCCCACCAATGCGGCACCTTCATTTTTTGCCTTCTCCGGGGTCTCCCCTTACCATGCATGACGCGCCACGCTGGCATGTCAAGGGATGTGCTGCCTCGCGGTCGCAGGCGGCGAGGTGACGCCAGCGTCCGCAATTGGATTCACTTGCGTGAGTGCAAACACGAATGTCGCCAACGGGACGTCATCCTGGGGCAATCACCACTGATTGAGACTGATCGCATGCCTGAGGATGGTTTATGAAGCAGGCACTGGACGAACAACGCCTCGCGGTCATCCGTGCCCGCCTCCTCAGGATGCATTTCGAAAGCGGCGTTGGACACATCGGTGGCAACCTTTCGGCCGTCGATGCCTTGGCCTTGCTCTTTAATGAGCGCATGGGCGAGCACGATCGCTTCCTGCTTTCGAAGGGCCACTCCGCCGGTGCCCTGTACATTGCATTATGGAGCGCCGGAAAACTCTCGGATGAGGACCTGCGCACATTTCATCGTGACGAGACCCTCCTCGCGGGCCATCCGCCGGCAAGTGGTATCGCCGACATTCTGTTCGCGACGGGCAGCCTCGGTCACGGGTTGTCACTGGCCTCGGGGACGGCGCTGGCACTGAAACTCCAGGGGCTTCCCGGCCACACGTATTGCCTCATGTCCGATGGCGAATGGCAGGAGGGATCGACCTGGGAAGCGTTGATTTTCGCCGCCCATCGGCGCATGAGTGGCCTTACCGTGCTCGTCGATCACAACGGTCTGCAGGGGTTCGGCCGCACGCACGACGTGGCGTCCATGTTCCCGCTGTCCGAGCGGCTTAAGGGCTTCGATGTCGATCTGCATCTGGTTTCCGGCCATGACCTGGACCAGATGCGCGGTGCTATCGATGCGGCTACCGATCGCCTGAAGGTCATTGTTCTCGAGACCATCAAAGGCAAAGGCGTCTCTTTCATGGAAAATCGCATGGAATGGCACTACCTGCCGCTGAAGGAGCCGGATTACCAGCAGGCTCTCGTCGAATTGGGCCAGGCATGAGGACGCAACTCTGCGATGCGCTCGTGGCGCGCGCGAAAGATCCCCGCATGGTGTTCCTGACGGGTGATCTGGGCTTTATGGCGCTCGAAGCGCTGCAGACCGCCATGGGCGATCGATTTATCAATGCGGGCGTCGCTGAGCAGAATATGATTTCCGTGGCGGCCGCGATGGCCCGGCAGGGTATGAGCGCCTGGGTCTACAGCATCGCTCCTTTTTGCTATGCCCGGCCGTTCGAACAGATTCGCAACGATGTCGCCTTTCATGGGCTTCCCGTCCGTCTCATTGGCAACGGTGGCGGCTACGGCTACGGCGTGATGGGTCCGACGCACCACGCCATCGAAGACTACGGCGTCCTCCTCACTTTGCCGAATATGCGAGTGTATGCGCCGGTCTTCGATCAGGACGTTGCCGCGGTGATCGACAAGGCGGCGGGCGATATCAGGGCCGCCTATATTCGTCTGGGCCGGGGCGAGCCGCCCGTCGGCTTCGAGGTGCCCGCATACGCGCCGTGGCGTGAACTGGTGAGCGGTGCGGCGATGCCGGTGATCGTGGTTGGCCCGCTTGCCGGGACGTATATCGATAGCCTGCAGCGTCTTCCCTTTGAAACGAGGCCGAGCTTGTGGGCAGTTTCCGAACTGCCGTTGGCGTTGAACCCGCTTCCGCAAGACCTTCTCGATAAAATGATCGCGGCCAAGAAAGTAGTCGTTGCCGAAGAGCACGTCGCTCATGGCGGCTTTGCCTCGGACCTTTCCATGTATTTGCTCGGTCGGGGGAAGGGCGTTGCGCTCGTCCATCTCCATGCAAAAGCACACCACTATTCCCGTTACGGATCCCAGGCCTACCTGAGGGCGCAATCGGGACTTGATCCGCAGACCTTACTTGGCGCCGTGGGTGCTGGCTGACCATGAACGACCTCAATCAACATATCCGCGCGCTTCACGGCCCCATCCTCGTGACTGGCAGCGCAGGCTTCGTGGGCGCCAATCTTTTTCGAAAGATTCTTGCCCTTCGTCCGGACGTTTACGCTGTCGTTCAGAGCTCGACCAACTGGCGCCTTGAGGGCGTCGGCGAAGCGAATCTGGTCGAGGCCAACGTGAATGATGCCGCAGCGTTGAGACACCTGGTCGAGGAGATTTGCCCACGAACGGTGTTTGACTGCGTGGCTTATGGCGCCTATTCGTTCGAGCAAGATCCGCGACTGATTTACGAAACGAATTTCCAGTCCATCGTCAGCTTGACGACGATGCTGGCGGATCGTTCCATCAGTGCGTATATCCACGCTGGCAGTTCATCGGAATACGGTAGTAACAGCGCAGCTCCGCAGGAAGACGCGCGGTGCGAGCCCAATAGCCACTATGCCGTATCAAAAGTCGCTGCGGCCGAGTATCTCTCCTACCTGGGGAAGGAGCGCGCGTTTCCCTGCGTCAATCTTCGTCTCTACTCGGTTTACGGGCCTCTCGAAGACGGTTCGCGGCTAATCCCGAATCTCATCTACAAGGCGTTGCAGGGGGCGCTTCCGCCCTTCGTTGACCCGGCGACTTCACGGGATTTCGTTCACGTTGACGACGTTTGTGCGGCTTTCATTTACGCTGCGGCGAAGATGAATCCCGATCTCTACGGCGAGAGCCTCAATATCGGGTCGGGACGTTGTACGACGATCGAATCGCTCGCCGCCATCACGCGTGACGTCTTCGGTGTGACGGAGGAGCCTCGCTTTGGTGCCATGGAGGGGCGATCGTGGGATCTCGCCGACTGGTTCTCCGATCCGACGAAAGCTCACGACATGCTGGGTTGGCAGGCTCAGATATCTCTCGAGGATGGCCTTCGGTCAACTTCCGGGTGGGTTGCTACGCTGAGCGAGGATGAACTTGCGCAGCGGTCGAAGAAGTCGACTAACCGAAAGCGTCGCAGTGTTTCGGCCATCATCGCCTGTTACAAGGATGAGCCGGCCATTCCAGTCATGTACCGGCGCCTGAAAGACACGTTCTCGCGTCTTGGTATCGATCACGAGATTATTTTCGTCAACGACTGCAGCCCGGACGATAGCGCTGCGGTCATTCAAGCCATTTCAGCTAGCGACCCGTGCGTTATCGGTATCACGCATTCCCGCAATTTCGGCTCGCAGATGGCCTTCCGCAGCGGGATGGAGCTGGCATCGAAGGATGCGGTCGTGTTGCTTGACGGCGACCTTCAGGACCCGCCCGAACTGATCGAGGCCTTCTACGCGAAGTGGGAAGAAGGCTTCGACGTCGTTTACGGTCGTCGCGTGCAACGCGAGATGCCCTGGCATTGGGGGCTGTTGTACAAGGCCTTCTATCGTGTGTTCGCGGCATTCAGTTACGTTCAGATCCCTCTCGATGCGGGCGACTTCTCGCTGATCGATCGCAAGGTCATGCAATGGCTGCTCGATTGCCCGGAGCGTGACTTGTTCATGCGAGGTTTGAGGGCTTATGTCGGCTTTCGGCAGACCGGTGTCGACTATGTTCGACCAGAGCGGATGTTCGGCCATACGACCAACACGCTTACCAAGAACATCGACTGGGCGAAGAAAGGCATTTTTTCGTTCAGTAACGTGCCACTCACGCTCCTGACGACCGCCGGACTTGGCCTGCTTGCGCTGTCAGTCATGGCGGCAATCGTCGTTGCAACCTTGCGTATCGTCTGGCCGGATATCGCGCCTCGTGGCGCGACGACCATGCTCATCGCGGTACTGATGTTCGGTTCCCTGAATCTGTTCGGGATCGGCCTGGTCGGTGAGTACATCGGTAAGATCATGCTGGAGGTTAAGCAACGGCCTCGGCTTATCCGGGCTGCGCTGATCCGCCATGGCGTCATAACGCCACAGGTTGCGAGGCCCTCCCGCACTCGATCCTTCGATGAAAGAAGCGCCGGATAAATTCATGCAGAGCCAGACGACAGAAAATTCGCAGGGACCTGGCGACCGTGTCGAGCGCGTATGCCCGGTATGCGGCAGTCCTTCCGCCAGTGCGCGACGCTTTCTTGACGAGCGGATCGATCCATCGCGGCTCAACGAATACAGTTTCGCGTCGCGCAAAGAGCCGGAATTCTTTAACTATCGTATGGTCCAGTGCGTGACGTGCGACGTCGTGTTCGTGGACCGGCCGCCATCGCAGCAAGCGCTTCATCAGGCCTATCACGTCGCGGAGTACGACAGCTCGGAAGAAGCCGAGGACGCAGCGGCTGCTTACCTTCGCGAACTGGAGCCCATCCTCCAGCGGATCGACTTGGGAGCCGCGCTGGAAATCGGTACAGGCACCGGTATCCTGCTCGAGGGGCTGGCGACGCGCGGCTTCTCGCAGGTAGCGGGCGTGGAGCCTTCGACGGCGGCTATCAAGGCGGCGCCCGCCCACCGGCAGCCCTGGATCCGCGAAGGGATCTTTCGGGAAGACGACTATCAGCCGGAATCGTTCGATCTCATTTGTTGCTTCATGACACTCGAGCACGTCAAAGAGCCGCGCGAGATCGCGGAATCCGTTCATCGCCTGCTAAAGCCGGGCGGCGCCTTTGTCACCGTGACCCACGATTACCGAAGTGCCGTCAATCGCTTGCTCGGACGTCGGTCCCCGATCATCGATGTCGAACACATGCAGCTGTTTTCCCCGCAGAGCATCGTGGAGTTGTTCCAGCGTTCGGGTTACCAGCAGGTGGTGGCGCGTCCGTTTGCGAACCGCTACGCGCTCTCGTACTGGGTGCGTCTTATGCCCCTCGGCGCGACGCTGAAGCGCGTGACTTCACGACTGCTCGCGAGTCTCGGTTTGGCCAGTAAGAAGGTTTCGATCAACGTAGGGAATATGGTGGCGGTCGGCTACCGACAAGTGGACGCCGTTTGGCACGACCCGTGAGGCTGGACGTCCGTTTCATCAAGTTTCTGATGGTTGGGGCACTGAACACGCTGTTCGGCCTGGGTATCTATGCACTGCTGATTCACGCCGGAGTGCCCATCTGGAGTGCTTTGATTGGCGGTAATGTCGCCGGAATTGTTTTCAACTTCTTCACGACGGGGCACCTCATCTTTTCGACGGTCGCCGTCTCCAGAGCGCCACGTTTCGTCGTGGCGTATCTGGCGTGCTACGCCATCAACTATCTCGCGCTCGCGGGATTCGCGTGGCTACATATGGGTCCCATCGAAAGTCAGGTCGTGTTGACCCCCTTCATGGCGGTTGTGTCCTATGTTCTGATGTCCCGATACGTTTTCCGCTCAGATCAGCCATAAAGCTATCGTTCGCACGCTTCCGGAATATGCGATGCCACTTTCCCTGAATATTTCATCCGAAGCCAAAAGGGCGCTCGTTGTCGGGCTACTCTTTGTGGTCGTGTTTTTTGCATGGGAGGGTCGGCAGGGCTTCAGTCTCTGGGACGAAGGTTACCTGTGGTATGGCATCCAGCGCGTCATGCACGGAGAGGTGCCGATCCGTGACTTCCAGGCTTACGACCCTGGACGCTACTACTGGAGCGCCCTGATTATGTGGGTGAGCGGTAGCAGTGGTATCTCAGCGGTGCGCTATACCCTTGTGATCCTTCAGGCTGTCGCGCTCGTGCCGGTATTGGCCTGGCTCGGTGCGAGCAGCAATAAGCGGGGGTCCGGAAGCTATCTCTTCATTTGCGCATTGACGCTCATGGTCTGGATGGTGCCTCGCCACAAGCTCTTCGACATTAGTATCTCGATAGGTCTGGTTTGCGTCCTCGCTGCATGGACCCTTCGTCCGACGACGCGTCGCTATTTTGGAGCGGGCGCCTTCGTGGGCTTCGTGGCGTACTTCGGGCGTAATCACGGCATCTATGGTGCCCTCGCCAGCATCGGGATCCTGGTGTACCTGGCGGTTCGATGCGAAGACTGGCATGCCTGGTGGAGAGGCATCGCATCGTTCGTTGTGGGTGGGTTTGTCGGCTATCTGCCGATGTTCGTCACCATGCTTCTCGCACCGGGATTCACGTCGGCGCTTATTGAAAGCATCAAGTTCCTGTTCGACGTCAAATCGACCAATCTCCCCCTTCCTATCCCATGGCCATGGCTAGCGCGGTTCGGCACCGTCGGGCTGGTGGATGCATTCCGCGACTTGACGCTGGGGATGTTTTTCCTTTCGACGCTGGCCTTCGGTGCGTCGGCCATCATCTATGTGCTCTTTTTTCGCTGGAGGCATCGGGCCGTGTCTCCGCTGCTGGTGGCATGCGCATTTGCCGCCATCCCATACGCCCATTACGCATTCTCGCGCGCCGATGCGGGCCATCTCGCACAAGGGATCTTTCCGACGCTGATCGGCATACTGACTTTGGCTGGCACCAGATCCGCGCTGTCGCGTTATTTCATAGCAGTTCCGCTGTGTGTAGCGAGCATCTTCGCCATGCTGCCGCTGCATCCAGGGTGGCAGTGCATGGGTGCGAGACATTGCGCACTGATGAATATTGACGGAGACAGCCTTCGGGTTGATGCCGTCGCCGAGAAGGATGTCTTGCTTCTGCAAAAACTGAAGCGTGACTTCGGCTCCACGGGGCGGCCTTTCTTTGTCGCGCCCCTGTTGCCCGGCGCATATGCATTGCTGGGTGCGCGCTCACCGACCTGGGAAATATACACGGCGTGGAATCGCAGCGATGCGTTCCAGCAGGATGAAATCGCCAGGCTCAAACAGGCCAGGCCGGCATTCGTGGTCGTGTATGACCTTCCCCTGGACGGGCGTGAAGAGCTTAGGTACAAAAATACCCATCCGCTGATGGATCAGTACATCAAAGGCAACTTCGAGCGCCTCGAGGGGTATTCGGTCAACCCGGCTCATGAGGTCTACCGTTCTCGGGACGCCGCTAGAGGATCACGCTGAATTTATGCCGCGGCCAAGCAGTCAGCGACGAGTTGCCTTCACGAAGTACCCCAAGGGATCTTCCTTGGCACCCAGTCCGAAGAGTTCGGCTACATGGGCGGCCACGACGAAGCCAGCGGTAAGCGGCAGCGTCACGATAAACAGGGGGAGTGACCATAGCGATTTTGCGATCGATCGCGTCGGGGCGAGTCTGAGCGAGAGCACGACCAGCTTGCTCGCAATGGCGGTGATGTCGGTGCCTCGCTCTGCGATCTCCACGGCGTGGAAGCCATTCGCCTCGAAAAGCCTGATCAGGCGCTCACGCGTGAAACGGTGGAAATCGTAGGGAACATGATGGCGGCGCGCTGACCAAGGAACGGTGACGAGTAGCGTCGCGTCGTGCCTGAGGCATCGTGCGACTTCGCGAACGACGACATCGGGATCCTCGACGTGTTCGAGGACTTCGATGCAAATGGCGCTGTCGAAAGACGCATCAGGAAAGGGGATCGTTCGTCCATCGTAATACGTGATCCCCTCGCGTCCCTGTTTCATGCCGAATTCCTCGGCATTCCCGATATCTATGCCCTGGTAACGAGCGGTCGGCGGCAGCCATTCGCGCCAGGGTGATTCGCCCGCGCCGACGTCGAGCACATTGCCGTCCAGTCGGGCCATCGCCGGGCGCAGCGGCCGCACAATCGTCAGCAGTTGCAGGTCGACCATGCACCTGACCCTGAACATGAAGGGATTCGATGAGGGCTTCTTTACCGAAATGGGTTTGAATGCCTCTGTCTGCATGGCCTGCGTCACTGTCTGGATGGCTTAAGGATATGAAACTGGGGTTACGGCACTTTCGATAGTGCGGGGCGCGGAGCGTAGCGGATAGCGTCGTAGCTACCGAAATCCAGTGTCCCGTCGCGGCGATATACGGCATCGTAGTCCGTTAGCCATGCCTGTGCATCGTCGCCTTTGCGGATGAGTACCCATCCCGGCGCGTTCAGTCTGCGCGCGACGCGGTCGAGGAACTTACGTCGCAAGTCCACCGGAAGATAGAGGTAGTTTTCCGGCCCATGCTAGGCGCTGCAGGGCAGCCCTGGGGTAGCGCCTTCAAGGTTCAGTGATGGGTCAAGGACTGTCACAGGTTCGTGGCTTGCCGCCCAGATGGTTCGCATTCCGTGCGCCGCGTCACTGCCGGCAGTAGCCGGCGGATTGGGTCCCGCCATGGTCTGGTTGCTTGCCGCGCGCGCCGGATTCATGTAGCTGAAAGCTTGTACGGTGCGTTTCGGATGGAAGTCCAGAAGATTTCCATCCGCCGTCACGCTTGCCCAGTTATGCCAGTTAACCAACATTGGGTATACGCGGATGGCCGCGAGGAGACCGTTCGTCGTGACTCTCACCATAGGCGCGTGGTTTTCATGCCGAAGCGTGATCAGGAGCAGAACGAAAAGGGCACAGACATTGAGCAGGTTGTTGTCGTGACTCCGACCGAGGAAGTACGACGTGACGCCGAAGGCGGCAAGAAGGAGAGTCACGATGCGATGGCTCTGCGCGTCGTCCGGTGCGCGACGCAGTCTTTCGTACAGCGCCATCGCTCCAGTGTGCCGGCCAGGGCGAAGAACCAGATGATGCCGAACGGGCGCACCGGCAACGGTCCCGTAGGATATAAGCCGTACGCAAAGTAGGCGTCGGCGGTTGGAAAGATTCCGTAGCCAAGGCGAAACGCGCCTATAAAGCCAATGCAGGCCACCAGGAGCCAGCTTCCCAGCGTGACATTCGCCCACACGAAACTGCGCAGGCGGTCTTTCTTCTCGGCGCCGACGCAGCGAGCCCAGACATAATAAGGCCACCATACCGCGCTGACCTGAAACGCACTTTCGGGGGACCAAAGGCAGGGAGGTCGCCATCAAGCCCAGGAGAGCGGCTCCCAGACAGAGGTAGATGGCCACTGTTAGAGGCTTGTTGTCCATGTCGTTACGTCGAGACCCTTGTCAATGTGGCGAAATGGGGCCAGCGACTCGCATGTGCCCCTGGGCGACCGAGTCGGCAGCCATCATAGCGTGCCGCACCGCACTCCCGTGCCCGGGGGGACTACCTCGGTGCCAGAAGTTCGCCAAGACGATCAGGGGCGCTGCCCAGACGTGCCAAGTGAGCATATTGCAGCGGTCCCGATGCGTGGAGCGTGGTGCTCATCGTTTCGCCGTCGACACTCCACGTCAGTTTGAGAGGAGCTGGCGACCTATTTCGCAAGAGCGCTGCTAACGATTCAAAGGAATACGGTTTGCCATTGATTGCATCGATTTTGACGCCGGGGGCCAGTCCCGCCTTGAACGCAGGACCTTCCCACGCCACGCTGCGAATCACGCCGCCCTTGCCGATAGTAAATCCGATGGCGCTGGAGAAATCGCTGGCGCCGCTTTCCAACTCGTTTGCGCGGCTGTAGTCGCTTGGCGTTCCATCGAAGACGAGTTGATAGCCCTCACGCTCGATGCCATTGAGGACGATGGTGGGGTCGTGGGTATCCAGCCGCTTGCGCAGGAAGCCTGCCCAGTCCAAGGGTGCTACACGGTTGAGCGCAGCGCACACATCGGCAAACGCGTAGGTTCCCGTTGACAGATCGCCTTCGGCTCCACCGGCAAAGAAGTCCCGCGCAAAGTCATCGATACCTTTCACCTCATGGGTCTGCTCACGAATCTCCGCATCGATGGCCAGCCAGAGGAATACACCCTCACCGTAGTAATCCTCACGCCGTTGCCAATCACGCCACGACGTGGAGCGGCCGCCGGTCGTAATGATCGCATCGTTGGTACTGTCCTGCAGCGACTTCCAGGTGCGTCCCTTCTGAGCGAGCACCTGCGCCGCACCCACCGCCAGCGCATCCAGCGTTTCCTGCTTCGTCCGCAGTTCGGATCGCGCCGCAAGCACGCGCCCCCAGAACTCGGTCTGACCTTCGTAGACCCAGAGCAGACTCCCCCGTACGGGCGTGTTGAAGTCAGCTGTCCAAAGATCGGCAGGCTGGCGATAGCGCCCGTTCCACGAATGGACAAACTCATGCGCCAGCAGATCGGCGTTGATGAGGTCGCGCTCATCGCCAGCAAAATAGTCGGGCGGCAAGGTGTCGGTGCTGGACTGTGCCTGCTCGCTGCCGCCGGGGCCGGGTAGCGCGTCGTCCAGCGCCAGCAGGAAATCGTAGTGTCGGTAATGCCGCGTCGGGAACACCTTGCCTGCCTGCTGCACCATCGCCCGAAGCGCGTCGAGTTGGGCTGGTTTGATGGCGATCCTGCGCTCGTCATCGGCAAACACATTCAGGGTGACCGGCGCTTCGCCTTTGCGCGCTAGCGCATAACGCCCGACGTGGCGCGACGCGTAGACGGGCGAGTCGACCAGTGTCTCCAGTGAAGTGGTGCGAAACCCTGTGGCATCGCCTGAGTTGCTCTCCAGCGCCGTGGCGGAGGCGAAGCCATCTGGCAAGGTAACTCGTGCACTTACAGGGATATTGCGCGTGAACCACCCTGCCGGGTAAAGCACAACGTTTTGCCAGGGTACCGTGACCGTGGACGCGGTCATGGCAACGGCGCCCTGGCGAAGACTGAAGGGCGAGAGGTATTGGAACGAGACGTCGAGCGCTTTCGCGTCGGCCGGAACGTCCACGTGAAAGGCAAACATGTTGACGGTATCGCGTTCCCATTTCAGGGGCCGTCCGTTCGATGCGATGGTCAAGCCTGTGAGGCCCGCTACCGACGCCGTCGGGGCATGGCTTGCGGTCTCCCATTGCGGGTAAAGCAGGACCATGGGTCCCGCTGCCTGTACCGGGATCGACTCCCGGACGCGGTAGATGCGCTGGCTCAGGTTGGAGGCGTCGACATCCAGCGTTATCTGCCCGGCGAAAGGCACGTCGCGTGCGACAGGAATCGGCGGGGGAAGGGGTGCCGGCTGCGGGCCTTCGGAAGCGAGGCTTGCCTGAGCGAAGAAGAAGGACAGAACGACGGCGGAAGCAACGACGCGCATGCGATGCGATACCTTGGCGGGAGGGAGTGGTGCCAGCTGGGTGCCCCCACGATAAGCGCATCGTCGCGGGGCACCCAGTGACCATCGGCATGGCCGCCCGGTCGTCCATTCAGGCCTCAGCCGGGAACGGTGGCACCCACCAGCGTCGCGATCTCAGCCGGTGTTTCAACCACCTTCCAGGCCCCGGCCTTATCCAGTTCCTCGCGATCGCCGAAGCCCCAGAGGACGCCGATGCCACGAACACCGTTGGCGACCGCGCCGTCGATGTCGAAGTGGCGATCGCCGATCATGATCACGTCGTCCACGATGTGCCCGAAGTCCGCGACCGCCGCGGCGATCATCTCGGCTTTCTCGCTCTTCGACGTCGACGGATCGGGCGCATAGAGCGCATCGAACGCGTCGCCGAAGGGCAGGTGGGCGATGATCGGCTCCGCATGCGGACGCACCTTGCTGGTGACGACCGCCAGCTTGTGGCCGGCGCCCGCCAGCGCGGAGATCAGGTCGGCGATGCCCGGGTACACGGTGTGCTCGGACCAGCCGACATCGTGGAAGCGCTGCGAGTAAGCCGCGACGGCCTGCTCGACGCGTTCGCTGTCACCATTCAGGAGCTCACCGAAGCTGACCCGAAGTGGTGGACCGATCCATGAGCGCAGCACGGTGTCGTCAGGCACGTCCGCGCCGACGGTCGCCAGCGAATGGCGAACGCCGGCGAAGATGCCGATCTCCGAGTTGATGAGGGTGCCGTCCAGGTCGAAGAGAATCAGCATTACTTCGAATCCGCACGAGCCTTGAGCGCGGCCACGGCCGGAAGCTCCTTGCCTTCGAGGAATTCGAGGAAGGCGCCGCCACCCGTCGAGATGTACGACACGCCGTCTTCGATACCGTACTTGTCGACGGCCGCCAGGGTGTCGCCGCCACCGGCGATCGAGAAGGCCTTCGACGAAGCGATGGCACGCGCCAGCGTTTCCGTGCCCTTGCCGAACGCATCGAACTCGAACACGCCGACCGGGCCGTTCCAGACGACCGTACCTGCCTTGGCGATCAGGTCGGCATAGCGCTTCGCGGTATCCGGACCGATGTCGAGGATCATCTCGTCGTCGGCGACCTGATCCACCGCCTTGACCGTGGCCTTCGCCGTAGCCGAGAACTCGGTCGCGACCACCACGTCGGTCGGCACTGGCACATCGGCGCCACGCGCCCTGGCATCCGCCATGATCTTCTTCGCGGTGTCGAGCAGGTCCGCTTCGACCAGCGACTTGCCGACCTTGTGGCCGGAGGCGAGGATGAACGTGTTGGCGATGCCGCCGCCGACGATCAGCTGCTCGACGCGACCGACGAGGTTCTGCAGCAACTCGAGCTTGGTCGACACCTTGGATCCGGCGACGATGGCGAGCAGCGGCTTCTGCGGGTTTTCCAGCGCCTTGCCCAGCGCGTCCAGTTCCTTCGCCAGCAGCGGGCCAGCGGCCGCGACGGGAGCGAAGCGAATCACGCCGTGGGTCGACGCCTGCGCGCGATGCGCGGTGCCGAAGGCATCCATGACGAAGACATCGCACAGGGCGGCATACTTCTTCGACAGGGCCTCATCGTCCTTGCCTTCGCCGACATTCATGCGGCAGTTCTCGAGTACGACCACCTCGCCGTCGGCCACGTCGACGCCATCGAGATAGTTGCGGACCAGGCGGACCTCCTTGCCCAGCTTGTCGCCGAGCCATTCGGCCACCGGCTTGAGCGAGGAGGCTTCGTCGAATTCGCCTTCCTTTGGCCGGCCAAGGTGCGAGATGACCATGACCTTCGCGCCAGCGTCGCGCGCGGCGACGATGGTGGGCAGGGAGGCATCGAGGCGCTGGGTGGACGTGATCTTGCCGTTCTCGACAGGCACGTTCAGATCTTCACGGATCAGGACTCGCTTGCCTTTGAGGTCGAGGTCTTGCATGCGGATGACGGGCACGGTGAGGCTCCAGCTAGGGGAAGGAGAATTCGCCATTGTCCGCGTCCTTGATGGGGTGGCGCAAATCCGTGTCGCCAGCTGGGCTGGCTGTTACAGGTCGCCAGCGGGGCTGGCTCCTACAGGTCTGCCGTAGCCCTGTAGGAGCCAGCTCCGCTGGCGACCCGCGCGGCAGCGCGGCAAGGCTTGCCCCGGTCCCAGCGCTAGAATCGGGAATTCCCCGCCAAGGAAGCCCCTCATGTCCCTCACCCTTTACACGTATTGGCGCTCCAGCGCCGCCTATCGCGTCCGTATCGCCCTCAATCTCAAAGGCCTCGACTACGAAGCGCGCCCCGTGCACCTGGTCAACGAGGGCGGCGAACACCTTAAGGCCGACTACCGCGAGCTCTCCCCCCAGGCCCAGCTACCGACCCTGATCGACGGCGACCGCGTCATTCGCCAGTCGATGGCGATTCTGGAATACCTCGACGAGACCCGGCCGGATCCGGCCTTGATGCCCGCGGATGCGCAGGGCAGGGCGAAAGTCCGCGAGCTGATGCAGGCGGTGGGCACGGATATCCACCCGCTGGGTAATCTGCGTGTCCTGAAAGCGATCGAGACGGAATTCGGGGCCGATCAGGCGGCGAAAGAGGGGTGGTCGCGGCGCTGGATCCAGCACGGTTTCGACGGCATCGAGGCCCTGCTCGCCGAGGGTGCGGCAGGAACGTTCAGCTATGGCGATACGCCGACGCTGGCCGATTGCTGTCTCGTCCCGCAGTTCTACAACGCGGTGCGCTGGGGGGTGGATCTGGCGCCGTATCCGACGATCCGGCGAGTGGTGGAGGCATGCCAGGCGCTCGAGGCGTTCCAGCGGGCGGCCCCGGAAGTTCAGCCAGACGCTCCAGCCTGACCCCAAACCGTGTAGGAGCGCGCCCCGCGCGCGAAAAACCAACGAAGCGAAGAAGCGGTGACTCTGCGACCCCTGTCTCGCGGCTGTCGCGCGCGGGGCGCGCTCCTACATTAGTGGGTGGTGTCAGACCCCGATTCCGTAGGGATCGCTCGAAGCAAACTCATTGCCCGTCGCACCTTCCGACAGACGAATCTTCAGCGCCAGGCCATCGCGCGAATCCGCCTTGTTCAGGCACTCCTCGAGCGTGATCTTGCCGTCCTTGTACAGGCGGTAGAGCGACTGGTCGAAGGTCTGCATGCCTTCCTGCAGGCTGCGGTCCATGGCGTCCTTCACCTCGTGGATCTGGCCGCGGCGGATCATGTCGCGGATCAGCGGGGTGTTGAGCAGCACCTCGGTCGCCGGCATGCGGCGGCCGTCCTTGCCGATCACCAGGCGCTGGCTGATCACCGCGCGCAGGTTGAGGGCCAGGTTCATCAGCACGTTCTTGTGCGCCGACTCGCCGAAGAAGTTGAGGATGCGCTCCAGCGTCTGGTCGGCGTTGTTCGAGTGCAGGGTGGCCAGGCACAGGTGACCGGTCTCGGAGAACGAGATGGCCGCCTCCATCGTCTCGGTGTCGCGGATCTCACCGATCATGATGACGTCCGGGGCCTCGCGCATCGCGTTCTTCAGCGCCTCGTGATAGCTGTGGGTATCCAGTCCCACCTCACGCTGGTTGACGATGGAGCGCTTGTGCCGGTGCAGGTACTCGATCGGGTCCTCGATGGTGAGGATATGGCCCGAGCTGTTGCTGTTGCGGTGGTCGAGCATGGCCGCCAGGGTGGTGGACTTGCCCGAGCCGGTAGCGCCCACGACCAGGATCAGGCCGCGTGGCTCCATGATCAGATCGCGGAAAATCGTCGGCAGCTGCAGCTCTTCCAGCGAGGGGATCTCGCTCTTGATGGCACGGATGACCATGCCGATCTCGCCGCGCTGCTTGAACACGTTGATACGGAAGCGGCCGGCTTCCTTCACGGCCAGGGCCATGTTCAGCTCGAGATCGCGCTCGAACTGCGGCACCTGACCCTCGTCCATGAGCGAATAGGCGATCTTCTTGACCATGCCGCTCGGCAGGCCGGTATTTCCCAACGGGTACAGCTTGCCTTCCACCTTGATGTTCACAGGGGCGCCGGTCGTCAGGAACATATCCGACGCGCCCTTGTCCACCATCAGCTTAAGGAAATAACCGATATCCACCTAAACCCCCGGACGTTCATTACAATCGAGTCGAGGTCATAGCCTGACCGTTATATATATCGACAATATCTCGCAAACCTGTACGAGGAACGAGTGATGGTGCACAACTTGCCGTCGAAAGCCCTTTCCAAGGGCCGCCGGCTCATTGCTCAGGCCGCCCTGGGCCTTGGTATCGCTACGCTCGCCGGCTGTGCCAGCGCCCCCCCACCCGACGGCTCGATGAACCAGGCACTGGCCCAGCTGCAGGCTGCCAGAGACGCCGGAGCGGCCGATTATGCGCCGGTCGATCTCGATTATGCGCAGGGAAAATTCCGTCAGGCGCAGGCCGCGATGGCCAGCCGCAAGTACGACGAGGCGGCGGTGCTCGCCGACGAGTCGCGTGCCGACAGCGAACTGGCCCGGGCCAAGGCCCGTCTGGGAGCCGCCCGCGCCCAGAACACCGCCAAGAGCCAGGAAAACTCCCGCATGCGCGTCGAGATGATCGACAACCATGCCAACGACACGGTGCCCATCCCGACCAACGTGCAGGAAACCGAATCGGTCCTGCCCGAGCCGACGGACAGCACGCAGCCGCCGGTCGGTGGTCAGACCCAGCCCCTGAATGACGATTCGGGCAACCAGATCCAGCCGTCCACCAACCAGGGAGGCCAGTGATGAAGCGTTCGACCCTCCTTACCTCCGCGCTGGCCCTCGCGCTTGCCGCGGGCAGCGCCATGGCCGCCACGGACGACCTGGACATCCGCCGTCTCAATTCCAGCCTGGACCAGCTGTCGTCGGACCCCGTGCTGGGCAATTACGCCCAGGCTGAACAGGCTCGCGCCCGCGAAGCGATCAGCCAGATGGCCCAGTTCCGTCCCAAGGACAAGGAGCACGGCCATTTGCTGTATGTCGCCGAGCGCCGGGTGGACATCGCCAAGGCGATGGCCCAGTACCAGGATGCCCAGGCCAAGAGCGCCCAGCTGGACCGCGAGCATGACGCCATCCTGCTGGAGGCCAGTCGGCTCGACGCCGAGATGGCCCGTCGCCAGCTCGAGCAGCAGCGTGCCCAGAACCAGATGATCCAGGAAGAGGCCGCCCGCCTGCAGCAGCAGGGCGTCGACTACGCCCAGGCGCTGGAGCAGGCCAAGGCTGAAGGCGACAAGGCCAAACAGGTCGCCGCGGCACAGGCCAAGGTGGCTAACGCCGCCAAGAAGCAGGCCGCGCTGGCCGAGGCCGCCGCGCGTGCCATGCGCGATATGAACTCGTCCGACGGTGGTGCGCCAGCCTCCACGCCTGCACCGAAAAAGAGCAAGAAAACCGACGGCAACTGAGAAATATAGCTCTTGCAGGCGTATGGCTAGCGGAGTAGCTTCGGTCTCCCGGCACCCGAAAAATTCAGGGTGCCGGTCCTGCCGGAGCATGCGAAGAACTTGCCCGCATGGCTCCCCTCACGACCGGCCCGCGCATCGGGCCGATCCCACCGCGAGGAGTTTGCAATGTTCGAAAACCAGCAGCGCGACGACGTCGAAAAGTTCATCCATGCCGATGCGGAAACCCGTCGTCTCTTCTATCGCCACCAGGAACTCGATACCAAGTTGCGTGACGCCAACATCGGCTGTCTGCCTATCGACGACGTAAGCCTTGGGGGCCTCAAGAAGGAAAAGCTGCAGGCGAAGGAAAAGCTGCAGCGAATGTGGGATAGCTGGCAAAAGTCGCCACACTGACCACCCACAATCAGTTCATTAATTGACCGACGGGCGCCCTACGGCGCCCGTTCTGCGTTCTGTAGGAGCGCGCCCCGCGCGCGACCCCGCCTACGCCCTTTCGCCTCCGCCAATCAGCCGGGCATCCGTTCACAGGCACACCCTTTATGATGTGCGCCCATAGGGCGAGGTCGAAGGGGCCGCGCCGTTCCAGACGATTGGAGTTTCAATGAGTGTTCATGACAGCGTCCTCGACCTGATCGGTCATACCCCGATGGTGCGCGCCCAGCGCCTGGACGCGGGCCCGTGCGAGCTCTTTCTCAAGCTTGAGAGCGCCAACCCGGGCGGATCCGTCAAGGACCGTATCGGCATGTCGATGATCGAAGGCGCCGAGCGCGCCGGCAAGATCAAGCCGGGCGACACCCTTGTGGAAGGTACCGCCGGCAATACTGGTCTCGGCCTGGCGCTGGTCGCCCAACAGAAGGGCTACCGGCTCGTGCTGGTCGTGCCGGACAAGATGAGCCGGGAAAAGATCTTCAACCTCAAGGCGATGGGTGCGGAAGTGGTGCTGACCCGTTCGGATGTCGCCAAGGGACATCCGGAGTACTACCAGGACATGGCGGAGCGCATCGCGCGCGAAACCCCGGGCGCGTACTTCATCAACCAGTTCGGCAACCCGGACAACCCGCTCGCGCACGTGCAGACGACGGGGCCGGAAATCCTCGCGCAGATGGACGGCAAGGTCGACGCCATCGTGGTCGGCTGTGGCTCGTCCGGCACCATGAGCGGCCTGACCGCCTACCTGAAAGAGCACTCGCCGAACACGCGGATCATCCTCGCGGATCCGGTGGGCTCCATCCTTGCCGAGTACATCAACGAGGGGACCCTCTCGGAGAAGTCCGGCAGCTGGATGGTCGAAGGCATCGGTGAAGATTTCCTGCCATCGATCAGCGACTTCTCGCTCGTCGAGAAGGCATTCGCCATCACCGACAAGGAAAGCTTCCTGGCCGCGCGCGAACTGCTGGCGAAGGAGGGGGTCCTCGGCGGCTCCTCCACCGGCACGCTGCTCGCCGCCGCGCTGAAATACTGCCGCGAACAGACCACGCCCAAGCGCGTGGTCACGCTGGTCTGCGATACCGGCAACAAATACCTGTCGAAGATGTACAACGACTACTGGATGCTGGATAACGGCTTCCTGGAACGCGAGCGCTACAACGACCTGCGCGATCTGATCCTGCGTCCGTATGCCCAGCGCGATACGGTCGTGATCAAGCCGGACGACATGCTCGTGACCGCTTATAACCGCATGAAGCTCTACGACGTCTCGCAGCTTCCCGTGATGGAAGGCGACCGTATCGTCGGCATCCTCGACGAATCGGACGTGCTGCTTCACGTGCATGCCGACGAGGCGAAGTTCCGCGACCCCGTGTCCACCGCGATGATCGCTTCGCCGGAAATGCTCCAGGTCCGGGAGCCGATCGAGGCACTCTTGCCCGTGTTCGAGAAGGGTCACGTGGCCATCGTCGTCGACGGCGACCAGTTCCTCGGTCTGATCACCCGGATCGACCTGCTCAATTACCTGCGCCGCAAAGTTAACTGATAAGGATTCTGAACCATGTGTGGAATCGTCGCCGCTGTCGCCCAGCGTGATATCGCACCCATTCTGATCGCGGGCCTCAAAGCCCTCGAGTATCGCGGCTACGATTCCGCGGGCATGGCCATCGCGGACGCCGGCGAGATTCGCCGGGTGCGTGCGAAGGGCAAGGTTCGCGAGATGGAAGCGCTGTACGACGCCGATCCCGTCCCCGGTGGCACCGGTATCGCACACACGCGCTGGGCCACGCACGGCGTTCCCAGCGAGAAGAACGCGCATCCGCACGTGCAGGGTCGCATCGCTATCGTGCATAACGGCATCATCGAGAACTACGCGTCGCTGCGTGAGGGTCTGAAAGCGAAGGGTCGTACCTTCCACTCCGAGACCGATACGGAAGTGATGGGCGCGGTCATCGACGAGCACGTGCAGGCCGGTAAGCCGCTGCGCGAAGCGGTTACCGCCGCTGTGCGCGAACTCGAAGGTGCGTACGCCATCGCAGTGATGAGTCTGGACGAGCCCGAGCGTATCGTCGGTGCCCGTCGCGGCTGCCCGCTGCTGGTCGGCATCGGCATCGGCGAGCACTTCCTCGGGTCGGACGCGCAGGCGCTGATCAAGGTCACCAACCGGATGATGTACCTCGAGGAAGACGACGTCGTCGAGATCACCCGTGAAACCGTCGAGGTGTTCGATCTCGACGGCAAGCGTGTCGACCGCACCGCGCACGAGAGCGAGATCAGCGCCGACTCGGTCGAGCGCGGCGAATACCGCCACTACATGCAGAAGGAGATCTTCGAGCAGCCGCGTGCCGTGGCCGACACCCTCGAAGGGCGCATCGGTCCGCACGGCGTGTTGCCCAATATCTTCGGCATCGACGCCGATCCGATCCTCGACAAGACGCGCGCCATCCATATCGTGGCCTGCGGTACGAGCTACCACGCCGGTATGGTCGCCAAGTACTGGATCGAGGAATTCGCCCGCATCCCGGTCGTCGTCGAAGTGGCCAGCGAATACCGCTACCGCGATGTCGTCGTGCCCGAGAACACGCTGTTCGTCGCCGTCTCCCAGTCGGGCGAAACCGCCGATACCCTGGCGGCGATGCGCGAGTCGCGTCGTCGCGGTTACCTGGCGACGTTCGCCATCTGCAACGTGCCCGAGTCGTCCGTGGTGCGCGAGTCCGATCTGCGTCTGATGACACGAGCGGGCCCGGAGATCGGCGTCGCCTCGACCAAGGCCTTTACCACGCAGCTGACCGCATTCGCCCTGCTTGCGCTGGATCTCGGTCGTCGTCGTGGACTCGACAACGCAAAGTACCTCGAGCACTGCAAGGAATTGCAGTCGCTGCCGCGCTATATTGAGAATGCGCTGAAAAGTGAGCCGGAGATCGTCACGATCGCCGACCACTTCGTGGCCAAGCAGCATGCGCTGTTCCTGGGGCGTGGTGCGCAGTTCCCGGTGGCACTCGAAGGCTCGCTCAAGCTGAAGGAAATCTCGTACATCCACGCCGAGGCTTATCCGGCGGGCGAACTGAAGCACGGCCCGCTGGCGCTAGTCGACGAGAATATGCCGATCGTGGCCGTGGCTCCGAACGGCCCGCTGCTGGACAAGCTGAAGTCCAATCTGCAGGAAGTCCGCGCGCGCGGCGGTGAACTGATCGTCTTCGCGGACGAACGCGCGGAACTCGATGAAGATTCGCAGGAGAACATCGCGACGGTGCGCGTCGACGGTGGTGGCGATCTGATCGCGCCGGCCGTGTTTACCATTCCGATGCAGCTGCTTGCGTACCACGTGGCTGTCATGCGCGGGACGGATGTGGATCAGCCGCGTAACCTGGCCAAGTCGGTGACCGTGGAATGAGTGACGCTTTGGACTCCATGAAGACTGCACTGATCACCGGCATCTCCGGACAAGATGGCGCCTATCTGGCTGAGCTGCTGCTCGCCAAGGGCTACCGCGTCTACGGCACCTACCGGCGCACCAGTTCGGTCAATTTCTGGCGTATTGAAGAACTGGGTATCCAGAATCACCCGAACCTTCAGCTGGTCGAGTTCGACCTGACCGATGGCGGCTCCGCGATCCGTCTGCTTCAGCAGACCGGTGCCACGGAGGTGTACAACCTGGCAGCTCAGAGCTACGTGGGTGTTTCGTTCGATCAACCCGCCACCACGGCGGCGATCACGGGCATCGGTGCGTTGCACATGCTGGAAGCCATTCGCATCATCAACCCGAAGATCCGCTTCTATCAGGCGTCGACATCGGAGATGTTCGGCAAGGTGCAGGCCGTCCCGCAACGCGAGGACACGCCGTTTTATCCGCGCAGTCCCTACGGTGTGGCCAAGCTTTACGCACACTGGATGACGGTGAACTACCGCGAGTCGTACGGCATTTTTGGTTCCAGCGGCATCCTGTTCAACCACGAGTCGCCGTTGCGCGGGCGTGAGTTCGTGACGCGCAAGATCACCGACGCCGTCGCGAAGATCAAACTCGGCAAGTTGGATGTCCTGGAACTGGGTAACCTCGATGCCCAGCGCGATTGGGGCTTCGCGAAAGAATACGTCGAGGGCATGTGGCGCATGCTGCAGGCCGACGAACCGGACACCTTCGTGCTCTCCACCAATCGCACGGTGACGGTGCGTGACTTCGTCACCCTGGCATTCACGGCCGTCGGTATCCAGATCGAATGGAGCGGCAAGGGCGAGGGCGAGACGGGCACCTGTCATGCGACGGGAAAGACGCTGGTTCGGGTCAATCCGAAGTTCTACCGTCCGGCGGAGGTCGACATGCTGATCGGTGATGCCGGCAAGGCATTCGATAAGCTTGGCTGGAAGGCCGAGACGACCCTCGAGGATCTGTGTCGCATGATGGTTGAGGCCGACCTGCGTCGGAACGAACGTGACGCCTCGTACTGACCTCCAGCCGCTCCGGGTACTGGTCACCGGTCATGCCGGCTTCACCGGCCGCTACGTAACGGCGGCCCTGACCCAGGCTGGGCATGAAGTCGTGGCCCTGACTGAGGCGCCGGACCAGCTTTCATCGTCACCTGTCGATCTGCTGGATCGTGCCGGTGTCGAGAACGCCGTTGCACTCGCTCGCCCGGACGCCGTGATCCACCTGGCGGCGATCGCCTTTGTCGCGCACGGTGATGTCGATGCGATCTATCGCACGAACGTGGTCGGTACGCGTCATCTGCTTGAGGCGTTGGCGTACTTACCGGAACGACCTCGCTCGGTTCTGCTGGCCAGTAGTGCGAATGTGTATGGCAACAATCCGGTCGAGTTGCTCGACGAATCCGTAGAGCCTGCGCCGGCCAATGACTATGCGGTCAGCAAGCTCGCTATGGAATACATGGCGAAACTCTGGACGAACCGACTGCCTATCGTCCTGGCGCGACCATTCAATTACACGGGTGTGGGCCAGTCGGAAAATTTCCTCCTTCCCAAAATCGTCGATCACTTCCGGCGCGGTGAGCGACTGATCGAGCTAGGCAATATCGACGTCGCGCGCGATTTCCAGGACGTCCGCTTCGTCGCCGACGCGTACGTCCGATTGCTTTCCGCGAACGCGGCAGGACGGACCGTGAATCTGTGCTCCGGCGTGTCGGTCTCGCTGCTGGAGGTCATCGCCATGATGCAGGAACTGGCCGGTTACGAGATCGAAGTGAAGGTCAATCCCGCCTTCGTACGCGGGAATGAAGTGGCTCGGCTGACCGGGGACAACCGTTTGTTGCGTGAACTGATTGGCTCGCTCGGCATTATCCCTCTGCGCTCGACGCTGGAGTGGATGCTCAACGACGGTCGCGCCCCCGCCTAATTCCCGATTCCTTGAGGCCAGCGGCGTCCTCGGTGAAAATGGGGCTCGATCCTTCCCGGACATGCCTCATGAAGTGCTTCAAAGCCTACGACATTCGCGGTCGGGTTCCCGACGAGCTGAATGAGGACGTCGCCTACCGGGTTGGCCGCGCGTTCGCCCGGACCGTGGGCCCCGGACAGGTTGTGGTCGGTTACGACATCCGGCTGGACAGCCCGACGCTTGCCGCCGCCGTTGTTCGTGGCCTGAACGACGAGGGGCGCGACGCGATCGATATCGGCTTGTGTGGCACGGACGAGGTCTACTTCCAGACCTTTCATCGCAACGTCGCCGGCGGGATCATGGTGACGGCGAGCCATAATCCGATCGACTACAACGGGATGAAGCTGGTTCGCGAGGGTGCTCGTCCCATCAGCGGCGACACGGGCCTGCGCGATATCGAGCGGATGGTCGAGGAAAACACGTTCGGCGAGGGTGCGACATCTCGCGGTGCCGTGGTTCATGACCACGATAAGTCCGCATACATCGCTCATTTGCTCGGCTATATCGACGTGGCGGCTTTGGCGCCGTTGAAGATCGTCGTAAATGCCGGGAATGGCGGAGCGGGAGGCATCATCGACTTGCTCGATGCGCACCTGCCTTTTGAGTTCATCCGGGTGAACCACGAACCGGACGGCACCTTCCCGAACGGTATTCCCAATCCTCTGCTTCCGGAGAATCGTGATGCGACGGCGCACGCGGTGGTGACTCATGGGGCGGATTTCGGTATCGCGTGGGACGGCGACTTCGATCGATGCTTCCTGTTCGACGCCAGCGGCACCTTCATAGAGGGCTATTACATCGTCGGCCTGCTTGCCGCACAGCTTCTGGAGAAGCATCCCGGAGCAAAGATCATCCACGATCCCCGCTTGACCTGGAACACCATCGACATGGTGACGCAAGCGGGGGGCGTACCGATCGAGAGCAAGACGGGCCATGCCTTCATCAAGGAGCGTATGCGCGCCGAGGATGCAATCTACGGCGGTGAGATGAGTGCCCATCACTATTTTCGCGAGTTCGCCTATTGCGACTCGGGGATGATTCCGTGGTTGCTCGTCGCGGAGCGGGTGTCCCGGAGTGGCGTCAGTCTCGCCCAGATGTTGGCAAAACGCATGGCGGCCTATCCCTGCAGCGGCGAGATCAACTTTGTTGTCGCGAATGCCCCCGAGACGGTCGCGCGGGTCATGGCGTTCTATGACGACATGCAGCCGGTCATCGATCGCGTGGATGGCATCAGCGCCGACTTCGGCGACTGGCGGTTCAATCTGCGGTCGTCGAATACCGAGCCGCTACTCCGTCTGAACGTGGAGGCGCGTGGCGACGCTGCACTCATGCGGTCGCGCACCGCGGAAATTTCTTCGTTGATCAGGCAATGAAAAAGGGGCCTCGCGGCCCCTCGTTCTTTACTGCGATTGAGAGGTTATCAGGCGCGCCCGTAGACGTCGTCGAACCTGACGATATCGTCTTCGCCCAGATAGGCGCCCGATTGCACTTCGATCAACTCAACCGGCACTTTGCCCGGGTTGCGCAGACGGTGGCGGCTGCCCAGTGGCAGATAGGTGCTCTGGTTCTCCGCTAGCAGGAATACCTTATCGTCGCAGGTTACTTCCGCAACGCCCTTGACCACGATCCAGTGCTCGGCACGGTGGTGGTGCATCTGCAGGCTGAGCGCGGCACCGGGCTTGACCACGATGCGTTTGACCTGAAAACGGTCGCCCGACTCCAGTGAGTCGTAGCTTCCCCAGGGGCGACGCACGACGCGGTGAAGATCATGCTCGCTGCGGCCGGCAGCCTTCAGTTGCTCGACGATCTTCTTCACGTCCTGGGAAGCATCCCGGCGCGCGACGAGCGTCGCATCCGGCGTCGTCACGACCACGACGTCCTCGAGCCCGATCGTCGCCACCAGGTGGCGATCATGCGACCGAATGAGCGATCCCTTCGTGTCGAGCGCAATGACGTCGCCTTCGAAGTGATTGCCGTCGGCATCTTTCTCGGCGGCCATCCACAATGCGTCCCATGAGCCGATATCGCTCCACCCGCAGCCGACCGGCACGACGGCCGCTCGTGCGGTCTTTTCCATGACGGCATAGTCGATGGAATCGCTGGGGGCGGCGGCGAATGCCTCTGTATCCAGGCGAATGAAGTCGAGGTCGGTGTTGGCCCTGGCGAAGGCGGCCTTCGCTGCGTCGAGCATGGCGGGAGCATGCTGCTGCAACTCGTCGAGATAGCGCGACGCCTGAAACAGGAACATGCCCGAGTTCCAGTCGTATTCTCCGCTGGCCAGATAGCCCTCAGCCACTTCGAGCTTTGGCTTCTCGACGAACTCGGCGACGCGGAAGGTATCGCCTTCGAGTCCGTCGCCACGACGGATGTAGCCGAAGCCGGTTTCCGCGCGGTCCGGCCGGATCCCGAAGGTTACCAGCCAGCCCTGTTCGGCAAGAGACCGGGCACGGGCCACCGAATTCGTGAAGGCGTCGGTGTCACCGATCAGATGGTCGGCGGGCAGGACCAGGATAAGAGAGTCCGCATCGCGTTCGATCGCCTGGAGGGCGCCGACCGCGATCGCGGGCGCCGTGTTGCGGGCCACGGGCTCGAGCAGGATGTTTGCATCGACGATGCGCAGTTCCTGCAGCTGCTCCGCGGCGAGGAAACGCTGCTCGTCGCTGGCGACCACAATCGGGGCGGCCGCATCCGGGAGCGCAGCCGCACGCAGGAGTGTCTGTTGAAACAGCGTTTCCTTGCCTGCCAGCGATAAGAACTGCTTGGGCAGGTTACGGCGCGAGATCGGCCACAGGCGCGTGCCGCTACCACCGCTGAGGATAAGAGGAATCAACATGCTTGCCTCACTGGTTCGAAAGCTGATCGAGCGTCGCGTTAAGCCCATCGTGCCAGTCGGCCAGGGGATATCCGAAGGTGGTGGCGAAACTGGCGTTGTCCAGCACCGAGTAGGCCGGGCGTTTCGCAGGCGTAGGGAACTCGCTGCTGGGGATCGCGTGAACGGTTGGCCGTTTCGCGAGCAGGCCCTTGGCAGCGGCGCCTTCGAAAATGGCGTCGGCGAACCCGTGCCATGTGGTCTGGCCCGACGCGGTCAGGTGGTACGTGCCCGTCAACGCTCTGCGTCCGGTCTCCGATGCCGCCAGATACCGGTCGATGGCGGCCAGCGTGCCCTCGACGATCAGCGTGGTCGTCGTTGGCGTGCCGCTCTGGTCGGCGACAACCCGCAGTTCGTCCCGGTCCGCGCCAAGTCGGAGCATGGTGCGGAGGAAATTGTTACCCACGGCCGAGTAGACCCACGCCGTGCGCAGGATGAGGTGAGCCGCGTCGCTGTTACGGAGTGCTTCCTCCCCCGCAAGCTTGCTCCGGCCATAGGCGCCCTGCGGACCCGTGGTCGCGTCCGGCGCGTAAGGTGTCGACGCGTCCCCGGGGAAGACGTAATCGGTCGAATAGTGGACGACCAGAGCGCCCTTACGGGCGGCCCAGTGACCGATGACGCCGAGCGCTTCACCGTTGACGCGCGTCGCGTTGGCTTCGTCGCTCTCCGCTTTGTCCACTGCCGTATAGGCGGCGGCATTGACGACGATATCGGGGCGTTCCGCAGCGAGCAGAGCTTCGAGTGCGCTGAGGTCACCCAGGTCGCCCACGACACCGCGAGCCGCGGCGACGGTCAGTACGCCGTCACGCGAGGCGGCGGCGAGCTCGCCGCGCTTCGCGAGGCCGCCCTGACTCAGGAAGGTCTGGCCAAGCTGGCCGTTGGCGCCGAGCAACAGGATCTTCACGGCCGGAACTCCGGCAGGCGGTCCTCGGCGATATCCGCCAGCAACGGCGCCTTCCTGTCCTTGTCGGAAAGGAGCGGCTCCGAGATCGGCCAGTCCACGCCAATGGCGGGATCGTCCCAGCGGACGCCGCCGTCGGCTTGCGCGTTATAAAGGTCGGTGCACTGATAGGAGAAGGTGGCGTGCTCGGAAACGACGCAAAAGCCGTGCGCGAAGCCCTCCGGGATCCAGAAGTGACGATGGTTCTCCGCCGTGAGCATGACACCGGCCCACTTGCCGAACGTGGGCGAGCCGCGACGGATGTCGACGGCCACGTCATAGACTTCGCCCTCGAGCACGCTGACCAGCTTGCCCTGGGGATTCGGCCACTGATAGTGAAGCCCGCGAAGCACGCCACGGGCCGACCGCGACACATTGGACTGAACGAAGCGGCGGTCGATGCCGGCTTCGCGGTACTTCGCTTCGTTATAGCTTTCGTAGAAGAACCCACGGCTGTCACCGAAGACCTGAGGTTCGATCACGATGCAGCCGGGCAGGGAGGTTTCGGTGAACTTCATCCGACGTAGCCTTGCTTGATCAGATTCTGGAGGTACTGGCCGTAGCCGGTCTTGGCGAGGGGCTCGGCGAGCCTGAGCAGTTGCTCGGCGTCGATCCACTTGTTGACGTAGGCGATCTCTTCCGGGCAGCAGACCTTGAGGCCCTGGCGGTTTTCGATCGTCTGGATGTATTCGCCAGCCTCCATCAACGACTCGTGCGTGCCCGTGTCCAGCCACGCATAGCCACGGCCGAGCTGCTCGAGGTGCAGCGACTGGTCGTCGAGGTAGCAACGATTGAGGTCGGTGATCTCCAGCTCGCCGCGCGGCGAAGGCCTGAGATTGGCTGCATAGTCGACCGCCCGGTTGTCGTAGAAATACAGACCGGTGACGGCATAGCTCGACTTGGGCTTGACCGGCTTCTCTTCCAGGCCAATGACCTTGCCGTTCGCATCGAATTCGGCCACGCCATAGCGTTCCGGGTCCTTCACAAAGTAACCGAACACGGTGGCACCGCTTTCGCGGGAGGCCGCACGCTTCATGCGCTCGGTCAGGCCGACACCGTAGAAGATGTTGTCGCCCAGAACCAGGCAGCTGGGATCGTTGCCGATGAAGTCCTTGCCGATGATGAACGCCTGGGCGAGGCCATCCGGAGAGGGCTGCACGGCGTAGGTGATGTTGATGCCCCACTGGCTTCCGTCGCCTAGCAGGCGCTGGAACAGCTCCTGCTCATGCGGGGTGTTGATCACCAGGACATCCCGGATGCCGGCCAGCATCAGGGTCGCCAGCGGGTAATAGATCATCGGCTTGTCATACACCGGCAGCAGCTGCTTGCTGACCGCTTTGGTGATCGGATAGAGCCGGGTGCCGGAACCGCCGGCGAGAATGATGCCCTTGGTCGTCATGAGCCGAGTCGCTCCAGCTGGTAGCTGCCGTCGAGGATGCCCTGGACCCACGGCCGGTTATCGAGATACCACTGCACCGTGGCGCGGATGCCCGATTCGAACGTGTGTTCCGGCGTCCAGCCGAGTTCGTCCTTCAGCTTGCTCGCATCAATCGCGTAGCGACGGTCGTGGCCCGGGCGGTCCCGGACAAAGGTGATGAGGCCCTCATGCGGCTTGCCGTCGGCCAGCGGGGCGACCTCGTCAAGGATCGCGCAGATGGTCTTCACGACCGCGATGTTCGCGCGCTCGGAGTTGCCGCCGACGTTGTATGTCTCACCTATGCGGCCCGCGTCGAGGACACGACGGATGGCGCTGCAGTGATCTTCTACGTAAAGCCAGTCGCGGACGTTGAGGCCATCGCCGTAGACAGGCAGGGCCTCACCGGCCAGCGCCTTCTGAATGACCAGCGGAATGAGCTTCTCCGGGAACTGGTAGGGGCCGTAGTTGTTGGAGCAGTTGGTCGTCAAGACCGGCAGGCCGTACGTGTGGTGGAAGGCGCGGACCAGGTGGTCGGACGCGGCCTTCGAGGCGGAGTAGGGCGAATTCGGTGCGTATGGCGTGGTTTCCGTGAAGAACCCTTCCGCGCCGAGCGAGCCGTAGACCTCATCGGTCGACACGTGGAGGAAGCGGAATGCCTTGCCGGCGGCTTCGTCCAGTCCGCGCCAATAGTCGCGGGTGGATTCGAGCAGGCCCAGAGTACCGACCACGTTGGTTTCGATGAAGGCGGCCGGGCCGTCGATGGAGCGGTCGACGTGGCTTTCAGCGGCGAAGTTGACGACCGCATCGGGGCGGTGTTCAGCCAGCAGGCGGGCGATCAGGTCGCGGTCGCCGATGTCGCCGTGAACGAAGACGTGGCGTTCGTCTCCCTCCAGGGAGGTGAGTGTCCGGAGATTCCCGGCATACGTCAGCTTGTCGAGATTGATGACGCGGTCGCCTGCGGCCACGGCCTGGAGCACGAAATTGGCGCCGATAAAGCCGGCGCCGCCCGTAACAAGAAGAGTTTTCATACCGTCCTTTTCATTTCGAGTCACCTAAAAGCGAACCCGGTCAGCATCGCGCCCGTTTCAAACTGTGCCGCCAGCCGTTCGCCGTAAATTCGTCTTCCGGCGTAGCGGGTTGCCAAGTGTAATATGTCCCACTGGCAGGAGCAGATCGAATGTAACTTTGACCTGAATGCCGGTTTATAAATCAAGGAAAATCAATGCCTTCCAAGAAAGTGGTGGAATTGGGCCTCGGCACGCGTGCCATCCATGCTGGCCAGAGCCCCGATCCCAGTACCGGCGCGATCATGACTCCGATCTACGCCACCTCGACCTATGTTCAGTCCAGCCCGGGCAAGCATCAGGGCTTCGAGTACTCACGCACCCAAAATCCGACGCGTATGGCATATGAGCGATGTGTCGCCGATCTGGAAGGTGGTGTCGCCGGTTTTGCATTTGCGTCCGGCCTCGCCGCGGCCGCGACCGTGCTGGACTTGCTCGACTCCGGTAGCCACGTCATCGCGATGGATGACCTATACGGTGGCTCGTACAGGCTGTTCGAGCGCGTCCGGCGCCGGAGTGCCGGTCTGGACTTCACATTCGTTGACCTCAATGACACAGCCGCCCTGAAGGCTGCAGTCAAGCCGAACACCCGGATGATCTGGGTTGAAACGCCCACGAACCCGATGCTGAAGCTCGTCGACCTTCGCGCGATCAATGCGTTCGCGAAGAAGCATGGGCTGATCGTCGTTGTGGACAACACGTTCTGCTCCCCCATGCTGCAAAGGCCTGTCGAATGGGGAGCCGATCTCGTCCTGCATTCCGCCACCAAATATCTGAACGGCCATTCCGATATCGTGGGTGGAATCGTCGTCGCCGCGAACCCGGAACTCGCGGAGCAGATGGCCTTCCTGCAGAACTCGGTTGGAGCGATCGCCGGTCCCTTCGACGCCTTTCTTGCCATGCGTGGTCTCAAAACACTACATCTGCGCATGCGGCAGCACTGCGAAAGCGCACTGGATCTGGCGAAGTGGCTCGAGGCGCATGCGCAGGTAAGCCGTGTGATCTATCCAGGCCTGAAAAGCCATGCCCAGCACGGACTGGCGCGTCGCCAGATGGACGGATTCGGAGGAATTATTTCCGTCGAGGTAAAGGGCGGTCTTAGCAAAGCTCGCCGCGTGCTCGAGCGTTGCCAACTGTTCGCTTTGGCTGAATCTCTCGGCGGCGTCGAGAGTCTGATCGAACATCCCGCGATCATGACCCATGCTTCCATTCCGCCCGCTAATCGGAAGCGCCTGGGCATCTCGGATAGCCTGATTCGCCTTTCTGTCGGCGTCGAAGACGTTGAAGACCTTCGCCACGAGCTCAGCCTGGCGCTGCGTTGACCGACACTTCTTGATTTCGATGGTGAACATGACTGCCTTTTCAACACAAATAGACGCAAAGAAGTCACCCCGACTTCGCGCGCTCCTCAATCCCTTCTCAGCTTTGCTGTGGCATCGATCACTGGTGTGGGAACTGAGTAAACGCGACGTTCTCGGCCGCTATCGCGGTGCGAGCTTTGGCTTGCTTTGGGCTCTTATCAGCCCCTTCCTGGTGCTTGGCGTGTATACCTTCGCCTTCGGCTTTGTCATGAAGAACAAGTGGCCGCAGGTCGAGGGAGGACAGACTCACTTCTCGATTATCCTTTTCGTCGCGCTGATCGTTCATGGGCTCTTTTCCGAGTGCCTCACGCGTTCTCCCTCGTTGGTCGTCTCACAGCCCAACTTCGTGAAGAAAGTAATCTTTCCCCTTCAGATTCTTCCGTGGCCGATGTTGCTTTCCGCACTCTTCCACGCGTTCATGAATCTTATGGTCTTCATGCTGCTTCGCCTATTCATGGAAGGCACAATCGCATGGACCATTATCTTCTTCCCCGTTGTGATCCTTCCGCTGGCGATGCTCTCGCTCGGTGTGGCGTGGGCCCTTGCAGCCTTAGGGGTGTACCTGCGCGATATCGGCCAGATCACGGGTGTTATGTCGACCGCGCTCCTTTTCATGTCTTCGGCGATGATCCCACTTTCCTCGGTGCCGGCCTCGTACCGCGGCTGGTTCGAGCTCAATCCGTTGACGTTTATCATCGATCAGGCCCGTGAAGTCTGCCTCTGGCAACATATGCCGGATTGGCAAGGGTTGGGAATCTACGCAGTCATCGCGCTTGCGGTGATGTACGCAGGCTATGGGTGGTTTGCTTCGACACAAAGAGGATTCGCTGATGTCCTCTGATAAGGCGATCTCTGTCGAGCAGGTCACCAAGGCCTTTCCGATCTACGACAAGCCACACCATCGCTTGATGCAGATGCTCAGTCCCGCATCGCGTAAGCATCGCTGGTTCAGGCAGTTTCATGCGCTCCGCGGCGTCTCCTTCGACGTAGGTCGTGGCGAGACCGTGGGCATTATCGGTCGCAACGGATCCGGTAAGTCCACGTTACTTCAAATTATCTGTGGGACCCTTGCTCCGTCGACGGGCTCACTTGAAGTTAAAGGCCGTGTTGCGGCACTGCTCGAGCTCGGCGCAGGATTCAATCCGGATTTTACCGGTCGCGAAAATGTGTACCTCAACGGAAGCCTGCTCGGGCTGTCGAAGGTGGAGATCGATGACCGCTTTGAAGACATTCTGTCATTCGCCGGTATCGGAGAGTTCATCGACCAGCCGGTCAAAACCTATTCCAGCGGCATGTACGTTCGCCTTGCGTTTGCCGTCGCGAGCAATGTCACACCTGACATACTTATCGTCGACGAAGCACTTGCCGTGGGCGACGCGAAGTTTCAGGCGAAGTGTTTCGCGCGCCTGAAGAACCTCCGCGACGCAGGTACTACAATTCTTTTCGTTTCGCATTCGACCGAGCAGATCGTGACTCATTGCGACCGCGCCGTCTTGCTCGACGGCGGCGTGGTTTTGTCTGATGGCGAACCGAAGATCGTTGTAAATCAGTACCTCGATCTTCTTTTCGGAGTGGATAAACCTGCTGTCGAAGCGGACGCCTTGTCCATGACGGACGAGGGAGATGGTGCTCATGATGGCTTTATGAGTTCCGAAGGCGACGAGCACTCTGATCCCTTCTCTACCCGTCCCAACTACAACGCGCACGAATACCGTTGGGGTGATCGACGCGCACTTATTCGCGATTTTTCGTTGAACGTAGGTGGCGTTCAAAACCCATCGTCGGTATCGACAGGCGATCACGCGAGCCTGGCAATTGCCATCGAGTTTGAACAGACAGTGCATCGCCCCATTCTCGGTGTCGCCATCAAAAACAAAGAGGGGGTGACAGTGTACGCCACTAACTCCGAGATGCTCGATTCGAATGAGATTCCTCTACTTGGCGAATCCGGAACTTCAGTTCGCATCGATATCAACTTCACTTGCGCAATGGGTGCGGGCGATTACTTCATATCCCTTGGTGTAGCGAGTCGTGACGGTTCGGAAGTAATTCCCCACGATCGACGCTATGACGCGATCCATATGCATGTGCTTGGATCCACATTTGTTGGATTCAGCAATTTGGAACTCCAGATGCGTCCGTCGGCCAACTGAAGAAAATATTATGAAAGAAACAATGAGAGCATCGTTGGCGGCGCGTTATGATCTTCATTCGAATCTCTGGCTCCGAAAGGGCGAGCCGGAGGCTTTTGCCTACTCTGATGGTGATGAGACCGAAAATCGGATTCACGACATTATTGCGGCGGCGGGCGATGTTTCGCTCTTTTCTCACGAACTGAAAGCCGCTCAGACGGACTGGGCATCCCGATATCATCTGAGTGCCACGCGCGCCAACCTGCTCAGGCCCCTGGCTTCCATTTTGTCCGGCTCCACGATGGAGATTGGTTCGGGTTGTGGAGCTATTTCACGCTTTCTTGGCGAGCTCGGTGGCGATGTCGTTGGTATTGAGGGGAGTCCGCGTCGGGCTGCCATCGCCGCGTCGCGATGCAGGGATCTTCCAAACGTGAACATCGTCAACGAAGTCTTTGATGACCTTGTGATCGATGAGAAATTCGACGCGGTTACCTTGATCGGCGTGCTTGAGTACTCCTCGATTTTCGGTAAGGGTACCAACCCAGCGCTTACGTGGCTCAAGAAAGCGTACGAAAGCCTCAACGACGGCGGGCATCTTGTCATTGCGATCGAGAACCAGCTGGGTCTTAAATACCTCGCGGGCATGCCTGAAGATCACCTCGCGAAGGCGATGTTCGGTATCAATGATCTCTACGGCGAAGGCACGGCGACGACGTACGGCCGCGTCGAGCTATCAGGATTGCTAGCCGAGGCCGGGTTCGGTTCTGTGGAAGTGGCCCTACCGTTTCCCGATTATAAGCTCCCAACATCGGTATTGCTTCCCCGGTCGTACGATTCCACCTACCCGTCGTTCGACGCATCCGCTTTCGCCAGACAGAGCGTGGCAGCCGACGCACAGTTGATCCATGCGCCCTTGTTTTCGCTTGGGCAGGCATGGGGTGTGGTTGGTCGAAATCACTTGCTTCCTGATCTCGCAAATTCGTTCCTCTTTGTTGCGCGAAAAGGAACAGTCCCGGCGGCGTGGGCTACATCGGGTGCTATCGCGCACCACTTTTCAACTGAGCGCTTGTCTCCCTACTGCAAGCAGGTCGATTTCGTCCCGACTGAAGCTGGCATTAATGTCAGGAAAACGAGGCTTGCGCCGGATACTCATAGTGAGCAAATGCGTCCAATATCGCTCGTTATCGCCGATGAGCCATATATTCCGGGCGCCAATCATTGCGATCGCTTTGAGCGAATCGTATCGGCGCAGGGTTGGGGGATTACCGAGGTCGCCGAGTGGCTGGGCGAGTGGCAAGAGGCACTCGATGAGCTGCTGCTGACACATGGGGTGCGAGGCCCGCACCACGTGCATTCGATGCTCCCGGATTGGGCGATCGACGCCCTTCCGCGCAATCTGATGCGGAGTGCGTCAGGTGCTTGGCACTTCATTGATCTTGAATGGGAGTGGAAGGCAGGGGTCGAGTACGGTTACCTTGCCTATCGAGCTATCACAGTTGCGATGGCATCGCTAGCGGCGATTGCCGCCCCCGCACTGAAGCGCCACCGATTTATTCGTGAGGTGATGCTCGACGTCCTGGCTGCGCGGGGTATGAGCATATCGTCCGCTGACATCGAGCGCTATGTTGAGCTCGATGGCGTCCTTAGGAAACTAGCCTTCGGCGTGAGCGCCGACTTTACATCGCGTGACTTCGGTGCGTTCGAAGTGGCGGTGATGCCCGATGTGACCTCGCTCGTGATAGATGCCGCAAGTGAGGCTCGTGCCAGCGCCTTTAGCGATCTCACCGAGGCTGGCCGAGTCGTGGAGGAGAGCGCACTTGAAAGTCTGGTTCTGCTGCGAGAGCGTGAAAACGCGGAGCTTGCTGCCGAGCTGGGCTCTCTGCGCGCCGAGCTTGCAACCGCAACCTGCGAGCGAGACGCGCAACAGCGGCGGAGCTGTGAGCTTTCTGATGAGATTGACGCCTTACGGCACGACATAGCGTTCGTGCATCACGCGCATGCCGCGACACAGCACTCGTATGTTGAGCTTCAGTCGCATTTGGCTTCCGTCTTATCGTCAAAGAGCTGGCGCTTGATGGCTCCGCTTCGCATTGCGAGACGCTCCCTGAAGCCCGGTGGACTTCGCATTGAGGCAGGGCGTGCCGCCCGTGCCGCCTTCCGCGCCATGCCTGGAAATCATGAGGGAAAGCGCCGCCTGAAGGAGTCAATCCTTAATATCATCGAGCACTTCCGTAGTGGTCGATCACGCGTCGGAGAGCCTGAAGCTGAAGAAGCTACCAGCAGCCTCCCCGCAGAGTCTGTACAGGCACGAGTTGTCTCGACTCCTGCGGCCGACGAGTACGTTTCGATCGCTGCTTCCCCGGTTCGGCCGTGGGAGATCGATGTCCGCCTGATCGCGTTCTACCTACCCCAGTTTCATCCCATCGCTGAGAATGACGCGTGGTGGGGGCGTGGCTTCACTGAATGGACCAATGTCACCAAGGCCCGGCCTCAGTACCCGGGACATCATCAGCCCCAGCTTCCGGGGGAGCTGGGGTTCTACGATCTGCGTTTGATCGACGTGATGCGTCAGCAGGTTGATCTCGCCAAGCTCTACGGTATAGCCGGATTCTGCTTTCACTACTATTGGTTCGGGGGGCGTCGTCTTCTCGAGCGGCCGGTTAATCAGTTTCTGGAAAGTGATATCGATTTCCCTTTCTGCATCTGCTGGGCAAATGAAAACTGGACGCGACGCTGGGATGGTATGGACGGTGAGATTCTCATTGGCCAGGCTCATTCTGAAGCCGACGACCTTGCCTTTATCGAAGCCTTGATTCCCCTGCTTCGTGACAAGCGCTATATCCACGTAAATGGGAAGCCGCTAATTGTGGTCTACCGTCCCTCTGTGCTGCCTGATGCGGCAGCGACAGTAGGGCGTTGGCGCAAATATTGCCGCGAGGCTGGCGTGGGCGAGATTTTCATGGGTATGGTCCAGTTCGATGTAGACGACCCTCGCACGTACGGCTTCGATGCGGCGATTGAATTCCCACCTCATAAACTGGCAAGAAATCTCCCCGCGATCAACGACGAGATCGATGGGTTGGCTTCGGATTTTGCGGGTACCGTCATTGACTACGAAGCGATCTGCGACAGAGCCGCAGAGGTCGAAGACGAAGGGTTTAATCTGTTCCGCGGTGTCTTTCCCTCGTGGGATAACGAAGCACGGAAGCCCGGCCGCGGATATCTTTTTCACGGAGCCACGCCTGAGCGCTATGGACGTTGGTTGCGCCAAGGACTCGACTTTGCGCGCAGGCATCCTGTCGAAGGCGAAAAGATCGTTTTCGTTAATGCCTGGAACGAGTGGGCCGAAGGTGCTCACCTTGAACCAGATCGTCGTTATGGTTACGCGTTTCTGCAAGCTACCCGTGATGCATTGGTAAGCGCGCATGGCGATTTAGGACCTTCCAGGCGGCTGATTCTTGTAACGCACGACGCCCATCCGCACGGCGCACAGTACCTCACATTAAATATCGCTCGAGAATTACGCGAGGTTTTTCACGTCCAGCTAGACATCGTTTGTTTAGGAGAAGGTCCTCTTATAGAGAAATTCTGTAGATTCGGGGACGTGCATCTTCTGGCCGGTCTGCCGCAGGATGGTGCGGAGGCAAAGGAACTTGTCGATCGATTGGCGGCGAAGGCCAGTCATGCCGTAGTAAATTCGACCGTTTCCGGTCTCTTCGCCGGCGCTATGGCGGATGCTGGAATTGAAATCGCGACCCTGGTTCATGAAATGCCGGGCGTCATCAGGCAATACCATGTGGAAGAGCATGCGAGAGTCATCGCGGCTGTTTCGCGTCGTGTTCTGTTTCCTTCCGAGGTTGTCCGCGACGGCTTTCTTCAGTTCGCTCAGGTTCCAGACACGGCCTCGGAGATTCGTCCGCAAGGCCTTTTTACGCGAAGCCCCTGGCGCGGAATGCGGGACCGGGCTATTCCTCGGGCGAACCTACGAGAGAAACTCGGTATTGCTTCCAGTGATCAGGTTGTTCTGTCTGTTGGCTATGCCGATCTACGCAAGGGCGCCGATCTCTTCGTCGAGGCGGCGTTGCAGATTCTAGCGTCCCGGAATGACGTTCAATTCGTTTGGGTGGGACACGCCGATGACAATCTACTGGCATCGCTGACACCGAAGATCTCGGACGCTGGCTTCTCACATAACTTTCATTTTGTGGGGATGGACTTTAATACGGCGGACTATTACGCCGGAGCTGATCTCTACGTCCTTGCATCACGAGAGGATCCGTTTCCTTCCGTCGTGCTTGAGGCGCTTTCTGTAGGACTTCCGGTGGTGGCGTTCGCTTCCTCGGGAGGAGCAAGAGACGTTCTGAGTCGTGGATGCGGATTGTTGGTCCACGAGCAGACATCGGGCTCATTGGCTTCCACTGTAGCGAATGTACTCCTGGACGGTAAGCTTCTTAAGCGCCTCGGTGACGTTGGAATGCATTTGGTCGCAACCGAATTCTCGTTTCGACGGTACGTATTTACCTTGCTGGACGCATGCGGATTGCCTGTTCCAAAGGTTAGTGCGGTCGTTCCGAACTATAACTACGCGCATCTTCTAGGCGAGCGGCTTCGTTCGATCGACGCCCAGACGCTACCTGTCTATGAGTTGATCGTGCTCGACGATGGTTCGACGGACGGCAGCATAGATGCTCTGGACCGACTGCGTCCGACCCTGGACACCGAATTTGTTGTCGTTGCCAATACGATTAATAGCGGCTCCGTCTTTCGCCAATGGATGCGTGGCGCCCAGCTCGCGCAGGGTGAGTATCTCTGGATCGCGGAGGCAGATGATGCGTGCGAGCCGAGATTCCTTCAGGAAGTCCTGCCGGTGATGATCAGTGACCCGGGCGTCGTCCTCTCCTTTTCTCAGTCCCGGCAGATTGATGATGGAGGTCATGTGATAGCGGACGACTACCTTGGGTATACGAACGACGTCGACGGTCATCGATGGCGAGCCGATTATGTCAATGATGGGGCGGATGAAATTGCCACTGCGCTGTCAATCAAGAACACCATTCCAAACGTAAGCGCCGTGGTTTTCCGTACGACAGCGGTGCGGCAGGTGCTCGAGCAGGAGATTGAAGACATTGCGTCTTTCAGGATCGCTGGGGATTGGCTCACCTACATGCTGGTCGCCTCTGGAGGACGCGTCGCGTTCACGGCGAAGGCTCTGAACCACCATCGACGGCATGCCGCAAGCATAACGCTCGGGTCGGATCAACTGCCGCACCTCCAAGAAATTCTCAGGGTGCAAGAGATAGCCCGAAGCCGTTTCGATGTTCCCGTTGGGCAAGCCGAGCGTGCATGGCAGTACGCAGAGGGGCTGTATCAGCAGTTTGGCATGGCATCTCCAGCCAGCCCTACCTTAGGGGCTCGACCTGACTTGGCGCACTTCCGTCCCTGAGTGGCGGGATGCTCGCTACCCTAGGCTAGTACTAGGGTGGCGGGTAGTCATGGGTATACTTCGCAAGAAGTTATTTGGAGTCGCGCACGTGGTTGTATTGGTTATTGGTGGAAACGGGTTTATCGGGTCGCGCCTGACCGAGCGGCTGCGTGGGCGGGGAGTGGATGTTCGCATTTTGGATGCGGGCATCCCTCGACCTGATTTTGACTGGCAGGGAATCGACTATCGCAGGGGATCACTAGCGGAGCGCGGGGCGATTCTTGAGTCGCTAAATGGTGTGAATGTGGTGGTGCACTGTGCCAGCAGTACCGTGCCCAGTACTTCAAATCTCGATCCTGTTGGCGATGTCCAACAAAATCTTGTCGGGGCCATCAATGTTCTGGAGGCCATGCGCCAAGTTGGCGTCGGCCGCATCGTTTACCTTTCATCTGGGGGCACGGTCTACGGCGATCCCATAGAGGAGCCGATTCCAGAAAGCCACGAGCTAAATCCGATCTCATCTTATGGCGTCGTCAAGGTTGCTATCGAGAAGTATCTGTCGATGTATCGCTCCTTGTATGGGATCCAATCAGTCATTCTCAGGCCGTCCAATCCGTATGGCCCGGGTCAGCTATCCACAGGAGTCCAAGGCCTTATTGCTTCCTTTCTTGGTAAAATCTTGGCGGGCGAGACCCTTCCCATCTGGGGAGATGGCGAGATAGTCAGAGACTATCTCTACATAGACGATCTCATCGACATGCTTTGCCTCGCGGTCCTGCGCTGTGAAACGGGGATCTTCAACGTTGGGAGCGGTCAAGGACAGTCGGTAAACGATATCGTCGCCGCGATAGCCTCGGCGACGGGCTTCATGCCCGAGATCGTTCGCATGGAGGCGCGAAGCTTTGACGTAAAAAGAGTTGTACTGGACGTGTCTCGTGCCCGCGACGTATTTGGCTGGACGCCGCGCACGACCCTGTCAGATGGAATTCAGTTGGCCTGGAAGTGGCTGAAGCAAAGTCGCGCGCCGGAGTAGGCACGCGCTACGAGTGGGGCGGCCGTGCGTACGCGCAGGTTTTCTTTGGGGAAGAACAGGTGAAGAAATGAATCGGCTGTCCGTGGCAGAGGCACAAAGGATCGAGTTGGACAGCGTGGAAGAGCGCGTTGTCACATCGCGTCCCCGTCTTGACTTTTTGGACGCCCTGCGCGGGCTGGCTGCCAGTTACGTCGTGCTGTACCACATGGTGCTGCTGCCGATGCCGAACCTCCCAGTCCCACCTTGGCTGGCGGCGTTTGCCGGAAATGGCGGCTCCGGCGTGACGTTGTTTTTTGTTGCGAGCACTTTCTCACTGTTCTACACCATGCCGTCGCGGTTGAAGGAGCCAACGCCCCGCATCAGCTTTTACTTGCACAGGCTGTTTCGAATAGCGCCGCTTTTCTACGCAGTGGTTTTGGCTTCAATGCTGCGAGACTATCTCGTGTTCGGCGTCTCTCATTCAGGCTGGGAAGTTGCCGGAATGGTCACCTTCATCTTTAATCTTATCCCTGGACATCAGGAGAGCTTTGTGTGGGCAGGATGGACGATCGGCGTCGAAATGCTGTTCTACGCCGCGTTTCCTGCGATTTACGCGCGCGTGCGAACCATCTACGGGGCGATCGCCTTCTTCCTGGTGACTCTCATCGCCTGGAACGTCGTTATTGTTTTTCTGCCAATGGTCCCCCTTAGCGACGTGCAGCGCGCCTCGGTCCTTCAGTGGTTCGTATTGCGCCATCTCCCGATATTTGCCATCGGAGGCATCTGCTTCTATGCCCTCCAAACGCATTTGAAGTCAGGTTCACGTTCTCAATCTCAAGCCTCCTTAGGTGCCATGCTTGTGTTGCTTGCTATGTTTCTATACATGGCGCTTCTTTCATCCTGGCTACCGAATATATTCGGCGCTCAATACTACTGGCAGGGCGTTGTTTATGGTTTGGCCGTATGTGGACTTTGTCTCTGGCCATGGTCACTGCTTGTGAACAGGTTGACTATGTTTTTGGGAAAGATCAGCTACTCGCTTTACCTTATTCATCCCACGGTCATCTACTTCTTAACCCCTGCGTACCGTAATATCTACTCGCACGTACCTAGGGCGTCGCTTGCTCTCGCTGCTTGTCTCGCATTGACTCTGGCGGTCGCTAGTCTTATTTCCTACGTTACTTATCGATTGGTCGAAGAGCCTTCCATCAAGGTGGGCAGGCGGCTGTATGCGCGATTCAGAAATCAGCAATCGCCGAAGGCGTCCGCCGCATGAAGGAATTTCGCATCGACTTTCACCCTGGAACAGTGCCTTCAGGTGAAGAGTTACTACCGCATCATCTTTGCCCGGCTTCTGATCTCACATGAACATCACTTCAAGTCAAGGCTTCGACTCATCGCAGCCTCACGTCCGTCGATTCATTACTGCGATCCTGTTCGCCTGGTTTGCGATTTCGGCGTACGGCATCTGGGCATATGCCAGCCGTGAAACCGAGCCTCCGGTTTTTGATGCATTGTCGTACGTTCAGAAGGCGCAAGCGTTCTGGGCCGCAGTCGGCTCCGGCCATCTTTTTAATCCATTCAATCTCGAACCACCTATCCGTCCGTTCGGCACAGTTTTCTTCACGCATCCGTACGGATTTACGGAAGACTTCAGACCGTTCTATTTTCTTTCGGAATTTCTGCCGGGAGTGATTCTCGTGCTCTCGCTGGCTATCGTGGCCGGGCGCAACGCATGGCGTAATGCACGCGAGACGTGGTTCGTCGGCATAGTTCTGATCGTCGCAGGAAGCCTCCCGTCGTATTATCAGTTCGCGTCGGCCGAAGGCGTGCCCATCATGGGTACGTGGGGCTTCGTCGACACGCTATTTGGTGCACTCGGCGCTCTCGCGATGGCATTTGCGACTCGTGCGAAGCCGAGTTCCTGGATGCGCGACACGTTTGTTTCCGCGTCGTTGGCCGTTCTGACCATTCTCGTTAAGCCCGCTGGGCTAACTCTTATGTTGCTGATAGCTGGCTCCTGGGGGCTTATGGGATTGGGCGCCACGCTGAGGCGTAATTTGGCGCGCGCGGCCCTGCTTAAGGGCATATCGGTATACCTCGTTATTTACGGGTCCACAGCGCTGGTTTTGTATCACTCCGCGTATTTCTCAAAGGAGAACTACCTTTACGGTCTCAGTAGCATGAAGCTGCTGCATGCTGCACAGGTCACCTCTCCCACGGTGAGCCAGATCTTTGCGAAGCTCCATCTCGCATTCGGCGTACCGTTGACCATCATTCTGATTGCGGCTGTAGGATTTACCGTCTGGCAGCGCCAATGGGAGCGGCTATGCGTTGCGCTCGTTTGCCTGGCTGGAGGGTTCTGGCTGTGGTTGGGCCAAACCAATATCGAGCACGTCCGATACTTTTTCCCCTTTCCGGTCATGGCGCTTACGGCGGCGCTACCAGCATTGACGCATTCTTCCGCTAGGTTTCCAAGGCTGGTCACTGCAGGCAGTGCACTTCTTCTGGTACCAACCGTTATCATTGCTTGGCTTCTGCTCAGCGCAAATCCGTCACCGCGCCTCGAAAGAATCGTCGGCACAAATCTTTCAACAAATCTCCATGCCGCTGAGGTCGCGCAGGGGCGGGCACTTGCATCCATTCTTGCGGCAGATCCTTCGCATAGTAGTATCGTGTATTACTGCGGCGTTGCTCCGAAGGTGAAGGCATTCGAGGCGGTGATGGATTGGAATCGCGTCCTGGGCTTGAAGGGCGGAAACTCTAACCCCGCGCTGCCGATCGACTGGGTGCGCGAGCACGCTTATCGTCTAGATGAGGTGATACGGGCGAAATACGTTGTCTTCGAGCCCTACGAACACCCAGATCAGGCCTCTGCCAGCCTGCCGGTGGCGGATGACTTCGACAAGGAGCAGGTAGTCGTCCGCGCATGGTTATCTTCGTTGAATGAGGCGTCGGGTGTTCGGATTATTTCCGATGACGGTGTTCGGGTCTTGGAGATCGTGGATCCGATGAAGGTGGCGGCGGCAGCTTCTCGTGATCTGCTTCCGCATCACATTTTCCGACAAGTGTTCCTCGATGGATTTACCGAGCGTAGCTTCCTCTCTCCGACCGAAGCGCAAGGGTTGCCTGGGAACAGGCTAGCTGCGCCCCTCGAGCTGCGCTGGGACGGGCAGGTGGTGGCTTTGATGGACGCTGTTCTGGTAAGTGCGAACACGGACGGCACAAGGTTGTTTGACATTTACATTCATCAACAAAAAGCGTTGCCAGAGCCCGGTTCGGGCTGGACGGTGTTCGTGCATGCGATGGATGATGCAGGTGAAATTGAGCAGGCGTACGTGTTCTATAAAGATTCGCTGTTGTCCCCCAGCGGCGACGTTCACTATCGTTTGTCCTTACCTGTGACTTCTAGGTCACCAGTCCGGTATGCCGTGGGCATCTTCCGCCACGGAGTTGGCCGTGAAGATAGCTTCCTTACCAGCGAGGGCGGTGACTGGGACGGGCGCCGCCATGTCCTCTGAAGAAGAGCCGACGCATGGGCATTGGATCGTTGAGCGGTGCCCTCGTGCGCTCAGGCGTTTCTTGCGCAGAAGACCAATGTGGCTCGTTGAGGTTGTCCTTTTTTTGGCGGTCGGGGGGGCGCAGCTCACGCTCGACTGGATTGTCTACGTTGTACTTTCCTACGGAACGTTGCCTGTGGCCGTCGCGAACATAATCGCGCGCATGAGTGGCGCATCCCTGGGCTTCTGGTTGAATCGAAAAGTAACATTTCCGGGCGCTGATGGTCGCGTTGGGCGAAGTCATTTCTTGCGTTTTTCAGCATTTTGGGTTGTCGCGACCTTCTTCAGTACCGCGATCCTCGAAGCTGCTAGATGGCACTATGGTCTTGAGGCTTCGTGGTTGGTTAAACCCGCGATTGAAGCCGTACTGGCTGTAGCGAGTTACCTGATCTCCAAATATTGGATTTATCGATGACAGCGACCCATGTTGTGCCAATCGCGAAAGCTGCTGGCCTCGAAGATATCCGGGTAGCGGTCGTAATCCCTGCCTATAAGGTTTCGCGGCACATCGTTGATGTGGTGAGATCAGTGCTTCCATACTGCGATCACGTGTTCGTGATCGATGATTGTTGTCCGGAGGGCTCCGGGAAACTCGTTGAGTCAACTTTCGTGGATCCCCGTGTCGTGGTGCTTTTTAACGAGCAGAACGCGGGCGTGGGTGGTGCCGTTATGAACGGGTACCGCGCCGCCGTGGCTGCAGGAGTCGACGTTATCGTAAAAGTCGATGGTGATGGGCAGATGGATGCCTCACTTCTTCCCGAGTTTGCCTTGCCGATTGCGCGAGGCGAGGCTGACTACACGAAGGGAAACCGTTTCTTCGATTTGAAGAACATTGGCGCGATGCCGCCAATGCGGATATTCGGGAACGCCGCACTCTCGTTTATGGCGAAGCTATCGACGGGATATTGGGATATCTTTGATCCGACGAACGGCTATACGGCTATACATTCCGACGTCGCGCGCCAGCTGCCCTATGATCGTATAAGCCAACGGTATTTTTTTGAAACGGATCTCATGTTTCGCCTGAATACATTGCGGGCGGCTGTAGTCGATATTCCGATGGATGCGAAATATGGCGACGAGGTCAGCAATCTGCATATTCGCCGTATCTTGGGCGAATTCTTGTTTAAACACGCGAAGAATTTCTTTAAGCGTATTTTTTATAACTATTTTCTTCGTGACGTGTCACTTGCTTCGGTCGAGCTGGTTCTTTCCATGATCCTGCTCGTTTTTGCGGCGATTTTTGGTGGTGGCCATTGGGTTTCGTCCGCATCTGGCGGTCGAGCGACCCCTGTTGGCACCATTATGATCACGGCAGTCAGTCTCATCTGGGGGCTTCAGCTTCTACTGGCTTTCATTGGGTACGATATTTCAACGGTTCCCCGCCGGGCTATTCATAAGCGAGTTCGACGAAACTAAATACGTTCATCGTTTCATGATCACGAAGACCTCGTTGAACTCGGCTTCTATGCCCTTATCGCGGTCGATCGTGTTGTACGTTACGACGGGAGAATTTACCCAGTTGCTTGCGACGCGCTCAAATTCGGAGCCGTAATCCCAGGTAACTAAAGCCCTTCCGTCACCTACTGGGCTGCCGTGGTATTCCTCCGGAAGAAAGTGCTCGATGTCGCCGGACGGGCGCAATACGGCGCGGCAGCGCGACTTTGCAAGATCGGGATGTTTGGGTGCAGTGAATATGTGCGCCCCACCGGGCTTGAGGGTTCGTTGAATTTCTCGAAGTGCCAAATCGGGTCGGAATACGTGCTGAAGAACATCCTGTGTGGACAAAAAGATCAAGACTGCGGTCCTTCAGCGTAAGCTTTTCGATGTTCTCGCACCTGACACCGTCCTTTACCGACCCTAGGGGCACGCCGGGCAGATATTGAGAGGACTCGTAACGTTTGCTGTGATGCACCAGCATGGGAGGGGCAGGCGATGACTCGTTCAGACGCTGCTTTCGCCAGCGAGGATAGAGGAAATCGAGTACGGTGATTAAATGCCGCTGCCGCGGAATTGAACCGCATCGGTCACATCTGTAATCCTCGCGCAACCATGTACCGTGCACCGTAAAGTTGGTCGCGGAGCGACAGCATGGGCAGTAACCTTCGTGTGATCGCAGCGTTTCGCCAATCGACGACATAAATAACTCCCTGTAAGAATCAAAGGCGATGCCTAATGATTTTCACGGGAACATAGCGCAGCGCTGCATTTGGAATCCGCCACGGCGCCAAGGCGAGCGGTCTATGAGGCGAGATCCCGATGTGGGAGCTACGTGGCTGTACGGCTACGGTCGCGGCCAAGGAGTCGCTCGTGAGCGTTCAGCCCACGAGCGCAGGAAGAATACAGGCGATCTGTCTATCTATAATCGGACGACGCACGACGCACGACGCGATGTCCGTGCGAATGTCGGCGGCCGCAACGGTGATTCGTCCGACCTTCAACCCATAAGGCCTACTAAAGAGCAGCCTCCAGTTCCGGCAAGATCTTGAATAGATCCCCGACAAGGCCGATATCCGCGATCTCAAAGATCGGCGCCTCACCGTCCTTATTGATGGCGACGATCGTGCCTGCGTCCTTGATGCCCGTCAGATGCTGGATGGCACCCGAGATACCAATGGCGATGTAAAGCTCCGGAGCGATGATCTTGCCAGTCTGCCCGACCTGCATTTCATTTGGCACGTAGCCTGCGTCAACCGCCGCACGCGACGCACCCACGCCCGCACCGATCTTGTCGGCGAACTTATAGATGATGTCGAAGTTTTCCTTCGAACCCACGCCGCGTCCGCCCGATACGACCTTCGGTGCGCCCTGCAGATCGGGGCGGTCGCTCTTGCCCTGCTGCAGGTTCACGAAGCGGGTGTGCGAGGGCAGGGCAGCATCGATTGTCAGGGCCTCGATGGGAGCCGAGCCGCTGGAGGCAGCGGCCGGCCACGAGGCCGTGCGGATCGTTGCGACGACCGTCGAGGCCGCGTCCACTTCGACGGTGACGATGGCGTTGCCGGCGTAGATCGGGCGCTTGAAGCTGTGCGGGCCCTCGACGGTCATGACGTCGCTGACCTGCGAGACGCCCAGCAAAGCCGCCACGCGGGGGGCGAGGTCCTTACCGAAGGTGGTCGAGGGGACGAACACATGGCTGTAGCCTGCCGCCGCTTTAGCAATCTGCGGAGCAAGGATGGCTGCCAGGGCATGGGCATTCTCGGCGCGAGCGACAGTCAGTACCTTGCTCACGCCGTCGATCTTCGCGGCTTCCGCGGCGATGGCATCCGGAGCGTCGGACAGCACGATGACGTCGATGGCTTCCGGCTTGACGGCCGAGGCGGCGCTGACCGCACGTGCAGTGGCACCGTTGAGCTTGCCGTCGAGGTGTTCAGCGATAACGAGGATCTTGGACATATCGATTCTCCGGTCGGCTGCTTTACAGCAGGCCCTTCTGCTTGAGGGCCGCGACGAGCTCGGCGGCGTCCTTCACCATCACGCCCTTGCTGCGCTTGGGCGGGGCGGCATAGTGAGTGGTCTTGATGTGGTCTGCTGCGTCGACGCCCAGGGAGCCCAGTTCGATCACATCGATCGGCTTGGACTTGGCCTTCATGATGTCCGGCAGCTTGATGAAGCGCGGTTCGTTGAGACGCAGGTCCGTCGTGATCACGGCGGGCAGGTCGGCTTCGATCGTCTCGAGGCCGGCATCGACCTCGCGGGTGACCGTGGCCTTTCCGTCAGCGATCTCTACCTTGCCAGCGAAGGTGGCCTGCGGGCGGTCCCACAGGGCCGCCAGCATCTGGCCGGTCTGATTGGCATCGTCGTCGATGGCCTGCTTGCCCAGGATCACCAGACCCGGCTGTTCCTTTTCGATCAGCTTCAGGAAGGTACGGGCGGCGGTAAGCGGGGAGACCGCGTCCGAAGTCTGGACGTGGATCGCCCGGTTGGCGCCCATGGCCAGGCCGTTACGCAGGTGGGCAGTCAGGTCGGCCGGGCCGATGCCGACGACGATGACTTCCTCGGCCACGCCCTTCTCGCGAAGGCGCAGGGCCTCTTCCAGCGCGATATCGTCGAACGGGTTGGCGGAGAGCTTGACGCCGTCCGTCACCACGCCCGTGCCATCGGGCTTAACCTGAATGCGGACGTTGTAGTCCACGACGCGCTTGTAGCCGACAAGAATCTTCATTCGGGGTTCCTGTGAAATCGCCTGGAAGGCTGGTTCCAGGCGTGGGTTGGATGCACATTCTAGTCCGGGGAGAGATATACCGCAGGAGTTTGCGCCTACGCTTTTTTGGCGTAGGCATACGGCCCTTCCGGTTCCGGCTCGCCAATAAGCGACGCGACTGTCGTTTGCCTATAGCCAGATTGCAGTGCGGACAGGGAAACGACGCGTTCGACAGCGTGAGCCATGGTGCCGTCCACTTGCCCGCTTTCAGATTCGAATTCCGCCTCCGAAAGGGGCGCGTCAATGAGACTAGTCAGGGCAGAGAGGCGGCACCAGAACATGCTGCCTGCCACGAAGGAGTCCTCTTCGGTTTTCGGCTGATTTATGCCCATGAGTGCGCAAAGGTAAGCCACGTTGGCTGCATTCATGCCCCAATAGAAACTCAATGGCTGAACGTGTCCTTCGGGAGCGACGACGCCTAGTATTTTGTCATCGGCGAATGCGCGGACAACGGCATGTGCCCGACTCGGCGATGCAAGGCGTTCCAGCAGTTCCGAGCGCCACGCACTCCCGTCCTGCCGGTGGGTCGACCGCTTAGTGTGCAGTTTGAGTACAACATCTTCGCCTTCGTCAAGCAGTCGCGTGGCTAGCCGCAGGAAGGGCAGAATGTCTCGCCCCCGGTTCGGGGAGACGACAAATTCTGCGTCCAGCCCGAGCCTCGTCGCCTCGCGCCGTACAGCGCTCTCCCGTTCCGTAGGAACAGTCAAGATGATCCGAAAGGAAAGCCCGGTCTCGCGAAGAACCGTGATGATCTCCTCGAGAAGCTCCTGGTACCAGACGTGAATCACTGCACAAGGACGGCTTGTCCGGGGCATTGGTGGAGACATGGCCCGGCGCAGCGCTTCAAGCCATGCAAATCCGAACCTCGCATCGGGTTCCAGAATGGCGCCCTCGGCCCACTCGTTCCATGCATTGACAAAGACAAGGGGGGCTGTGGGAGAACGCCGGCGCGCAGTACTTATCGCGGAGCGCGCCCAGTCTGAGAAAGCGCGGGGCGTCGCACGAACGAAGCTGAAGCCCTTGCCGCTCTTCCGCGCCTCGTTGTCCCAGCCTGGATTGATGCAGGGATACAGTCGGTACGACGGGTCCGGAGCCTCCATGGCCTTGGTCGCGAGATCACGCCAGTCGAATATATGTCCCTGATAATCGGCATTGATCAGACGAAACTGCCCTGTCACGGGCGTGAGATTTGCCTGGTTCGGAGGAAATGCTACTGCAGCGTCAAAGCCGATAGCCTCTGGAGGCATCCGGTCAAAGCTCTGGGCATATGCGAGATGAATCTCACCGACGCCATTGTTGCGGCACCATTCGCGCCAGCGCTTCGCGGTAGCGGCCGCATCTGCGAAAAGGCCCGGGCGGTAGACGAGAAGTATTGGCTTCCCGTCCACTCGAAGATAGCGAGGATCTTTCAGGTAGACCGATATGTACTCGATAAATGCCAGATCGTCCTCATCGCTGTGCTCCTGGCCGATGAGGATGTCGTCCTCGAGCCCATCCCAGCGTCGCGACCAGTTCTCGTTAGCCCAGCAGAGACATAGCGGCAGGTCGAGCGTAGGGTCGTCCAGCCACTGGCGGAGTGGCCGCTCAAGCAATGTTTTACCTGCAAACCAGTAAAAGTACATGCAGAAGGCCGCCACGCCGTACTCTCGAGCGAACTGCATCTGCTTGCGCATGACATCGGGCACTCGCAAGTCGTAATACCCGAGATCCGCAGGAACTCGCGGCTGCAGTTGCCCTTCAAATTGTGGGAGAGCTCGGCCAACGTTCCGCCATTCCGTGAACCCGGCACCCCACCAGTGATCGTTCTCAGGAATGGGATGAAACTGAGGCAAATAAAACGCAACTATCGTTGCGGGCAGGGTCGGTGGCAGTGGCTCGACGTTGCGGCTCTGAAACGTCACTGCGCGATGGGCCGCCTGATCAAATGGTCGGCGGGTAGTCGCATGCCCTTCATCGTGGGGAGCGAGACCTTGGTGTGACGGCGCAAGAATGCCCAGCGTGCGTATGAACCATACGCGCATGCGAATGCGTGTCGATTCATTCAGGGGGATCGCGCGGAAGATTGCACGTAAGCTTCGGAAAATGACGGTCCTGACCAACTTGGATTTTTCCATGTGTCACTTAAGAGGTAGCGGCGACCGGCTTGAGACGATTCGGTCGGACCAGTTCTGAATTGTAGCTGGGCTTGACGCAGATTGCGCAGGCGCACCATGTCCGGAAGTCGGTCGAAATCTGAGATGATTCAAAGGTATCCTGTTAAGGCGTTAACGGTCGATGAGTCTCTCCGCTGCCCCAAAGGGACGTCCGCTGAAAACCAGCGTCGTCGTTTGCACTTACAACGGTCAGGCCTACGTTGCCGAGCAGCTGAATAGCCTTCTCGCTCAGAGTCGCACTCCTGATGAGATTGTAATCGGGGACGACGCGTCTGATGATGAGACCTGGTCGCTCGTCTGCGACTTTGTTGCTCGGGCGGAAGGTCGCGGTATCACAGCTATTGCGTTTCGGAACGCACGCCGGGTCGGTTACGTAGAGAATTTTTCGCGAACGTTGCGCTCGGCGGTGGGAGATGTGATCTTCCTTTGCGATCAGGATGATGTCTGGCACGCCGACAAAGTCGCCGTCATGACGGCGTCGTTCGAGCACGATCCGGCGTTGCTGTTTGCGCATTCAGACGCAAGGCTGGTAGATCAGGGAGGGGGCTATCTGGGACATTGTTTGTTTTATGCGCTGGAAGTGACAAAACGTGAACTCGATGGTATCGATTCCGGAGGAGCGTTTGAGGTCTATCTGCGCCGCAACCTCGCGACAGGCGCCGCGTCAGCATTTCGCCGCTCGCTTCTGACGATGGCGCAGCCGCTTCCCCAAGAGTGGGTTCATGATGCTTGGTTGGTCGTAGTTGCTGCAGCTACCGGGCGAGTATCCATTGTCGCCGATTGCCTTATTGACTATCGGCAGCACCCGAAAAACCAGATTGGGGTGGCACGGCGCAGCGTGAAACAGCGGGTAAGCGACCTATTCAGAGCGCGTAATGAGACCATCACAAATACCGCAGATCGGCTGGGTGTCCTCATCGCACGCTTCGAGGAGGTGGATGCCTCGAATGAGCATATCGACAGTGTTCGCTCCATGCGCGACCATCTGCGTCGGCGCCTCGTTATCGGCACTCAATCCCTCTGGCACCGCGTCCCCAGTGTCATCCAAGAGTGGTCCACCGGCCGCTACACCCGCTTCGGCACCGGTATCCGCTCCGCCCTGCGCGACCTTCTGAGAATCGGCTGATGTCCGCCACCACCCCCCACATCGCCATCCTCCTCGCCACCTACCACGGCGCCCACCACCTCCCCGAACAACTCGACTCCATCATCGCCCAGACCCACACCGACTGGACGATCCACGTCTCCGATGACGGCTCGACCGACGACACGCTGGCCATCCTGCTGACCTATCGCGAACGCCTCGGCGCCGACCGCATGGTTCTGTGGCAAGGCCCGCGCGCTGGCTACTCGCGTAATTTCATGTCGATGCTTCACCGCGAAGGTATCGATGGCGACTACGTGGCCTTCAGCGACCAGGACGACATCTGGGATATGGACAAGCTCGAAAAAGCGCTCGCCGCGATCGTCGCGGCAGGGCAGGAGCAGGCGGCTCTCTACGGCGGCAGGTCCCGCCTCGTCGATGAGGCGGGCAAGCCCTTCGGCATGTCGCCGCTGTTCGCCCGGCGTCCATCCTTCGCCAATGCGCTGGTACAGAGTCTGGCCGGTGGCAACACCATGCTGATCAACCGGCGTGCCCGTGCGCTCATGTGCCGCGCGCCGGAGACAGCGAAGGTCGTCTCGCACGACTGGTGGGCGTATCTGGTCGTCTCAGGCGCGGGTGGCCTGGTCGTCTACGACCGCGAGCCGACCATCGGCTATCGCCAGCACGCCGAAAACATCATCGGTTCCAACGCGGGCTTCGGCGCACGGCTGCGCCGCATGGCCGACATGGTCGGTGGCCGCCATCGCGAGTGGAACGACTTCAATGTCGAACTGCTGGCAGGAATGCGCGACGATCTCAGCGATGAGAATCGCCAGCGCTTCGATCGCTTCGTCGCCGGTCGGTCGGGTTGGCTGTTGCCACGCGCGTGGAACTTCGCCCGTGCGGGGCTCTATCGCCAGACCGCCATCGGCAACGCGGGCCTCGTGCTGGCCGCGTTGCTCGGTCGCCTCTGATCGTCAGAGATTCTGATAATTCGGCCCGGACCCGCCCTCAGGCGTCACCCAGGTAATGATCTGATACGGGTCCTTGATATCGCACGTCTTGCAATGCACGCAGTTCGCCGAATTGATCTGCAGCCGCCTGCCGCCCTCATCCTGCACCATCTCGTAAACCCCCGCCGGGCAGAACTTCTCGCACGGATTGCCATACTCGGTCGTGCACCGGTCGATGCAGATCGAGGTGTCGGCCACCTTCAGATGCACCGGCTGGTCCTCATCGTGCTCGGTCGCCGCGAAATACACGCTGGCGAGCCGGTCTCGCGGTGCCAGTGTGCGGTCGACGTAGTCCTTCTTCGGGGTCTCGTACTGGCCGAGCTTGCCCAGCGACGACCAGTCCGCGTGGTTCTTCAGCGTCCACGGCGAGCGGCCGCCGGTCACGGTTTCCCACGCGGCGTTGATCAGGCCGAACCACAGACCCTTGTTGAAGCCGGGGCGGATGTTGCGCACCTTCTTCAGTTCGGCGACGACCGCCGAGCCACGCAACGCCGCATCCCAGCCGGCCGGCGAGAGCTGCGACGCCACGAGATGTTCCGCGGCCAGCATGCCCGAGGCGATCGCCTGATGCGTGCCCTTGATCTTGGGCACGTTGACCAGACCGGCGGAGTCGCCGATGAGGATCGCGCCCGGCATCTCCACCTTCGGCAGGGACTGCGCGCCGCCTTCGACGATGGCACGCGCGCCGGCGGAAACGATCGTGCCGCCCTCGAGCAGGCCCTTCACGTTCTGGTGGTGCTTGAACTGCTGGAACGCCTCGAACGGCGAGAATTTGGGGTCGGGATAATCGAGGCCGACGACAAAGCCGATGGCCACGCGATCGTTGTCGAGGTGATAGAGGAAGCTGCCGCCGTAGGTGTCGTTGGCGAGCGGCCAGCCGGCGGTGTGCGCCACCTTGCCGGCTTCGCCGCGGCCGGGCTGCAGCTGCCAGAGCTCCTTGATGCCGATGCCGTAGGTCTGCGGGTCGCTGTCCTTATCGAGGTCGAAGTGCCTGATCAGCGCCTTGCTGATGTGTCCGCGGCAGCCTTCGGCCAGCACGGTGACCTTCGCGCGGATGTCGATGCCTTCGGTATAGCCGGGTTTGTGCGTGCCATCGCGTGCCACGCCCATGTCGCCGATGCGCACGCCGTTCACCGCGCCGCTCTCGTCGAACAGCGCCTCGGCGGCCGCATAGCCGGGAAAGACGTCAACGCCCAGCGCTTCCGCCTGAGGCGCCAGCCACGCGCAGAGTGCGCCGAGGCTGACGATGACGTTGCCGTGGTTGTTCATCTGCGGCGGCGTCACCGGCAGCTTGCTGCCCGAGGCGTGGTCGCGCAGCAGCCAGAACTCGTCCTTCGTCACCGGCACGCAGACCGGCGGGGGCGCCTTGCGCCATTCCGGCAGCAGGCGGTCGAGGGGCGCCGTCTCGATCACCGCGCCGGAGAGAATCTGCGCGCCGATCGTGGATGCCTTCTCGATCACGCAGACGGTGATCTCCGGGTTGAGTTGTTTCGTACGCATCGCGAACGCGAGACCGGCGGGGCCGGCCCCGACGACGACGAGGTCGTATTCCATGGTTTCGCGTTCGCTCATGGCTGGCTCACTCAAACTCGGCTGGCTGGGGAGGGTTGACCTGGCATTGTCCGTTTTCGCCGCCAGAGGGGCAAATGGCGCGTTTCAAACACGTTCGCGTCATAAAGCCTTGCATGACTTTCACATATCGCGTTCATAATCGCCCCAAGCGCAAGGAGAGTTCATGAATACGATGCCGCCGGTCGCCGATAACGACATGCGCCGCGCCACGCTACTGCAGATTCTGCATTGGCTGGCTATTGGAAGGGTCCAGCCCCAGGCCCTGTCCGACGTTTACCAGGACGCGATCGAGCGTCTGAACCCGCGTCTGAATGCTTTTTCCGATTACAGCGTTTCCCTGATCCAGGAGCAGTCGCTGGCCGCCGACCGGCGTCGCCGGGACGGTGTGATCGGTCGCCTCGACGGCATGCCGATCGCGATCAAGGACAATTTCGACGTCGCCGGCGTGCCGACGCGCGCGGGTATGCGGCGCCGCACCGTCGTGCCGGAGGAGGATGCGCATGTCGTGGCGCGCCTGCGTGCCTCAGGCGCGGTGCTGCTTGGCAAGACCAATATGGATGAAGGCGCGCTCGGCCTTACCACGAACAACCCGTTTCATGGCGCGACGCACAATCCGCACCGGCTCGGTTACACCGCCGGCGGTTCGTCCGGCGGTGCGGCCGCGGCGGTGGCCTCCGGCATGGCTGTGGCCGCCATCGGCTCGGACAGCCTCGGTTCGATCCGCGTTCCTGCGAGCTACTGCGGCATCTACGCCCTCAAGCCGACACACGGCGAAATTTCCGCGCGAGGCCTGGTACCGGCCGCTCGGCGGCTCGATGCGGTGGGCCTGCTGGCGCGCGGCGTCGATGACCTGACGGTCCTGCTGCAGACGCTCGCCGGCTATGACGCGGACGATCCGCGCTCGCGCCGCCGTCGTGTCGCGTTCTCGCCGCCGGACTGGGAGCCGGGCAACCTGCGTGCCGGTTTCCTGCCCGATCTGGCCGCGGTAGGCGTCGAGCGTGACGTGATCGACGTGTTCGAAGCCGCGCTGGCGCGCCTGCAGGGCGAGCTCGGTGAACGTCGCAGTGTCGACTTCTCCGACTGGGATTTCGCGAAGACGCGTCGTGCCGGCCTGCTGCTGATGGAAGCGGAGATGATCAACACCTTCGCGGCCGAGCTGGCCGATGAGGCCTACCCGGTCTCGAACGGTTTCCGCGACATGGTCGGTTTTGCGACGAAGAAGTCCGCCGCTGAATACGCGGCGGCCGATCTCGTCCTGGATGCGGCGACGCTCAAGATGCGTCGTCTGTTCGCCCAGGTCGACGTCCTGGTGCTTCCGACCACGCCGCAGGGCGCGTTCCCGCTGGATGGCCCGGTCCCGGCGTCGCAGGCGGATCTGTGCGGTTTCGCCAGTCTGGCCGGTTGTCCGGCTGTCAGTATCCCCATGGGTACGTTGCCCAACGGCCTGCCCATCGGTATGCAGCTGATCGGCGCGCGCGGTTCCGACCTGCGTCTGCTCGAACTGGCCGCTGTCTGCGCGTCGTCGCTGGATGCCGAGCCCACGTACCCGGTGGAGCCCGCCTGATTCCGGACTGGCAGCGTATCGATCTGCCCGGCGCCGACGTGACGTTTGCGCCGGCCTGGCTGCCGCGCGAGGAAGCCGACGCGCTGCTCGATGAGCTGCGTGACCGTCTGCCCTGGGAGGTTCACCGTATCCGCATGTTCGGTCGGGTCGTGGACTCGCCGCGACTGAGCGCCTGGATCGGCGACGAAACGGCGACGTACCGCTATTCGGGCACGCGCTTCGCGCCGCGGCCCTGGACGCCGGCGTTGCTCGCGTTGCGCGATCGCGTGGCGGCGGCGTGCGATGCGTCGTTCAACAGCGTGCTGGCGAATCTCTATCGCGATGGATCCGACCGCATGGGCTGGCACAGCGATGACGAGCCGGAGCTTGGCGCGGCACCGGTGATCGCCTCGGTCAGCCTGGGAGCGGAGCGTACGTTTCGCTTCCGCGCGAAGACAGGGGGCGAGCCAGTCGCCATCGCGCTGCCGCATGGCAGCCTGTTACGGATGGGCGGAGAGACCCAGCGGCTCTATAAGCACGAGCTGCCGGTCAGGAAGCAGGTCGCGGGGGCTCGGCTCAATCTGACCTTTCGTGACATTGGCGAGCGTCGCCAGCCGGGTTAGCGATGCTCCTGCTCCCGGGAGGCTAACGTCCAGCTCACCACATCCCGTGACACCTTATCCATCGCCCGCCCGAACGCCTCGACCACCTGCGGCACTTCTTTCCCGCTGACCGGCTCGTGCACCTCGAACCGTCGCGACGCGACGATCTGGTGCTTCCGCGTACTGGCGAGAATCGCATCGAAACGAATCACGACTTCCGGCGCGCCACCGACATACTCGGTCTGAAACGCGGCGAGCGACCCGCCCAGCTCGACGTCCGCGCCCAGATTGCTGTCATCGGTACTGATGGCTGAAACACGCCCGCTGTCCCGGAACGCATCGGCAAAGCGATCGCGAACCAGATGCGGCACGCTGTCCGCCCAGCGCGCTCCCGCGTACACCGTAATGGTGTTCGCTTCGGGCACTACCGCGATGCGCGCATTGTCCAGCGCGCGCGGTGCATTGGGTGAGGCGATACGTAGCGACCAGCTGACCGGCGTCGCCGCCGAGGCGGCGGGTCGTGCGCCGGGCGCCGCGGGTAACGTATAGATACGTGGCGTTTCCGCCTTCGGCAGGATCGAGCAGCCGGCCAGCAGGGCGATGAGCAGTGGAGCGGCGAAGCGGGCACGGCTCATGGCGTGAACTCCTTGGTCTTCTCGCGGCCGAACAGGTAGCCGCTGGGGTTTTCGTCGAGACGGCGGGTGATCGAGCGGAGCGAACCCAGCGTGTCGCGCAGCTCACGCAATGCCGGAGCGAGGTCGCCCAGACTGGCGGCGCCGCCATTGATCGCATCGGCGTTGTCATTGAGCAGGCGATCGACCGAGGCCATCGAATGCTCCAGTGACGCCATCGCCCGCTGCGCGCTCTCCAGCGTCGCCTTGCCCTGGCCTTCGACCAGACCGTTGGCGTTGTGCACCAGCGTGCGGCTCTCGGCGAGGGTGGCGCTCGCTTCCTGCGTCGTCGTATTCAGCTGCCTGATCAGCGAGCGGATGTCCTCACGCTCGTCGGCGATGACCGCGGTGGTCTTGTCCAGATGATCCAGCGTGCGCTCGATGCGCTGCACGTTGTCCTTCGACAGCAGATCCTTGGCCTGCGCGGCGGCCTGACTGATGTTGGTGATCAGGTCCTCGCCGCCGGCGAGGAGTCGCGCGAGCGGGGAAGGGTCGGCCATGATGACCGGCACTTCGCCGTCATGACCCACCAGCAGCGGGCTGCCGGGCGAACCGCCGGAAAGCTGGATGATGGCCACACCGGTCACACCCGTGACGGCCAGCTTGGCGTGCGTGTCCTTGCGCAACGGTGTGTCGCCGGTCAGGCGGACACGGGCGAGCACACGGCGCGGGTCTTCGGGATCCAGACGCAGCTGCGTGACATCGCCGAGGCGGATGCCGTTGTACTGCACCGCGCCGCCCTTCGACAGGCCGGTGACCGCCTCGTTGAACACGATGTCGTAATAGTTCCACTCCTGATCGGAGTGCGCCTTGGCCAGCCAGACCCCGAAGGCCAGGCCGAACAGGACGACGAGGACCGCGAACAGTCCTATCAAGACGTGGTGGGCACGCGTTTCCATGACTCAGTCCTTGCCTCGGTGGGCGGCGAGGGTGGCCGCGCGACCGCGCGGTCCGTTGAAATAGGCCTGGACCCAGGCGTCGTCGGTGCGGGCGACCTCATCGATCGCCGCCGCGGCGAGCACGCGCCGCTGCGACAACACGGCGACGCGGTCGCAGGTGGAATACAAGGTGTCCAGATCGTGGGTAACCAGAAAAACGGTGAGACCGAGCGCGTCGCGCAGCGTGACGAGGAGGCTGTCGAACGCCGCCGCGCTGATCGGGTCGAGTCCCGCGGTCGGCTCGTCGAGAAACAGGATCTCGGGATCCAGCGCCAGCGCGCGGGCCAGTGCCGCGCGCTTGATCATGCCGCCCGACAGTTGCGACGGATACTTGCGACCCGCATCCACCGGCAGGCCGGACAAGGCCAGCTTGACGCCCGCCAGCCGCTGCGCGTCCAGTCGGTCGAGGCCGGCGTGTTCGACGAGCGGGAGCGCGACGTTCTCGGCGACCGTCAGCGACGAGAACAGCGCGCCACTCTGGAACAGCACGCCGAAACGACGCTCCACGAGCGACCGCTTTTCCGCCGGCAGCGAGAGCAGGTCCTCCCCGAAGACCCGCACTTCACCAGCAACCGGTCGAACGAGACCGACGATGGTCCGCAGCAGGACCGACTTGCCGGTACCCGATCCGCCGACGACGCCGATGATCTCGCCCCGGTAGACATCGAGGTCGAGGTTCTCGTGCACGGTCTGCGCGCCGAAGCGATTGACCAGGCCACGCACTTCGATGACGGTTTCGCGCGCGCTCACCAGCCCATCTCCATATAGAAGAGGGCGGCGAGGGCATCGAGCAGGATCACCACGAAGATGGACTGCACCACCGCCGAGGTGGTGTGCTCGCCGACGGACTGCGCACTGCCCGATACCTTGAAGCCCTCCATGCAGCCGATCACCCCGATCATGAACGCGAAGACGGGCGCCTTGGCGATGCCGACCAGAAACTGGGTCAGCGAGATGTCGGCCTGGAACATCGACAGGAACATCGACGGCGACATCTTCAGCACCGCCATGCAGACCACGCCGCCGCCGACGATGCCGGCGATCATGGCGATGAAGGTGAGCAGGGGCAGGGCGATCAGCAGGGCGAGCACGCGAGGCAGGACGAGGAGTTCGACCGGGTCCAGTCCCAGCGTGCGGATGGCGTCGATCTCTTCCCGCGCCTTCATCGAACCGATCTGCGCGGTGAAGGCGCTCGCGGTCCGGCCGGCAAGCAGGATCGAGGTCAGCAGGACGCCGAACTCGCGCAGGAAGGCGAAGCCGATCAGGTCGACGGTGAAGATGCTGGCGCCGTAGCTGGCCAGCGCGGTCGAGCCGAGGAAGGCGACCACCGCACCGACCATGAAGGAGAGCAACGCCAGGATCGGTACCGCGTCCAGGCCGGTCTGCTCGATATGCGACACCAGTGAGGTGACCCGCCAGCGCTTCGGCTGCCAGACGGTGGCGAGAAATCCCTGCAGGGTGATGCCGATGAAAGCCAGCAGCTTCGCGGTCTGTTTCCAGGAACCTTCGAGCGACCTGCCGATCCGCTCCAGTGCTTCGACGAAGCCGGCGTCACGCTTGCGCTTCACGCCCTTGCAGTAGGCGTCGATGGCGTCGCCCACGGTCTTCAGCAGCGCGCGCCGCGCAGCGGGCAGGTCCTCATGCTGGGCCAGTTGCTGGGTGCGTGCGCTGCCGAGCAGTTCGGCGATGACGAAGGCGCCGGAGGTGTCCATCGCGCCGAGCCGCGCGATGTCGACGGCGACCTCCGCCCCGATCGATCCAGCCAGTTCGTTGGCGCGACGCTGCAGGGCGGGATAGTGGGCGAGCGTCCAGTCGCCCGAGATCGACAGTCGTTCGCCCGCCGCGTCGCGGGTCAGGGTGGCGGAGCCGGGGGCGGGTGCCGTCGTCATAGAGGGAAGGCTACCTTAGTCCGGACGTGTTGCGCTGCGATTGGCCTTATCTGTCGTCGGACCGGATAATACGGGGCTGTATCCCACCGCCATCCCCCGCAAGGTACTCCGATGACCGAAAAGACCGAACTCAACGCCACCCACCGTGAACTCGGTGCCCGCATGGTCGACTTCGGCGGCTGGGACATGCCGATCGCCTACGGCTCGCAGATCGAAGAACACCACGCCGTCCGCAAGGACGCCGGCATGTTCGACGTGTCGCACATGACGGTCGTCGACCTGACCGGCGAGCAGGTCCGTCCCTTTCTTCGCAAGCTGGTCGCCAACAATGTCGACAAGCTGGCCAAATCGGGCAAGGCGCTCTACACCTGCATGCTCGACGAGAACGGCGGTGTCATCGACGACCTCATCGTCTACTTCCTGCGCGAGGATTTTTTCCGTCTGGTCGTCAATGCGGCGACGCGCGTCAAGGATCTCGCATGGATCACGAAGCAGGCGGCGGCCTTCGATGTCACCGTCCGTGAGCGCCCCGAGTTCGGCATGATCGCGGTGCAGGGTCCGAACGCCCGACAGAAGCTGATCGCACTGCTGCCCGAGGACGTCCGCGAGAAGGCGACGAAGCTGGGCAAGTTCGCCGCCATCGAGGTCGAAGGTCCCAACGGCATGCCGTTGTTCCTCGCCCGCACCGGTTACACGGGTGAAGACGGCTTCGAAGTCGTCGTACCGAACAGCCGCGTGGTCGAGCTGTGGAACCTGCTGCGCGAGGCGGGTGTCGCCCCGGCGGGTCTGGGTGCGCGCGACACCCTGCGCCTCGAAGCCGGCATGAATCTCTACGGTCAGGACATGGACGAAACGGTCACGCCATGGGAAGCCGCGCTGGCCTGGACGATCTCGCTCGACGAAGGCCGCGACTTCATCGGCCGCGCCGCGCTGGAGTCGCAGAAGGCTGACGGGGTGTCACGTGTCATGGTCGGTCTGGTGATGGACGAGAAGGGCGTGCTCCGTCACGGCCAGAAAGTTCTCACGGCGATCGGCGACGGCGAGATTCTTTCCGGCGGTTTCGCGCCGACGCTCGGCAAGTCGGTCGCCTTCGCCCGCATTCCGGTGGGCGAGCATGGTGACGTGCGCGTGGACATCCGCGGCCGTGAGATCCCGGTGCGCGTGGTCAGGTTCCCGTTCGTCCGTGACGGTCAGCCCATGCCCGGCATCGCCGACTGACGTACACACATATATATATGTCAGCGTGCGGACGCCGCGCCCGGCTCCAGTGACAGGACGGCGTTGCCCGCTGCGCCGTTCTCCAGCAGATATTTGCGTTGCGGCTGGATGACGTAGAAGGTATCCACATGCGCGACGTCCTCGCCGGACGTGCGGTCATAGATGTGCAGCGTGACGTAGCCGCCGGTGAAGCGGCGCCAGTCCACCAACGGATAGGACCTGTCATACCAGGTCCGGTCCCGCTTGACCCAGGGCAGGGGATGGACTTCGGTCCGCGGCTTGCCGTCCTGTCCGGTCCCGGAAACCACGACAAAAATCGACGCCTCGCCGAGCGAATCGGGATGTTTGTCGTCGCGGAGCAGGATGCGCCGCAGCATGGTGGTGGCTTCCGGGGTTGGCGAATGACCGGTCGTCACGGCACGCGCGGTCGACGGTACGCTCGCGACCGCGGTCAGCAGGAAAAGAAGAAACGTCGTGCGTAGTGGCAGGTGCATCGTTTTGCTCCATGGGAAGAAAGGCCGGGATGGCGTGCCACCCCGGCCTTCTCGTCAACGCTGGCGGACCTCGTAGGGCGCCAGGACCATTTTCACTTCACCGCGGGCGCCGATCAGCGGAGCGTTCTTGCTGCCGTAATCGTGCCCGCGCTCCAGCACATAGAACGAATCGATGTAGTCCGTGCTGTTTTCGAACCACGAACTCTCCATCGCGCCGAGTATCTTCTGGCCGATCCTGGAGATGCCCGCCACGATGAGCGCGGGCGGAGCCGCCGGCGACACGACCAGCGCGGTGTCGCCCACCGCCTCCGTCAGGGCGGACGCAAGCTTCTGGAAGTTGACGTTGCCGTCGTCTTCAAAGAACTGCACGTTGACGTAGTTGGTCCCGAACTGTGTCCAGTTGATCAGGTCCTGTCTCGGCGTATACCAGCGCTTGTCGTGGTCGAGCCAGGGCATGTCCTGGGTGACGACGACGGGTTTACCGGCGGCATCGACACCGGACACGACAGCAAACACCTCGGCATCGCCCTGGATGTTGGGCTCGTGATCCTTCTCCAGATAGATTTCCTTGAGGATGGTCAGCAACTCGCCCTTCGTTTCGCCGTCGCCAGCCCGAGCGAAGCCTGTCAGTCGGGGACTCGACGAAGCGCCACGCGCCGCCTCATTGAGTACGGCCATGCCTGCCTGCACAGCGGCGGTACCGTCGGTTTCCACCAGGAGCATGGGGATGTCGGGTGCCTGGTCGATTGCGAAGCTGTGTCGCTTACCCTCGGGATCGAACGCGACGACCTGTTTCTTACCGGTCGAACCGTCGCTGGTCACGGCGGCGGTCCAGAAGCCGCGAAGACTCCTGGGTTGCGGATGTGCGCCCAGACCGTGGACACGCACGCTGGCGATATGGCCGAGCCTGCCCTCGAGGCCGCGCAGGTGGACAGCCTGTCGGTCGAGGTCGAGCATGTCGTCCACGACGTCCTGCTTGCCATCGGCGACCGCGGTCTGGGCGTAGTCGTTGAGAATTTCCGCCAATGGGGCCTTACCGTTACCCAGATGGTCACGGATGGCGGTATCGAGGGCGGGCTGGTGGAGGATCGAGGCGAGGTCGCGTGCCAGTGCGACGCGTGCGTCGCCGGGGGAGGAAACGTCCGTCGCCATCAGCGACGGCGAGAGCGCGACGGCGATGAGGGCTGCAAGGCAGGTCATCCTGGTTTTCCGTGTCATAAGGTTCTCCATGGGGAATGGGGCGGGCGACGTCGGAGGTCGCCTTCGTGGTTCAGCTCGATTGGCCGAGCTGGTTGTCAGCGTATGCCCGCGTGTTCGCTCGCGCTGCGAGCGAAGCCTTAGGTTCACGTAGGGGAGTTCGTAGCCCTAGGGCAGGCGAACGCCCGCAGCCGCGCATGGCGCCCGCGTTTCTCCCAGACGCTTTCGCGAAACGCGCGGACCGGCGACAATTGGCCGTCGCACCAACGCACACCCCGTCCCGAGACAACGAGGAACACCCCATGAGCGAAATCCCCGGCGATCTGAAATTTGCAAAAACCCACGAGTGGGTCCGCGTCGAACAGGACGGCACGGTCACCGTCGGCATCTCCGACCATGCGCAGGGCGCACTGGGCGATCTGGTCTACGTCGAGTTGCCGGAAGTGGGCAGCAGCGTGCAGGCAGGCAGCAGCACGGCGGTCGTCGAGTCGGTCAAGGCCGCCTCCGATATCTACGCGCCGGTGTCGGGCGAAGTGACCGAGGTGAACACGGTACTTGCCGACAAGCCGGAAACGATCAACGAAGATGCGTACGAGGGTGGCTGGATCTTCAAACTGAAGATCGCAGACAAGAGCGAACTCGACGAGCTGATGACAGCCGACGAGTACGCCGATCATGCCGAGAACGACGACCACTGATCGACTCGCCGACGCTTCACCCCGATGCCGGTCGTCTTCGACCGGCATTTTTTTGTCCGGGAGGGGTCTTCGGCGAAAAATTTTTTTCGCCTCAGTCGTGTTCCGTTCATCCCCGGAATTCGCCTCCCGATGGATGGTGACCGGAGCGACGACGTGCGCTGTCGCGGTGCGATGCGATTGCGGCGTTTTTTTTGAACGAACAAAAAAACGCCTTTATTTAAGGTGTTTTTTGAACCGCATAAGAGATGCGGTGTGTTTTGAATGGAAGTCCATTAGTGCCTTGCTAATGCCGAAGGTGCGTCGGGGATAAACCCGGTGGACTTCCCGATCGTCCGGTATGTGTCCGCAACGTCTTCAATTTAGAGCCAAAATTTATTGACAGCGGAAATGTTCAGGAATAGCTTTTGCGTCAATTGACGGGGAACCCGGAAATGGAAACAGGAAAATTCGTCAGGCCGTATGTGGAGCATGGTTCGAAAGCGGGTGCGGTACGCAAGATCACCGTCTCGATTCCGCTGCACATTCTCCGCCTGCTATCCGATGAACGTACTCGCCGCCAGGTGAACAATTTGAGGCACGCTACGAACAGCGACCTGCTGGTCGAAGCGTTCCTCCACGCTTTTACTGGGCAACCACTGCCAACTGATGAGGAGCTGAAGAGAACTATGGCCACTGCCAAGAAAGCCACTGCCAAGAAGTCCGCCGCCAAGAAAGCGACGAAGAAGTCCACCGTAAAGAAGACGGCCGCGCGCAAGTCGCCGGCGAAGAAGGCTTCGACCCGTAAGGTCGCGGTCAAGAAGGCTGCGACCCGCAAGTCGCCGGCCAAGAAGGCCACCGCCAAGAAGGCTGCGGTCAAGAAGGTCGCCCGCAAGGCGTCCACCCGTAAGGTCGCTGCCAAGAAGGCAGTCAAGAAGGCTTCCGTAAAGAAGGCCTCCGTCAAGAAGACCGCTCGCAAGGCTGCTCCGCGTAAGGCTGCCGCCCCGCGTAAGGCTGCCTCGAAGAAGGTCGCCGCAGCGAAGGTCGTTCGCGCGACCAAGACCGCCAAGGCACCCCGGGCCGCCAAGGCCAAGTAAGCGTTACCTTCCAATAAGAAAGTACGTTTCCGAATTATCTCCCCGCGGTGCCCAGCGCGGGGAGACACTTCGAAACCTTGACCCCGGCTTGCCGGGGTTATTCATTGATGGGGTTCGCAGAATATCTCCCCCGGAAAAGCTCCTAGGGCGTCGCGCTGGATTCACGCGGCCATTACGGTTACCTTGTCGCCACATCGCGCTGCGGGGGACGGGGGGTCCACCGCGTCAAGCCATCAGGGGGCGCGCGCCTTGCGGAGTCGTACGACCGCCATGGATAACCGTCCACCCTTTATCGATCGCCGCCAGCGTGGCGCGGTCAGTCCCGTGACGCTCGCCGTCATCGGCATCGTCGTCGCGCTCGCCGTCGCGGCCTGGTTCCTGATCGTCAAGCCTTACCGCGACGCCCGCGCCGCGGAGACGCCCGCGCCGGTAGCGGTGCAGAAGGCTGCCGCGACCGGCGTGGCCCCGCCGGCCAACGTCGATGCACTCAGCGTCGACCAGCTGCTGGCCGAAGCGCGTACCGCCATGAACGAGCAGCGCCTCGTCGCCCCGGCGGGCAACAATGCCTTCGAGTTCTATATGAAGGTGCTGCAGAAGCAGCCCGGCAACCCGGTCGCCGCCGATGCGCTGCGCGAGACCTTCTCCTACGGCTCAGCCGCGACGGAGCAGACGATCAACCAGCGCGACTTCAATGAAGCGCAGCGCGAGATCGACCTGCTCGCCAAGGCCGACCCCGAGAACTACACCCTGACCATCCTGCGTTCGAAGCTCGATGCACAGCGCAAGACGCTGGACCGCGAGCAGCAGCAGGCGGTCGATGCGCAGAAGGCTCAGCAGGTCGCGCAGCAGAATGCCGCCGCCACCCAGCGTCAGCAGGCCGAACAGGCCGCCGCGGCCATCGAGGCGCAGCGCGCGCAGGCCGCACGCGAGCAGGCGGCTCGTGTCGCTCAGGCGCAGCAGGCGGTGCCCGTCGCCGCACCCGTCGCACGACCGGCCGCCGCGCCGGCTGCCTCAGAGGGCGGGGCCATCAGCGATGCCGTCCTTATCCGTCAGGTCAACCCGCGCTATCCGACTGCCGCGATGCGTGCGAATCAGGAAGGCTGGGTCGACGTCGAGCTGACCGTCGGTCCCGACGGTCGCGTTGCGAACGTCAACGTGGTCGACGCTCAGCCGAAGCATATCTTCGACCGCTCCGCGATCGACGCCGTCAGCCGCTGGGAGTACAAGGCCGCCACACGCAACGGCGAACCGATGACCGTCACCCTGCGCCGCCGCCTGCAGTTCAACCTCGGCCGGTAAGTCACCACACCAGCCGCGCAAAAAAGAAACGGCCCCTCGGGGCCGTTTCTTTTGGGCTACAGGTCGTATGAAAACGATCACGGTCGCCGTAACCTGGTGAAAGCTCGGAAGCCGGAGCCTCGTTTACTCCGGCTTCTTCTTTTTCTTGACGGCCTTGACCGGTGCCGCCTTCTTCACTGGCGCCGCCTTGCCTTTCGCTTTGGTTTTCGTGGCAGGCGCCGCCTTGGCCACCGGCGCCGTGCGCACGCTTCCTTCCACACCCGCCCAGTCGACGTGGTTGAGCCCAAGCAGGCTGTCGAACACCATCGGCATCAGACCCGCCGGGACCGGACCCGCACCGTTCCACATGGTCACGACACCGGCGTGATACTTGGGAAAGAAGCCGATCATCGTGCGATAGCCAGAGACCGCGCCCGCATGGAAGATCAGGTCTTCATTGGCGTACTTGAATACGCGCCAGCCCAGCGCGTAGTGCGCGTCGGTGACACGCGCGCGTCGCCAGGGCAGCGAGTGAACTTCCGACGGCGTGGCCACCTCGGGCGCGTGCAGTACGTCCAGCGATGGCGTCGGCAGGACGTCCGGACGTCCGCCCATCTGGGCCATCAGCCACTGCTCCATGTCGCGCAGGCTGGCATTGACGCCGGCGGCGGGGGCGACACGGTAGTAACTGTCGTTGGGCTCGTAGGGAATCCAGTTGTGCGGACCGCCGCGATGCGGGCGTGCCCAGCTCTTGCTGGCTTCGAGCGCGTCGCGGCCGTAGCTGGCGGTGGTCATGCCCAGCGGGGCGAAGATGCGGCGTTCGACCTGTCGAAAGAAATAATCGCCGGTGGTGGCGTAGATCACGTCGCCGATCATGCTGAAGGCGACATTCTGGTAGCCGTAGCACGCGCCCACCTTGCAGGAGAGGTCCACCTCGTCCAGTTTGCGGACGAGCTCCTCGTAGGGAGCGTCGGCCTCGAGCATGTTGTCGTACGTGTTGCGCGGCAGACCGAGGCGCTGGCCGAGGATGTCGCGCACGGTCGCCTGCTGCGCCGCCTCCATGTCCTTGAGCTTGAAATACGGAATGGTGTCGATCAGCTTGGTGTCCCAGCTGAGAAAGCCTTCACGGACCAGCACGGCGGTGACGCCCGTGGCGAAGGCCTTCGACAGCGACGCCAGGCGGAACACGGTTTCCGGTGTGGCGGCTTCTTTCGTCTTCGCGTTGGCGTAGCCGATGGCGCGCTCGTACACGACCTTGTCGTCGACGATCACGGCGGTGACGATCGCGGGGGCGGCGTCGCGGGCTTCGGCCGCGTCCATCCAGCGGTTGTAGTTCTCGATCGTTTCCTTCACGCGCTCCGCAGGCAGCTTTTCCGACGTCGGGTCGACATGGACGACCGGGGGTTTCTGCGGCGGCTTCTGCGGCGGCGGAGCGGCGAGGGCGAAGGGGGCGGTGGCGGCGCAGGCGAGCGCACAGGCCAGCAGGGAGGCGGATCGAAACGACATGCTATTCTCGCGAAAGCGAGGCGTGACGGACACGCCGAAGGGAGGGAAACGTCATGGGATGGATCGTTTTTCTGATCATCGTCGCGGTCATTGTCGTGTACTTCATCGCTGTCTACAACGGACGGACGACTTCACACAAACGACGACCCGGTTCCCCTTCACGATCCGGTGCCCGCGGCGAGCCGTGCTAGGCTTCTCGCGCATCCCGCCGACCCCGGACCCACCGTGAACGAACGTCGACCCTTCGCCAGGGACGAAGCGAGGACCCTCACGCTCTCCGTCATCGCCTTCTTCTTCGTGATGACGTCGTACTACGTGCTCCGTCCGGTGCGCGATCAGCTCGCTGGCGCGGCCGGATCGCAGTCGTTGCCGCAGTTTTACGCGATCGTCTTCGTGGTGATGCTGGCGCTGACACCGGTCTTCGGCTGGCTGGTCTCGCGATTTCCGCGCAAGCTGGTAATCGGCAGCAGCTACGTCTTCTTCGCCGCTTCGATGCTCGCGTTCATCCCGGCCTTCGTCGCCCAGGACCGCATCGGCGCGGTGGCGCTGGGGCGGATCTTCTTCGTCTGGGTCAGTGTGTTCAATCTCTTTGTCGTGTCGCTCTTCTGGAGCTTCATGGCGGATGTCTACCGCAGCCAGCAGGCGCGGCTGATGTTCCCGTTCATCGCGGCCGGTGGCATGGCGGGCGCGCTGCTCGGCCCCTTACTGACACGGCTGCTCGTCCAGCGCCTCGGTGTGCCCGCGATGCTCGTCGTCTCCGCGGCGTTTCTGCTGCTGGCGCTGGGCGCACTGCTCGCGCTCTCGGCACGGCGTGACCTGAACGATGAAAGCGAAGGCGCGCCGGTCGGCGGTTCGATCCTGCAAGGCGCGAAGGCGGCGTTCTCGCAGCCGTTCCTGCGGTACATGCTCGTGCTGATGCTGCTTGGCGACGGCATCGCCACCATGGGCTACACGCTGATGGCGGATTACACCAAGGGACATTTCGCCGACAACGCGGCACGCACGGCCTTCTATGCCGATCTCGATCTGTGGACCAATTGCTTCGGTGCCTTGCTGCAGCTGACGCTCACCCCGCTGATCATGCGCGGGCTGGGCGTGGTCTGGGCCATGGTTCTGCCGGCGCTGGTCAATATGGTGCTGCTGCTCGGCCTGTCGGTGCTCGGACTGATCGACCTGCACGTCTTCGGCTGGACGGTGCCGGTGATCGCGATCGTGCTGGTCGGCTCGCGCGGCATGACCTACGGCATGACCAAGCCGGCGTCCGACGCGCTGTACACCCGCACGCCGCGCGAAGTGCGCTACAAGGGCAAGAACTTCATCGAGACCGCTGTCTGGCGCTTCGGCGATTTGGTGGTGACGTCGGGACTCGTCGCCATACGTGGCGCGGGTGTGGGCATCACGGCGATCGGCCTGACCGCCGCGGGTCTCGCCTGCGTGGCGGCCGAGATGGGCCGGCGTGCGGCGAAATCGCCCGACCTGCTACCCGAGCAACGCGACGACGCGACCCGGTCTAGCTCGTGATGTAGCTCTCCAGCTGATTGATGGTCTCGCGCTGTTCGGAGATCACGGCTTTGACCAGATCGCCGATGGACACGACGCCCACGAGCCTCGTGCCGTCGAGCACGGGCAGGTGGCGAAGTCGCCCGTCGGTGCACAGCCGCATGCATTCATCCACCGTGGCGTCGCTGGCGACCGTGATGACGCTGGCCGTCATGATCTCGGCCACCGGCGTGTCGCGCGACGATCGGTCCTTCAGGATGACCTTGCGCGCATAGTCGCGCTCGGACACGATGCCGACCAGTTCACTGCCCTTGATGACCACGAGCGCGCCGACGTTCTTATCGGCCATTTGCTGGATAGCCTCGTAGACCGAGGCATCGGGTGCCACGGCGTAGACGGCTTTGCCCTTGCCTTCCAGGAGGTGCTTGACCTGCTGCATGCTCGACTCTCCGCTGCCGCGCGGCGTGCCGCCGCCAGGAGATCAGTCTACGCCGGGTGCGCGCGGGCGAGGGTAACGATCAGGTGAAGAGGGCGCGCCGCGCCGCGACTCGACGTAGTAGATCGGCCGGCGCTTGGATTCGGCGTAGGTACGGCCGATGTACTCGCCGATGACGCCCAGAGCCAGCAGCTGGGCGCCGCCCAGAAAGAGGATCACCACCAGCAGTGTGGGGTAGCCGCGTACGGGGTCGCCCCAGATGCACACCTTGAGCAGCACCCATACGCCGTAGAGAAAGGCCAGGCCCGCGGCGGACACCCCGAGCCAGGTGGCGATACGCAGCGGTGCCGTGGAGAACGAGGTGATGCCCTCGACGGCGAGGTTGCCCAGGCGCCAGTAATTCCACTTGGTCGTACCGGCGTGGCGGGCGTCGCGGTGATAGACCACGGAGGTCTGCCGGTAGCCGATCCAGGCAAACAATCCCTTCATGAATCGCTGGCGCTCGCGCAGGCCGTGCAGTGCCTCGACCGCGCGGCGCGAGAGCAGGCGGAAGTCTCCCGTGTCGCGCGGAAGCGGTGTGTCGGCCACCCGTTCCATGACGCGGTAAAACGCCGCCGAGGTGAACTTCTTGAAGCGCGTCTCGCCGTCGCGCTCGCCGCGGGTCGCGTAGACGACGTCGAAGCCTTCGCGCCAGCGGGCGATGAGGGTGGGGATGAGCTCGGGGGGATCCTGCAGATCCGCATCGATCACGACGACCGCGTCGGCATCCGCGGCATCGAGACCGGCGGTCATCGCCGCCTCCTTGCCGAAGTTGCGCGACAAGCGCAGCGCGACGACGCGGGCATCCGCCTGGGCGATGCGCTCGATCAGCGGCCAGGTCTCGTCGCGGCTGCCGTCGTCGATGTAGATCACGCGCGCGTCCGCGTCGAGCCCGTCGAGCACCGCGGCGATGCGTGCGTGGAAGTCGTCGATGACCTGCGCTTCGTTATATGCCGGGACGACGATGGCCAGTGAATACGTCATGGTGGCGCTCAGCGTACGCGACCGGCGACGGGGGCCGGGCGAGTGAGGTAGGCCGGGCCGCCGAGCTGGCTCATCTGCTGCGAGATCCACGCCGCGCGTCGCTGGACGTAAGCGCTGGGCGCCTCGGCGTGAAAGCGGCGGGGATTGGGCAGGACGGCCGCAAGCCGGGCTGCCTGCGACACACCCAGGCGATCGGGCGTGGTGTGAAAGAACGTATCGCTAGCGGCGCCCACACCGTAGATGCCGTCACCGAGCTCCACGATGTTCATGTACACCTCGAGGATGCGCTGCTTCGGCCACAAGGCCTCGATGAGCACGGTGAAATAGGCCTCGGCGCCCTTGCGCACGAAGCTGCGGCCGTTCCAAAGAAACAGGTTCTTGGCGACCTGCTGGCTGATCGTGCTGGCCCCGCGCAGGCGCTTGCCCTCGTCGGCCGCGTCGATCGCGTCCTGGATGGCATCGACGTCGAAGCCGTGGTGATAGGGGAATTTCTGGTCTTCGCCAGCGACCATGGCCAGGCCCACCTGGGGCGATACGCGCTCCCATGGCACCCAGTGGTGACGATAGGTGAAGCCGGTTTCTCCGGTGACCAGCGCGGCCACCCGGCGCTCCATGATCATCGCGCTGGTCCACGGCGGCACGAAGCGCAGCACGAAGACCACCAGGACCGACAGCGCGACCCACGAGACGATGAGCAGGCCGGCGAGATGGACGATGCGGCGGGGCAGCGAGCGGGGCGTCGGGCTCATGAGGGCACGCGGAAGGAGGATGGCGCAGTATAAAGGGCCTGTGCCCATGCAGGCTTGTCGCCGGGCCGACCCACCCCCATCTCCCGTCGGATCACCAGGAGGCCACCGTGACCGATTCGATCGTCGATACCCTTGCGTCCGAGGACGTGCTGCACCGCTTCCTGCTCGAGAAGGCGGGTGTGCGCGGCGTGCTCGTGCGGCTCGGCGCCAGCTGGCAGGACATCGCCTCGCGCGTCGATTACTCCGCGGAGCTTCGCGACACGCTGGGGCAGGCCGTCGCGGCATCCGCGCTGCTGACCGGCAACGTTAAATTCGAAGGCTCGCTGTCCCTGGAGTTCAAGAGTCAGGGCGCGCTTCGCCTCCTCTTCGCGGAATGCACCGACAAGGGCCGCCTCCGCGGGCTGGCGCGATTCGACGACGGCGACATGCCGGTGACGGACGGCAAGCTCGATCTGAGCGAGCTGCCCGACGCCGCGCTCGCCATCACCATCGGCCAGATCGACCGCGGCCGCTACCAGGGGCTGGTCGACCTCGACACGTCGTCCCTCGCCGAGGCGCTGGAGAACTACTTCCTGCGGTCGGAACAGCTGCCCGCGCGCATTCTTCTCGCGGCAGATGGCGTGCACGCGGTTGGCCTCATCCTGCAACCGGTAGCGGGAGAGGGCGGACACAGCGCCGCTGAGCAGGACGACGACGCCTGGGAGCGTGTCGGTCACCTGACGGCGACGCTGAGCGCCAGCGAGATGCTGTCGACGCGGCCGGAGGAGCTGCTGTTCCGGCTCTATCACGAGGAAACCGTGCGCCTGTACGAGCCAAAGCCGCTCGCGTTTGGCTGCACGTGTTCACAGGAGCGCGTGGAAGGCATGTTACGCGCGCTGGGGCGCGACGAGGTCGAGGCGACCCTCGAGGATCGCGACGGCGAGATTGAAGTGATCTGCGAGTTCTGCGCCACGCGGTATGTGTTCGATCGCGTGGATGCCGAGCGTCTGCTCACGCAGGCCGAGACCCCTCCCGCCCCCTCGACGCTGCAGTAAACCGCGCTCAGGCATCCAGCGACAGTGGCGCTCCCAGCCACTTGCTCGCTGGCTGTGGCTGCGCGAACAGAAAACCCTGACCGAACCGGCAGCCGATACGCTGCAGTACCCGCATCTGCGATTCGGTTTCGATGCCCTCGGCGATCACCTGCATGCGCAGCGAGTCCGCCAGCGCCTGGATGGCCCGGACGACCGCCGTGCTATGCGCCTGATCGTCTTCCGCCGGAAGCTCGATGACAAACGAACGGTCGATCTTAAGCGTCTCGATCGGATACTGATGCAGATAGCTCAGTGACGAGTACCCGGTACCGAAGTCATCCAGCGCGATGCCGACACCGTGCTCGCGCAGGTGCTCGAGAATACGTTTGACCTGCGCCGGATTCTCCAGCAGCGCGCGCTCGGTCACCTCGACGCGGATACAGCGCGCGGGTACGCCGTGCTGTGCGAACAGGTCCAGCAACCGCTGATCGAGATCGGCCGAGCGGAAATGACTGCCCGACACGTTGATGCTGATGAAGCCCTCGTCGCGCGTAAGCGCACGGGCCTGCCGCGCCACCTGCTCGAAGATCTGCCAGTCGATCGCCTCCGAACAACCGGTGTCCTCGGCAACCGCGAGGAATTCGCCGGGCGGAAGCAAGCCGCGCTCGGGATGGCGCCAGCGCAGCAGCGCCTCATAGCCGACGACGCGTAAGGTCGCCAGTTCGACGATCGGCTGGAAGAACGGCACGAACTCATTGCGGGTGATCGCTCGCCGGAGGTCGCCCTCGAGCTCGAGCAGCGAAAGCGCTTCACGGCGCAGGCGATCATCGAAGACGGCGGCGCGATGGCGTCCCTCGTCCTTCGCGCGATACATGGCCGAATCGGCGTCGCGCAGCAGTTCTTCCGGTCGCGTGTATTCGGGCGTCGGCAGCGCGATACCGATGGATGCGGAGGTGAAGATCTCCTTCGCGCCCAGGCGGAAGGGTGTCTGCAACTGCGCGATGATGCGCTCCGCGATGTGCGTGGCCGCCTGGGGATCGGTGATGCCCTCGACCAGCACGGCGAACTCGTCGCCGCCCAGACGCGCGACGACATCGCGCGTCTTCAGGCAGGCACGCACGCGTCCGCCGACCTGGAAGAGGAGATCGTCGCCGACCAGATGACCGACCGAGTCGTTGATCACCTTGAAACGGTCGAGATCGATGAAGAGCACGGCGAACAGTTCGCCGGGGTTCTCGCGGTAATGGTTGAGCGCCTGCTCGAGTCGCTGCAGGAGCAGCGTGCGGTTGGGCAGGCCGGTAAGCGAGTCGTGCAGGGTTTCGTATTTCAGCCGGCGTTCGACGCGTTCGCGCTCGGCGATCTGCTCGCGCAGGTCACGGTTGGCCAGCGCCAGGGCACGGGTGCGCTCGGTGACGCGTCGCTCGAGGCTGGCGTAGGCCTGCTTCAGCGATTCGGTCGTGTACTTGCGCTGCAGCGCGTTGGCGATGTGGTAGCTGACGAACGTCAGCAATTCCTGGTCGCGCGCGCTGTACGTGTGTTCGGGCGAATAGCTCTGCACCGCGAGCACGCCCATCGACTTCTCGTTCCAGATCAGCGGAACGCCCAGCCAGTGCAGTGAGCGCGCGCCGCTGGTGGAAAGGACCTGGTCGCGATTGAGGCGGTCGATCTCGTCGCGATCGGCCAGCAGCGCCTTGCCGTTACGCAGCACGAATTCGGTGAGGCCACGCCCCAGCTCGCGCGGCTCGCGCACGCCATCGAGTTCGTCGACGGAGTAGGGGAAGGTCAGCTTGTTCTGGTCTTCCGAGAGCAGCGCGATATAGAAGTTGCGCGCGTAGAGCAGGCCGCCGATGACGCGATGCACGGCGGCATAGAAGTTCTCGATACTGTCCGACGTATTGGCCAGTTCGGCGATACGGAACAGGGCCGCCTGCAGGCGTTCGCCGCGCTGACGCTGCAGGACCTGCTGGCGCAGCACGCGGTTGGCCTCACGCAGGGCCGCGGTTCGCGTGGTCACGCGTCGCTCGAGTTCCTCGTGCGCCTGGCGTCGTTCGAGCGCCGTCTGCACGTGCTGCGCGACATAGGTAAGGAGTTCGCGGTCGTTTTCGCTGTAGTGCGTGTCGTCCCGGTAACTCTGCACCACCAGGGCGCCCACCACGTCGTCACCGCGCTTCATCGGTACGCCGAGCCAGTCGTCGCTGGGCGGGCCGATGGCCACGCGTGGACCCGGGAGGCTCTTTTCCAGCTCGGAGCTGGCGCCCATCATCGAACGCCCGCTCTGCAGCACGTGCCAGGTCAGGGAGTTCTCGATCGCGTCGATCAGGCGGATGCCTTCGGGATCCGGTGTGTCGTCGTCGACCGTGTCGACGAAATACGGAAAGCGTACGGTCCGGTTCTGCGCGTCGTACAGGACGATGAAGAAGTTTTCGGCGTACATGAGGCTCCCCACGATGCTGTGCAGCGCACTCATCATGTCCTTCATGTTGTGCTCGGCACCCGCCTGCTCGGCGATGGCGTAGAGCGCGCGTTGCAGCCGTTCGGCCAGCGCCAGGCGCGAGATCGCCTCGTAAAGATTCGCGGTTTCCGCAAGCTGGCGTAGCCGGGCGGAGGCGAGCCTGCCCAGCCAGGACACCATGTCGATCGAGGCGGAGGCGTCGCGATCGTCGGTGCCGAAGCCCAGCGTCCGCCCTGACTGCGGGTCGACAGCGAGGTCGAGCGTGGTGCCGGCCGCCATCGGCGCGTCGTCGACGCGCAGCCAGGAGACCCGGGCGTCGGGCAGGAGGCAGCGCGCGAATGCCTCGCACTCGTCGCGGACCCCATCGGCATCGGCGGCTCTCAGCAGACGCTCGACGGCGTCATGCAGCGGCTCGACCTCCCCTGTGCCGGGTGTTTGCGATGTCGGGCTTTGGGATGGAGCTATGGTCATCGCCTGACGAAGATTCCGGTCGTGGTCGGGCCAGTCTATATGCGTTAACGCAACCGTGCGATGGCCCTTGCAGGTTGCCGAACCCGTTGCGCCCCACGCGCCGCGGTTCCCCCTGTCGTACTAAACGGCAGGTAATCTTTTTCCTGAACCTCGACCGCTCCGGGGTGTTAGTAAAAAGTAAAACGGGGTATAGTCGAGCCGTCCTCGTCGGGCTGAAGGCGGGGGCACGGGGAGGAAACCTTCAGCCGCTTACGACCAGACCCGACATGCGCCGATCCTTACTCACGTTGCTACTTCTGATGCCGCTCGCCGCGGCAGGTCAGAGTGCGTCGGTGGGTCCGGACGCCACGGCGTCTCGTCTGCTGGCCAAGCAGCCGGATGCCTACGCGCAGACGAGCCAGGGTTCCTTGCCGCTGTGGCGCGCCCCCGATGGCCGGATGCTCGCCATCCAGGCCGACGATCGCGCCGATCCCAGCAAGCCGTTGGCCCTCCACGCGGTCGATGCCGGCCCCTTCCTGTCCAGTGGCCTGCAGTACGATCTCGGCCCGCGGCTCCAGGCCCACGCCAGTGTCAGCGGGCAGGGCTGGGCGAATTCGGCCGAATCCTGCGCCGCCGCTGCGCCGGGTGGGCTCGACAACCGTTGCTACACGCCGGGTGCGCCGCCGCGCATCGTCGGCAGCGAAGTCGGCGCGACCTACCGTGGCACGGGTTACAGCCTCGGTCTGGGCGTCGGTTCGAGCCGTCCGACGGGTGGTGGCGCGGCGCTCCCGCGTGTGCTGCCGGGCCTGTCGACCGCATCGGGCCTTCCCATCAGCGCCCTTTCGTCCAGCACCGAGCTCAATGCTCACGGCAGGGTCGATCTCGGTGCGCGCAGCGGTATAGACGTCGGCGCCAGCGTCGGCCGCATCCGCCTGCTGCCGGGCAATCTGCTGGGCATCGGCTCGGTCGACCAGAAAGCGCTGAGCTTCGGCGTCGACCGCGGCTCCGTGTCGGGCGCCATCACCGGCCGCACCATGCAGCCGGAAGCCAACATCGTGAATGGCCTGAACCCGGATCGCCGCTGGAGCGCGGTGGACCTCGGCGTCACCTTCCGCCTGCCATGGCGTGGTGAGCTCTCGGTCGGCGCACAGAACGTCTGGTCCTCGGGCAACGCCCCCGCGAGCCCGGCGGGTCCAGAGCCCGACTCCTCGCGAACGCCTTACGTCCAGTACCACCAGGACCTCTGAACGAACCCGCCGCAAGGCGGGTTCTTCGTTTATGGCGCTGCGGATGGCAGCCGATCGCGAGAGCCAGCCCTGCTGGCGATCCCGCGGCGGCTGGTCGGCTGGCCGGCTTGGCGGCAATGGCCGAGCTCGGCTCGGCTTGCGCCATCGCGTTTGGCTTTGTCGCGGCGTGCGGTGTGGTCGGTAAGAGCCGGCGGGGGTGACCCTCGAGGCCACGCCTGCGGCGACCCCTCAGGGAAGGGCCGCTACCGCGGCCGTGTATCAATGGCCTTCGGCCGGGTCGGGCTCCGACTGGGGGTTTTCGAGTCGGCTGTCCCTGCCTCCCCGAAAACGGCCGGTCATCCCTGACCGGCCCCGCTTCGCGGCCTTGTCCAGTCGAATCCCTCGCCTGCGGCTACCGGCCCCGAGGGTCACCCCCGCCGTCTCTTTGGTGTACCGAGGTGGGTTGGTGGTCGAGCGGGATGTGGCTTCTTCGCTTCGTTGGCTTTTCGCGCGCAGGGCGCGCTCCTACAGGCCGCCATGTATCCCACCATTGCGGTCGCCGTGCGGTAGGAGCGAACCCTGTTCGCGAACCCTCACCCCGGCTAAGGCGAACGAGGCCATCCGAAACAGGCAGGCGAGCGGTCCCAGCCACGAAGCGAGCCGCGGCTCGGCCGCACGATGCCTCAGTCCCCCAAAGAGCCGGCGGGTGCCACCCTCGCGTCCGGTAGCCGCAGGCGAGGGCTCCGACTGGAAGAGGCCCGCAGGGGGCCGGTCAGGGATGACCGGCCGTTTTCGGGGAGGCAGGGACAGCCGA
>Ga0182005_1000062_pt1 | contig 97986 bp, 75 predicted proteins | sample Sormic07211103_1_FD_123021 | JGI IMG/M metagenome (GOLD analysis project Ga0182005, IMG submission 123021) | Rhizosphere microbial communities from Sorghum bicolor, Mead, Nebraska, USA - 072115-103_1 MetaG | ecosystem: Host-associated > Plants > Roots > Rhizosphere | place: USA: Nebraska... | reverse complement strand
TAAAAGGAATACCAACCGCAGAACCCCAGGTCAACTTCTGTGTAGAAAACCCGATCAAACCGGCATGATGTAATACCGTCGGCAAACTTGCCGGAAATCCAAAGCAGTCCGGCAACATATAATCCTCACTGACTACACCAAACTCCCGCTGAAAGAAACCATTGCCATACAACACCTGTCTCAGTATAGACTCCGGTGTAGACATCACAGTCTCTGCCTCATCTACAGATGATCCGGATACATGCCACCTGCCTTTCGCGATATAGTATTTTACCTGTTGATATAAATCAGGATAATACTCCTTCATCATATGATAGCGACGTGAACCGGTAAAGTTGTACGCATAGTCCGGATACTTCTCAAACAACGGGAAGTTCTCCGTCATGATACTCTTAATATATTCGTTGATCACCTGTGGATAATCCCAGTTCCATTCCGTATCCAGATGTGAATAACCTATCGTGTATAATACCTTATCTTTTGCAATGTTGTAAGTAGTCTGGGCTTTTGCAAACGTAAAGCCCAGTACTCCTGCTATAATTAAGATCCGCTTTTTCATTTTAATACCCTTCGTTTTGTGTCAATACCGCTCCTGTATTCAAATCAATGTCAGACTGCGGTATAGGAAATAAATTTTGATGATCCATAATACCTACACCGGGATTCGACGGATCATTATTATATTTCCTTACACGCGCTACCAGTTTTTTCAATCGCATCAATGTCAACATACGCCATTCCTCTGCATACAATTCTCTCGCTCGCTCATCGAGTATAAAATCGATTGTTACATCACCCGCGCTAATAGCAGGTGCATGAGATCTGCTTCGCACCACATTGAGATCATCTGCTGCTTTGCCGGCATCACCCAGTCCCAGGTACGCTTCCGCCCTTAACAGATACGTCTCTGCCAGTCGCATAGCATACAGGTCCTTGTGGTTATACCCACCACCTGACCTCCCCAGGTCAGTATAGTGACCTAACGGCGCTGCCACTTTCATGTAATAAGGGAAGAGGTATTGGGTCGTATCTTTCAGTGCACTGGAACGGCTGCTATACAGTTTCCAGTCTATCACTTTACCATTGTAAGAAGAAGCCGGATTATCAAAATAGAAATGTCTTTTAATATTGGCTTCTGCATTTCTGTCGTCATTCCAGTCTCCGTTCCAAATGTCGTAAGCAATGTAATTGGTAGGTCGGCACCATGCAACAGGTCTACCCAGGGTATCGCTATAACCCGTATAACTCCCACTGTACAGTTGACCACGGATGGCCTTCACACCATCAGGTGCATTGCCTATTCTGTAATAAGCAGGACCAAAGGCACGCTCACCGGAATACTGTCCACCACCGGTTGTATTCGGTTCATTTTGTATCACCCAGATAGCTTCCGTATTATCGCTCAGATTCTGGTTATCCATTGTGAAGAGATCAAAGAATGCATTCTCACTGGCAAAGATATTCAGCTGTTTACCGAATCGCTTTGTCATCAGTGCATAGCCATAATCATTGATCACATGCGAAGCCGCATCTGCAGCCTCCTGATATTTTTGTTGTGCCAGGTACACATCACTTAACAACTGCCATGCCGCACCCTGCGTCAATCTGCCTGTCGCAGCCTCCCCACCTCTCTTAGGTAAATTAGCAGCAGCATATACCAGGTCATTCTCAATCAGCGAATAAATAGAATCCTTACTTTCTCTTACAAAATCAGTTCTGGGTGTACTCACCGGCTTTGTTAGCAAAGGCACATCACCATACATCGTTACCAGAATGCGATAACTGAATGCCCTGAAGAAACGTACTTCAGCTACATATCCTGCACGCTGCGCCTGGTCTGCCCATTTAAAATTGTCAATACCCTGCAACACTGTATTGGCCTGATAAACCAGATCAAAGGCCTTGGTCCAATATTGCTGTGGCAGTGTACCTGTAGGCACAATCTCCGTATCCCAGTTACACAAGGTACCACCAGCCGGGTCTTCCCCATAATACGCCTCGTCTGTACCCAATGCTACATAACAAAACATATACTTCTCATCCACATCGCTATACCATCTGCGACCCAGGCTATACAAACCCACTACACCCATCTCCACATCACTGGGTGACTCAAAAGCATTCGCCCCCGATACAAAGTCTATCGGTTTTTCATCCAACACCTTATTACTACAGGAAGCCAACAACAAGCTAAGCGCTCCCAATAAAATATATTTAATATTCATGACTATCTTTTTTAAAACGAAGTATTCACACCACCAATAAAGCTTCTGATCATTGGCCCCGCAACGTCAGGATCCCATCCTGACCATTTGGTCCAGGTATACAGGTTCCTGCCGCTGAGGTATACCCGCAGATTATTAAAGCCCCATTTACTGATCAACTTGTTATTGAAATTGTAAGTCAATGTCACATCCTGCAGGCGTACAAAACTCTTATCCTGGTACACAGCAGGTGCAATCTTAGGATTGTAATACATACCCGGTGCATCATTCACAGGATTGTCCGGGCGCCAGTATGCACGGACATTGGGCCTGTTCAGACGATATGCTTTGTCTGTACCCCCCGTCACCAGTACACTGGTATTGCTGGCCATGTAGTAACCATTGCCACCTTGTATCGCATTCAAAAAGATGCTTAGTGAAAAACGTTTGTAGCTGAACATATTGTTGATGCTGAAACGGTAGTTGGCATCAGTAGATCCCAATATTTTCCGGTCACCATCTGCCGTGATCTGTGCATCTCCATTCTGGTCTTTGATCTTAAACTGCCCAGGGTAAGACCCGGCCATGATTGTTTTATTGAAAAGGTCCTGTTCCTGCCAGATGCCCTGTGTTTCATAACCATACACGGCATTGATAGAATGCCCTACAAACCAGCCATTCCCAATATCTTCGGTAACATTATCATACAGCTTCGTGATCTTGTTTCTGTTCAGTGCCAATACAAACCCGGTGGTCCAGTTGAAGTCTTTGTGCTTAATATTCTGTGTTTCCAGGTTCACTTCCACACCATGGTTCTTAATACCTCCGATATTATCCCATACGCTTGAGTTACCAGAGATGGTCGGAATCGCTCTTTCAACCAATACATCTGTAGTGGTCGCACTATATACATCTACACTACCACCAATCCGGTTATCCAGTATTTTAAAATCTGCACCCACATTGACTGATTTTGTTTTTTCCCATCCCAGGTTATCATTCCCCATAGAGCCGGCATACAGGCCAATGGCGGTATTCGCGCCAAATACAGTATTGATACTGGACATCACCGCCTGGCTATTGTAAGCACCAATACCCTGATTTCCATTTGTACCATATGACAATCTTAACTTCAGGAAGTCAACCCATTTCACTTTCATGAATGACTCTTCTGTGAGCACCCAACCCAGTGAGATGGAAGGGAAATTGCCCCATTTCTTATTGCTGCCAAAACCAGAATAGCCATCTCGTCTTACAGTCGCGGTTAACAGATAACGGTCATTAAAACCATAGTTTACCCTTCCCAGGAAAGACCGGGTATATTCTCTCGAGCCTGCGCTGGCACTTGTCTGTACCTGTGCCAGTTCAAGCGCATTATACCCCAGTTTTTCGGAGTTGAAACCAGTGCCGGAAGCAGTTGTCCCTTCGCTGGTCAGCTCCTCATCACTATGCAATAAGGTGACATCGAGGTGATGCATCTTATTGAAAGTATGCTTGTAGGTAATGATATTATTGACCAGCCATTTGGTTTGATTGGTGATCGACTTGTTCGCACTGCCATTCACCTGCGAACCCTCAGCTACCGATTTGGGGAAATACTGAAAATGGCGGTTAAAGATGTAGTTCTTGTTATAGTTGAATTCATATTCCAGCCCTTCGATACCAGGTATCCTCAGTCGGCCTTTCAGTATCAGGTTCAGGTTATCCTTCGGCTCCTTGTCAGCTACATATAGGTGGGCCAATGGATGATAGGCATATGATTCGCTGGCGATGTATACCGGGAACTGTTCGGCCTCGTTGTATTTATTCCCCAGCGGACTTGCGATGAGTGCATCTGCCAGCGAAGTTTCCAACCCTGAATAATCACGGTGTGTATAAGTAGGATCAAATTCTATTTTGAGCCAGTCAGTAATTTTATTCTCAAACTTGGCAAAGAAAGTGAGCCTTTTGAACTGATCGTTCACGACAATCCCCTGCTGGTCTGCGTAAGAAGTAGATAAATAATAGTTGGTTCTCGGTGTCTTGCCTGATACACTCAATGAATAAGATTGGATAGGTGCATCTCTTAACACCTCGTTCAGCCAGTTGATGGAATAACCTGACAGGTAATTGTTTTTCTCCTCATCCGTTCTCAGGTAGGAAGCTACAATTTCCTTGTTATTCACGTCCGGCCTTACAGGTCTGTTATCAGCGCTGGTAGGACTTGTAGCATACCAACTATACAGATCCTGCTGATAATAATAATCGACGAGTCTGCGTGCGTATTGGTCCGCATTCATAATCTTCGTCATCTGTGTATTGGCGAGATCCTGGCTACCATAATAGGCGTTCAGGTTAAATGTAGGCTTATCAGAACTACCTGTTTTGGTGGTGATCACGAGTACCCCATTAGCAGAGCGGGAACCGTATACTGCTGCGGAACTTGCATCTTTCAACACATCGACAGCAGCAATATCATTGATGTTCAGATCGGCGGTAGTCCCATTGAAGATCACACCATCCACGATAATGAGTGGTACATCGCTGGCGGAAAGAGAGGTTTTACCACGAATAGAAAGTCCGCCTGTTTCACCGGCCATACTACCGCTTTTCGCATTCAGGCCCGGGGTGATCCCCTGTAAAGCCTGTACCAGATCGGTGGTAGCAGTATTTTCTTTCCCCTTCATGTCGATATGGGAAATAGCCCCTGTCAGGTCTTTTGCCTTTTGGGTACCATAACCGACTACCACCAGCTCGTTCAGTTTGCCCATGTCTTCCTGCATGGTAACAGTAATATTCGATGCTGCGGGGCGTTCTACAGTGGCAAAACCAATATAACTAAATACCAGTGTAGCATTGTCACTGACTCTGAGTGAAAAATTACCGTTGGCATCAGAGTTTGTGCCATTATGAGTGCCTTTCTCAACAATGTTTACACCAATCAGCGCATGCCCTTTATTGTCCAGGACCTTACCATTAATGATCAGGTCTTTGGCATGATAAATTACAATTGTCGTCTTGTAAGTTTTGAATTTGAGCGGAGTTTCTTTAAGAATGTAATGAAGAATGTCAGTAACACTTGTATTGTTCGCCTGATAAGTGATAGGCCGGGAATTAGATACGTCCCCATCATCAAAAGTAATCCCCCAGTTACTTTTTTGTCCAATAATTTCCAATGCCTGTGAAAGGCTGACTTTATTAAATGCAACCGAGATCCGGACGTTGTCCAGTTCGTTGGCCTGCGCCTTGAGCACATTTGTGACGCTTAGGCAAAAAATACAGGCAAATAATAGTCCCTGCCTTAGCCCCCTAAGGTATTTTTCCATAAATTTGTGCGAATTTTCTAGTGTTATTTTTTCTGTGATTTTTGAAAAAGTAATTCTCAGGAATGATAGCGGAGGTGGTACCAGCACTTCCGTTTTTTTATGCCTGGAATTATGCGATGTGTGATGGTCTGTGACTCATAGTTAGCTTTAGTTTGCGGTGATTATTATTTTATTATCTGCTTGCCGGTAAGAGATCTTATTTGTCATGCTTAATATTTGCAGCACATCTTCCAATGAGGTATTAGGCTTGATCACCACTGTAAAAGAAGGCATTGTGGCAGCCGGATTGGCGATGACCAGATCCGTTTTATACCATCTCTCCAATTCGGCAACTACAGCAGGTAGTGCCGTCTGGTGGAATTGTATTTCTCCCTTTTGCCATGCTACAATCTGCAAGGTGTTAGCTATCTTTTCTAATGTCACTTCTTTCGGGGAAAGCGTCAGGCGGTTATTTGCCGTCAGTACGCCATAGTTTGTACCACTGGTTCCTGTTACCGCTACGCGGCCTTCTGTTACAGTTATTGTAGGTCGTTCTTCTCCATAGGATTTGATATCAAACGAAGTGCCGAGTACTTTGGTAGAATAATGATTGAATGAAACGACGAATGGCTTTGCATCGTCCTTTGTTACGGTGAAGAAGGCTTCACCTTTCAGGGTAATTTTCCTCTCTTTAAAATCCTTCGAATAAGTGATAGCAGACGCGCAGTTCAGCCATACATGCGAACCATCTGCCAGCAATACGTCTTTACGCTCTCCGGTGCCAGTGGCAATGGTTATCCATTCACTGTTAAAAAATAAAAACTTCACAGGTATTATTAACAGGAGTGCAATCGCCGCTGCCCAATACCATATTCTTCTATCTGGTTTGTGATGAATCTTTTGCAATAACCGCGCATATCTTTCATCTGCAAGGGTTTGATCAGCGATAACATTTGTCGGTAAAGCCTCCCATTCTGCCTGTAGGTAAGCAGAAAAAGCCATGTTGTCTTCATTTAATAACAACTGCTCAATCATCTGTTTCTCTTCCCTGGAGCATTCGCCGGAGAAGTATTTTTTCAATTGACTTATCGGATCAGGTGGCACAAAAGATGTGTTTATACAATTAAATACAATAAAAATTGAAAAGAGGTCTATGCGGAGGGAAAATATTTTTTTCAGCTGATAATCACGAGATACATGATCATCAGTACTGCGTCAAACTCGGGATGCAGCAACAGGTATTTCTTCAGTTGCTTGAGGGATTTGATAATCTGGAGGCGTACGGTGTCTTTGGAAATTCCCATTTCCTCCGCTATTTCTTCGTAAGACAGGCCTTCAAAGCGGCTCTTTTGAAATATTTCACGACAGCGGTCTGGCAGGGTGGCCAGGGCGTCATTCAGGATATTAACGTATTGTTTCCAGATCATGTCGTGCTCCGGACAGATATGGAAAGCAAGGTGCTCAATGGTGTCAGGCGTGAGCTGTAGGTGAGTCTTTTGCTGTTTTAAGGTGTTTAAAATGGTGTTTTTAGCAATTTTGAAGAGCAGGGCAGAAAAGGGCTTGTTTTCGTCTATCTGGGCACGGTAATTCCAAACTTTCAGGAATACATCCTGCAGGATCTCTTCGGCCACCTCTCTCGTTGGGACGATCTTAATGGCATACCGGAATACGCGGTCCTGATAGCGGTAAAAGAGCTCCTGGAAAGCGCTTTCCTTACCATTATACTTCATGTCGCGTAGCAATGACTCCTCGTCAAGTTGTTGATAGTTCCTTCCCATATGACGCTGCAAAATTATAGTAAGCGGATAGTAAAGGGGATTAAGGTTAGGTTAATTGTATCACATATCCAAAATAATATAATCTTTCAGTTTTTCAAGGACTAAAAAAATCGCCCCTGCCTAAGGCAGGGGCGATTGACTATCTTAACTGACCATTTGTCAGTGACTATCCGGCTCAAAGTCCAGGGAAACGGAGTTCATACAGAAGCGCTTTCCTGTAGGTGGAGGACCATCATCAAAAATGTGGCCTAAATGGGAGTTACATCTTGCACATTCCACCTCTACCCGGTGCATACCATATGAGTTATCCTCTTTATAAATTACACTGTTTGGACGGTCTGCTTCAAAAAAGCTTGGCCAACCACAGCTACTGGCAAACTTAGCATCGGAGCGGAAGAGTTTATTTCCGCATACCGCGCAGTAGTAGGTACCTTTTGTATCTGCATCCCAGTATTTACCGGTAAAAGCCCTTTCTGTTGCCTGTTCTCTGGCTACCGCATAAAGGTCAGCCGGCAGGATTTTCTTCCATTCCGCATTGCTGACATCCAAATGGGTAGTGTCTGTGCGTGAGTAGTATGGGTTATGCATATCTGATTTGTTTTTACTTTGCTGAGCGCGGCCGGTACAACTGAAAAGCATACAAAGGAGCACACTCAGGTATAATGCGTTTCTCATTTTTATAGTATTATAACTATAGTAACGAAATTCGTTCCAAATAAGATTGCATGACATTATAGCTAAACACTCCGCTATGCTTTATTTAACAATATTTTTGGTTCTTGCCGCCTGGTCCGGGAAAATCAGGGTCTCGTAGAGCACTTTCCCTTCATGATTGATCACCGCTACATGCAGCTGATCTTTCGCTACAGAGAAATACATGAAACCATAATCAGCCGCCTGAAAGCGGCTATAAGGTAGCCCCTCCTTCACTGGCGTTACTTCCGATCCGGCACCGGATATAAAGTGATTCGTTACGCCACTGCTCTTCAGGTGTTGCAGGGAGTGGTCATGCCCCGATAGGTAGATATTCACTTTGTGCTTTTCCAGCACCTCTTCCAACGTTTTCCTTATGCCCAACGTATCGTAATTAGTAGTACGTGGACCTGCGGTATACATGGGATGATGACCCACTACTATCTTCCAGCACACATCTTTGTCTGCCGCCGCCAGCGTCTGGTTGATCCACTCCAGTTGTTTTTCAGGGTGCTGCCCTTTTACATGAGGCCCATATTCAGGGTTATCAAAAAACTCAGGCAACATAGGATTGGTATCTATAAAAAGCATCAATACCTTCCCATCTTTGCCTAAAGAGAATTCTTTGGAATAGTAACGGGCCGGCATCTTCCAGCGACGGCTGATATTGCTGTATCGTACCTGGGCATCAGGATCAGCCTTGTAATCATGATTGCCCAGGATCGCGTACCAATCCCATTGAAGGGAGAAATCAGTATAGATGTTTTCAAAAGAATAGTGAAACAAAGGATCGTGCTCACTAATTACACCGGAAGGATAAAAGTTATCACCCGTGGAGATAATAAATTGATTGGGGTGTTCAGTAGCCCACTTGCCCATCTGCCGGGCTACCTGTAACTGATGATCGGCGCCATTACGGCCCCAATCGCCAATGGCGAGGAATTGTAAAGGATAGCTGTCTGCTGTGGGAGAGGGAACTATGTCTGCGTAAGCGCTGAGGGAAGATAATACGGAAGTACTTAAAACACCAAAAGCTGTCTGTTTAAAAAAGGCTCTTCTTTTCATGCATCATATTTAGAATGCCGGCCCATGACAGGCCGGCATTAGTCATCAATAGCCGTCGTTTTGTACAAGATTTGCATTCAACACCATTTCTGTAGCCGGAATCGGGAACAGCCTTCTCGATGTTGATTCTCCACCTGTCTTAAAGCCCCAGGTACCTTCCCATTGACCAAAACGGATCAGGTCATTTCTTCTCCAACCTTCCCACGCCAGCTCACGCCCTCTTTCATCCAGTATGTCCTGCAAGCTAAGAGAGGTCACCGTTGGTGCACCCACCCTTGCCCGTACTTTATTAAACAACTCCATAGCTGTAGCGGTGCTACCCCCATTGCGCAACAATGCCTCTGCCTGCATCAGGTATACATCTGCCAATCTCAATACAGGAATATCGTTATTCTGATAACGGTTCACTGCATTCGGATCAGGATAGAACTTGATAGACCTTGCTCCGCAGGAAATACCATTTACCTCTGCACCTACATTCATCGTTGCAGCATCCGTCAAGGTAATTTCACGGGTCAGGTTCAGCTGATAACTACCATTCATGATCTTATTGCCCGCAAAGTCATATTGCAAGCCAGATAACCAGGTAGTATCTCTCGCATCGCCTGTTAAACTAAACAGGTCAAAGAACTCGGGTGATGCACACATGGCATTGCTGGGGCTGAAATTAAGCCCGTATTTCGCTTTCAGAGTTCCATGCAGGGTATAACGGGTAAAGTAATTTCCGGTTGCTTTATTGGCATCGAACACTGCTACAAAGATGGTTTCCTTGTTCGCTGTATTATCCGGACTAAACAAACTCATATAATTCTTTTCCAGCGATAACCCCGATTCACTCATCAGCTTATTGCCATAAGTGATCGCATCACTATATCTGGCAGTACCTGTATAATACGCCGCGTTCAGGTATAACTTCTGTAACAGCGCATACGCCATCCACAAAGTAGGCCGTCCGTAATAGGCCAATGTCACAGTAGAAGGTGCCGCTAATCCCGGTACTGCTGCCAGCAGTTCACTTTCTATATAATTGAATACTTCTGCACGGGTAGACTGGGTAGGGCTCACCGTACTTCCATAAGTGGTAATCGGCACATTCCCATACAGGTCCATCATATAGAAGTAGAACAGCGCACGCATTGTCCGGATCTCTGCTGTGAACTGTGTACGCAATGTGCTGGAATCCGCTTTTGATAACAGGTTCAGTACCCGGTTGCACTCAGAAATACCACTGTATCCCCAGCTCCATGGAGTAGCCAGGTCAGAAGAAGTCCAGGTATGCTTGTGCCACTTGATGTACTGACCATTGTCGTAATAACTACCATTCCTGTTCGGAATCATGGCCTCATCAGTAGACAATTCAATCACCCTCCAGAAATCTACAGCAAAGCTCTGGCTTGACATCTTCTGATATACAGAACCTGTAGCTGCTACATAACCTTCCTGCGTATTAGGAATAGTAGTCAGCTGTGATTCAACAGGCACATCCAGCTTGGTACATCCTGCTGCCGCTAACATGATGGTAGCGGAAATAGCGATATATAATAATGCTTTCATTCTTCTCTCAATTTTTAAAATGTAACATTCAATCCTAACAGGAATGTGCGGGTTTTAGGATAATAACTGCGGTTGTCAATACCCGGTGTCTGACCTGCAACATTGATTTCAGGATCGATACCTTTGTACTTTGTAATGATGAACAGGTTATTGCCTGAAGCATATACCCGCAGCTGATAATTCTTTTTGGTAGCAAATGAATATCCCAGTGTTGCATTGTCCATTCGCAGGTAAGCACCACTCTCCACATAACGGCTGGAAATAAAATGATCCTTATCATCCTTAATAGATTCAGATAACGTGCTTACGGGCACATTGGTGGTATTGGCATAAATAGGCGCATTCATATCAGCACGGGTAGCATTCAATATCTGATTGCCATATACTCCGCGTACAAAGATGTTGAGGTCAAACTGGCCATAGCGGAAGGTGTTGTTCCAGCCGTAGATCAGCTTAGGCTGTGCAGAACCAGTTACCTGGAAATTAGTAAACGCAGTGCTATCTGAAGAGACTGTTCCATCAGCAGCGACGAAGGTAGATTTGCCATCTGCATTTTTACCCGCATATTTCAAGGTATAAAAAGAACCTAATGGCATTCCTTCTTTGATGATCTGGTAACCATTGATACCTGATTGTCCACGGGCACTGAATCCAGCTGTGTAAAACTGCGATGCACTGAACAGATCGTTGGAGATGGAAGTGATCTTATTCACATTGTGCGCAAGTGTGACAGCCGATGTCCAGCTGAACTTACCAGTCTTCACCGGGGTAGTACTCAAAGCCAGTTCTATACCTTTGTTACTCATCGCACCTACGTTAGCAGTCATGGTGCTGTAGGGATATTGGGTAGTAGACACGGTGTAATCGCCTATCAGGTCAGTAGTACGCTTGTCGTACACATCCACACTACCACTCAATTTGTTGTTGAACAACACGAAATCCACACCCACGTTCATAGTCGCCGTACGCTCCCACTTCAGATCAGGATTATCATTTTGAACAGGCGTGAGGGAATTGATCCACTCACCATTATAATAGAAGTAAGAAGAACCACTACCATAGATCAGGCGGGAAGTATAGGCATTGAAACCAGTAGAGTTACCTACCACACCATAACCGGCACGTACCTTCAGCACATTCACGAAATTCACATTCTTCATGAAGCGCTCATTATGGAGATTCCAACCTACAGACACAGAGGGGAAATATCCCCAGCGGTTGTTAGTACCAAAGGCTGAAGAACCATCACGACGCAGCGATCCCTGAAACAGGAAGCGGCCATTATAGTCATAAAATGCCCTGCCATAGAAAGAGATCAGTCGTAAAGTAGATACATAGATATCTCCATAATTCACCGTCGTACCATTACCCTGACCCAGGTTATTCCACTTGAGGTCGTCAGATACGAAGTTGTAACCACTCACCTGGTAACCATCTCCGTTACGGTCTTCCTGCCAGCTATAACCACCCAGGAGTTTGATGTTGTGCTTATCGAATCTTCTTTCGTAGGTAGCAAATGATTCCAGTACCTTTTTGGTATTGGATACGTTCGTACGCTGCGCATAACCGGTATAATCCTGTGCCAGCATAGAAGAACTGTTATAATACAGGTCAGTATCATTGCGCTGACGCTGATAGGAAACGGAAGTGGTAAAGTCCAGTCCTTTCAGGATATTCACAGTAGCAATACCATTTACTAAGAGGATATTTGCTTTGCTCTGAATGGTATTATCATTGATCAGGGCTACAGGGTTGTAGTAACCACTGGTACCCGTTGTACGGCTTCTGTCTTCATAATAACTGCCATCTGCATTCTTTACAGGTACAGTAGGCATATAAGTGAGCATGTTGCTCAGCACCTGACCGGGAATCTGTTTACCATTCGTAATACTATTGGTCACATTCATATCCAGCTTCAGGCGATCATTAAAAGCACGGTGCTGTAAGTTGGTACGGACTACAAAACGGTTCATGGAAGAACCCTTGATAATACCTTCATTATTCAGGTAGTTTACACTCACCCCATAAGAGGAGTTCTGGTTGCTACCACTATAAGCTAAATTATGATTGTGGGAAAAACCGGTACGGGTCACTTCTTTCTGCCAGTCTGTATTACTTACACCATCATCATTGATGGCATCGATGGCCACATTATTTGTAGCCAGATAAGCACGCAGCTGAGAAGCGTTAGCCATTTTAATAGTATTGGAAATTCTTTCCACTGCACCATAGGTACTATAAGAAAGATGTGACTGCCCGGAGCGGAACTTGCGGGTAGTAATGATGATCACACCATTTGCCGCACGGGAGCCATAGATAGAAGTAGATACCGCGTCTTTCAATACTTCCATGCTTTCAATATCGCCGGGCGCCACGCTATAAATAGAGGCACCGGGAACACCGTCAATTACATAAAAAGGTTCATAGGCATCCGTGCCGGATCTGAAAGAAGAAGGGCCTCGCAGGATCACAGCGGCGTTTTCGTTTGGGTTACCACTCCTGGAGATATTCAAACCGGCTACTTTACCCTGCAGCATCTGCACAGGATCGCTATACACCCCTACGTTGAAATCTTCTTTCTTCACAGTGGTCACAGCTCCTACCATTTCACTACGGCTTCTGCTACCGTAACCAATTACCACTACATCGCTGAGCTGACCATTGTTTTCCTGCATCCTGAATGCGACGGACAGCTGATCATTCGCCTTCACACTATAGCGCTCACTTACATGCGTAGTATAACCAATATAACTTGCTTTGATCACGTATCCTGTATCAGCAGGTACTTTTGAAAAACGGAACAGACCAATAGAATCTGTACGCGTTACTTTAGAAAATGAAGAAGCATTACGGGTCAGGATGACAGTAGCACCGGGCAGGGGTTCTCCCTTCTCCGTCCTGATCAAACCTTTGATATCGCCCGTTTGAGCAAAAACTTTTAAATGCAGCAATACGGCAAATAAGAGCAGCACCGCATATCGCGGAAACGGTCTTTTTCCTCTAAATGTCATGTTATTCTGTATTTATGTATGATCCTGTTATCGGGTAATGTTGTACCCTGTAGCTGTTTTTTCTAACTTTAATCCATTCACCAGTGTAATGACAGAGAGCAAATCTTCTACACTGTCAGTGTCGGCATATGTACCGGAGAATTTCATGTTCTTCAACTGTTGCTCGTCGAAGGTGATACTGGTGTGATAATAACTTTGTAAAGTAAGGAACACATTTTTCAGTGGTTCCTGATGAAACGCTTGTCCTTTAGTCTCATCAGCGGCAATCGTTGCAGGTGCATTTTTCAGCTGAGGAAGCTTGTTATCGGACACAATGGCTTTCTCCTGCTGTGTGTTAAATACAAGTTGTTGTCCCGGATGCAGGTATACTGGTTGAAAGGTGGTGCTGGCCTTTTTCACCACCACTTTCCCAGTGATCAGTTGTACATGCACTTCGCCTTTTAAGGTGGTGATACGGAAGGATGTACCCAATGCAGTCGTAGTCAATCCACCCGCTTCCACAGTAAATGGCCTGTCTTTGTCTTTCGCTACATCAAAGAAGGCTTTTCCCTCCAGGTGGATATAACGTTGCTGACGATCGAAGTGCAAAACATGTGTCAGTTTACTACCAGAAGAAAGTACGACTGTAGTACCATCTTCTAATTGATAAGTCTGATCATGCTTTTTGTCGTTACTGATCACTGTATACCGAATGGCAGTTGTGTCTTGCAGGTTAGCCTGAAAATGTGTGGTATGCTGTGGTTTCCACAGTAATATACTTCCCCCTATTATTCCGATGATAGCAGCTGCAGCAGCTAGTCTGCGGAAGTAATAAATCTTCGGCTTTCGTTTGGTGTGCTGTGAGATGTATTGCCACATAGCCCCATCTGTTTCTTCAGGGATTCGTTGCTGTGTGACGAATTCCTCCCACGCTGGTGTACTGATCAGATCTTCAGGATGTTCAGCAAACCACCCAGCGAGCATTTCCGCTTCTTCCGGACTACAATTGTTGGTAATAAAACGTGCAACCTGTTCGCTGGTGATCTTCATTTGAACTGTTTCTAACTACTATTCGTTTGTAAATTGGAAATACCCTGGCGCTTAATAATTTGTTAACATTAGGAGGAATAGGATGAGTGCTTTGCGCAGGACACTCAGTATCCGGGAGATGTGATATTCAACTGTTTTTGGAGAAATAGACAGTTGTTGCGCTATTTCATTGTAGGTCATTCCTTCCTCTCTGCTGAGGCGGAATACCAGCCGTCCCTGTTCTGGAATGGTGCTGAGGATCTGTTCAATTTTGATACGGGTTTCACGTGCCTGATATTGATTATTCACACTATCTTCAGCTTCATCGGGTTCCACAACGCCCATGCGTTTTTTCTCTACAGCCAGTTTACGTAATTCATCGATCATGAGTGAACGGGCAATACGGAAAATTTGTATATCTATATTAATAACAGGATTGAGGGTATCGCGGTGGGTCCAGACTTTTACAAAAGTCTTTTGTACAACTTCCTGTGCCAGGTATGCTGATTTGGTCCTGCCCAGCAGCAGGAAATACAGCTTATCCTTATACTCTTCATAAACAGACGCAAAGGCTTTTTCATTACCCTCCTTAATGTCTGCTACGGTATAACGTTGGCACATAGTTATGGAAAGGAGTTTTAGAAAAAGCAAAAGTATAAAAAGAAGGAGAGCAGGTATATTAAGGTAATATTATCAAATTCTGTTTTCAATCCGTTCCTTCACTTCCTTAGGCAGGGGGTTACCACCTAATGACAACGTACCACCTTCTCTATTATATACATCCGGGTGAACAACAGCAATCTGGTTATTATCCAACTGAAAGAAACCACCTTTTAGCTGTTTGAAAAATGCAGGTAGGTCAGTCAGAGCATTATTAACAGCATAGAATTTGTCAAATGACGGAATAAGGATTGCTTCGGGCAGCTGACTTATTTTATTGTAATTCGCCAACAAGAGTCTGAGTGTAGGTGTAAATAAAGAAGCATCTAATGTTGTCAACTGATTATGGCCAATATACAATTGTTGGATGTGCATTCTTCCTGTAGGAAATTGTATCCTGGTAAGACGGTTGGCTGATAGTTGTAAAATGCCCCATCTGATTTCTCCTTCAGGGAAGCGGGTGGCATCGATATGAGTGATTTCATTATTATCCAGACTTAGGTAATCTAATGACAGATTGCCTGCGGAGTAAGGGAATTGTTGTATCTTATTATTTTGAAGCCCCAGCTGCTTCAATGCCGAACCGCGCTCAAAGCGGTCCTCCATGTCAGAAAAATCACTATCAGAAATGGCGAGCGTAACCAATTTCCGCAAATTGAATACCCCTCCCGGAAAACCTTTTATCGCGTTATTTCTTAAAATCAATTCCTGTAAATTGTCCAGATATTGTAATCCCTCCCAGTGATCGGACCTGACATCTATTAGTCTCAGTTCTTCCAGGTTCACCAGCGCGCCCAATACATCAGCAGGCAATTGCGCGGTACAGGAGATGATCAACTTCTTTAACGCAGTCAGATTCCCAATAGCAGCAGGGAAAAGAATAGGGGTCTCCCTTTCCCGTTCTGACGACTCTTTAGGCCTGAAATAAATTTCCAGTGTTTCCAACGAAGTAAGCTTGCCTATTTCCGCTGGTATCTGCTGATCGTAGCTACACTTCTCTAACCGCAACTCAGTGAGATGTGTTAGCTGCTTGCTCACGTTAGCAAGATCCACTTTGGTATTGATAAATACCCAAACCTTAAAATTGGTAAATAATGCAACACCAGGATGCAGGTCATTACATTGGGTGTCTTTTAATTGGAAGAATGGCTGTTCCTGAGGGAACCGTCTTTGTGAGATAGTCAATGCCATTAACATAAAGATCTCCCTGTCAATATCAGGATGCGTGGCTATTTCCTGCAACTTTTCATCCTCTACCACAAAATGATTCATCAGGTAGTTGCCATATTTCCTGACATGAGAGAAGAAAGCCTTCGGTGCCATATTAGTAAAGTGCTGCCTTGCCCAATTGCGTACCTTCCGTTCCGGATGGGTACGCATAATGGCCGCCAGCGCAGAATGTACCGCCTTGCTGGTGTGAACATTATAGGCCGGCAACGCATGCTCATAATCTGCAGCTATCAGTTGTTGAAGAATAGACAGCTCCTGCGTTGTTGTATAGGCGCTTGTCCGGATCATCATCTTCTCCGATAAATGATCCAGGGTAACAACCGGTATTTTATTGACTAAAAACTGTAAGACCTGATCAAAGCCGGTCCTGGCACCAATTATGCCGATCACATCTTTCTCCCGCAGGTCTTTTGTAAAGGTAATGTTCAGATCCACCTGCGACATCCGCCGATCAATATGTTGTGTTTTTATCAGCTTTACTTCCCGCAAAGGCATGATTAAATTAGGCAACCATCTGTTCAGCTCTGCCATCAGCTGGTATTCCATGGCAAATAAGATTTGCCGGTCTAGATCTGTCAGATCCAAACCCGCTACACTTTCCCTAAACCGGTCCAGGCGCTCATTATCCCAACCTTCCAGATAAACATGTTTTGTTACGGCAATCGCCTGCCAGCAGGCATGCACCCATTTCTCTGAAATGATATTCAACTCATCCAGGCGGTCAAATACCTTCATCAGCGCTGGTGTAACAATGATTTGCTGATCCTCATCATCCGGGTTGAAGTCCAGCTTTTTTAATGCCGGCAGCTTTTCCACCACCTCTTTGAATACAGAGATATAATCAGGAGAAGGATATACACTACTGAAATACATACTCAGCGTAGCCAGGTTAGGATAAGCTGTCAACGCCGCAGCTGTGATAGGAGTACCGGAGCAGACAATGTAGAGGAGTTCAAGATGGGGAAGTGGACCAATATCTCTTAATACCTTGTCAATATCCTTATAATGATGGTGAACATAGATCTCGTTCGCCTGCATAAATGCTAAACGATCGGAGAGGTCTGTATGCTCGTCAATTTCGAGTGTATCAAACATAGATGAAGTAGGTTGTAGCGTGTGCCCACCTTTTGAGCAGGCACACTCAGGTATTTATCTTGTTAGTCTGACCGTGCCCTGTTCTCTCACCACTTTACCATAATAGTCATTCCCCACGGCCATCCAAATATAAATCCCTTCAGGCACTTTCTTCCCCTTAATATTTGTACCATCCCAGGCTACTTCACCTTTCTTTGGCTTCTGGTACACCAGGTTGCCCATACTATCTAATATATCAAAAGAAGTGATCGTCTTGATAGTTTTTGCATACACCTGCAGCAAATCATTCTGTTTATCTCCATTGGGAGAAAACTCTTCCTGTACCATAAATGCTTTCGGATTTGCCACACTCACCTTCAATGTATCTGTCGTACTACAACCATTCTTCATCGTCATCTTAATCAGGTAAGTCTCCGGTGCCTTCAGCGTCACTTTCGGATCACTCACCTTTGAATCTGTCAATCCATTGTCAGGCAGCCACTCATATGTTGCTCCCTCCACCTTTCTTGCATTCAGCTGCAATGGTTTCCCCGGCTCCGCCTTCACAGCGGGCAATGACTTTGCCGCCATTGGTGTTGTAATCGTAATATCATGAATGCTGGTACCTCCCATAGATGGGCAACTGGGCGGTGTAGCCGTTAATACTACTGTATAAGTACCTACTTTGGAATAAGTGAACCCCGCATTGAAATTTTCACTGCTCTGGCCATCTCCACTATGCCAGCTATAATCCACCGGTCCGGTAGCTTTCGTTTTATTGGTAAAGTAAACAGACGTTCCCGTACACCCACTGCTATAAGTGAAGTCTACGGATGGCAGCAACACCTGTGTCATAGCAATCACATTAGAGGCATTCGAACATCCATTCCCATCTACAGCTATTACTTTATAATCCCCCGGAGCCGACACCCTCAGTGAACTACCTTTTCCTGCAATAGAATCATTCCGCATCCACGTAAAATTGTATTTCCCTGTTGCACTCAATGGCATTTCCTTTGCCCCGCATATCACAGTTCCCTTATCTGCACTGATGGAAGTAACAGGCAATTGGTACACCGTCAGCACCCCATTTACATAAGTAATTGTATAATTCTCAGCACTTGCCCCTGAAGGTATCAGGGTATTGAAGGCATCCACACTCACAATAGGGCGGGTGATCAATACACTATCCGATTCATCATACACCCAGCCTTTATAGCTCACCGTAAACGCAGGATCTGGCGCACCATAACACCTCGCTGCATTATTGGCCGTGATCACCAGGGGGGCCTTTTCAATCACCAGTTTCTCTACCGTACTATCTGTGGTAAGATCTACTTCACCCGCCTTCATAATCTGCACCATCCATTTGTGATCTTCCAGATAAACCTTTGCAACATTGGTGTCCGAGGAGTTCACCTGAATGCTGTCGCTGATACTCAAAGGAAAGTCCGGATCCCCATATTTTTTCTGACCAAATCCATTTAAACAAATGAAACACAATGCAATGACTAATCGATTCATATTAAAGATTGCTATACTTTGTAACAAAGATAGCACTCAGACTCATTTATCAAAAATGCCCGCCCACTTCGTCCGCACTGAGCAACCCGGTCTTGATAGCAAACACAGCCAGGCTCACAGAATTGGTCGTCCCTGTCTTATCCAGTAAATGCTGCCTATGCCCCTCTACAGTCCGGATACTAATAAATAGCTTAGCGGCAATTTCACTGTTGGTCATTCCCTTGCAAATAAATGTTAAAACTTCCTTCTCTCTGGGTGTAAGGGTATTCCCATTCATATAGGGTTTCTGTATTGACCTGGATTGTACGCCCCGCAGCATGGCTTCGGCAATCTTCTCAGTAAAATAAAAACCCTTTGCCGCTACTTCCTCTATCGCCTCCCGCAGGCTATCCTGATCAATGTCTTTATGCAGGTAGCTTCTTGCGCCTAACTTCATCATATGAAAAATGAAATTGTCAGCGGTATGCATGGACAATGCGATGATCTTCATTTGTGGATACAGTTGAAGAATCTGTTTACATCCCTGCATGCCATCAATTTCAGGCATTTCAATGTCCATCAGAATAATATCCGGCTGTTGTACAGCCAATGCTTCCAGCAATTGCGGACAGCTTTCTGCTTCAATGATCAGGTCAAAATGTGGATAGGTCTTCAGCAGATTGATAATGCCCTGGCGAAAGAGCTTATGATCATCCACGATGGCAAGTCGGATAGGTATCACAGGCAATAAATTTACAGTAATGGTAATCTGATAATAATACAGGTACCCTCTCCCGGTACTGATTGTATTTGCATATCGGCTTTCAACATCTCTTTGCGGGCTTCAATACTTTTCAGGCCAATGCCTCCTTTCCCCGGGTCCTGTGTATCAAACCCGCACCCATTATCACGCACACTCAATTGAATATAACTTTCCGTTTGTGTCAGGGCAATGTTTACATCACCGGCCCCGGAATGTTTGATAGCATTATTCACCAGCTCCTGCACAATACGGTACAGTGCCAGTTCCTGCTGTAGTTCCAATCCACTGATCTCCTCTGCATCTAAAGAGAAGTTAAGCGGGGAAGCCTGTGATAATACCGACACCAGGTATTGCAGCCCTTCCACCAGACCAAATTTCGTCAATACAGAAGGATATAGATTGAGCGATATGTTTTTTAGATTTTGTATCGTATGACTCAGTATCTCCTTTACACTGGCCACGATCTGTTCTTTCTCAGGATCGGTATGATGCAACTGGTTCACGAGCAACTTGGCAGTAGACAGCGAAGACCCTATTTCATCGTGCAGGTCATGTCCAATACGCACCCGTTCTTTTTCCTGTGCAGCAATACTGGAAGTTAATAACTCACGTTGATATTCCTGCTGCACCGATTGCAGCCGGATTTGCTGCGCCAGCAACCGTTTCTGGTAAACGACAAAAAATATAATCACCGAGATCGCCAGCAACAGGATCACCATAATCCCCCCAAATAACATATACTTCATCTCTAGTTCCTTTGGGGAATCCATAGCGTTAACGTATAGAAGATGTACAGTAACATTGTTAAGATGGCGTGGACATCCCATAGTTGCAAATTGAAGTTCGTAGAATACGAAGAGAAGATATACTCGCTAAAAGTAAAAACAATAATATCACAAGGGAAGTAAATGATCAACCCTGCCGACAGCCAGAACATAGGCGCATATTCCAGGTGAAAGATATTCAATTTTCGGAGTACGCGGTAAAGATATTCCAATACGAAAAAGAGAAGGAGGAATCCTTCTACAAATCGCTCTTCCCTATTGAATCCCTGCAACTTACCCGTGATGATTTCGAAAAAGGCATAGCCGGCAAAACCGGCGGTGAGGAAAGGGATGATCCTGGCCGTTCTGCTGTCGTTCAGTTCATGCCTGTACATAGCTGCGAGCAGGCCAAATTCCACTGGTATATAGAGTACGATCAGGAACAGATTGGGCAGCTTGAAGAGGATGAGCATTCTTGACAGCAGGTCTGTCAGAAAGCCAAAGAGAACGAGAATCCATAGGTAACGTAAGGGTGGTTGCAGATGTCTGAGACGAAGCCCTCCCACCACAACGGCGATTGTCTCAGGGATCATTACGGCATACATAATGACCCGGTCAAAGGTAAGAGACATAATAAACGTTTTAAAGCCTCTCCCGGGCCAGGAGAGGCGAATGAATAATGGTGTGTATCGGTCAATATGGAGGACTTGGAGCTGAAATATCGTATAAACCATCTGCATCAGCTATTCTTGCCGGTGCCACTTCATCATCTGCCAGTATTCCCTGTAAGACAAGGTTGAAAGTAAAAGTAGGCGTAGCTACATCGGTTACATTGGGCCGGTACAGTTCATGCAATGCAAGACTCACTGAAAGCCCGCTACATTTGTATTTAAATGTAGCATCAATAAAATCTTCCAGTGGGAAATTGTACCCCTGCAGGTAACCATAAATGTTTCTAAAACGCTCCCTCGATATAAAGTCTTCGTTTTTTATCCACTTTTCCAGCCAGATTTCGCCCAGGTTAGTAGGCAACTGACACTGGGGCAGGTCCTCACCTAATTCCTGCGCATAAGGAGTGCCCAGGAAATAAGCCGTGGTGATACCATCATTCTTATCTGTACCAAACAATATGATGTTAAATAGTTCTTCTCCTTCCTCGTCTGTTGTGATGCAAAATCTGGATTTGATAGTGGTGGTGGCCTCTGATGATACCAGGTACTCAATGGCATTGACATCAAAACGCACCCCGATCAGCTTTAATAAATCCTTGTAGAAATAATCGCGAAGATCCATTTTACCGTCATCTTCATTCAAAAGAGTGATCCACCGCGAGGTGTACTTGTCATAATCTGCCTTGCTAATTAGCGTGATGGGCAAGGTTTGTGTTAATTCATGAGGCATATTATATGGCTTGTTGGTGAAAAAAATGCAAGGGATGGTCGAATTTAGTGTTTGAAGAATGCAGTACCACCGCAGGGATAATTTCTCACAGACCATTTTAAGAGGGCGGTGAACCGGGAGTATTCACCGCCCTGCTTTCATGGTTTAGGGAGGGAAAAGGTGTCATTTTAAGGTCTCAATGGACAAAAAGCCTGCGCTGATGATGTAAAAGTAGGAAATGGGGAAAATGGGGGTAAGCGGGTCCGTACCTGAAAAATTAATCAGGTAAATATGCGGGGAGATATAAGTAAAAATACGTGGTTAACGATGCACTCTCTTATAACGAACCTTATAGCTGCGCTCCCAGAATTTATACCAGGTCTTATTTTTGGGATAACTTCTGTGAGGAGTAGCGTTGTTACAGACAATAGCAACGAGCAGGAGGATCACCACACCGCTCAGCACCGGACTTATTACATACATATATCCCAATGCTTTTACTTTTGCAGTACCAATATTTGCAATTAATGCAGTTGCTCCTCCCGGAGGATGCAGGGTTTTAGTGATCTGCATCATCACGATGGCAAGCGCCACAGAAAGGGCGGCAGTGAACCATAACTCTTCGGGTACAAGTTTATAAATAGTAACGCCTACAAGTGCACTAATGACATGGCCACCGATCAGGTTACGCGGTTGTGCCAGCGGACTGTTGATAATACCGTATACCAATACTGCTGAGGCCCCAAAGGAGCCGATTAAAAAGAGATTGTCCGATGCAGGCAATAGCTTACTGTTGAGCAGGCCAATAGCCCCTATTCCCAAAAATGCGCCTATAAATGTCCAGATATGTTCTTTAAGATCGATCAGTGTTTCGTGGTAAATGATCAGCCCGGCCTTGCGCATGTGCCGGCGTAATTTTCTATGTATCATTGCGCCGCAAAAATAAATAATTAGTTCAAGGTTCCTGTAAGAATTAGCATTCAGATGGCAAAATCAATTGCGGTCAAATATTACAAGGAGGTATTTGCAAAAGAAAAGCCTTCAGATCTTTCAATCTGAAGGCTTTTCTTTTTATTTTTCAAAAGCTTTATGGACCTTTTCTACTATCAGGGCATCATCCACCGTGAAATCGGCTTGCTGAAGCATGTCCTGTGAAGAGCGGCCTACCTTCACAGTATATTTGCCCGGTTCCGCCACCCAGGCTTGCTGTGCTTCAATAAAGGAGGCCAGATCTCTTTTTTGCAATTGTAAGGTCACCACTTCGCTCTCTCCGGGTTTCAATATTTTCGTTTTGGCAAAAGCCTTCAGCTCTTCGCTGGGCTTGTCAATGCTGTTATGAGGAGCAGACAGGTACACCTGTACCACTTCTTTCCCTGCTACCTTACCGGTGTTCTTTACAGTCACGGTAACGGATAATTTATTCTTATCCACTTTCAGATCGCTATAGGCAAAAGACGTATAAGAACCACCAAAACCAAATGGATAGGATACCGGAATGTGCTTAGTGTTGAAATACCGGTAGCCTACATAAATACCTTCTTCATAAGTCACGTCAGTAGGATTCTCCGCAGGCGTACCCAGCCAGTTCTTAGCAGAAGGAGTCTCTTCATACTTCATCGGGAAGGTCATGGTTAGTCTGCCACTCGGGTTGACTTTTCCGCTAAAGATGTCTGCCACAGAGTTACCACCTTCCTGGCCAGGTTGCCAGCTCAGTAAAATAGCATCTGGCTGATCCTTCCAACTGGCGGTTTCTATTACACCACCAATATTCAGGATCACCACCACTTTCTTCCCTTTTGCATGAAAGGCAGTCGTTACATTTTCAATCAGGGCTACTTCATCAGCAGCAAGGTTAAAGTCTTCCGCTACTTTTCTATCCCCACCTTCACCGGAGTTACGGCCAATCGTGATAATAGCCAAAGCAGTAGATCCCGCCTTTTTCTCAATCAGGGCTTTATCCACATTCATTTCCTTCATGCGCTCTGGCAGTGCCAGCAATCCCTCTTTCACCTTGCGCAGGGAATCCTGATAGGTCGCATTTTTTACAAAAGGAACATACAGTTTCTTCAGCTCCTGCTCTACTTTATAACCAGCATTGCTCAGGCCTTCTATGAGAGACACTGTATACGCTTCATTCACATCACCACTACCAGTACCACCTGCAATGAAGTTGTAAGAAGTTACACCAAACGCTGCGATCTCTTTTGTCTTATCCGTATAAGGTAATAACTGCTGATCATTCTTTAAAAGCACCATGCCTTCAGCGGCTGCCTGACGGGTGATGGCAGCATGTGCTTTCAGGTCCGGCTTATTACTGTAAGCATATTTTGCCATAGCAGGAGAACGAAGCACAAAAGTCAGTATCCTTCTCAGGTCAGTGTTTACGACATCCTTCGTCAGACTCCCGTTCTTCATGCCTTCCAGTATTGCCTGTTTCTGTGCTGGTAAACCCGGCATCAGCAGGTCATTGCCGGCAGTGAGCTGTTGTACTACATTGCTGGTGCCGCCTTTAATAGCTGCAAACCCTGCGTAACCACCAAACCAATCGGTCATCACCATCCCTTTAAAGCCCCATTCATCGCGAAGGATGTCTGTGAGCAGGTCCTTTCTTGCAGAGGTATACGTACCATTGATCAGGTTGTAAGATGACATCACCGTCCATGGCTGAGACTCTTTCACCGCGATTTCAAATCCTCTCAGGTAGATTTCCCGCATGGTTCTTTCATCAATATGCTCATTGATAGAAAGCCGGTTGGTCTCCTGGTTATTGGCAGCATAGTGCTTGATACTTGTACCCACACCATTGGATTGTACCCCATTCACAATAGCTGCTGCCATCTTACCGGCAATCAAAGGATCTTCGGAGTAATACTCGAAATTACGGCCACACAGCGGGTTACGCATGATGTTCAGTGCTGGTGCCAGCAAAGCATCTACCCCATATTCCTTCACTTCCTGTCCCATCGCTTTCCCCACTTCCTGCAGTAAATGTGTGTTCCAGGTAGAAGCCAATGAGGTGCCTACCGGGAATGCAGTGCAATAGAAAGTCTCTTTTGTATCTTTCCTGATTGGCTTGATACGCAGCCCGGCAGGGCCATCGGCTACTACCACCTCCGGAATACCCAGCCTGGGTATAGCATACGTTCCACCCGCTGCTCCGGGTACCTTTCCCTCTATTGCACCTGCTACCGGGGTAAGCCCATTAAAACCCGGCATGCCCGTGCCTATTAACATACTTGCTTTTTCGTCGTCAGTCATTTTACTGATCAGGTCATCAATCCTGTCATCCATCGATAATCGCTCATCTTCATACCTGTCCAGTTTTCCATTGCCATTCAAATCCCTGAAGGTATATCCGTCAATGGTAATGATCGGCGGTGCTGGTTTCCAGCTGATCGCTGCAAACGCCACCATACCAGTTAGCAAGATTCTTTTCATATATCAATGATTTAATTGTTCACAATAATTTTCACATCCCATGGTGCTAAAACCAAAGAATTTTTTTGATTCACTGTTTTGCCGGACAACAGTTCTTTTCCTGTTTCAAAAGGATAAGTCACTGTCTGTGACGTGTCTGAGTAATTAAACAAATAATGGATGGTGCGGCCGGCGGCATTGGTACCCGTTTTGGTGATGAGAGGGAAATGCAGTTGTTGTGCTACCCCCCATACACCGGCATCCTTTACACAGTTCTCCATAATCTTTTCACAGAGTATATTGCCGGGCATAAATGCGATATAGGTAGCATTGCCCTTGCCATATTGATTACGGGTCACAGCAGCATATTTCCCCCATTGTGCATGGTCGTAATAAGCTAGTACTTTGGCGGTCTTAGGTGTGACCAGTTCCATCCAGTACCTGATCTCATTATCTTTTGCACCGAAGGGATCACCTTTCAACCCTACATGTTCCGGTACTACAAACTGGCTGTAATAATTACCTGTAGCAGCATTGATCACACCTGGTTGTGCAGTGCTACGCACTTTTACAAATTCATTAGAGAAACCACTTTTGAAAGTATAAACTACATGTCCGCCATTCTCAACATACTTATTCAGGCGCTGCAACAGCTCGTCAGCAGCTGCATACAAAGCAGGCACCACAATTAATTTATACTGATCAAAATTGTTAGAAGAAGGATCAATAAAGTCCACACCAATATTCATACGATACAATGCATCGTAATATGGACGCATGACATCATTATATTTTTCCGGCGTACCCCAGTAATTATATGCGGTATTGGCCTCATTACTAAAAAAAACAGCCACTTCATTCTTCTTGTGCAAGTGCTGTAAATCTTTACTGAGTCTATCGAAATCCGCACCTATAGTCATCGCCTCCTCGTAAGTAGGATTAGGTGCAAAGTCATGACTCAACAGCCCTTTCCAATATGTCTCCGCACTATTGTGAATAGACGCCCAGTGCCAGTAGCTCACCATATCAGCCCCACTTGCCAGATGACTGAATGCCTGTAATCTTAACTGGCCCGGATACGGTGTCCAGTTAGCAAACCCCTGTGCTTCTGTTTCCATCACAAGGTAGTTCTGCCCACCTTTCATAGATCTGGCCAGATCGCCACCCAATGAAATCTCCGCACCCGTTAATTGATTTTGACTTGGATGATAGATATCCACCCCTGCAATGTCCAGCGCTTTTGCAGCCGCAAAGTGATCTACCTCATCCTGTATGCCATAAGAATATCCTTTCCAGCTGAGGTCAAAGTTTTGCGTAATAAACTGGTCTGGATGTTTGTATTCTCTCACAATCTTTGCCTGCCAGGCGAGGAACTCGGTCACCAGCTGTCGTTGAAACTTTGCAAACTCCGCCTTCACACTGGCATTCACCGAACCATTTACAGAAGGAAAATCATCCCATGAACTGACACGGTTACTCCAATAGTTCAATCCAAATGCATTATTCACACTATCAAGGGTGATGAACTTCTTTTGTAAATACGCTACGAACGCTTTTTGCACATTCGGGCCAGCGGTATTATAAGCCTTCGTTTCATTATCCACCTGGTATCCGATGATGGCAGGATGATCTTTCACATGCTCCATGATTTTGCGGATAATGCGTTCGGCATAATAGCGGTAATGTGGATTCGTGATATCCATGTTCTGCCTTGGTCCAAACTGATTTTGTCCCCATGGCGTGGTAGCCAGTACATCAGGATATTTCTTCACCAGCCATGCAGGTACAGCATAGGTAGGGGTACCCACAATCACGCTGATCCCTGCTTTGTGCATGGCATCTAATACCCGGTCGATATGAGTGAAGTTATACACACTGTCAGAAGGTTCCTCAGTAGCCCAGGTCGATTCAGCTATGCGCACCACGTTGATATGGGCAGCCTTCATCATAGCAATATCCTTGTCTAAGCGATCATAGGGCATGTATTCATCATAATAGGCTACACCGTAGAGCAACTTATCTTTTACCTGTGCAAAAGAGGTGAGAACGGAAATGCAACATGCTGTTAACAATAGTTTTTTCATAACATCAGAATTTAAAATTGAGTGGCACTTCCAGCGTGAACAGGGGTATATAAGATCCCCATCATCAAAGTATTATAGTAGAAAGAAGCGCCGGTAATCAGCTCAGCACCATAAATTGTTCTTTTGGCGCCGGTCTGGTGCAGGAAATTTACAGCAGTCACTCCATAATTCAAACGTTTAATTGTATAATTGACACCATCCATCCGGGCATGAGGAGGTAGTGTACGTCTCCCTGGGCTATCCATAGTGACAGTTGGCGAGGCCAGCGAACCGCTTCATACAGAAGCAATAATAAGGCATTTTAGGATATTGACAAATTCTCCTTACCGGAAAGCCCACTTTCAACACTGATCTTCGTCAGCCTGATTGCCCCCGGGCGCTGATCCTCGTCAGGGTCTGCGTTGATTGGAAAAAGTATCTTTGCCGGCCCGTCATGCCAACGGGACACACACATATGGACACAGAACTATTATCGCCTGCTGGCTCATTTGAGGCTATGCAGGCTGCTATCAATGCCGGTGCAGATGCTATTTATTTTGGTGTAGAACAACTCAACATGCGCAGCCGGTCCTCCGGCGGATTTACCATCAGTGATATTGCGGAAGTAAGTGACCGTTGCCATACAGCGGGTGTAAAGTGTTATCTCACTTTGAATACCGTGATGTATGAATACGATATGCAGTTATTGCAGGCGGTGCTAAAAGCTGTGAAGGAAAATAACGTAGATGCAGTGATTGCGTCTGACTTTGCAGTGATTCAGTCATGCGCTGTGATGGGGATCCCGTTGCATATTTCTACACAGGCGAATGTGAGTAACCTGGAATCTGTACAGTTCTTCGCACGATTTGCAGATACTATTGTGCTGGCGCGTGAATTAACGTTGAAGCAAATTGCTTTTATCTGTAATGAAATAAAACGCAAGCAGATCAAAGGCCCTAACGGGCAGCTGGTGAAGATCGAGATCTTTGTACATGGTGCATTATGTATGGCGGTTTCCGGGAAATGTTATCTCAGTCTGCATAGTAAAAATGCTTCTGCCAATCGGGGCGCTTGTTTGCAAAACTGCCGCCGTAAGTACAAGGTGTCAGATGCAGAGACAGGAGAGGCGTTAGAGATAGATAATGAATACATCATGTCTCCGCAGGACCTGTGTACGATTAATATATTGGACGAAGTATTGCAATCCGGTGTTACAGTGCTAAAAATAGAAGGTCGTAGTAAAGGGGCTGATTATGTGCATACAGTGACGACCTGCTACCGTGAAGCCATTACGGCTATACAACAAGGTACGTACAATGCTGCAATGATTGAGAACTGGATGAAGCGCTTATCAACTGTGTATAACCGTGGATTCTGGGAAGGGTATTACTTAGGCAGAGAGATGGGCCAGTGGACCAGTAAACCTGATTCCATTGCGACAGAGAAGAAGATTTATGCAGGTAAGGGTGTGCGTTTTTATCCTCAGATTAAGGTAGGAGAGTTCTTTATAGAGAAAGGTAGTTTGCAGCAGGGGGATGTATTGCTGCTCACAGGGAATGCGTTTGGAATGGAAAAGATCAGTTTTGATAGTGTATTAGTAAATGGGGAAAAGAGGGATAAAGCCGTGAAGGGTGATAGTATAACATTCCCGTTCCCGCATAAGGTGACAGCTACCGATAAATTATACAAACTGATCAATGCCTAAGATTATACATTATAGGGATAAATGTATTGGTTGCGGAATCTGTTTTGAGATGCAACCAGCGTTGTGGCGGATGAGCAGAAAAGATGGGAAAGCGGTGTTGTTGGGAGCGGAGGAGAAGCGGGAGACAGATGTGTTGGAGGTGAATAAGCTGCTGTTGCAGGAGGCGAAAGTTGTAGCAGAAGCCTGCCCGGTCAAGATCATCAAGACAGCAGGATAATCAATACTGTCTGATCTGTACACTGGTTGGGTTCTTCAACTGTTCCGCTGTCCCTGTCATTGTCAATTTGCCGGTTTTACTATTTCTTTTAAATACAACAATATTACCGCTAACCACATTTGCCACTATCAAGAACCTGCCTGTAGCATCTATGGTAAAATTCCTGGGATGCTGCCCATAGGTGGACTGATAAGCAATGAAATGCAATTGACCTTCCTCAGAGATCCTGTAAATAGCTATATTGTTTTCTTTGCCGCGATTCGCAGCATACAAGAAGCGTCCATCTGGAGATACATGGATATCAGAACTTTCATAGTCTGACGTCTGTTGTCCGCGGTGGGCGCTTATTCTTTGTATACTATCCAATTGCCCATTCTTATTATTATACTTATACACACTGATATACCCTGCCATCTCTTCTGTACAATAAGCATATTTCCCTCCCGGATGAAACGCCAGATGCCGCGGGCCACTACCTGGCACTGCACGATGGATCGTCATAGCAGTGGTATCTAATGGCTTCTCTGCCGCACTATCAAAAGCATACCCCCTTATCAGATCCGCCCCCAGATCAGGAAAATATACATACTTGTAATCACTGGAAAAGATAGCGGAATGCACATGCGATCGATCCTGCCTTTCCGGGTGAATACTTCTTTCTGTATAATGAATATTTTGCACTGCCGGCGCTATGCTCCCATCCTGATTGAGTGGATATACAGATAAACTTCCCTCCGTATAATTCGCATTCACCAGCCATTTCCCGTTTGCATCCACATTTACATACACAGGATTTTCCCCACCACTGGGCTGACTATTCATAAAGTGCAGTGTCTTCCGCACCGGATCGAAAGAAAACGCGCTTACACTCCCCGCACCAGGGGTTTTACTCTCCGTACACGCATATAACACACGACCATTAGAAGATAACATAATAAAAGAAGGGTTGACAATCCCTGTATAACTAAGTACTGAATCTAACTTTCCTGTAGCTGTATCCAGTTGAAATACATAAATGCCTTTAGTATGCTTATCCCAATTATAAGAACCAGTAAAAACGTAGGTATTTTGAGCCGCCAGTTTACCTGTAATCAGGAAGGCTAACAATAAGCATAAGTTTTTCATAATATCAATTGAAGGTATACCAGTGTACAACCATCAATTTACTATAAAAATCGCTCACCAACCGGGGAATGAATGTCGAAGCGTCTCAAAAAAATACAAACTAGTGGGTATTGTCATTCCCCCAAATATCAAATATTTTTGCATATAACAACCTCACACCCCAATCGTCATCACATTTTATACCCCCACAACATGAGTATCTTAAGAGACTTTATTGACAAAAAAGAAGGCAAACTACCCGTTATCCGGTTCATAGGGTTTTGCCTGATATTACTTGGCCTGTCAGGCATGATAATAGGCAGCTTTCTTGATTATTTCGACCATGAACAGCTGGTCCCGGGCATTATTTCAATTGCTTTTTTCATCATCATGTTCGGCTTCTCAATAGCCTTTCCATCGTTGCTGGAAGGTAGAGAAGGGTTGAGCACCATGCGGATAGTGGTATTTATGGTGACCAATGTGATTTGTATGATACTGTTAAAACTTGCATGGTCGAGAGGTATTACTTCATTGGAGCAGATCAAGCTTGACCAGTATTGGGTGGGGATCATCGCTTTTACATTTGGAGCGAAGGCCACGCAGAGTTTCTTTGAAAGTAAGCTGGCAGTACCTAAACCATCAGAAAACATAGGAGCTGCGGCGCTATCTTTCTCCAATGCTGAGATTGCGAGACTGGCAGTGTTGCAAAATGAGCCGTTCTTAAAGGTGAAGTTTCCTAATATAGTAACTGTCAGCGATAGCATTACAGATAGTAGTAAGCCGGATTCACATGTGATAGCGTTGTATTTGAAGGATGCGAATACCTTGGATATACCCAACTCCCTGGAGGTTAAGATGCCCGATGGTACGATCAAGGTGATCCAGACGCAGATTATAAAAGGAATGGGTACTGCCAGGGTACATTATTCGCAATTGGACACGAGCCTTGCCGGGTCTGACTTCCCCAATTATGTAGGCTCCATTTGCTGCGGGGTAAAATCAGGTATACCAGGCAATAATTTCAGGGGCGTGGTTACCTCTGCACATATCTATACCAAAGGATCCTATAGTGATAGCTTTAATGGTTTGCTGAACCCCATACAACAAACACCCGTATTACTCAATGGCAACCAGGCGGCCCAATGGTATTACAAGATGTTAAATTTCAGCCAGGACCTGGCCGTAGCAAAACTAAATCCAGGAGAGGCAGAAAATGCCAATTATAAGGTATTCAATGACGAATACTATGATGTTGAAGATAAGGACGTACTTACAGCGGCACCGAATATAACGATGCTGGCAAGAGACAATAAAACCCGGACCGGTTTTATCATTGATTACAATATTGGCATGGAGATCGGGTACGATTTCCCTGTTTTCAAAAATCAGCTGATTCTTATCGGCTCTACAAACAACAAAAATACTTCACTCCCTATTTCGGTCGAAGGAGACTCCGGCTGTTGTATTTATCACACAGAATCAGGAAAACTCATTGGCATCTTACTGGGTGGCAATGAAAAGTATTCAATGGTATTACCGATAGCAGACACATTAAAGACGCTTAACCTTAAAACTATATAGCAGTGCGGTACATTACACTCTCATTTCTCCTACTATTCGCATGCCTGAAAATGCAAGGCCAGACATATACAATCGATGCCAATGGGGCTATATCACCCGCCATTAGTAGCACACCGGCTGCATCTATTGTAATCATTGCTGACAAAGCTTTTAAAAACAAAACCTTCCAGGTGCTGGGATTCGACTCTTCAACAGTGTTCAACCCCAATAAAGATAAACTGGATGTCGACTTTTCAAAAAACATGGATGACCATAATTATCATATCACTATTCAAGCTGATCGAAAAATTCAGGGTTGTGCCACCTGTCTTAGTGTCACGGACGATTTTTTTGTAACACTGGATGGTAAAAGATATGGGGCGTTTCATTTATCCCCGTCCGGAACAGGCAGTACGCCGGTCCCACCGGTTCCAGCAGGGACCCCGGCTTATATACTTGGATCCGCGGTAAATGACGCGCTATTTATGGCAGCAGACATAAAGGAACAAAAAGAAGGAAAAACAATAAAACAGATACTGGATAAGCAATATGGCATAACTAATTTGAGTGAATTAAATACAAACGAATTTCTAAAAACCGATTTACATTATGTATTCGTAGGAGCCGGCGTGCATGGCTTGCTCTCTTTACAATCTTTATTCGGCACGGTAGGCGGCCTTGACGTCACCAACGTCGCGGATGGTCTTACTAAATTCATTGTAAAACGCACCAAAGAAGAACTAAGCATCGCCTTCTTCAGAAACTTCAAAAAAGAAATCGCATCCAACCCGGACCTGAATACAGTATTCCCTAACACCGCCACTCTGCTATACAATATCGATGAAGAAATTTACGACTATAACAAATACATTAATAATTTAAGAGACGCTTTTCACCTGGACCTGCAAGTCATAGATGAAAACATCCCCCAGATTATTGACAACCACGAAGCATTTTTCAACAAACCAGAAAACGTCAGGTTTGCAGTGGGCCTACGTTCCGGCAGTTACATCGCCACTGCGCTTAAAAACAAAATGCATCCTGGCAATATCATAGCCAACTATCCAATCGAGTTTTTCAACGACCCCAAAGGCGCCTCCAACAATCAGCTCGCTGATATAAAAGGCGCGGTACAATCTCTCCGGTTATTCAACGAGTCTTTGAAAGAGGTTGACACCTCCCTCCATACTTATTGGATATCTTTTGATCAGGTTACAAAGCTGGTCAATAATAAAGATGCACTAAAAATTTACATCGGTCTTGTACTGCAACTGGCGAAGAACAAATATGATAATGTTACATTCTCCAATGGCAAAGACTTCTACACCCTGCTAAACACAGCTGCCAATGCGGCTAACTTCAGTACAGACTATACCAGTTACAGGAGATATGTAACGAATATCGCAAACAAAGCAGGAGAGCTGAATCAATTGATGAAAGATGATGAAAAAGCTGATACAGATTCATTGAAAGTAGAAAAATACGCTAAGTATTTTAAAGCAACGGTTCAACTGATACAAGCAGGCACACAGGTATCTGACCTGCGGGTACTGAAAAACGTACCACAACTGGTTACCCTCGAAGAAACAACTAAGAAATATTCCAGCATTGCCATTGAGGTAGTAGGTATTACAACAGCTATCAATCAAAAAAGGTATGCAGAAGCTGTCAATCACCTTGTCGCCACTTATAGCCTCGTGTATGCAGATCCAGCTGCGTCTGCCGCCGTCGCCAGCAATGATATAAAACTGACCCGGCAACAAAAAATCAAACTGGCAGACAATCTTATCTCCCAAAATGCGACAGACGGTTCTGTAACTGTATCCACCGTTGTTACCCAGGATGGGAGTGTTGCAGCAGAAGTAAATAACAAAGATGCTGCTGCCAGCAAAGCCAGTCATGTACGTTCCAAACTGCTTTTCTATGGATCTTTCATGGTCAATATGATCACCGCAAAAAATAGTGATGACGTAGCCGAAGCAATAGAAAGTGCGGCGCTACCAACCGGTAGTTCCAGCATCAAAAGAACAGTACCTTTCAACGTATCGGTCAATGCTTATTGTGGCCTATTTGCCGGCAATGAAATTATCAAAGACGTAGACGACAACAAACCTTTCGGCAAGTTTAACAGCTTTGGTCTCAGCGTCCCTATCGGCATCGCCTTCAGCAAAGGAGACCGCCTGTTACCATGGCCATTCTGCTTCATCCCTGTGGGAAAAGGATTTTCATCTACACTATTTTTATCAGTCGTTGATTTAGGTGCAGTAGCCGCTTTCCGGTTTAAAGACGAAACTACAGAACAGGTACCAACCATCCAGCTAAAAGACATCATCTCCCCAGGTTTATTCTGGTCCCTGGGCATTCCTAAAACGCCCATCTCTGTCAACCTCGGCGTACAAACAGGCCCTAACCTCCGTAAGGTTACACCAGATGGCAATGACTACAGCAATAAATTATACACCCGGTATAGTGTAGGAGCTTGTGTGGATATACCTTTATTTAATTTATATAGCAAACCAAAGAACTAATAAAATGCGACATATTAAAAAACGCCTCCAGTTAAAATATACTGGAGGCGTTTTTTATTTATAGAATGAAAATGATCGTATTCCAGATTTCATTATCTTAGTGTAACACGTTTACTCGAACTCCTTATTATCAGCATTTAATTCAGGGACACTACCAAAATCAACAGATCAGAAAAAGGAGATAACTAAATTTCAAAACAAGATTGTCATTAAACCTTCCTTAGTTATGAAAATAGCCATGGATACCAGAAAGCACAATCCACCATCCCGGAAATAACGGGATAAACAGTACATTATTGTAAATTTCATCCGGTTGCAACAGCAACCGTAAGTGATCGTATTGTTCTCAAAAAACCATTTCCTCAAAATAAAAACTTTTCACCCATGAAAAGAAGTACAACGCTGTCCGTCATCAGATACGCATTATGTTTTTTATTCCTGTACACCAGTTTCAACAAGCTGATGGCCTATGATTACTATCTGTATGATCTCAAAAGATCGCCCATCTTAGGCCACTACGCCACCATTATCGCCATCCTCATTCCCACTGCAGAACTGCTCGTAGCCGGCCTGTTACTATTGGAAAAAACAATCAAAGGAGGCCTGCTTGGTTCCCTGGTTCTTATGGTAGTATTTACAGGGTACGTCAGCTACGTCGTATTTTTTTCATCCTACCGGCCATGCTCCTGCGGTGGTATCATCCGCAATCTGACATGGCCTCAACATCTTGTTTTCAACCTCGTCTTTGTCGTGCTTTCCATGCTGGGTCTCTATTTACAGCGCAGTTCCACACATTCTTATATTCACACGGGGGACGCCGAAAAACCATTAGAGTAGGCACTATTATCCATCTTCAATTTCATTCTTATGAAAAAGAAAAAGTTACTGATCGCACTCTTTCTCATCCTGGGTGCTGCTGGCGCAGCAAAGGCTACCAAAGCCAGAGATTTTTATGGGTATATTTATTTCCAGGGGGCCTGGACACAGATCTATATCCCCTACGAATGCCCATTTAATGGATGGGGATGTACCTACACTTTTTATGATGGTATTACTTACCAGGTCTATCTACTGTCCGGATTAACATTCTATCCTATTCATCCATAATCACAAAAGATCCAGGGACTTATCTGAACAGTCCCTGGATCTCCCGCTTATATTAATATCCGGGATTCTGATATAAATTCGGAGCTTGTATAATTTCTTCTTTGGGAATCGGCCACAATCGCTTTGTCGCATTCCACATTCCTCCACCTTTGGCAGGAGTTTCAATAGCCATTACAGCATCTACAGTTCCGGTTCGCTTCAGGTCAAACCATCGATGGCCCTGTTCTGTAAACAATTCTACCTGCCGCTCTTGCAAAATAGCATTCAGTAACCTGTATTTATCCAGGCTATTATTCAATTTCGCCGGCAACCCAGCCCGGCGTCTGATTGTATTTAAATCTGCAAGCGCACCGGATAAATCCTCCAGCTGTGCCCTACACTCAGCACGGATCAGATACATTTCTGACAGTCTGAAAATCATTGAATACTCCTTCAAATCCTCACCTAAGCGTACCTTGTATTTGTATGGAAAATAATAAGTAACTGCGGGCGAAATACTTCTATCTACAAAGGAGCCTATCCATGATTTCTTTCTCTGGTCATTCTGCTCAAAAGCATTCATGAAGGAATTGCTCAGGGCTTGCTGTGTCTTATATTTTGGAGGTATATTGATGATGAATTCATTCCCCTCAGTCGTGTTAATCTGCATTATATTGGGTGTGCCAGGCATCAACTGCCAGATGGCCTCTTTGCTATTCTTCAAAAATACCTGCTCCAGGGGCACAAGTGCATACATCTCATTCATGCTGATGATAGCACTCGCCTGTTGCGCGGCTTCTTCATATCTGCCCATATACAGATAAACCCTGGCCAGCAATGCAGTGGCCGCAGCTTTATTAGGCCGGCCACGCTCACTACTGATAGTTTTACTATCAGATCCTATATAGTTGTCCCCAAGATTCTCTTGTGCTGTCAACAAATCTGAGGCGATTTGTTGATACACATCACGCTGTAAAGTTCGGGAGAGCAATGCATTTGTCTGCACATCTGTTGTAATGGGCAGGGGAATATCTCCATATAAATTCGTCAGATAAAAGAACCAGTATGCCCTGATAAAAAGCGCTTCTGCCATTAACTGCTTTTTGATCACAGGATCCAATCTTTCGGAACCAGCACATCCCCAATAAACATCATTCGCATCCCGAATGTATAAATACCCTGTATTCCACAAATCTGTTCCATATCCATTACCAGTAGAAATATTATTCCAATAAAGCCCCTCATCATCCGGCCCCCACGTCAGTTTCAATTCATCTCCACACAATCCTGTATAGCGAGCCAGTTTTGCCGGCGAAGCGCCCTGGTTAAACATACTCCCATAAATACTATATAAGGCCATCATGGCGGTTATATTATCTTCGTAAATTTTCGATGCTTCTATTTTCGACCCAGGGGCCACCACGTCCAGAAACTGTCCACAGCCCACGCCCCCAAACAACCAAAGTATTAGAATTAAACATCGCATTTGGCGATCACTCATAGGTGCATAATTAAATTTTTATAAACTGATACGGCACCCTACAACAATCACCCGCTGCGGTGGCTGACGATAGTTGAAAAGATAACGTTGCGTTTCCGGGTCCATCCCTTTAAAGTGAGTCCAGGTAGCTAAATTTTGCGAGTTCAGGAATAAACTCGCCGATTTAATTTTCACACGGGTACTCAATGATTGAGGCAGTTCCCAGGATATGGATACATTTTTTAGTCGTATGTATGAAGCATCAACAATGCTGTAATCACTTTGAGTCAGTAATACGTTCGCATGCTCTGCCTCCTGGTTATCCGCAGTATAGCGCTGTACACGCACGTCATCACCAGGATTTCTCCACCTGGGCTCATCAGACAATGGCTGATTTCCACCCGATGGCTCGAAACGTCCGGGTACGTCCATGCTTGCTACGTAATACCCCGTCTGCTTTACCAGCTGAAAGAATACAGACAGGGACAATCTTTTATAGGTTACTGTATTCCCCCATCCGGCATAGAATTGCGGACCTATATATCTGGCTGATCTATCCTGTACATCTATTTTATTATCCCCATTTAAATCTTTGAAATCAGGAATCCCATTTTTCGGATTGATGCCTTTAAATTGATACATGAACCGGCTATCAAGTGGCTGGCCAACTTCATAAATAGATGAGTAAAATGAAGACGAAATATTAGGATAGGACTCCAATTTGTTATAAGGAATCGTCAAATTGAAAAAATGATCCCATTGAAAGTCGGTTGACTGTATTTGTTTAATATTCCATTCCAGTTCCAGGCCATGGTTCTGAACCACGGCAGGTAGGTTCTCAGTAGTAAATTTATAGCCTGTCACTGCCGGCAAATTATATTTGACCAATTGGTTCCTGGTATGATTCCAGAAATAAATTGCGGCGATCGTATATCTTTTATTGAAACAAAGTTCAAGACCTACTGACGATTTAATGAGAATTTCCCACTTGTACAGGTAATTCGTTAATTGGGTTCGTTCAAGGCCCAATATGCCTCCATACCCAGTCGAAACCGTATAAGTATCGTAGAACTGATAATCTGAGAATTGATCATTGCCGGTTCTGCCAATATTTGCGTGCACTTTTCCAAAAGTCAGGAAAGGGACATTTTGAAATAATGGTGCTTTTGAAAAAATCCATGCAGCGGCAGCACTACCGAAATATTCCGTTCTCCGTTGTTTGCTAAACCTGCTGCTACCATCACTTCTGCCGGTAAAGTTTAGATAGAACTGATTTTTGAAATTATACCCAAGGCGGGCATAAATACCATAGTAGCGATATAGGTTCTCATCCGTGGTAAAATCCTTTACACCTGCCATTGAAATATTTTCAACAAGCGCATCACTCTGAAAATCTTTGCCAGTCATCAGCGACTGATGCTGCTTACTTTGCTGCAATGTCATACCCGTCAGCACATCAAAAGAATGCGCGTCATTCAATTTCAGCGAATAATTGGCTTGCGGTTCAGCAATCCATGACTGAATAGCATTAACCCCCTGGCTATGTGACCTCAATGAAGAAAAAGTACTCAACACAGGACTCATTGAATTGAGCGGTATGACCAGATCCTCATTCAGTTGTATGTAGTTATAACCAACATTGGCGCTCAGTTTTAGTTGAGGGAGTAGTTCATACGACAACTTACAACTTCCCAGAAAGTGGTTAAATAAAGCCTGATATCGTTGACGATGTTCTCCTAAGGGATTTTGAAAAGTAGTATCCTCCCAGTTCAATTCTCCGGTATTAGTAAATAGAGGCGGGGCATTGGGAGCCAGGAGTATTTTCGAGGTAATGTCACTGATCGGAAGTTGATTGTCATTATTCATATAATGTAAACCTATGTCGACATTGATCTTTTTATTCTCAGAGGTATGCATGACCACCAGGTCGGTAGATAAGGTAGTACTGGCAAAGTCGTGTGAAAACAACGCGCTTTCCCGCCGGTAAATACCCCCAAGGCTAAAGCGGGTTTGTTCATTACCTCCACTCATGCTTCCGCTGGCGTTGATAATATTTGAATGCCCTCCGAGAAATTGTTGCTGCCAATCGGTGTACCTGGTAGTATCCCATTTTGTCAGGTCATAATCAGAGGATCCTGGTTGCTGGTTGTCGTTTTGCAGGGCCTCATGTCTCATGGCCAGGTATTGTTGTGTATTCATGAGCTTCAATCCTCTGGTAATTTTGCCCTGTCCGGAATAGACGGACACATTTAACGCTGTTTTTCCGGGTTTGGGTCTTTTAGTTCTGATCAGTACTACACCATTAGCTCCTCTGCTACCATAAATTGCCGAGGCGTCTGCATCCTTCAGGATCTCTACACTTTCTATACTCTCGGGTTGGGGTAGCTGCATGGAGCTTAAATGACCCGCCGCATTTTCCAGCTGATTGAGGATGGACATTGCCAATGGAACACCATCTACAATGTACAGTGGAGCATTGCCATTAGCTAAGCTGTTAATACCTTCAATGCTGACAATGATCGCGGTTCCGCTTATTCCTGATTCCTGGTTAATAGAAAGGCCGGCACTTCTGCCTGCTAAAGCCATTAAGGGATCAGACACCGGCTGCCGTTGAATATCACGTGCACCGATAGCACTTATCCGGCCGGTATTGGCATCTACAGGTACGTTATAATAGCCTTTGCTCACAACGGGTGCTAATTGTTGCTCGGTGAGATACAAAGTATAGCGGATTAAATCACGCTCACTACACGCAAACTTTCTGGTTTCATATCCCAGATAACTAATGGTGATCGTGTCCTTACCGGTCACCTTTGGCACCAAAAATCGCCCGTCATTGTTTGAGGTAAAAGCCTTATCGCTGCTCTCCAGGAAAATAGTGGCCCCTGCGAGCGGCCGTTCTTCAGCATCTACTACGGTACCGCGTAAATCATATACTGCCATACTATCCAATACCGGTTCCACAACTGCTTTCCCCATAGGCACCTTAAATTTGATCTGCACATAATTGTCTTTTATATTAAAGGAATAAGTATCCTCACTGAGCATTTCTTTTAAAGCTTTTTGCAGCGGCATCCGGGAACATTTATAATGAATAGGGCCTCTTGCATTCGTAACTCCAGACTGAATAGTGAAATTAAACCCCGTTTGAGCGTGCAGTATTTGCGAAACGTCATGCAGGCTCTGTCCATGTAAATCGAGGTCTACCAGTTGGGCTTTTATTTGGTTAGAGATCATTAGAAAAAAGAAAATAACAATAAACTTCATGTATTTGGGATTTGTATTTTTCATTAAAAATCCCCCACCAACACACCAGTTCAATACATGATTGTACCTGGTCATTTGTCGATGAGGGATGAAGTAAACAAATGGGGAAAGACAGACTACTCTACAGTTATTACATTATTCTTAAGTACTAATTTCACGTCGGTAGACAGCGTTATTTCTTTTAACAGTTTCGGAAGTGGTTCATCTTTACTATACACCGCGTCCAACGTAACTGAAGCTACCTGACTGGAATCCACAGCTACATCATACCACCGGCCCAGTTCTTTCAATGCATTCCTTAATGGTGTTTGATTAAAGACAAAATCATTCCTCCAGGAAATAGCAATATTTGGATCCACCTTCCTCACGTCAAATCCTGCGGTGCTCAGCGTAGCCTGATATCCAGGCTTTAGCAGCACATCCTGATTTTTATTTTGCGTATTAATTAGTTTTACAGCCCCTTCCAGTAGCGTGGTTTTGATAGGCTCTCCATCATAACTGCTAATATTAAAATGTGTACCAAGTACCTGCACCTGCTGTTCCCTGCTGCTCACAATAAAAGGTCGGGTCTTGTCGGGGTTTACTTCAAAATACGCCTCTCCTTCCAGTATAACTCTTCTTTCTTTTCCCTTCAATCCTTTCGCATACCTTACACTACTCGCACCATTGAGATACACCACGGTGCCATCAGGTAATACAGTTTTAAAATCCTTGTTACGATGGCTGATTGTCGTATCCTGGACGGCGGCGATGTTTACATCCTTCACCTTAGTAAAAGGTTTGTAGTAGAACAATCCGCCTATTGCAATGGCTATGGCAGCGACAGTAGCCGCCACCGCTACAGAGCGGGCTGTATTCCGGGTTGTATGCGGCTTCGCTGGTATCCACTTTCGTCTTTCAGCAACGATTCTTTCCCAATCTTCAGACATTGCATTGGCTTTCATTAAAATCGGCTCTGTATAGTCCGTTTCTCTGACAACTTTATTGAACCAGGCGTTCACCAGGTTCTCTTCATCCTGGGTACATTGCTGGGCAACGTACCGGGCGAGTAAATTTTCTGCTTCTTGAGGGGTCATCTTTGAGGATTTTATTTGGTTTTTATAGTGGGAGTGTAAAACGCATATGAATCAACTTTCTTCCCGGTTCCTTTTGCTTACGAATGCCAGAATGGAGCCATAAACTAGCTTTGAAGTATGCTTTAACAGGTCAATAAAATCATAGTCAGCTAAGCTTTCAGGGCGGAGCAACAGGATGGTGCTGATAATAATCAGCAATCCTGGCAGGGAGAACATAATCAAAACATAGTGATACCAGCTAAAATGTCCGTTAGCTATCATTGTCAACATAAATGTGATAGCAAACATAATAGCCATCCAAAAAATCCCTCTTGTCAATAAATGTCTCATAACTTGTTTTGGTGTTTACATATTTCATATCATGCATAGCAATGGCTTACCACCTGATAAACGGAGGTGTTGTCTCTGAGGTTGGTTATAACATACGTGAGTTATAATCGGACAAAGCAGCTTGCCGCAATGATATTTTTTGGTGAAGCATCACATGACGAAGGATGCATACAATTATATAACGTGAAAAAAGGGTAAGAGGGTTATTGGCTAGGAAAAAAAATTTATAAACTTTGTTAAAAGCAGGACGAAGTAATAGGTAAGAAGCAGTTTCAACATAGAACGAAGCAGCTTTCTTCCTTTATATCGCTGATTTTTCACAGTTTCCTTTGAGATGTCAAGTTCAGTGGCGATTTCATAATTTTTCTTGAACTGATCTACACTCATGATAATGATTTGCTTCATTCTTTCAGGCATCTGATCTACACCTTTCCTGACAAGTTCCTGAAACTCTTTCATAATAAGCGTTTCATCTGTAGGGCCTGTCATTTCATTCGCATAAGCAGCTAAACTATCGAAGCATTTAGTTTGTTTCTTATCCTTTCTCAGGTGGTCAATTACTTTTCGTTGAATAATCCTTAACAGATAAGCCTCAAGATTAAATTCTGCATCAGGTACTTTTTTGATTTTATACAAGGACATAAAAGTATCCTGTACCAGGTCGTCAATAAAAACATCGTTGTTACGAGTCATTTTCAAGCCGAATGCCCTTATCCTTTCCCAGTAGCGTTGATAAACAATTGTAAAAGCGTTGTTGTCGGAGCTATTGATCAGGTTCAATAGTTCGGCATCGGAGAGATGGGTATTAACCTGCATGGTAAATTTGTTTTTTTTAAATGGTTAAAAAACGGGCACAATTAAGATGATTTATTTGAAACTGAGACAGAAATTATCATCGTTAACAGATTATTAACTAACATATTACACTATCAAATTAGATGCATTATCATAATAAATATTAGTTTAGACAATGTTACTTTTTTCATGTAAATGCAATGCGACGCCTTTAAAATATTGATCAAATTTGTTGCTTCCTATTAAGTCACTTGGAGGAATACACCTTTTACTACCAGCAAAATCCCATGTAAACAACCGTTAGGATGTAACTTCCCCGGCAAATAAAAATATCTGTCAATACATCTTTTATTCCTGCGCCCAAAGCCCGTAACCTAATAGTAGGCCTGACTTTTATCCTCTTTAGCTCCATTAAACATGATAACTATCCATTTTGGAGATACATTTCTATAATTGGCAGATACATGCATCCTGTTTATCTATTGGCATTACGCACCGTAAGGCCGGTTAACTAATTTTCTGCCCACAATTACTCAACAAATAACCTAGCCCGGAATGTGTAACCCGAAACCCTGTATTTGATTCCCGGATCCATGAAAACTTTATCTATGTCTGTACGCTGATGCATTTCCCCTAACAAATATTGTTAACTTTTAAAAGCCTCATTTTTTTTATGAAAAAGATCTATGGAATCCTTATTGCCTTGTCCTGCTGTATATTTTCATTCAGCGCACAGGCACAGAAAACCCTTCATGTTTACCTTGGCGCCGGAGCCGACATCTACGATTATGATATGGAAGTACATGATTTTGTACTGCATGCCACTACCAGTCAAAGTGGTGTTAGCCACGATTACTACTGGCCATATTATGGTGTGGATATCCAGCATACAAATCCTACCATAGAATTGGGAACTATAGAAGCCGATCAGGTACCTACCAGCATTGCCAATGCATTTGTTGTACAGGCTGTACCAGGCGACACCTATATTTCCGTACGTAACAAGAGCTATACGAATACTTATTACGTAAAGCTGGATATACAATACAACTATGACTACCCTGCACCCAGTGCGTATGTAGTCATTCCTCCTGGTGGTATTGGTACCATTCCTATCACTTCCAGTATGAATTACAGGAAGACTTATTACAGCTCCAGTAACCCAATTACTTATATGGAATTTACCATCCTTTGGGGTACAAGTCCATGGTAATTTAATATCCTGAAAGGCTGCTAGGGAAAGGCAGCCTTTCTTTCCCTCACTTACTCCTGTACATCATGAATGTTGTAAAGACCATTGCCATGCTGATGTTTTGCTGTTCCTTCTACCTGGTATCTACCGGACAGGTAGCTACTATATCCGGTGTATTACAGGATAGCAATGGTAATCAGCAAATGACAGGCGCCTCTGTTGTGTTATTAAAAGCCGCCGATTCTGCATTTTTACGGTTTACCCCCGTGCAGTCTGATGCATCTTTTAAACTTGCCCGTGTACCCTACGGAAATTACCTGTTGCAAATAAGCTTCCTGGGTTTTGAAACCCGTTATCTGCCTATTCATCCGGATCATCCTGAACTACACCTGGATACTATTTCCATGGCTCCCCAGGTATATCACCTTGGAGATATTGTAGTCAGGCAACCTCCTGTAATATTTAGAAATGATACAGTGGAGTTCAATGCTGGCAGCTTTCCTACAAGGGCATATGCCGCATTGGAAGAATTGCTTAAAAAATTGCCAGGTGTACAAGTGAGCCCCGATGGCAACATTAAGGTAAATGGTGTAACTGTAGAACGGTTCCTGGTAGATGGAGTGCCCTTCTTTGGCGGCAATTCGCAGGTAGCGACCAAAAATCTTCCTGCAGAGATTATCGATAAAGTACAGGTATATGATGCCAGCTCCGAACAGAAGGTATTTAATGGGTTTGACAATGGCCCCAAACAAAAAACCGTCAATGTGGTAATCAAAAAGAATAAGCGAAAAGGATTCTTCGGCAACATAATGGCAGGTGCGGGTACTTCTTCTACCTACAATGCAGGCCTCAACGTAAACCGCTTTAACGACAATCAACAGCTTTCAATGGTTGCACAGGCGAATGACATCAATTCCCAGGCGCAGAGTATCATGCCCGCTGGTGGCCCACCCCAGATCAGCCCCGGTATAAATCATTTAGGCTCCGTTGACTTGAACTACCGGGATAAATGGGGCGCCCAAACCCTCGTCTATGGAAATTATTCCTATGCCCGTCAACGAAACTCCTATGATCAGACCAGCCATACCCAAAATATTTTTCCTGACGACTCCCTGACACTCAACAACCAGGTGAGCAACAATATCAGAACCAGTGAACGACATCGTTTTAATTTCAGTATTGATACAAGGCCGGATAGTCTCAATACTATCATGATCAAGCCCAATATCAGTTACAGCACCTCTACCTCCACCGATTCCCACCAGTCTGTACTAACAGGCAAAGATATTACTGACAGCATTTACAGATCAGACAACCACCGGATGCTTTCCATTACACAACAATCTGCCGGTAGCAACCTGTCTTTTATGCATCGTTTCCATAAGCCTTCCAGAACACTTTCTATCGATGTATCGCTCAATTCAAACCAAACGAAGAATAATAGCACCAGCAACACGCTCACTACCTTCCTATCCGAAATACCTGCTGAGGTGCGCATGGATCAGCGAAATGAAACAAAGGCAACCACTACTACCATCAATCCTGTTGTTTCCTATACTGAGCCTTTAGGTCATAACCAGGCAATGGAGTTCAATTACAAATTCCGGTATAACAATAGCGATGTGAATAGCCAGGTGTTCCGCCTGAATGAGGATTCACATTTGTATAACCTGCCGGACAGCCTTCAAAGCAATCATTTTAAGAACTTATACCAAACCCACCAGCTTATGCTGAATTATCGTTTGAATAATAAGAAGTGGCATGTGGTAGCGGGTATTGGAGTAGAAAGAGACAGGATAAAAGGAAATAATATTACGAGGGATAGTCTTGTATATGCAAAGTATTACAGTGTCACCCCTTCAGTCAATGCCACCTGGGGGCTTTCTGCCATGCAAAGGCTGCAATTGAATTATACCGGCATGCCCCTCGCACTCTCTGTAGAACAATTACAACCTGTTCAGTCAACTGTAGATTCCCTGTTTATCCAGAAGGGTAATCCGCATCTTGTACAGCCCTATATGCACAATGCCAATCTGACTTATACCTTTACTGTAAGATCAGAGCGGATGCTCTCCATTATAGTGAATATGGGCAGTATAAGGAATGCTATCCAGTATGCAATTTCCCAGTTACCTTCCGGTGCCCAGGTAAGTATGCCAGTTAACCTGAATGGTACGTATAACGGCAGTGCCAGCATCAGTTATGGTTTTCCCATGAAAACCATGAAATCTTCCCTTAACCTGTTAACTTCCTTCAACTACCAGCATACACCAGTTTTGCTCAATGAGGTGAAAAGTAGTACAAAGTCATCAGGTATAGGTGAAAGTATTTCCTGGCAAGGCCATATTGCTGAACAGTTTGATTATTATATCAGCTCAATAACCAATCTCTTTAATGTGCATTATGACATGGTAAGCACCAATTACCTCACAGAACAATTAACTGCTAATGCCCGGTATTATTACCATGATTGGATGTTCGATCTTAATCTTTACTATGTATTCAATAATAATCTGGCTCCAGGTTACAAAAGAAGTATCCCCCTGATTTCTCCCGCTGTCAGCAGACGGGTGTTTAAAAATCATGCGGGTGAAGTAAAGCTGTCTGTTAATGACTTGTTGGAGCAGAATTTGAATGTGTCAAGGATTACCACGGCTAATACTATCAGGGACACAAGGACAAGTGTACGTCAACGGTATGTAATGGTTAGTTTTACTTACAATTTCAGGAGTTTTAAAGGGAAGTAATACCAATGGTATTGAATATCCTACCCTTTAATTCACAGCATAAAGAAAGGCCGCCTTTGTAATCAGCTATGGGTTCTAACCGGTAAAGATTACAGCCAATTTTCGTGCTATGCTGAGGTATCACCAATAATTAATTAAACTGGGTTCAGGTTTCAGAATGATACTGCCAGTTATTTTTCGTAATTCCACGCCATAACGTAATTGAGGCGAAATATAAAGCAAGTTCTATTGTATGTTTGTCAGATACTGTTTAATCGTTTGCAGGTTCCTGCGACTTATTGGTAATTTGTGTCCTCCGATTAGAACCTGGGATTGCCCAAAGGTCCTTATGTGATTTAAAGACACGATGTAGGACTTATGTATCTTTAAAAAAAGGCTTTGCGGCAAACGTTCTTTAATTGCTTTCAGGCTGGAGTATACTGTATATTTTCGTTCTACAGTGACTATTTGTACATAGTTCAACATTGATTCGACAAATAAGATATCTACAAACGCTATTTTCTCCAGGCAATTATTACATTTGACATATAAATAATCCGGATGTTCCAGGTTATTTTTTACAGTTAACGAACCACAAATTTTAACTTTTGCCTTTTCACAGGCTTTTGCAAAACGCTCAAACGTTACAGGTTTCATTAAGTAATCGGTGACGTTCAACTCAAATCCCTGCAAAGCATATTCAGGATAAGCGGTTATGAAAATAACCTGCTGGAACACATCATGCTGTTGTAAAAACTCAATGCCACTCATTTGAGGCATTTTAATGTCTAGAAAAATCAGATCAACCACTTCTGTTTGTAAGATAGCTTTGGCAATAATTGGATTACGAGCTGTTCCTACCAGGTGTAAAAAAGGTATTCTCTCAATGTATCCTTCTATTTGTCTACGTACCAATGGTTCATCTTCTACAATTATACAGTTCATCATTGGCTTAAGATTAAATTTAGATAGATGTAATACTTATTATCAAGTTCTTTGGTGCTAAGTTCATATTTATTGGAATATAAGAGTTCCAGTCGCTGTCTTACATTCTGCAAACCAATTCCCGTGCTATCATATGTAGCAGATAAATGTTCCTTAACAGGGGCTGTATTCATACAATAAAAATGCAGTTCCCTATCCTTAAGCTGAATATCGATTTGTATGATATTCTCCCTGCTATCATCATCAGACACGTGCTTAAAAGCATTTTCAACGAATGGCATAAGCAGCAATGGAGAAATCGTCAGGTCGTTACTATCTGCTTTTACATTTAAAATAGTAGTTGCTTCTGTACGTATCCGCTGAAGATTAAAGTAATTTTCCAGATGCATTAATTCTTTGGACAGGGGAACAAAGTCAGCACTGCATTCATATAATTGGTAGCGTAACAAGTCGGCTATAGTCACTAATGTAACCTTTGCCTGTGGCAAATCAAAATCTAATTGTGTATAGAGACTATTAAGAGAATTGAATAAAAAATGAGGGTTAAGCTGTGCTTTGAGGTAGGTCAGTTCTGCCAGTGAGTTGGCTTTTTCCATCTCATTAAGCCTACGTTGGGTATTCACCCGATCAAGTGCCAGCTTTATAGCACCTCCTCCTAACAAACCCAACAATGCAATAAAAAAACGATTATACTGTAAATCAGTGTAGTTCCACGAAAAATTAAAGTGAATGGGAACCAGCATGTGGTTCAAAAATAGCTTCATAACGAAAGCATATCCGCCAGCCAGTAGTATAAGATATATTAACGATAGTGCCAGCAGCTTTGTTATGTTCTTATGCTTAAAATAACGGGGCATCAGGTAGGCATAAATGCCATAAAAGGCACAAAGTATCAAACTTACATCCAGCGCAGAAAAGTAAAGGCGGTTTCCCTTATCGCTGATATAAAAATACGTGATCTGGTTCCATATAAAAAAGAAACCCAGCCAAAAGCTCACATGTAGCAAAAAACGTCGCATGAACCAAATTTATGAAAATGGTAAAAAACGACCTTCGTTTTATAGCAAATGCCTTATTTACAGGATTAACGGTAGTTATGCAAATGACATTACCTATCGTAAAAGGGATAAAGCTATTGGTATAATTTGAGATCATCATGTCAGACCAGTATTTAATTTTCACAAAAAAACATGAAAGCTATTATTGGATTGTTAATGCTACTCACCATAACTTTTCGTGGGATTGCCCAGGGAGTAGATACAGCCATGTTGCTTGCTGCCACTTATTTCAGGCAAGTGGACTCCGCAAGCAGCGGAAATTCCATGTGGAAACAGCCTCTTTATGGCCCTATTTTACTAGTTGATCCCCATTCCAGAACCACTTATGCAAATATGCCAGATAGTGCAGGGACTTTTACCTTCATAACAGAAGGCTTGTACAAAGGGACGTTACCTCAGGAAGTAATGGTTGCCAATACATCTATAAACTGGCAAGGCCGGTTGTGGGCAATTATGTTATGGCCATTACCAGTTGACATGGAGGAACGACTAAGCCTTATGTTACATGAATCCTTTCACCGCATACAACATAAACTTGGGTTTCCTGCTCTTAGCCCGACAATAGACTATCTGGCAACTACGAATGGACGTATCTTTTTTTTATTAGAACTGCAGGCTTTAAAAGCAGCCTTAGCCCAACCCATTGATCAGCGTAAGAAGGATTTGATGAATGCACTGCTTTTTCGCAAAAAAAGACAGGAGTTGTTTCCTTCAGCCTTTGACAACGAACGCTTGCTGGAAATGAATGAGGGACTAGCTGAATATACAGGAATGCTATTGGGTAGACTATCTACCAATATAAGACAACATTTGTATAAAGAGATTGATAAGGCTGACACCCGGTCCTCATTGATTCGATCCATGGCTTATATAACCGGCCCTGTTTATGGGTACCTGCTTTATGAGAAATCCCCAGACTGGACACAATCAGTCGACTCAAATTCTTCATTTCCCGCGTTGATCAAAAAATATTATAAGGTGGCTGTACCTGAACAAATAACTACTTCTGTATTGGCTAAACTGGAAAAGCAATACAATGGAGATAGTATCATACATGCTGAAAAAATGAAAGAGAAAAACAGACGACAGCAGGAAGATATTTATACCCGTCTTTTTACTCATCAACCGGTGTTGGTCATCAACCTGGTGAAAATGAACATCGTGTTTAATCCTAACAATTTATTTGACCTCGGGGAATTGGGGACTGTATATCCTACCGCAGAAATAAATGATGTTTGGGGAAAGTTGAAGTTAGTGGATGGAGGTATGCTCATGAAGAACTGGAAAGTCATCACATTACCGGCAATGGATAGTCTACATGTAAAAGATAATATTGTACAAGGTAATGGATGGCAGCTGCAACTAAATAAGGGGTGGCGAATTGAAAAAAAGGACAGCTTACAATCAGCGCTTATCAGGAAGGAATAATTCCCGGATTGCCCACCTGTCTGGCAGTGTACTATTATAGAAAAAGGGACCGATCATCTCTCAGCAGGCTACGAGGGTGCACTTTCGAACTGTATAAGTGTTAAGGTTAATATCTGCGGGAAATAAAAAACATCTTCAGGATATGAACTTGAGATGTTTACATTTTTTGCGGCACCAGGTTTCGGAACCTCGAATCTAATTATGCTGGATTGGATGGATGTAGGGAGTGTTTAAGCCCAGAAGAGTGAATATAGTATGCTAAAAGTTCGAGGTAGGTACAATGAGTATAAAGTGACTTAAAAAATGATACTGGTCAAAATGCAGTAGCGACTTTGACGTAAACCCGCATCCAGTTGGCTGCATGACAAAGATGGTTTCAATTATACCTAAAGTTGTTTGTTTTGCACCATTTAAGTGAGCCTGCTTCACCTAATTTTATAAATTAAATTTCGGAATTATGCAGGTATTAAATGATAAGGTTGCTCTAATTACGGGTGCTTCCAAAGGTATAGGAGCCGTCACAGCTCAGGAAATGGCTAAAATGGGTGCAAAAGTAATCGTTAATTATAATGGCAGCCAACAGGCCGCGGAAAAGATAGTTGCTGATATCGAATCAGCAGGAGGACAAGCTATTGCTATTCAGGCGGATGTCAGTAATGAGCGTGATGTGGAACGCATGTTTGATGATGCGATTGCTACTTTTGGAAAGGTTGACGTGTTAGTTAATAATGCAGGCACTATGCTTACTAAAGCCATTAGAAACGTATCAACAGTGGAATTTGATAAAATCCTCAACACTAATGTAAAAGGAGTATTCAATACGCTTCGCCAGGCAGCAACCCGGTTGGCAGATAATGGCAGCGTAATTAATTTATCTTCTACAGTTACCCGGACAATGTTCCCAGGTTATGGTCCTTATTGTGCTACCAAAGGAGCGGTTGAACAACTTACCCGCATTTTTGCAAAAGAGGTAGGTTACCGCGGAATTAATGTGAATGCAGTATCGCCTGGTCCAACAGAAACCGATTTGTTTTTGGAGGGTAAGTCACAACAGGATATTGAAAGGCTTATTGCAAGTAATGCTTATGGGCGTTTGGGGAAGCCTGAGGACATCGCACAGGTAATCGTTTTTCTTTCCAGTGACGCGGCCAGGTGGATATCAGGTCAAATCATTGGTGCAAATGGTGCAATGGCTTAATATTGTAGAAGATAATTAAATGCAATATGGAAAGAACAGAGTCACTGGAAACCTTTTATCGGGAGAAAATGGGGGTTCTTCCAAGTGAGATATTTCGTAAAACGGGTCATTTCAACGTATTCACGATGGAAGATTATGCAGGTGAGAAGCCTGCGTATCCCATGCCTTACAGTCGAAAGGATTACTACAAAATCGCCTTGATCAGAGGAGCGCATAAGGTAGAGTATGCAGACCACACCTATGAGGTAAAGCAAAATATGCTGATGTTTGCGAACCCACAGATTCCATACAACTGGACCCCCGCTGCCGCCAGCCCTACAGGTGCTTTTTGTGTATTCACAGAAGAATATGTTAAGGGCTTTGGCAATATAAAAGAATATCCTCTATATCAGCCTGGGGGTACACCAATTCTCGACATTACAGATAAAGAGGCGGAGCAGGTGATGGAGCTGTTTGATAAAATGTTCAAAGAGATTGCTTCGGAGTATACATATAAATATGATGTACTTCGTAATATGGTGTTTGAGATGGTGCATACTGCGCTTAAGCTTCGCCCGGCACTTACTATAGTTGATACGTCAGGATCTAACGCGGGAGACCGGATTGCATCGCTGTTTCAGGAACTGCTGGAAAGGCAATTCCCTATTGAATCGCCGGTGCAGCAAATCCGTCTGAAGACAGCTGCAGAATTCGCAGATCAGTTGAATGTACATATTAACCACCTGAACCGGGTGCTGAAGAAAGCTGTGGGCAAAACAACTACACAATTGATTTCGGAGCGGGTAGCCTCAGAAGCCAGGGCATTGCTCAAACATACAAACTGGAATATTTCCGAAATTGCCTGGTGTCTGGGCTTCGAAGACACGTCCAATTTTGTAAAATTTTTTAAGAAAAAAAGCGCTACCACCCCACAGAAATTCCGGGTATAAAAATTTGCTGCAAAAAAAATTCCACTTGTTTGTTTAGCACCATTTTCGGTTTGAATCAGCCTTTCTTATCCTTCCTTGAGCTCCTAACTTTGTTCTAACAAAAGCAAAAAAAATGGAAGCTTACATTTTAGAACAGAACGGGGGTGTTGAAAGTTTAAAGAAAACCACCGTAGCCACACCACACATTAAGGTAAATGAAGTGCTGATTAAAACCAAGGCCATTGGCATTAATCCTATTGATGTTCAGGTGCGAAACTCCAAAGACATGCTGGGCATGATCACACAAGGCAATATTCCGCAACAGGTAATTTTAGGTTGGGATGTTGCTGGCGTTGTGGAACATGTAGGCGAAGGTGTAGATAACCTCAACCCAGGGGATGAAGTCTATGGGCTTATAAATATGCCAGGATTGGGCAATACCTATGCCACTTATGTGGCAGCTTCGGCCAATCAGCTTATGCGTAAACCAGCAGAACTGGATTTTATAGCTGCCGGCGCTACACCGATGGCCTCAATGACAGCATGGCAAGCCGTAGTGACTTTAGGGAAAGTAAAAAGAGGTGAAAAGGTACTGATACATGCTGCATCTGGCGGTGTTGGACACTTTGCCGTACAAATCGCAAAGCATATAGGCGCATATGTTATTGGTACTGCGTCCGCAAAAAATGAGCGTTTTGTACGTGCTCTCGGTGTAGATGAATTTATCGACTATACAATACAGCCCTTTGAGAAACATCTTAAGGATGTGAATGTAGTTATTGACACGATCAACTCTGTAGAACATGTACAGCGGTCGATAAGTGTCCTTAAAAAGGGAGGCCGTTTGGTTTACTTGCAGCCACATTTTCAAAGTGCTATTGAAGCACAACTACAGGCAGCAGCAGTTAGCGGATACGGCGTATTTGTCAACTCTTCAGTCGAAGTGCTGGCCGAAATCAGCAAGCTTATCCGCGAAGGTCATATTCTTCCAAAAGTTACCCAGACATTTAGCTTTGATCAATTACCAGCGGCACAAGCCGTTGTAGAATCGGGCAGGGCAACCGGCAAAGTAGCCGTATCGGTAAACTAAATATTAATCTATCTATTCAAAATAGTAACAACATGGCAAACTATATAGCAGACGGGGTGGTTAAGGCCCTCACACAGGAAGAAATCAATACACTGATCTCATTTTATAATGTATTCAGCAAGCGTGATTATAGCGTGGTTGATCATATACTGGACGCTGATTGGCAGGACATTCCGCTTGGCCCAGGTCAGCAGGATGGCCCAGAAGGGTATAAGGAATTAGTACGCAATTTTTCTCAGGCATTTCCAGATGTAACAATTAAGGTTCACGAGATATTTGGTACTTATGAGCGTGCAGGAGTAAGGGCAGAGATGTCCTTTACACATAGCAACGAATTTATGGGCATTGCACCCACACATCAAAAGTTAACAATTGCAATACATGAATTCCATCATTTGAAAGATGGCAAGCTCACTAAAACATGGCACCTGGAAGATTGGCTTAGTATGCTGTTACAAACAGGTTCCTGGCCGGCTAAAGTAAAGTAATCATTATAAAACTTAAAAATGATGTATCCGGAACCTTGAAGCTTTCGGACAAACGTCTCAGCATGCCCCAAAAAACAACATGAATTATCAACTTATTACTAATAATGTGGCACGGTCTGCAATAAAAGCCTGGCAAGATGCAGACGTCACAAAATGGTTGTCGCTATTTACACCCGGTGCTCAGTTATATGATGACGGAAACCCGAGGGACTTCCAGGATTTTAGTACGCATGCTATGGGTGAGGAGTATTTTCTATCTTTTGACAAAATTAAAGATCAGGGAAATACAGTGTATGGTCATTTTCATACTAAGAAATATGGCGACTTTAAAGCATGTTTTCATTTCCACATTAACACAGGAGGTAAGATTACGCGACTCGATATTTCCCAGGTAAACTACTAATAAAGAGATCATTACTGTATGGTTATCTCTTCTATCGAAGATTGTTCACAACAAAGTTTAACTGCCACGTCGTAAATCCACGCTAATGTAGAAGCCGGAATAATGTTATGGAGATTAGCTTTTTCGAACGCTTATAGAATTGATTACAAACAATTTGTGAATTCATCTTTATGAATTAAAAAAGCAAAACCCGCTCTAAGAGCGGGTTTTGCTTTTTCGCGGCCCCAGGTATCGTAACCTCGAACCAAATTATACAGGATTGGGTGGATTTAGGTGCATTTAAGGCAAAATGAGTGAATATAGTATGCGAAAAGTTCGAGGGCCACTCAATATATCTATCGGCACTAAGAACGATAATTCAAATTATCGTTCTTAGTGCCGATAGAATTAAAATAATCAATTTAGTCGTAATGACGCCGGTTGTAAAATGATGCAGGAGGACTGAAAATAATCCGGTGATTGACCCTTTTGTCTTGGACACCCCGGGTTTGATATAATTAATCCAACTGCTTTATTTGTTTTGTGTTATTTAGCGGATATTCAATTAAAGTATTTGTCATTGCAGAAAGCACAAAACAATAACCGCATTATTAGATTTCTTATCGAACCTGAATTCCGGGTTTACCGGCATTTGCTGGTCCTTCTCTATATGGCATTCATGTTTATAATAATTCCCAAATCTCCTGAGCAATCCGGTGCAATTACTTTTCTAAGGAAATTGGTCTGGAACACTTATTTTCTGGTTATGTTCTACATCAATATGTACGTATTGATTCCTTTATTTTTATACAAGGCTAAATATGGTTATTATCTGCTTGTGATGCTTCTTATGGTGGTGGGCAGTTACCTTATTGTGGCAAAAGTTACCAATAGCGCGTTGGATGGTTACAAGTTTGTTAAAGGGATGCCATTCCCTTTTGATAACATCAACGAATTGTTACTTTCAGTACATAAGATTTTCTTAATGGTATTTGCCTCAACATCAATCAAGCTTTTCCAGCGCTGGGCAAAAGATGGCAACCGTATCAATGAATTGGAGAAGAGTTCGCTTCAATCAGAACTAAGGGAACTAAAGAACCAGATCAATCCGCATTTTCTTTTTAATATGCTCAATAATGTGAATGTGCTGGTTAAGAAAGATCCCGAAAAAGCTTCCCAGGTGATTTTGAAATTGTCTGATTTCCTGCGTCACCAGCTTTACGGGAATAATCAACAGAAGGTATTACTTTCTGCTGAAATCGTTTTTTTGGGTGATTTTATGGCGTTGGAAAAAATCAGACGGGATGAATTCAGCTTCGATATCATAACCAACAATAAAAGTGGCAATCCGGACAGGTTGGTAACACTGATGCTTCCTCCCAATCTTTTTATACCATTTGTGGAAAATGCCGTAAAGCATAGTTTTGATCCCGATCATGCTTCACAGGCTAATGTTGCATTTACCATCTACCGTGACCGGCTTGTTTTTGAATGCAGCAATACAAAAGCAGGACAAGCTATTGTTTATTCAGGAAGTGGGGGTCTTGGACAGACCAATATAAAACGAAGACTTGAGTTATTGTATGCAACGGCCTTTGTACTTGATATTAAAGATACTGACACAACCTATTCTATCACCTTAACGCTGCCCTTATGAATTGTATCATTGTAGATGATGAACCATTAGCACGTGAAGGCATACTGTTACTGATACAGGATATTCCGGAGCTGGTCGTTACCGGATCTTTCAATACTGTGGGGAAAGCAAAGAACTTTATGCTCAGTAATATAGTGGATCTCATTTTCCTGGACATTGAGATGCCTGGTATCAATGGGCTTGAGTTTGCCGAAACCGTTTCAGGAGAAACACTGGTTATATTTACCACCGCTTTTTCACAATATGCACTGAAAAGTTATGAGGTAGATGCCATCGACTACCTGGTAAAACCTATCATAAAAGAACGCCTGGAGAAAGCAGTTAAGAAAGCATCCGGATATCATAAACTACTGCGGGAGAATAAGACCAGCCAGTCTACACTGGAAAATCTGTCTGATGATTATATGCTCATCAAGGCTGACAGGAAATACTATAAACTCCTTTTCAATGATATTCTATATATCGAAGGACTCAAAGATTATGTGGTGATCTACATAGGAGATACACGTAGAATCACAGCGATGAATCTAAAGACAATCTCTGCACAGCTGCCGCCTGAGCAGTTCCTTCGCGTGAGCAAATCATATCTGGTCAACAGCAGTCATATTGATTCATTTGATAACCATACCATATACATCAGGAATAATGAAATTCCTATTGGAGATATCTACAGGAAGAAATTCCTTGAATCATATCTCGGCAAAAAGGGTTTGAACGAACTCTAAAACAGCATAAACTATAAAACAACACTCATGAAAAGAACATTATCATTCTTTACATTGGCACTGCTATGCCATTTTGTGAATGCTCAGGATACAACAACTTTCAAAAAAAGAGCAATGGCAATTATCACAGATAAGTTTCCGGTTACCCGCACTTTTGATATCCAGTATCAGCAATACCTGCCAGGTAATTTTGATTCAGAACTATATGACCAGCATTTTAGCAAGGCAAAAATTCAAAACCATTACAGACTCAGGATTGCCGCTAACATTCCATTGCTGGAAACAAAAAAGTGGCGTATAACTGGATCTGGAAACTATCGCTATGAAGCATTTAAATTCAAAGATGTCCAGACAGCACCCAATTTCGGCGGGGCCGGATTAGATAATAATAAGCATGAATTCCATTATTTTTCCGGTACAATAAGCGCTACTTATTTTTCTGCACTCTTTAAAAAACCAGTGATTTATAATGCCAGTATTATAGTCGATGGTAGTGAAAAGGATATCGAACGGCTCAAAGGTTTTGTCAGTGCAACGATGTTTCTCAAACGCAGCCGGCAGACACGCATTGGAGTTGGAGTAATGGCATTTATTGACCCTGCCATGCAGATTCCCTTTGCGCCGATTATTATGATTGAACACCAGTTTAGGAGCTCTGCCTGGACAATGGACTTAATCCTTCCCCAAAGACTCTTGTTTAAAAGACCCATATTTGAAAATGGCCGTTTATCTATTGGTTCCGAACTTGCTAACGACAACTTTTATGCATACCCGAATTCCTCTTTATTTAAATCGAAAGTATATGATTACAGGCAACTTGAACTCAGATCAGGTATTACCTACGAACATAAGTTAAACAGTTTTATCATTACAACCTTCAAAACCGGTGTATCTAATGTTTTCAGTTCAAGGTTATCAGCACGTGGAGAGTCTTCCAAAAACTACATCCTTTCCACAACACCTGGAGCTGCCGGCTATTTCAGTGTTGGTCTTTCATTTAATCCTTCGCTTAAAAAGAAAAAGCGGCCTTAATTATAATACCATGATCGCCATATTTAAGACCTCGGTTATAAACAGCGAACAGGCAGAAAGTATTAAACCATACCTGGATCAATTACATGCCATCATTGCGTGGAATTTTGATCTGGACGACTGTGACAATATTCTGCGGATTGAAAGTTCAACAAACGTTTCAGTCAGTGTTATCAGCATACTGGAAGAACACGGCTTTCTTTGCGAAGAAATCTATTAATTATTTAACCAGAAGGAGATTGCTCAATCACCATGTAGTGACTCAGTTTGATTTGTAATTGCTTGCCATATCTACTCCCATTCCAGAAAATTGGTTTGAAGCCTTTGCACAACTGGAAGAACTACTATCACAAAACAATAGGCAAAAAAAGTAGTATTTCTGGATGAACTGCCCTGATTGGATACTGCACAATCTGGGTTTCTTCCCGCACTCGACTATTTCTGGAATTCATTTGCCAGTGCAAGAAATGATATTATCCTTATTGTATGTGGATCAGCTGCTTCATGGATGATCAATACACTGATTCATAATAAAGGAGGACTCCATAATAATACAGGGCTGGCTAATGCGGGAAGTACAACAAGAATATTAAACGAATTGGAGGAGAGTGGATTTATAAGGAGGTACACATCCTTTGGTAAAAAAGAGAAACATAGCCTTTATCAGCTAAGTGATTTTTATTCCTTATTTTATATCAAATTCATACGGGGAAGTCATGCATTGAATGAGAATGAATGGATTAATGGACTTAATACTCCACAGCAGAGAACATGGAGTGGCTATGCATTTGAGCAGGTTGGTTTGCGGTTTCCAAGTTGGCAATATCATCGTTCAAGTGACTATTTTAGCCCGTAATTCCCAAAAACTGACTTGTTTGATGGTATTCATCTTTTTGGGTCGTACGCTCAAAATTATCCTTCCAATAACCGCATACGTACTCAAATTTGCTTTAATTGAACGAACGCCTGAAATCCTTAGGCGACACACTTGTTTTGAGCTTGAATAGCTTACTAAAGGACTGTGGATGTTCGAACCCTAATTCATACGCTATCTCGCTTACCGGAGCATCGCTCGTAGATAACAGTGCCTTTGCCTTTTCAATCAGGTGGTTATGAATGTGCTGCTGTGCATTTTGCCCAGTAAGTGATCGCAGCATATCACTTAAATAACTCGCACTGACGTTTAACTGCTCAGAAAGAAATTGGACAGTTGGAAGTCCCTGCTTTTCCATTTTTAGTGGCTGAAAGTAGGCGTGTAAAATGTCTTCCACCTTTTGAAGGAGATCATTGCTTACCGCCTTGCGGGTAATGAACTGCCGGCTGTAGAACCGGTTGGCATAATTCAGCAGCAACTCGATCTGAGAAATAACAACGTCCTGACTGAAGTTATCAATTCTGCCTTTTAATTCTTCTTCAATACTTTCAAAAACAGAAATGATCGTAGTTTTTTCTTTCTCCGATAAGTGCAGCGCTTCGTAGACAGAATAGGAAAAAAATCCGTACTCTTTGATCTTTCTGGCGAGTTCGTAACCAAGTAAAAAATCAGGGTGGAAAAGTAAAGTATAACCCGATTGATCACTGAGTGGTGCGTGGCCTCCTGTGATCTGATTAGGCGAAACAAAAAACATTCCTCCCTCGTCGAAATCGTAGTAATGCTGTCCATATTTGAACTTCCCCTGGAAGTTCATCTTATAGGAGATTTTATAAAAATTTAAAATGTGGGGACTGGGAAGTTTTTCCAGCGGAATGGTCCCTGCAGCATTATTTATTAAACTTACCAATGGGTGCATAGGCGCCGGCATGTCCAGCGCCTTATGCAAGCTTGATAAGGACTTAAATCGATTGTTAGACATTTCATCCTTCATAGTGTCTGTTTATAATTTACTTTCAATGCTGCCTAATGCCCCCTGCACTCCGTTAAGGGTTTTCTTTGCTTGTTCCCAACTTGAATCGTTTGGATTGAATGCACTCCGAATATACGCAAGAATGCTTTCACATACAAAGGCAACCCGCTCGGGGTTTTCATCACTTGTTTCACGGGCATCATAACCTGATATCCCACCAAAAATGTGCTCGGCGCCGAATACGGTAAGCAGGTCCTTGGGGCCGGGACTTTGATAATAAGCGTCTGCTCTCCAATTGTCCACATCAGAGAACATAAGGTTTTTGTCCTGGTCTCCGTTTACTATTAGAGCAGGCGAAGTCATAGAGCCAAAATTGCCAGCTGCCAACACAGGATAATGCTGTCTCGCTGCTCCGTTAAATCCTTCGGGACCACCGGATACGCCAACCAGTACCAGGGCCTTTATGCGTGGTTCTGTGAAATTCACTATTTTTCCTGTTGAGGGGTCCGTCACTTCCATGCCGGCTAACATTGCAACGGTGTGGCCGCCCATGGAATGGCCGATAGCGGCAACGTTTACTTTATCGACTCTTCCGGTTAACCCAGGTACTGTGGAAATAATGATGTCTAAATGATCAAGGATATATTTCATGTCCGTTGCCCGTGAACTCCAAAACAAGGGGGCTTCGGGTAGGGATGAGGGAAGCCCAAGCGCTCTGGAATTTTGATGAGTAGGTTGAATTACAACAAACCCTTCTGCCGCAAAAAAATCTACAATGGGGCCATATCCTTTGTACGAAGAGAGAAAGTTAGAGGGGCCATGTCCGTGCGAAAGAAGAATAATCGGCAGGTTGTTTCCGCTGGCAGGAGCAGAAACTTTTATTTCAAGGTCTACATGACGGCCGGGAACTGATAATACAACAGGACTAAAGCTGATAATCGGTGTTTTTGACTGTTTCATTTTATCATTGATTTTGATATAGCAAAGTTCATCATCCTCCAGTTCACCGGCGTAGTTGAATTGGGGCATTACGTAGCCAAACTCAGGAAAGTGTATAATTCTGGAAAACCGCAAGCCTTAATTGTTTGATCACCTGATTTTTACATTGCAGCTGATTATGATGATCCCGTAAGCAAAGTGAAGTGTGCTGGAGGAAGAAAAAAAATAGTCAAAACTGTACTTCTCGATATGTTCAACCCCAGGTAAGATATTACTTTTAGTTTTGCTGACCTGGTCAAAGCGAAAGGTTTGACGAAGCAATCCCGGATATAACTCTGAATGAATTAGAAAAAGAAACAGTTATTAATCGATGCATATTCCTGGGAAGCTCTAAGAGTGGGTTTTATTTTAATAAAGTAATATTTAAAAAGTAATTACTAAAGAATCTCTCCTCTCTCCCGGGGACTCATTAATTGCTGTTTCAGATACGCCGATAACCTGGTAAAACTGCTATCCCCGCATGTTCCTTGCACATAATGCTGTTGATAGCTCAGAAAATAATGTGCATCATCATTACAACCATGTCAATGTCTTACTATCATTTTTTATAGCAGCTACCAAATAGTTGTAGCTCACTCTTTTACAAATCGTTAGATATAAATTTGCTTCGATCATAATTCAAATCTTATGAAAAAAGCAGTTTTAATATTTGGTTTAATAAGTTCTATTCCGCTCAAGGGCAGTACCAGCCCGCAGTTTGATCTGGCGTACAACTCTCATTCAAATGGCTGCCTTAGTCCGCCAATGGTATATAAGTGCAAATTACTTGATTCATCGCCAGACTCATTAAACAACGACAAATCAGATCTTATGACTAACCAGGAAATTTTAAGTAAAGCTAATATCGCTTTTCGAAAAGGTGACTTCGAGGCGTTTTTAACATTTTGTACCGACGATACCGAATGGGTGTACGTGGGTGACCAGACAGTTACCGGAAAAGAGAAACTCCGAGAATATATTAAAACAGCTTATCAGGAATCAACATTTACCGAAGAAAAATTTATTGAACAAGGTCATTTCCTGACTGTACTCGGCAAGATCAAGCTAAAGAAAGACGGAAAATTGATAAACTATTCTTATTGCGATGTATGGGAGTTTCGTGACGGTAAAATAGCCGGGCTAAAGGCTTTCGTAATAGCAGATTGATCCGTTGATCCGACTGTGGCTGATGACCGGTCATCATGTGTTCAACAACGCTCACGATCTTGACCCGGTACCGCCCTATTGATAAACACTAATAAACATGGAAAAACATAATGATCTTGATCTTAAACTGTCTTTGGATGCATCGATACGCTCCCCGGACCTGACGGCAGTCATGAAATTGCTTCGGTCCGGTATCACTGTGAACGACCGAAACGCCGAAGGTTTTACACCTTTAATGATAGCTGCCGGTCTTGGACAACTAATGATCGTAGACGCCCTGCTCCATGCTGGTGCTGCCCCGCTTATCATTGATCCCCGTATGGGCTCTACGGCACTTCATAAAGCCGCGTAATATGGAGATTCTGAAGTGATCAGGCAGCTCCTTGACTATGGAGCCTTCATTGATCAGCAATCTCCAATTCTTGGCAACACGCCATTGGCTAACCGCTACCGCCACATCGTCCGCACGCATCTATTGGGAAAGTATGCGTTCATTCAAAGAGCAACCTATTGATGTACCGGTCGGAGTAAGTCAGTTCCCGCTCGATATACATATTGCAAGCCGGCGCTGGGTGCAGGAGCGATATCCAACCCTTGTTCATTATAACGCAGTGCCTAAAGGCGGGCATTTTCCGGCATGGGAGCAGCCAGTACTGTTTGTCAAAGACGTTCGCGATAGTTTTCGTCATTCCCGTAAATAGGCAGATCCCGACAAAAACCATACGCATAGCTCTTCTTTAGGGGCTATGCGTCACTACGTCAACTTCATGCTTACATGTTCTGGCGAATCATTATTAACGCTGTAGAGAAATAATATTCCCTCAATTGCATAAATTAGCGGCTGATAGATAAGAACGATGTCAAAGATCAAAGAGACCTCAACAAATTTTGCTAACAAAAAAGCACTGACTGAAGAGTGTGCTGAAGTTTACGCTGCCAATATCATTGGCGGACAATGGACTTTGGTGATATGCTCCTGGTTATTAAGTGGTAAATTGAGATTCAGTGAACTGAAAGGATTTTTACCAAACGTTACTGATCGCACCTTGGTGCTTAATTTGCGAAAACTCGAAGAATCCAACATTATTAAACGTTCAGTTTACGCCGAAGTGCCAACAAGAGTTGAGTATGAACTGACTAAGATCGGTTATGAGTTAGAGCCTGTCATCAGGCAACTTGAAATATGGGGGAATAAACATAGAGCAGAATCAGATTGCCAGTGATAACCTAACTATGAAATCATTATAATAAGAATATTGGATATTTTAGCTTAGTGGCTAAAAAATACATTACCGCCAATTCTGTAAAAAAAGTCTACGTCGCAAGTGTGTATGGTAAAGCCCAAAATACAACTTGAAATAGAACTGATTGAGCTACCGCAGCGTAAATCTGATAATAACTGCCTTTTGATTTTTGGCCATTTATCGATTTTCGGGAAGCTTATCAACAATTAGTGAGGTAGTTCATAACCCTTTACATATTGAGTGTTTAGCTCACGGAATTCCAGATCTTCCCGGTTGTAATTAAACTTGATAAACTCTGCGACATGTGACCAAGCAGTAACATAACGTTCATGAGTGCCTTCTGTGAATTCACCATCGGGATTTTCTTTTGTCCTGACAAGGGCCAATAATTCGTTATTATGAATCTGGAATTCTTCCAGCACTTTTGTTTTTTGAGCGCTCCTACCCCAAACTATATCCATGATGTTCTCGGCGGTAACGGTTACATCATTGGAAATTAAATCAGTTTTTGCATTTGTAATTTTATTACTACGTGTATCCAAAAAATAGTTAATACTTTTAGCGTCCTCTTTCGTACCTGTCGCTCTGCCTGTTTCTTGATTCCATATCGACATCCCATTTTCTTTTTGTGGAACTTTCTTTTGGAATTCCATCCACTGTAACTCTAAGGTAGATGTACCTCATTTTCCTAGGTTTTCCAGGCACTTTCAAAAAAGAAGTTTAATCCAAAGCTGCTTTCTAACATAACTCAACATTTTAAGGTTAATAAATGTCGGATTATGGCACTTTAAGATCAAGTCGTTAACGCACTTTACATGTTGGTAGTCAATTGTTTACAATGACATTCGTGGCACTTTTTTTTTGAAAAATGAAAAGTGCCACGATTTTGCCACGAAAACTTTGAGTGCTTTTGCAAATTTTGGCTGTTTGGGCTAAAAAAAATAAGGCCTGCAAATTCAAAATTTGCAGGCTTTATGCGCTTCTTAAGATATTTTATGAAGGAATAGACGTTTTTTTCGTTCTGTTCATTCACTTGGCGGGCTGCAAGGGACAACTTTCGAACGCGTTTATAGATGATTTAACTGAAATTTATACATGTATAAGTAAATTTAACTGATGTTAAGCAAAAGCAGAATTAACGCACACCACACAAACAATAAAGTTAATAAGCGGCTGATGTCTGAATCAGATATAATGTTGTAGGAACTAATGGATGAATTATCCTGAAAGTATGATTAACATCTTATTAAAGGGAGCATCCTGAAAAGATCCTACTATTTTAATTTCATAGAAAACTCCCTCCGTCACCTGCCTGTACTGACCATGTACAATGACATGGTGTTGATCTGTTATCAGAAGTATGGCTTACATAATTACAGGTCAATAATCCGGGCACGATTGTTTAAAGTTTTCCATACCGCCACCAACAGAGGATATATTCTTTTTGAATCATGCCCTATTCCTAAATGTATCGCCAGCAAACGTAAGAATATAGGCATGAACGCTTCAAACTGGTAGGCATCACCTACAACACGTGCCCATCTGGCTCGCGCTTCCACATCATCCCAAACATCATCACAGATACCCAACAGCCCCTCTTCATTTTCTTCAAATATATTCTCATGGTCGTCATGCGTAATATCCACCAGATTGCTCACCTTTAGCGCTGCTACTGATAGATCCGGGTAATATACACATATCACGTTCATCAATGCATAAATAAAAAATGTACTTAAATTATCCTCGTCTATAATATCTGTTCCCAGGGTATTAATAATATCATTAGAAATGAAATACTGCAAATCTATCAATGCCGGGTATTCCAGGTTAAGCTTGTGTAAGTTATACCTGACTGTATTAGTGGGGAAATTCCTAAAGAAATGTGCACCAGGATAAACTGTTCGCTTATCAGATGATGGATGTGCCGTAAGAAAATTATTTAATATAGCTACTATAACAACCAGATGTTGCTCCCTATATTCGGGCCGGGTAGGTATTGAGAAATGTATATGATCTCCCCTACCATCACTAAGATACAGCAAGCTCTCTCCTAATAGAGGTCCCAGGCATTTTTCTAATAACACATGCCATTCCTCCCGGCTATAAAAAACCGTTATATTCAACCAGTCCATATCAGATAAATATAGGAGTTTTGTAATTGAAGTTTTTATACACTTTACCTGCTCCAAATAGCCCATCATTTACAACGATATGACCATTAATTTCATTAGCCTCCATTTTACTTCTATTCGCAAGCTGACTACAAAAGAATATAGATTGTTCAATTAATACATTATCCTCAATTTTGTAATAAGTGCCATCAGTTATCAGGGGCATCTCATCTAAATAGAGTATCTGATCATGCATCCGCCATTTTCCTTTCACCCAGTCTTTCTGCAATAGCGTATACTGGCTGGTATAACTATACGGTGTTATACAATTAGCCGGATCATCCGTATACAGAGAACCCAAGTCTAACATCGTCGCTTTCAGGTATTCCATATTATTCAGCAACAGGAGGAAATCTGTCGAAGAAGGATTGATGTAATAAAGGTATAACGCTGCAAAATGGCGTTTATAATATTCTTCTGCAATCCGCTCTGCATCACTATGTTCGATTGCACGTAAAAAGGCAGGATCGTCAATCACCACCCTGCGGCTACCCAGTTTTTCTATACGGTTAATAAAATCATAGTCTTCAAATCCATAGGTGGAAATGGCCTCATCATATCCTCCTACTTGTAGAAATAGCTCTTTTCGGATACACACACGCCCCAATACGTCTTTTTTCATCTGTTTTGCTTTGCCGATAGCGCTTAAACAGATATCCGGCCCTTCCTGGTATGCATGGTTAATATAAGCTGCAAAATTGCTACCGGTAAAATTATCTGCATCTAAATTACAGATCAGCTCACCGTCTGCCAGTTTGAATGCCAGGTTCCTGGCATGACTTCTATGAAAAGAATCCGGTTCAGTGGTTCTATAGTATACTAATTTTCCAATGTCAATATAATGCTGAAAATGCTGCTGTATGTAAGTTTCAAGCCCATCATCTGAATTATAATCCAGCAGTATAAATTCTACTGCCTCATATTGCTCATTATCCCTGATATTAACGGGTAATGTTTCTTTGAGATGATGTAACCTGTTTCTACACACCGTACAGAAGGATATTTTATACTTATTCATAATTAATCTGTGTATTTATAAACAACCTTTCCAAGCTTCTGCGGATCATTAAATCCCCTGTTAAAAAATGACTTTATCTGATCACCCATATGTACAGAATCTATATGTACATGCAAGCGATTCTCTGTCGCATCAGCCATTGCCTGTTGCAGGTCTGCACGGTTCCCCAGGCAGTTCCCGCTTACAGTGATATTTTTACCAATCAGGTTGCTAAAGAACGTCATATTGACATTTCCGGGTGGTATGCCAGCAGGCATTCCAGGAGCAGGCTGCCATTGAATACCACAGGTGATATACTGTGCGTTCATACTGGCATATGCCAGCACACCAGACATGTAGATATCAGCAAATGGGTCAATGATCACATCAAACCCGTGTGAGAGGGTTCTCATCTCATTGGTATGGGTATAGTTTTTTTTAACCGGTAATCCCATTGCTGCCAGAATTTTCCCGCAGTCTTTTCTTGTAGATAATGTATAGATATTCACCGGAAGGTGCCTCAGTAACTCCAGCACAAATAACGACGTATTTGAAGTAGCCGCTGTAACAAGTATATTTTGTCCCGGGGATATGGATAGCCGTCGTAAAATACCATAGGCGGTCTGCGCCCCGATTGTAAAGCCAGCCGCCTGCTCATCTGCAAGTGCATCAGGTATTTTCATCAACTGTCCTCCATGGAATACTTCCAGCCTCCTGGAAGCATAATTGGTAGGGATACCATCGGGCACACCGGGGATATCTGATGGATAGGTCGCCACAGGAATAACCCTGTCTCCTGGAACCAGGGAAGTGACATTAGCCCCGGCCTTTGTGACAACGCCCACAAACTCAGAACAAATACCAAAGTAAAACAGCTCATCCCTGGACCCCGCCCGTGCATGATTAGTCATTATCCAGGCCCGGTCCCTGTAGTTCACCGCAAATGCCTGCTTTTCAACCAGTACGCTATCTTTATGGGTCCGTTTCCTTTCAAACCTTATATTTCCGGTATTTGCCAAACCCAGTGTGAGTGGATAATGGCCGAGTGTTATGGCCTCATAGTGACCATCCATCTCTGTTCTGAGCCCGTCATGGCATATAATCAGACTTTTCATGTCTCAAAAAATTCAATGATAAGCAAATCCTAACGGCGCATTTTTCCAAATACATTTTCGAAAAGCCGTTGCAGTATACTTTTATCTTCGGTTAATATTTCGCCGTTCCCTGTTAATTGTGGCTCAGGTGGCAATGTCTTGTTGGCATTGGTTACTAACCCTTTTTTTAATTTAATTTCGAGTGTAAAAGTGCTATCCATCGCTACCCGCGACAACTCAGCTACTTCCCCCGACAACATTCCATATTCCTCATATGGATATGCAGATAGTTTTATGAGGACTTCCTGACCGGGTTTGATCTTTCCCACACCCGCCGAACTTACATCACCTCTCACTATATAGTTCTGTGCGTTGGGTATTAGCATCATTACGCCATCTCCTGATTGCACAAACTGATTCTCCTTCCAGTATTTAAAAAAGCTGACAGTGCCATCACTGGGGCTTTTTATCAGGTATTGCTGACTCCACTGACTATAACTGCCTTTAAATTTTGTAGCAGCATCATGTACCTTACGCTGGTAGGTATTCTCGTCACTCTGTAATTGCAATGCTGTCTCTGAAATGTTTTTTTCATATTCCTTTTCCTGTAGTTTACTTTGCAGGATATTGCTGTAGTTTGCATCAGTATTCATTTGCTGATCGAGGAATCTGCTCCTGGTATCTTCATATTCTACTTTAGAAACTACTTTTTCTTTCAGCAGGATTGAATCAATGTTAAACCTGCTTCTTTGCAACTCCAGCTGTTCGCGAAGCATAATGCCTTTTTTATCTAGTTCATTTGCCAGCAATGACTGGTATTCCGCCTGCTTTAGCAGATGATTCATCTTGGCCTTATAGCTATTGTGGGATATGAAGAACTGATACTGCTGTACAGCCTGTGCCAGCTCAATATATGCTGGCTGTAATTCCCCTAACTGTAATCCTGCCGGGAGGGAGATGCTATTAATAATACTATATACATCAATTGTTGTGTCGATCATATTGGCGGCGATCGCCACACGCTTCACATCACTATAATCAGCGGAATTATTGAAAATGCACAACAACTCATCCTGCTTTACCTGCTGGTTATTCCGGACAAATAATTTTTGGATAGGGGCACTTGACCGCGCATAGAGCTTTATGGGTGGGTTGTCAAACGAAATAACCACCCTGGATGTAATGATATCAGGATACCTGAAAAACCAGGCTGCTGTGAATATAACTAGTAACAGACAACCTATAATGATCACGCCCCGCCGGATAATCCAGGATGGCATGCGCCCCATGATTTCCTGCATCTCCTCGCTATATCCATCCGGTACAGCTGCTTGCTCCGCAATAGTACCATTTGCTGAAAAACTTTCCTGCATACTTAAAAAGTTTAGGCCTCCAGTTCCAATTGATTTTTCACCAGTTCAAAGTATTTTCCTTTTTGTTCAATCAGGTCCATATGAGAGCCTGACTCAGCAATAGCTCCATTCTCTAATACGATGATCTGGTCAGCATGTTTTACCGTGCTCAACCGATGTGCAATCACGACAACTGTTTTTCCGACAAAAAAGCGTTCTAAATTCTCCATGATGATCCTTTCATTATTTGCATCCAGGGAGCTGGTCGCTTCATCAAAAAACAGGTAACCCGGATTTTTATATACCGCCCGTGCGATCTGAATGCGTTGCCGCTGTCCACCACTGACACCATTTCCCTCATTCCCTATCTTAGTGTGGTACTTTAATGGCAGCTGCTCTATAAACTGTTTGATGTTCGCGACTTTTACCGCATGCCTCAATTTTTGCTGATTGGTATGCTCATCACTGATAGAAATGTTTTTTGCAATCGTGTCAGAAAAGATAAAACTGTCTTGCATTACCGTACCACATTGGCTACGCCAGTATTTGGGAGAAATGTTTTTCAGGTCAGTATCTCCAATCGAAATATTTCCTTCTGTAGGCTCGTAAAATCCAAGCAGCAACTTCAGCAACGTCGTTTTTCCACTACCACTGGTTCCGACGATTGCAGTGACCTTTCCCCGTGGTATAGTGAGATTAATGTCTTTTAATACAAATGGAGAACTGGGACCAGCGTATTGAAACGATAAGTTGCGTAAAAATAGTGAGCCTGTTTTATCGCCAGAATGTGCCAGGTTGATATGCGTTTTCTTTTCTTCATCCTCCCTCACGTGAATCTCTCTCAACCTGTCAAGGCTGATTTTTGCATCCTGTGCCGCCTGTACAAAACCCAACAGCTGGTCCAATGGGCTATTCATCTGACCAATAATGTAAGTCACGCTCAGCATCATTCCCAATGTCATATTGCCTTTCATGACCTCTGTGGCACTGATGTAAGAGATTAATATATTTTTCAATTGGTTAAAAAAAGCAGAACCCACCTGTTGATATTGTCCCAATGCCAACCCATCAATATTTACTTTGAATAACTTTACCTGTAGTTTTTCCCATTGCCACCGTTTTGATGTCTCGCTATTATTCAGCTTGATTTCCTGCATGCCATTGATCAGCTCAAACAGGATGTTTTCTGTCTCACTTAGTCGCTGAAAGCGATTATAGTCCAGGTTTTTCCGTTTTTTTAAAAAAATTACGATCCAGGTGACAGAGGCGATACTAAATCCCAGGAACACAAAAAGTATCTTCCAGCTATATAGCGATAGCACAATCGAAAAGACTACAAGGTTAATAAAAGAGAAAAGGGTAGAAAGAGTCGTACCGGTTAGGAAATTCTGTATACGCTGATGATCTCCTATACGCTGATGAATATCTCCTATTTTTTTTGAATCAAAATAACTGATGGGTAGTTTCATCAACTTCAATAGGAAATCAGAGATAATATGAATATTTACCCGACTATTGATGTGTAATAATATCCATCCCCTGATCACTTCAATAGAAATAGACCCCACAAACAAGATCAATTGTGAAATAAGGATGAGATAAACAAAACCCATATTCTGGTGGTTAATTCCGTAATCAACCAGGCTTTGTGTCAGAAAAGGCAATGTCAGGGTAAGCAGGCTGGTAATCACCAGGCTCAGGAGCACCTGGGTCACAAACCTGCGATATGGCTTGAGATAGTTGAACAGAAAATCAAATCCCCGTTTGGGTTCCACACCATCCTGCTGGTAAAAGGCTTCAGTAGGATCCAGTATGACAACAAACCCTTCCTTGCCGTTACCCAACCACGCCTTCTCAAATGCCTTCCGGTCAATTTTTACAAGACCATGTGCCGGATCTGCTATGACTATTTTTTCTTTCGCTTTTTTACTATTGTAATCCTGTGGTGGCAATACAACAAAGTGACTGTTGTTCCAATGAAGGATACATGGCAACTGCACTTCATTATCCAGTTGTTGAAAATTTAACTTTGCGGAGATCGCTCTAAATCCAATCCTTTCAGCAGCTTCGCTGATGCCAAGCATGCTGATCCCTTCTCGCGTGACATGGGATAGTTCTCTTAGATATTCAATAGAGTAACTCTTCCCATAAAACTTCGATATCATCTTCAGGCAGGTTGGACCACAATCCATCTGGTCCAACTGCTTATAAAAAGGAAATCCTGCCACTAAACCGTTTTTTTGTAAGTGATCAATTAATCCTGGCCCTTGCTTTCATTGAGTTGTGATACCTATATAGGAAGTTATAGACAAACAGCTCCTGTAATCTGGGTCTGGATGAAAAAATTTTGTTGCAGAACATATGAATATGATTGATCAGGAATCCATGTAGCCGCATTTTATCAGGACCATACTTTGTATGGATGTGGTGCAGAATAGCCTGCGCAACCGGTTTGGTCTGCATGGACCGGTGGCTGAGCAAAGAATTGGCCATGATTTCTTTATTTGTAACCGGGGCCACAAACGTACGTTCAATATCTTTTTTATAGAACCGGTATCTTTCGTTCAGGGTCTCTGACAGATCCTTCCCACTCCCAAACTCTTTGAAGAACCCCGTGTACATTATATCAAGAATATGGATCTTCTCCTCAGTATTGTATCCAAAGTCATCCAGGAAAGCGTCAATACCTTTCAGCACAAAGAGCCATCTGAATGTTTCATCCTGTGCATCTTCAATTAATGTCAGAAATTCCGGTACAATCGTGCTATCGATAGAGAACAATTGCTCACTCGGCTCCATCAGTTCCTCACTGTATCTTTCGATTTCACGTTGATAGGTATCTGTCTGGATCTTCCAAATAATACCAGTTTGCTCGAGTGGTCCCAGGATGTGGTGGATCTGCTGTAGCATCTTCACCCAGAAGCCTTTATCCTGGTGGTTATAAAATCGTATTCTCAGGTGGCGGTCTGGATCAGCATATCTTACAAAGAACCACTTTTCCCATATACCTGAGGTATTCATCAGTAGCGTACGCAGTTCATCCCTGAGGATATCTTCAATCGTATTCACCCCGGCATATATCTTAAGATATAGCCACTCGCTACCCGTACTAAATGTTCTTTTCAGGGTTGGAGCGGTCAGGTCAGGGATAGCATTGGCAAACGCATTAGTCCTGTGATTTTTAAATGGAATGATGACCTGGTTTGAATGCCTGCCAGCCATTCCGTCAACAAAACAGTTTTCTGCTGTGTTGAGATATTCGCGGATAGTAATTTTTTCCTTTTTCAACAAGGTTTCTATCAACAGGTAACAATTAAATTTATTATCAAGGTCAATAAAGAGTTCATTATCTCCTTCCGTCACTACGACATAACGTGGTAGTTTTATTTTCTCCCTGACAGGCTGTAATATTGCCGCTGCATTGTCAATGAGTAAAGCAGCGTCTTTCCTGTATGCATCCGGCATTTCCAGGGCAGCAGCTTCCAGGAGCCAGGTGGCCCTGTGTAATATGATATTTTTGTAAACGACTCTTGGTAAGAATGGATAGGCATCCATTATTCCCCATTTCCAGTCAACGACATTATTGATATTCTGGTATTGCAGATCACCCCAGAACTTGTAAATAGCCAGGTCTCCATTATGAAAATTATGCGCAGTCGTTAACCGGGGTAATATCCTTTTGCGTAAAGTTTTCGAATATAAGATTACTTCATCATTCCTGACGGTGACTAACAGATCGTCGAGATTGATCTGATGATCAACAGCTACCGCAGAATTGGCGAGGTACACCAGTTCATATTCCCGTAGTATAGAGCGGGTCAGTACATTACCTACACGAGGTTGTGGAAGATGAACAATTTCAGCATATATGGCGTCGTCCAGTTCTTGTTGTTCTACATCGAGAAAAGCTTTCAATGCCGTTGCCAGTTCAGTGTCATTCTGGGAGAACCTGGCCAGTAAAGTGACGCCAGAAGGTCCTCCGCAGCCCTCCAGCAGGAATTGATAGGAGCCATTTTCAATTTCAATATTATTGTTCCCCAGGAGGCTTCCTCTCAGATAAAAGCTTTCTGGCATAATAACAGCTCTCTTGCCGGCAAAGGCTTTCAGTTCTTCCTCAGGAATGCTGACTTCATAACTACCATTGGCAACCGCATCAGTATACATCCGGAGCTTCCAGTCAGCCAGCATACTCCACCGAATCATCCGGTCTTCATTCCAGGTATCCTGTGCACTAAATACCCTATTACCTACCAATGGTGTAAATGCATCTTCCTTTCCGATACTGGAATACCCTATTCCAAATTCCGGGTCGAGCACCTGCGCCAATGGCAAGATCTGGCTATCATACCGCTTCAGAAATTCTTTTTTGAACTCGTCCAGCTCAGGGTTTAAGTATTTCCCGGCCAAAGCCCATAGGTCCAATACCTGGTCTTTGAGCTCATTGACCACCTTGTCGGGCAATACATTGGCCTGCATGTTCAAATGCAGATCAGTCTGAACGATCTCGTCATTATTCGATTGAATACCCAGCTGATTGAGTAGCCGATCTATCTCTTTATAATTTGATAGCTTAAATTGGTCATTATTGATCATCTCATCAATCCTGACCAATTGATCATAATACTTTTTTGAAGGAGGAATTGATTTTAACTTTCCTGTGATAACTTCCAGGAAACGCTGTCCCGTCACCTGTGGTTCCAGTTCACTGATCAGTATCTGGTTTTCGATCAGGTCTTCTACAAACTCACGTGCTTCTGTTTCTTCTATTTCTTCATCAGTAATTGCAGCTGCTAGCTCCTGTATTGTGGCACCATATTTTGCGATGCTCCTGGCCTGTTCGAGGTAATCAGATGAATCTACAGACACCAGTGAGAACTTACGTGAAACTTTATTGGTAGCATATTCTACATACCGGAAGCGGTCGCCCATTTTATAGATAGTACTGTTTGGGAAAAAGCGGATACTTTCACGTACTTCAGGATGATTGGATAGAATACCACATAACTCTACCATCAGGCTCATGTCAAGTCTTCTTTTTCTTGCATGGCTGTTATTATCATCCAGTTGTATCCTGCAGGCATCTGTAATACGTCCGGTAGCGATCCCGGCAAAAATGCCGTATGGAGTAGGCCGGGTACACATTCTCAGTAAGTACTTATAAAGAGAAAACGTCAGTTTGTTGATACTTTTCTGGCTGGTGATTTCTCCATTGATCCATTTCATCAATTGATCATATAGTTCCGGAGATGCCAGGTAAATAGCTTCTTCTATATCCGGTTGTAGAAAGAATGACTGCAAATTTTGCTGAAATTCTTTAAATGAGAAATGATCAGCAGTATACTTTTCAATTTCACTGACGGGTAGATAAGGACATCGTAACAAGTAGAATCCTGCGTGTCGTACCATTTTATAACTTTTCGGTTCAAACAATTAATTCCTATCAAACAGCATAAATCTGTCCCAGTCAAGTGGCTGGTCTGTGTAACTTGTCAGCAGTGCCAGACCAACACCAATAAGGCCTTCCAGCATTCCATGCAGATTCAGCCAACCATGCTTGTTATGAAAAAACTTATACCCGGCCAATCCTTCAGAGAACTGTGCGGATTTGAGTGTTTCTTCTATCCAATACCGGGAGGTTTCCTGGTAAAGCAAGTTGCCGGTTACCTTGTAAAAGTGATGGTACACCTGCGCATTGCCACTTGTGCCGTGACATAGTCCGGCATCCAGCACCAGGTTCTTTTCCCTGTCACGTCGATGACAGTTATAATCCAGTATCTGTATTGCCTTGGATTTATAATGCACATTGCCCAATACATTGCCTGCTTTCCAGATAGCAATGGCAATCCCCAAATCGCCATAGCACCAGGCTAAGCGGGTTTTTTCAGGTTGGCAACCGTCACCTGTTTTATAGGGAAATCGTCCGCTTTTAGCTTCATTTATGTCCTCACATGCGAGCAGTAGGTCCACTGCTTCTACAATCATTTCTTTACATGGTATACCCTGTTCATAGAATAAACATAGGAATACCAGAATACTGGCCAGGCCATGAGATAAACCCAGGTCAATCTGTCCGGGTATTAGGTTATGTTCACCCTGGTTAAATGCCGGCCAGCTCATTGTATCTTTAAAAGTGCGCTGCATTGCTTTGAGGCACTCAAATATTTTCGTAAGATATTCTCGCTTCTTTTTGGAGTTTGGTCGTTCAAATAAATAATAGACCATACCCAGTGCGCCATGCAGAAAATCATAATTGCCATCATTCAATGCTGCGAGTGCATTTTTAATGATAAATTCATCACATCCCTTCAAATCTTTGCGCAGGCTGCTATCGACAAAATCATTTTTAATAAAATATTCTGTCAGCCACATGACGCCCGATAATCCATAGCTATAGCTACACTGATGTGGTGTATCCATGGCACGGTCAAGAGATAGGGTTAGTATATCTGTTGCTTTGGTAAGCAACTGTTCATCCTGATAAACCCTGTAAGCAGTGGCATAATATAAAGCCAGGCCCGGATGTCCACCCAGCATGGAAAACTTATCAATTTTCTCCTCATCACGTTCAAGCACTTGGTGAATTTCCTGTAACTTCTGTTCTATCAGGTACCTGTTATCCATATCAATGAAGGGAATTACCCCGTTTTAGTTGGGTTAACGACCAGCTATTTTATTAGTATCACCAGGGCTGCTATGACCTTCTTCCTGTTCAGATAAATAAGTAAAAGGTCTCCGGCGAGCAAGGCGAGACTTAAAGGAAAAGCTGCAATCGAAAAGGACAGATTAATAATGAAAATTGCGGTAATCAGTGGCAGGAAAAACAAAGCACCAACCACTCTCGTTTTAGGAACGATTAATAATACCGATGAGATCAGTTGTAATATACCTATGAGTATTTTGAAAATTTGCGACGAACTAAATAGGTACCAGGCGATGAAGAACTGATTCACTTCCCCTAGTGGGCGATGAAGCTGTTGTTGTGAAATTCCATTTAACTGAAATCCCAGCATCTTGCCCAATCCGTAGAGGATGAAATATAAAGCCAGTACATAAGCAATTATCGCTTTTGTCAGGTCTATCCATTTCGTTTTTGATTTCTCGCTGCTCATAATTGGTTGTTCGAATGTTTATAAAGCCTGCGGAAGAGAAAAGATCACGGATCTTATCCCTACCGGCAGGCTAAATTAAATAGGATAAGCTATTTTCTTATCCAGGATCTTACAGACCATAAGTTGAGCACGAAGGATTGGTTGTGCAATCCGCAGTGCAGGAAGCAGAAGTACAATTCCACCATGTAGCTAAGATGCTACAACCGTCTGTACAACCTGAAGTGGTACCACCACCCTTAACCTGAGAAGCAGTTTGTTTGTCCAGTTCAGCGATTTTCTTCTTGTTCAGTTTGATTTTCTTTTTCATGATGCTTTTATTAAAAAAAATTGTGCCTTACTCTAGTGCGCTTTTCAGGCTTGCCGCGATGGATCCAAAAGTTTATATTGACTTTACAATAGTTATGGCAATAGCTGTCCGCATATAGCTATGTTCGTAGCTATACATCAGAACCATTTTGAAATGTTGGTATGTTTTTACATAAGATATCCCAGCCCGGCCAGTTTTTCCAAATTTGTTAAACAAACATGACCAGCATTGATATAGTAAAGATCATCGCTGATAGCACATATATCATGTACAAAATGATCTGTTACCAGGAACCCTTTACGCACTTTTTCGTGACTGATCATTTCCTTTAGTCGTTCTATATAAATAGGTGTCAGAAAAGCAAATGGCTCATCTAATATGGTAAACAGGGTGTTGGTACGGATGATCAGGAATGCTTCCAGTAATCTCCGCTCACCGCCGGATAACTGTCCTATCTTTTGCTGTTCATTGAATTTTAACTCAGGAAAAATTTCAAGAAAAGCTTGTGGCTGCAGGGAGAAAAAATCAAAAGCTGCATTTACTTTCAATCCCTTTGGTAAAAAGGATGACTGTGGTAAACAGTTGATCAGGCCTGGCATGTTGTAGGGATCAGCCGGCAGATGTGTTTGATTCAGCCGTATTGATCTGCTCTCAGCTTTAGTAACCCCATAAATCACTTTGAACAACGAGGATTTTCCTTCTCCATTCCTTCCTATCAATGTGGTCACACGCCCGGTTTGTATTTTGATATATACATCAGAAAGTATGTTCCTTCCCCGTACACTATAGGATACACTATCAATTTCCATGACATTCATTAGGCAATGGAATTTAAAGATGCAAGAAAAGCAAGTATACCAAATATGATAAAGTCAGCGATGAATGTATAGATATAGAGCCTGTTTGGGTTTACATGAAGATTGTAGAAGAAATAATATTCATTGCTTCGGTAAGTCTTCAGTAAAAAATAGAAGGCCAGGTTACTGATCGCTTTCAGCCATATTATAGCGCCTAATGTATTCGTCAGCCGGAATTTCCAGATAGCCATACAGCAAACAGCTGTAAACAGCATGGATGGAAATACAAACCTTTTACAAAAGATGTATAGCATCCTTGCCTGTAGCCAGGCTTTATGAATACGTTTTCCCATGCTATTGATTTGTTTGCATTCTTCCTTTATCATCTGTTTTGATGGGAACCCGCATTAATCTGAAGGCCCGTTTTTCCAGTCTGTGACTATATGGATAAACGACGATCTGCTTTTTCCAGGTGTTAAACATCAGGTCCAGCGCACCAATAGGATCATTAGGCTTCATCACGGTACAGCCTTCAAATGTGGTCGGCTGTAAAGGATAGTAAATATTGGTTGGATATCTGAATCGCGGTGCTTCCTTATAGAAGATACTGGACTCATCTTCAAAATACAGCCAGATATCTATGAACGGAAACTTGTAGTAATAACCTTCTATCTCTTCTCCTTCATCCAACCATAGCTTGTAATAGACCGAATCGGCACCATCGTATGTCCATGGCAATTGGGTGAAACGGATCACTCCTTCTGCTTCGATCGCTTTCAGCAGTACATCCAATACACGATGATCCATGCCGAGATCAATATCATCATCCCAGGGCATGATGGCGTCGTGCCTGATATGACCGAGCAGTGTGCCACCATGTAATACCAGGTCCACCTGCTGTCTGCTGGCATGATCACTCACCATAAGCATGAGCTTTCTTGCCAGCATTCTGTTGCTATCCGTCCATGCATTGTAGGATAATACAGCAGCTAATGCGGATTCATGACGAATACGATAACTGTATAAGTGCTCCTCCATACAGGAGAAGATGCCGGTTTCAGAAAATATAGCTTCCAGTTGACCATTAGCTGCATCTTCCAGAATATCCTCATCTACAGACTGCCTGATCTCTTTTTTAGCAGCTAATTTTAAAGCCCCCTGCCTGGTGAGCATATATATGTAGTCGCCCCAAAAAATGCCGAATCTGCAGGCTTGTAGCTCTATGCTGGTGCTTTGATACTGATCTTCGGTTTTGTCAAATGGAAAGAATACATCCCAGTCATCTCCAAGATCGGCTAATGCAGTTACTATTTCACTGTCAGGTTCGAGTATGTCAAGACCTTCTTCCCGGATCATACAGGTGGATTCACCTGAAGCCAGAAAGAGCTGCCAGATATAATGATGTACCTTGTAAAACGCTATCTCAGCAGCGGACATGCTAACACCAAATCTTTCACTTCTATAATTATGATCTATAGTTAATAAGGAATCTTTGATTACAGTTGCAACCGGGATGACCTTTACGTCATTTCCTGATGTGTATTCAATTGCGATATCGTTGCGGGTGCGGATAATAAATGTTAGCATGGTTTCTATTTAATGTATAGGCATCGATTCCAGTTGTGCTACAGTATTCACAGTATACCATTCTTTAGGATAGGTGTCAGAATAATATAGCATCCCCTGTACGATTAATTGTTGCCATACATCATTAAAATCTTCAACATTTTTTACATGTTCATTAATGGCAGCGGGATTGATCACCTGTATACCTGAACAGTATATGCCAGATGTCTGCTGACGGCTGAGGAATGCTACCTTGTTGTTATTCCCAAAGATAAAATCACCTGTTATATCTTGAACTGGTTTAACAGGAACAACCATACAGGCAGGGCTTCCGAGCGTTTTGTAGTGAGTGTATATGAAGTCCAGGTCAAGCTCCACAATGTTGTCACATGTTAATACCAGTACAGGTTCATTTATATATGCAAATGGAGTGTTAAATATCCACCAGGCGTTACCATGACCTTTTGTATTAAATATCATAGAAGAACCTTCATCAATCAGATATTTCGCCAATTCAGAACCTTTATATCCAACAGTGATAGCAATATTGGGTATCACATTCACTAATTGTCTGATGGTATGACCAATTAGTGGCGATTCATTCATCTTTACCATTGCTTTTGATGTATCCTGGGTTAATGGCATCATCCGCATACCTCTACCAGCAGCCATTATAAGGGCATGTGTTATCATCGAATAACAATTTATCAGGGACGGGTCCACAGTGTATGTAATAGAAGTCCGGAAAATACCTTACAGGTAGTAAAGTATTTTTGCAGTGTTTAATTCAAAGGTATTTATTGTCCTGTTGGCTCCCTTTAATACCCTGCTTGACACTACTAACAGGCATTTAAGCCTACAGATAACAGATATTAGCAATGGTAGGCCCCCCAGTATTACTGTCCTAAATATTCCTTTATAAAATATTGATCCGATACTATCGGCGATGAAGCATGGCTTACAGGATTAAATGTGCCTTTAGGTAATAAGAATTTTCATTTTTCTTTCTTTTTTTAACGATCAAGAGTAGTGTCCATGAGTTATTATACAATGATTAACTTTTTACGATTAATAAGTAGGGAAAACATTTCACTGGGTTTAAATACTTATTATCGTACATTCCTTCTGAACTTTTATATTCATTTCGTATAAGCAAGTTAAGTGGTGGTTTAAGGTGAATCTAAGTTAGGCATTCCCGTTAAATAACAATGTTAACTTTCTGTTACTCAAAATTGCATCATGATGATGAATGCAAAGGCAAAATAGGCATTAATTTAAATAGGCAATGTTAATTCTACAATGATAATAATCTTTGTTTTGTTATACATACATCGATGTCCTGAAAAACAATCTTTGCGCCTGCTGATAATGCATAAAATATCTGGAATTCTATTATCCAATGACCTTTCGGAATATGTTATAATCCTTACAATAATGCCACGGTATTCAATAGGGTCATGACGATATATCTAATTAGCATCTACTTTTATAGCATAGTAATTTACCGCTTATGATCTTCATTAAGTGTGAAACCTGCAACAAACCATTTACTGGATACAAAGAACGGAGCGCCATGAAATAAACAATGGCAATCTGGAACAGGTGAAAATCCTAACAGCCCAGTTAACGGTGGGTGGATTGATCTACAAGTGCCAAAATGAGGCATCTTAACCCAATGCAAACTGAACTTTCTTACGAATTGCCTACCTAACGGTCAATTCACCTCAAAAGGGGAAAGGTACAAATGCAAAAGGCCTCCAGATTATTTATCTGAAGGCATTCAATATTATACTAAACCTCTCGGTTTGCCTAGCGGGCTACGGGGGACGACGTTCGAACCTGTTCTCCGACGATTTATCTAAAATTTACGCATTCCTTAGTGAAATTCATTACTAAATTTACCATTATAAAATTGTATTATGTCTGATGATATTTTGAGCCAGGTTATATTTAGGGCCAAGTAAACCGATCACCAATCCAATAATGACCAGTTGGGCGCAGGCGGATCAACCGGAGTTTAAAAAATTCCAGCACACCAATTTTTGTCATTTTTCTGATCATATGCATAAGCAATTTTTCGTACCGACAATACCGGCATTTACCTGGAAAAAGCCCTCCTCAAAATGGGCCCGCTCATAAAAATGAACGCCAACCTCTCAGAAACCTACCGTCGTAACTATGATAAGGACCTGCGGAGTAAAGAATTTGAACAATTTTTTCCTTTAGGAAACGACCTGTTCATTTTTGCATCCAATAATAACAGAAGGGACAGTATGCTTGAATTATTCGCAGTCAAAGTGGATAAAGCCTCCGGCAGCCTGTCTATAAGATGGCAACGACTGGCATCTTTCCAGCAGGAGTCAAAAAAAGACAAGATTGAGTTCAACCTGACCTATAATACAGACAGCTCAAAGATGGTGATTGTAAGTGGTCTGCCAGGAAAGGAGAGGAATGAATACAAAGCACAGGATGTTTGATAATAAACTGAAGGGAGCGAAGCCTGTCATTATCTCAAATGAATTTGAAGCAAAAAAATATCAGTTCGAACATGTAATTTATACGATCAATAGAAAGGTAATCCTGGTAGGTCGTACTTATGATATGAAGAAGGTAAAAGGAAGAAAGAGAAGTTCCTGGACTTTAACCACTACAAAATCCGTCTATATAATGAAGACGGCAAACAGGAATCAGAGATCAATACCACTATTAAAGGAAAATGGCTGAGCAGTACCAAATTGCTGCAGGAAAAGAACCAGGACCCGGTGCTGGCTGCATTCTACACCAATGAAAAGAAAAGCCGGAAAGTGAACGGACTGCTGGTACTAAGAATTGATGCCAATACCGGGTAGGTAATTTCAACAATTGATAAACCTATCAACGATGCCATGCTGACCGGTGATGATTATGAGATATAGGGTATATTCAAGCGGCGACCTGCTGATGTGCAAAATGGCTGCAGAGAGAGACATTGACTGGTTAAAAGTAATGCCTAAGTCCCAGGAAGAATGATATGCGATCGGCTCAACTACAATTCACCTGGTACTGAATGACAATCCGAAAAATGCGGGAGTAAAGCAGGTTGGACAGAAGGTGAGGGCTATAAACCGGTTTGGCAAATCAGATTGCTTTGTGATTACTGTTGATGAGCTGACGGGTAAGATCAATCGTAAGATGATTTTTAGTAATAAGGAAATTCCAGCGGCTATGCCCACGAAGGAAGCAACGTTTGGGAGAATGATTTGTACATGGCAGGACGGGCAGACAGGGTGTTTGGAAAGACCCGGATTGCTGTAGGGAAGATATCAGTGAAATAGATATAGTAGTGCGGATTGCCGATGTAGCCATCCGCACTATTAGCATAACCAAACAAGTCTCCAGGTGTAAATCTTTTGGCAATAACCTGAATGCATTCAATGCTTGTCATATATAGGAAAATACAGTTTCTTTATATACAAGTGGATCATGTATAATTCCTTTACATAATACCATTCATAAGGAGGATGAATCAATTACAACTACCCCTTTTGTAAAGCCGTCTATCGGGTGATCCGCATATATATCCTTGAACACTTTCCAGCTTTCTGGTTGAAAATCGCGCACTGCGGTTCCAAAGGCAAAATAGTTCTTCACTGATTCCAAAGGCAGATAGCTATAATTCCCATTTTGCTTGATCAATACTAAATCACTTTTAACACTTCTTCCTTGTGTTGTAAAACAATAAAAGGCAGCGATATAGTCTTTCCAGTGATAAGTCTCTCCTTTCAAAGTAATACCTGTTGCATTTACTGTTATAAATACAGGTTGATAGAAAAACCTATCATAAATAACCGCGGCAATCAATATTAGTAAAGGGAAAAGGACAAGTATATATTGCCTGGCAATGAGCATACCTATTGTCAAAAGCCCTGTTATGATGATCGTTAACAGTTGTACAATGCGTGATTGGGAAAAAACTACTGCCCCATTTTCGTCCAATTTAGCAGGGTTGTAATAAGCGTATTTCCATACCGGCCACAAATAGCTATAGAAGCGCGTACTCATTATCTTCTCGAAATTCAGGAAATAACCCTTGCGTTTCATATCGCTTATAACCCTGGCGATTATCTGTGTATGGTCGTTCATAGTATAAGAAATGATTGAATAAAGATACCCAAAAAAAATAAGAATTTCTGCCTATTGAACATATCTGCTACTTGTATTTTTTACACTAGATGTTCTTATTCCCCTTTTTTAAACAAGGCTAAATTCTCAGCATTAAACCTTCCGTCTCAATCCGCAATATTTGAAGTGGCTATTACGGAAAGCGTGTGCCACCTGGTAAAATATATGTAGTGACGAAGAATAAATCTAAATATATCGGTATGGTACCAATGGTTTATATTCCGGATACCTGTTTCTAAAAATATTTAAGTAAAGACCGATAGTCGCTTCTAGTTTTCATGTTTGCATTGTTGGTTATGAACAGTTAATCAAAATAGCATTCCAAAGCAAATTATAGGTTTCTAAACCCCGATAAAATAAACGCTGGTATTTCCATCGAATTGGAAATACCAGCGTTTATTTTTAAAATATATTGCGCTGTCTTATTCTTAAGCACGAACTTTTAGTTGCAACAGCAATTCTTTCCACTCGGCCTCAGTAACAGATTTCTTCCTGACAATAGCAATTATTTTGCCCTGATGAGTAAGATTCAATATGTCGTTCTTTAAGACAATAGTAAGATCATCTATTGGAAGTGTCATATCATTCCGCTTAAATATAAAGTTGTTGACAAAAGATAGCTCTATATTCCTTTCGATTATTTTCAATGTCAGCAATTCATTTTTATTCAAATAAAAAGCATAGAAAACCCCACTTGATGTCAAAATTAGCGAGAGAGAAAATGCCATTATTAGATCCGATGACATCATTATAAACATAGCAATTGCGCATAATAAACCTATGCCAAAGACAAACTTCATCAGGCTGGAAATATGTATTGGTTTTAATTTGATTAACATGATTCGTTAATTTGTTATTAAAATTTTGTTACAAAAATATAATATTACCAGCTGCCAAACTGCAGGAATGGAGTAAGATTTGAATTTATGTTACGCTGTGCCGCATCAGGAGCTTTTACTCCTTTGCCTACTTTGACATTACCCGGAGTCGAATTTGAAGCAGCTGTCCTGGCTGGAGCTAGACCTGTAGGCTGAGTTTGCTTCATATTATTCCCATTTTGATTAACAGCAGCCTCCAGAGTTTGACTAAAGTCTGCCAGATTAAAACCAATCACACCAGCCGTACTGTATGCATCAATTACTGTTTTTGGAGGTGATATTTTTAAACCAACAGCCAGGTCCATCCATTCTCCGGTCAGTCTTCCATAACCCGGTATGGTCTTATCATTATTTATTTTTTGCACTACTTTATCTACACCCATACCAACACTTTCTATTACGCCCCCAGGAATATTCCCACTTGCATGATCCTTCTTGATGCCTTCAATGATCATTGCGATTCCCAGTCCTGTCGTTGGAATTCCAGTACTTATAAGGATACCACCGCCTACCTGTGTGACACCAGTAGGTGCCAGGAATGCAGCAATACCTCCGGCAGTCGTGAGCGCCCCAGATAATGTAGTAACAGCTCCCCTGAATATGGTGATACCATCTATTAACCCATTTATATCGATACGCTTTACAGGGTCATTTACAACATACGCATACGGAGAAGCTTCATAATGCGCCTCAGTTAGGGAGTCTATTGAATGCCAACGACCCAGTTGAGGATCTTGCATTCTTTTCCCATAATTATACAATTCTAATCCTGAGCCATCTTCAAATTCCTTACTCTGCAACTCCTTCCCATTATACTTCAAACGATTCTCGGCATAATTAACTGATTTAATAGCCGTTGAACTAATCCCCGCCATTGTCAGGCCAAATGGATAATAATGAGTTTCTTCTATCAGCGGGCCACTATTTACAGCCAGCACCAGGTTATCAAACATTATATCCTGTGCACTTTCATTGCTGGTATAGACATATAAAAATCCGGTTTTTTCAGCGACAATACTATTCACCGCCAGCGTCTGCAGCTCATCCGGGCTGGCTTTCACCTGTTTTACACCACTGTTATTGTCAACAAGTTTAAAATCGTCATCAAACAAGATATAATTCAAATAACCCTTTACACGGTTCCCCTGGCCATTATCCGTATTCTTCTCTTTTAACCGTTGATAGTTATTGTTATAAAACTCAGTATTGAATGGCGTGTTGTAAGTAATGCCTTCGGAACTATGCACACCATCTTCTCCCAGACTACTACCGAAAGCCCGTGCTAATCCGGCAATCATATCTTCAGTGAGATTTCTGTTGCCATTATCAACCGGTGCCTGTGATTTATAGAAAGCTCTTACGTTAATCTTTACCGTATCACCTTTCATCACCCTTAATACAATAGATGGGCCAATCACCTTCTCTCCCTTCTGTGCATTGAGCTTAGCGACAAACTTATTTTCTTCAGTCGTTTTATCCTCCGGATATCCTACAGGCTTTTCAGCACGGGTTTCATCAACATTACTAAATAAAGCTACCTCTTTTGCAGCGCTTTCGGTTTCCATCGTTGCAACATACATAGAAAAATCGGTCTGCTCTGTCAGCACAGTTCGTATATTATCCAGGTGGTCTTTTTCAAAATAATCATATACATAGGTAACAGGTGCACCCGTTTTGTATATTGGGCGGATGCGACCTTCTTCATGTGAGATCAATTCCAGGGAATCCCTTTTGTAAACAAAAGCACCTGCATAATCGTATGTCGTAGTTACAGGTGTAGTACCTGTATTATCAAGCACCGTCTTTTTCAGTTTCCTGCCGTTAGCGTCATATTGATACGTGATTGTATTTCTACCATCAACAGTTATTACATCAGGAAGATTCAGATGATTATAGGTAATAGACGTGATCTTTTTGTTTAGGTCGGCCGTCAGGTTGCCATTTCCATCATAAGAATAGTCGTTAGCAGTAGTATTATTATTTAGAAAATCACCCAGCTTTGCTTCTTTTGTCACTGATGGATCTATATCACTGACACTTTTCAATCTGTTGCTATTGTCGTTATAAGTATAGGTGAGGTCATCAATTGTCTTACTGGATGCACCCACCATCCCTTTCTGCAACATCGTCTTTATATTGCCATTTTCGTCATAATCCAGGTTAGTAACTGAGAAATCCTTCTTATCCTGTATCCAGTTTTCTCCATTTTTTTCAGTAAAGTAAGCACCAGCAAGACGATTGGAAATATCATAGCTATACCCATAAGCATAGGCCGGATTTCCAGCGGATCTCCATTTAACACCGGCTATATTACCATTGTATTGATTGGACTCAAAACCATAATCGTATTTAATCTCCTCCCCAAACCAATTTGAAGCACCTGCAACACCATTTACAAAGTCCTTATTGATACCCTCCAGCCAACCGCGGATATTATAGGAATAATTCAGTACATCGATCACTTTATCATTACTGGTTAAACCCAGTTTTTTCACTTTCAGTTGACCCAGGTCATTATAGGCACTGGAAGAAATCGTTCTTTCCTGGCTATCATCATCATTTAAGATCTTTCTCACAGTAACTAAACGGCCGGCATTGTCATAGGTCATCCTGGTCAGCAATGTACTGTTAGGTGTCAGACTGCGTGGGTTTTGATGACGAACATAGTTGCTTAAAACAGCACCATCAAAGTTGTACAATGTAGTCGAAACATCTGTTCCTCCCAAATGATTATCATTAACTACCTGGATAATCCGGTTTTTATCATTGTAATAAGTAGAGGTTGTTAACCATTTATCAGTACCCAACACCCTTACTTTAGTACCGGTTAATAATCCCTTCACAGCTGTAGTAACGGGCCTTCTATCATAATATGTAGTCGGGTATTCTGTATTCTCAGGTTTTAGCCGCCCTGTATCAGCACTCACGAAACTTAGTTTGCCCGGATAATCATAGTTATCGTAAAATGTGAATGTCATAGGCAGGACGGTAGCACCTGGTATATCAGGCAACGGATTTGTTACCGTGGGTACCTCTTGTGTAGAAGTGATGAAAATTTCAATATTAGCGCCTGTGGTTGTTTCAAATCCCGGATTTAATGTGACACTAGCCGAAGCCGTTATAATAGCACTGCCATCATAAGTATCCACCACAAGATCTTTAGGTATTGAAGTGCCACCTACTACAGGGGATGAAATGGTAATAAGGTCCATCTTTTCCTGTAGACTTTCCCTACTGATATTAGCAGAATAAATTCCTGTCATCGTAGGGCGATTTAAACCATCGTAGGATACCATTCCCCATTCCAGAGGTGACTTTTTTCGTTGAATAGAGTCCTGGGTAAATGTAAGCCTGTTCCTCGCATCATATACCATGTAGAACCTTCCGCTACCAGGTATATTTTTCATCACTAATCGTTGTCTTGTATCATATAGATATTGAAAACACAATTCATTTGCCACTGTTTCGCTAATTTTCCAAGCTCCTTTGATCATATTTACAGCTAGAGGAGAAATAACAAATCGCATCTGGCTCCTGTTGTCATATACATAGTAAGTACATAACCAGCCCATATGAGCAGTACCTGGAAGCGCTGCCAGCTGCACTTTTCTTAACACCAGCTTATCTGACTTATCTCTGAACTCAATCAGCTGTTTGCCATGCTCATCTATGGTGATCTTTTTAGTCAGTTGTCCGGGGGCATAAGTGCCGCTGCTAACAGGTATAAAAGATTCAATACTCCACATCCTCACAGAATCCATAGCAGTATTGATCTTATATTGATATTCAATAGGACGGCTTGCCCAACTGTTACCTGCGGAATATATTTTCACCTCCCTGTTGAGCGGAGAGCCATCAAACTCTGTCTTTTCATAAAAAACCTGTTCATTAGGATACTGCCGGTTCATAAAAGCCTGCTGCTCTGTAAAGACATTTGCCTTAAAAAATCCATTATTTGTTGGATCTCTATAAGGTAAATATTTTTGTACTTCCCTTCCATCCTGATCATAAATGAATGGAGTGACGATATCTTTTGAATCGGCAGACTGTGCTCTCTTGATAGTTTGCAATGGCCTTCCCAATCCGTCATAATAATTGATAGTTTGTATCACATCATAATAACTGATCAGTGATTGTACATCTATTACATCCTTCAGTGGACGATGAGGTACACGGATCTTAACATAATTCACTGCAGCATCAGTCGTGTAGTTTGCAGGAACAGGTGCCACGTCGCTAACGGGTTGCGGACCAGTAGCTGGTAGTGGTTTATTGGCTTGTGCTGTTCCATGGGTTGAATAGGCTAAACCGGCCACTATGCATAGAAAATTAAATTTCGTATATAAATTCATATAGGGATTGTCTTATCTGTGAAGTAATGGGTCACTTTATCATTTACAAGGTGCCGGATACGTTCCATCAAGTAATTCAACAGAAGTAGTCCCGTCAGAAAAATAATACCTGTAATAACAATCGTAGGCATCATCCACCAATACTGAACGGGTTATTTTTTTGACACCTGTTTCGCATACACCATTGATCATCTTTCTGTTTACCCCTTCACATTTATCAATACAGGGCGCATAGATGTTAGCATATTCCTGCCCATATTCTGATAATTCGGCAAGGGCATTCAGGTCTGCACCATCGGGCGTGACAGACCTATATTTGCCTTTGGGCACAAGGTAGGTCACGCTACCACCACTAAAGCCGGTAGCACAGTCGGTTTTGCTGATGCTCCTTGATATCGTATTGTTCAGGTAAATATTTTTGATCTCCACATCAGGATTTAATAGCTGTGAATAACGTATACTTTTAGTGATATTACCGTCACGGTCTCTTTCAACTGCCAATCTTCCATGTCTGTCATATTGATAGGTAACTTTTTTGTAAACACTATCAATAGTAGCAGTCAACCCATTGACGCCATCATAAGCAAAGGTTTTGACAGAAGCATCAGCAGGTATCACAGTGATATCGTCTATCCCTTCTTCAGAAGTACTGCCAATGGTCATACCGTCATTATAAGGAGCAGTAACTTCGTTCCAGTTGCCCTGATGCTTTAGCCAGTAATGAATAACATAACTTTTCGCATTAGGCTTTTTAAAAGGAACGGTAAAAACACCAGGATAATAAGCTCTACCGGTATTAGCTCCTTCCATATCCACAGTTGCATTGGCTGTAGATTCAAAGTTCTCATAATAGGTCTCCTCTGGTACTGCATTTCTGACTTCAGATAAGATACTGCCGGCAGGGGACCACTTATATGCATACTGCCCATCCATTTTTAATGCAGACAGTGGATGCCCAGTTGCATCGTAGGATTTAACTAACAATGTTCTGAATGGTGTACCTCCATCATATGATTCCAGTTTCTCTATTGGCGCAATAATATGCTTGTCAGCAAACCAGTTCATATCAAAATTGGTCGTCAGTTTTTTAACCGTTTTACCAGCTACAATAGTGGATTCCTCAATCACAGGGGCTAGTATATTTCTATTTGACATTTCTGTATATACATTTCCGCTTACGAGGTGAGGGTATTTGTAGACTACAGTTTCAAGCTCAGATTTACTATTTAGTGAATTTTTTTGAGTCAGGAACAATGTCTGTGGATCATATGTCATATTTGTTTCAGTAACGACAGAATCTGCATCAGCAAAGATAACTTCACGCTGTGTTTTCAATTTCTTTGCGTTTCCTGTCAAAAAGGTAGATGTGGCTGTCCTTGACATATGGCCAGAGTAATTGGGCCCTTTTACACTGCAGCAGACAGAGCCTACATTCTTATGACTGACTTTTCTATTACTGGTGATGGTATAATAATAAAATTGTCTTTTATGCACCAGTTTACCTGTTATATCATAGTCAAGCTGCTTGATGGGCATCCCTCTGTTCCAGTCATAATTTACGCCTCCTATGAAAGGATAGGTACCAGGAGCGGTGGATTGCAGATCATATCCTACTTTGCTTGTGATTTGATCCCTACGCCCATCAACAGAAATAGATATAGCTTCCTGTTGAAACAAATTATCGCAAAATCCTTGTACATCCACACTACATCCCTGTAAAGGATTATCATTTGTTTCACCATACGCGCCAGGAAAACTGAATTGGTAAACGGTTTTCCCGCTATTGGTGGTTTTAATTGTTACATATCTGTATCCCACAGCTGCATTAAAAGTACTGCCCATTATTGAAGCATCTCTAACAGTGCGGATGAGTGCAATGTTGTAATAATTGACTGTTTCTACAGCAGCACCCGTGTTATCAGCAGCTATGCCTGGGTATGAGAAGATAGGTAATAGTGCAATAGCCCCACTGGTCTTTGTCGTCGAAAATGGGAAGTTATATTCAAAGTCTTTGATAATTTGTGACCGGGTATTATCAGCATGAATGATACGTTTTATCCTGACACCACCGGCTTTTAAATTATATGCGTCCTGTATATTGGAAGAATTTTCAGGATACCAGAGGAATTCATTCGGTTCGTATTCAAAATTTGTAGTACCGCCGGTTGCATAGGTAATGCCTGTCAGGATACCTGCCTGGACCAGTGATGGGTTGACAGACATATTTCTACCTTGTAGGTACAACTCTAATGGTTCAGTAGTAGGACGTTTAAAAGGAAGATATTTTTCATTTTGTCGGCTGCTTCTTGGATAAACATATACCTCCGGCATTGCGGAGACACTATTACCAGTCTGGTTATAATATCCCCACATATCCGAATTATAAGATCCTCTATGTGGTAATTGCGTTTCATTGTAGCTCAGTTTATACAGCGTCGTTATTGCTGACATATCACTGATATCATCAACACTATCAAGGTATAATCGCTTTGCCATAAAAGTGGATGGTGAGTTAGATGCATTGAATGCGGTTCTGTATGAATGGTTGAGTCTATAACCTTTCACGTTACCCTCGCTGAATATCTTTACAGAAGTCAGTTCTTTATCTCCCTGGAGGTCTTGCCGGTCATTATTATATGCAAATGAAATCGCTCCGCCAGGATAAGTAATAGAGCTGAGCACGGAAGATCTCAATATACGCTGGCTGGAGAAGCCAAAGTCAGGACTAAATTGTGAACCCCAGGGCCATAATGCAACACTTGAGTAATTATGGGTAGTGTTATAATCGTAATATATAGGGGCAAGCTGTTGGTAATTCAGGGTGATAACCTCGCCCGTGTTGAGTTTAACTGAGTTAAGCAACCAGCTTGTCCTACTTCCTATTTCATAATAAGACATGGTAGGGCGGTCAATATCATCAACAGGAGGTGCCAGGAAGGTAATTTTGTCAGTGGCAGTTTCTCCTAATAAGAAGTTGTACTGATTGCCCCATTCATCAATGATACCTATCGAATTATTAGTGTAAAATGTAATCTTAAGGTTATTACTATCCAGCTTAATCACTTCATTTACGATGGCATCTCCATATTGGTAGCCATAGGTTGCGGCTATGATAAACTTCCCATTATAGTTACCAAAACTATAGTAGAATACATCGGTACCATCATTCATCTCGTATGGCAATCCATTTCCACTAGGGTCGCTTACACCATTGAAACCAAGATCGGGAATACCGTTAACGGCGCACACAATAGATCCTCCTCCATTTAGCACCCAGCCCATACCTACACGGCTTGCAATTTCCTGCACCTTTACACCAGATGAGTGATAAGCGAGTGAAATAGGCATGGAAAAGTTGCCTGCTTTGATTTCGTGTAAGGGTATCACCAGATTGTGTGTACCTGTAAAGGGTGATACCGGGCAGTCTATAAACTTGCCGAGATTGGAAGCTTCCGGGGAGGATGGTAAGACTCCCACATCCACGGTACCAGAACTTTGTGCTATTCCCTTAAAGGAGAGTAGTGTACAAAGGAAAACAAAAAAAGAATATTTAATATTCATAGGTTATGTAATTTCAAAGGTGATTGCTCCTCTGTATGATAGTTGGCAATTGGATGTAATTGTAGATATTATTTAAAGAAGGGTATAATATGACAAACAATATCTCATATTATGAACTTCCATTCATAACTTTTCATTTGAGCAGGTTTAATTAGCGTGTGCCCCTATTATCATTTACTTGATGCAACATCTACTACAAATATCATAAAGGTTATTGTGTAATCTTGTTTTTTATGATTTAATGTTGGGCTATAGATAACAATAGAACATTAGTTTATATCATTTTATCTTTTAAAAACAGGTTTAAACCGGGCCTAAAGCTATTAACTTTATTATATTAGTGCTACTCGAAATAGGAAACTATTTAATGATTAGGATTTCTACACTCTCTCCTAACGATTTGGTCTATTATTGCTGAATTCAAAGTGTGCTGCCACCCTAACATTACGGAACTGGATAATTGGGTTCTATATAGTTGAATATAAACAAAACGGAATGATAGAGCTGTTTATGGCCAGAAACTTTTAAGAAAAAATTGCTTCAAATCTAAATAAAGCAGGTATTAATTTCATACGGGAAGACATCTCTATTTATGTAAAGACTTCTTCAAAGCATATTCTAACTTTTTGCGGACGGTGTCCGCAAAATTATATCTGTCTGATTCTTATTGCGTTAAATTCTTGCAGACCTTCTCTGAAAAATTACATTCAGTAGAAATTCAATCTTCACAAAGATCCATTGCTGACAATAAGACCGTTTCCAATTTATTATTAGAAAGGCTGAATTTTTCCCGTTTTATTGGGTTGTTAAAAACCGATGCAATATTCCAAAGGGAATTCTATGAGATTGAAACGATTAAGAATAAAGGGAGTGTTGAATTATATCAATAACGAAGCAGTGAATAATCAATCAATACGAAAGAGATTCAATATTAACAAAAACAATTTATCATTTGCATCTAAAATTATTGCTGATACAATTGATGCTGGCTTTATTAAACCGTCTGATCCTGACAATATCTCGAAAAAATTTGCCTCATATATTCTTTACTGGGCTTAATTTTATTTCATTAGCATATCCCAATCAGAGCGCACCAATACACAAATGGATGATAATTAAATATTTACTATTTCATTGAAAAATTCTATAACCATAAAAAGCGTGGAGAATAAAAAAATATTTATATGATTTTCTGAGTAAAGGGTAGCATTTCGAACATGCAAATAGTTGATGATTAATCAACAAAGAATACTTGAAAACAAATAAAAGTAATGTGTCAAACTGGAAAAACCTTTAAATCCTTGGATTTAAAGGCTTTATAAATTTAGAGCGGGCTTCGGGGGACGAAGTTCGAACCTGTTTATGGAAGATTTATCTAAAATCCGTGCTTTTATTAGCTAAATTTATTCAGAGCCAATTCCACTTCCACCGCAGCAGTAAAGAATCTTTGAAAAATGCCGGCGAACGCCACAAAGGCCTGATACTTGTGAAAGAAGAGATCGGTAAGGTAACATCTATTCGATTCTTTACTGAATAAGAAAGGTTCACTACTTCTAATAGCATCAAAGAGATATTTTAAAGCTGATTGTAATATCTACAATTAACTTTCTAAAAAGTAATGATCACAGAATCTCTTCTCCTCTCCTGTGGTTGTAGCAATTGTTGCGTTAAATATGCTGATAACCTGATAAAACTGCTATCCTTACATGATCCTTCAACAGCATGCTGCTGATAACTTAAAAAGTAATGTGCAGCATCATTACAGCCATTATTCGGCTTTAAAGTCGTATCATTGACTACTACCGCTATCTGCTGCATCAACTCTTTCCATATAGCACTATCAAGGGAGAAACTATAACCATTAAAGAACGTCAGTTCATCCTTTTGTCCATGATATCCCTCTAATCCATTTTGATATCTGGAAGGTAAGGAATACACAATTACATCAACCTTTTTGCCTGCTTTACGCAATTGAACTATCAATGAGGTATCAAATGGAGAGGAACATGCATAATAGACGGTGTTAGTGTCTGAAAGCAGCTGTTTAAAGGAGATTCCATATTTCTCCATAGCATCTATCCATTCTGGCGCGATGTCCAGATTGGGTATATTTTTTTTTGTTTCGACTGTATTGCAGGATATGCAAAATATTGTAAAAGCAACAATGAGTTTTTTCATTCGGAGAAGATATAAATTAAAAATGGAATCGGGGGATTTTTACGTAGAAATCCCCCGGTTTATTATTTTTTGCCATTTTTTAGGCTCTTATAAAATATGTAAGACTTATGTTGATATTCCATCGGATGAATCTTATTAACTAATCTCTCTCCTGTACCAAAGCTCTTAGGCACCCAAACTCCACTTCCATAAACGGTGACTCCTCTTGGAGTAGCTATCAGCATAATAGACTGACCTTTTTTATCCCCACTGCCATCTCTATATAACGCAGGTTGATAATCTGCCGGATCACTCACACGTCCTAAATCATAATGCACCTGTTCATCTGTAAACATAGATATATCAGGCCCAATAATCATACCGGGATGTAAATGTCCAAAAAGTAAAAACGCACGCTGCTCGTCTTTGGTAAATTTTTTATCTACCTGTATGATTCCCGTCATCTCATTCAAGCTATTTGTCTCATCAGGTGGTAATGCAGTCAATCGAATTTCCTTATCGGGACCAATTTTACCCACAAATGCTACCTCCTTTCCTCCAAGTTTATCTCCTTTACTAGAGATATCCCGCAAATCTGCTGCTGTTTTCTCACCCATAAAAGCAAAAGATACATCTCTAAACGCCTGGCCAAGTTTGTTCGCATCCTTTAATGACAAATTACTTACATCAAATGGTACCCCGTTAAAATCTTTAACATCAATAAAATGGGCCTGATTCTTCAGGTTATCATTTACCATACCCAAAAATTCTCCCTCTGCACTAAATACCCAGGTAGTATCCCCCTGTGGGTCACTATACAAGACTGGATTATTCGCCATTGCCACAAAAGGACTAAACATTTCATTCGGCTTTGGATCTATCTGCCACCATCTACCTATTTGTGGATCTAGATTTCTATAAAAAGTCTCATATACTTCCAGACCTGACCCATCGCTGAATTCCTTATGTTGCAATTCAGCACCACCAAACAGGTATTTGTTGTGGACATATTTACTATTTAGCGCATTATTAGATATGCCAGCCATTGTAAGACCAAACGGATAATAATGATTTTCTTCCAGCAATGGTCCTGAAACCTGTGCTACTACCAGGTTATCAAAGTATACATTTTCCGCACTCTCATTACTGGTATATACATACAAAAATCCAGTCTGTTCCACCACCGCATCATTCACACTTAATGTCTGCAACTCATCCGGATCACTTTGAACCTGCTTTAATCCACTGTTCCCATCCACCATTTTAAACTGATCATTAAACAGCACATAATTAAGATAAGCCTTGGGTTTACCTGGTAATTGTTGTGAAGGATCTTTACGCTTTAATTCTTCGTATTCCTTTGCATTAAGCAATAGACCAGCATTTCCAGTTCCAGATGCAAAACCATGCGCTGCATCACCTTCCAGGTTACCAGACATGGCCTGCGCCAGCGCATTCACCATGCTCTCAGCAGTAGACTTAGATTCATTAGCACCGATACTTTTATAGAATGCCTTTACACCCATGTGAATGGTGTCACCTTTCATCACACGTAATACTAAAGAAGGACCTATTTTCTTTCCATTCACCGCGTTCAATCTGGCGGCAAACTTATTGTCAGTTGTCGTAATATCTGCCGGATAACCTGCCGGCAATTCAGTTCGGGTAGCATCTATATTACTGAATAATGCATTCTCTTCAGCGCTCGCAGTGGTTTCCATTGTCGCTGCATAAACACTTACTCTATTATTGCTATTACCCAGTACAATCCGCACATTACCCAAATGGTCATGCTCGAAAAAATCATAGGTATAGACAGGTGCAGATGAATCATAAATAAACCTGATCCGGCCTTCGTCATGCCTCATCAATTGCAATGTATCTCTGCTATATACAAATGCACCTGAATAATCCGTTACGGTTGTAACTGCAGGTGTAATTGTATTGTCAGTCACAGATTTCTTCAACCGGTTACCGACGGCATCATATTTATAAGCTACTGTTCCTTTACCAGCAATTGTGATGGATTCTGGCAGGTTTAAGTGATTGTAGGTAATGGCTGTAATACTTTTGTTCTGGTCACTGGTTAAATTACCATTGGCATCATAAGTATAATCATTACCCGTATTTGACCCATTATTAAAATCGCCCAACTTTGCAGCTGCCGTATTTACCGCATCTGCTACCGCCAATAATTTATTACTATTATTTTGGTAGGTATATGTCAATTGATCAATGACTCCTGAACTAGCTCCATTCAGGCCTTTTTGGGTCATGCTTTTGATATTGCCATTGATATCATAGGTCAGGTTGCTTACAGAAAAATCTACCTGTGATGCACTCCATGTTGATCCTGCCGGGCTTTGCTGACGGAAATCAGCATTTGACAGACGGCTGATCATATCATAACTATATCCATATGCGCGAGGAATATTATCTGATGCTGACTTCCATTTTATCCCAGCAATATTTCCGTTATATTGATTAACACTGAAACCATTATCATAACTGATTTCCTCACCAAACCAGTTACCCGATGCACTGGTACTATTAACATATGCTTTATTGATACCCTGTAACCAACCACGTATATTATAAGAATATGTGATTGTATCCAGCTGTGTGGCACCTGCAACATCTAATCTTTTTCGCTGTATGCGACCCAGCTCATCAAATGTATTGGCAGCAATATTTCTATCTTTTGTAGCATCGTCATTGAGACGCATTATGACACTGGTTTCCCTGCCTGCCTGATCATAGGTTATCATTGTTAATACTGTTGTCTGCGGCGTAGTCAATGACTTAGGATTTTTGTGTCGCAGATAAGTACTTAATTCTTTTCCACTAAAATCATACAGCCGGCTAAATACATCCTTTCCACCCATCTGATTATCAGCTACGCGTTGAATTTCCCTTCCCTTATGATCATAATACATACTGGTCATCAGCCATTGGTCTGTACCCAGCACCCGTACACTGGTCCCTGTCACCAACCCCATAGTCTGATTTGATGGTACAGTCAGCGGCGTTTCAGCATTGAGATTCGTATTTGCCTGAGGCTTTGTAATATCTGTACTTTCAAAAGCCAGTTTGCCGGTATAATCGTAACTATCATAGTAAGTATAAGAAAGTGGTGTCAAATCAGCAGCATTGATATTGGGCACCGGGTTTGTACCTGAAATAACTGTCAAACCAGTGCTTCCATTTGGATCGATATAGGCTTCGAAATTAGCATTGTCGGTACTGGCAAAGTTCGGTTCGAATGAAATTGAATTAGTAGCTACATAAATAGCTCTTCCATCATAACTATTCACAACCAGATCTGCTACTGCCGTTATAGGATCATAAATAGTTTGCGTGGTGCCTGCTGCATTATTCAGGTTTGTTTGCAATGTTTCCCTGCTACTGGATGATTTGTAAATAGCTGTCATCACCGCCCTGTTCTTTGCATCATAGTAGGTTGTAAACCACTCCTGCGGGGATTTTGCACGTTGATTACCATCCTGGGTGAATACAACTCTGTTCCTGGCATCGTACACCTGGTACAATGCACCTGCACCCGGCACTTTTTTGGAGATTATCCTTCTGAGTCCATCATACTGGTACTGAAAACATAATTCGTCCAGAACGCTACTCATATTCCAACCGGCCATCATGCCGCTTTCTACTGCCTGTGGAGGCATTACTACGCACATATTGCCCATATCATCGTATACATAGTAGACACAAGTCCACCCGGCATGTGCTGTATAAGTAGTAGCAGCGAGTTGTTTCTTCAATATAAGATGATCATCCTTATCCTTATATTCTATGGTTTGAATATTTTGTTCATCGAAGTGAACATGCTTTGATAGCAAACCTTTCGCAAATATGCCGCTGGTAACCGGCACTCCGCCTGACATTTTCCAGATCCGGACGGAGTCACTCACATCATTAAAAAGGTATTGCTCTTTAACAGGATGATTACCGCCTTCTTTTGCCCAGCTATTGCCCGGTGCATAAGTATTCAGCGGACGACTTAACTGTGATGCCTCAAATTCTGTCTGTCCATAAAAAATACTTTCTCCGGCGGCACCTGGATTCAGCGCTGTATTCTGAAAAAAAGCTTTCTGTGCGTTAAAAGGGTCAGTTTTAAATTTACCATCATTGGTATTGGCACTTTGCTGTACATATGGCAGATATGTATATCGTTGTCTGCCGAATGAGTCGTATACCAGTGGAGACACTATATCCTTTCCTAAAGGACTGGTACCCTTGGATACTGTTTGTATCAGGCGGCCCAATCCATCAAAATATTGTGTCGTCATTTTCACCTCAGCAGCAGTACGTGTGGCAGCAATAACGGTTGCTGTATCCGTTGTTGGTATTGCAGGTTCCCACATACGCATATAACTAATTGACGTATTAGAATAGGCTCCTGGTACAGGATAAGGGATTGCTGCGGGTCTTGTATTGCCGGACGGTACCTGGGCAATTGCCCCGGTTACCATCAGCAGCAATTGTATGCTTAAAAGATATTTTCTCTTCATAGTTTCTCCGGGATTATTTTGTGAGTGATGTCTGGAACTGGTAATCATACTCCTGTAGAATCTTCTGGTCCTGGTCTTTTATTACTTTCAGTCTTCCAAATCCATCATAGATGTAATAGTTAAAGCTATTTCTTTCGTCACAGACGGTCGTAACCCCATACAGGAGTTTGTATGTATAGGTTGACAGACTTGCATCAACTGGATATAAACGTAACTCATCAATAGTAGCACTACCCTGTAAGATGACTGAAGTAATCCCTGTTGGCAATACATGCTCATACAATGTCCATCCAT